>VFQT010002798.1_pt1 | contig 17067 bp, 19 predicted proteins | sample 3512381 | NCBI WGS metagenome assembly VFQT01 (sample SAMN10412376, study PRJNA504923) | tailings metagenome | isolation source: Relicate 2 Philex TSF3 active mining site | place: Philippines: Tuba, Benguet | collected 2017-08-29
GTGTCCATTTTAACCAATACGCCCATGTCATAAATCAATTGCGTTAAATAAAAAATAAAATCGAATGCTCTTTAATAGTTTCTAACCATCTTTTTTTAACATCTCGATTTTCTTGTTTCACAACCAAATCAATTAACTTATTAAAAATAAGCATTAAAAATAATTTTATTATTATTATTTGGGATCTTTACATCAAGGGAATCAACTGCTTTTACAAGAATTATTAGCTCTTCAAATTGCTTTTCAGGTTGCTTAAGTTTAAGTATTTCTTCTAACTTATTATTTATCACTACCTCTACAGGTAAAGCATCTTGAACAAGGTTATTATCTACAGCCCTTACTAAGGGCTATCAATTCATTTATTATTCATAAATTAAAATCTTCCAAATTGAATAAAAACGGTTCTTGACCGTTTTCAGCTTTTTGCTCTTTCATTAAAAGAGCTATAATATCAAAATAAATAACCAAACTTTTAGGTATTGCAACTTTTTGATCATCTTTAAGTAAGATTTTCACACATTAAACCTACCAGGCCTAATAATAAATACTTTTTCATTATAAGTACCCCATTTAATAATACTAATCTTTAATTAAAAAGGTATATATAGACGTTCTTTTATTGAAACAGTTAAAAAAATTCAAGCTTAAACAAGAATATAGGTATAAAAAATTTTGTTATTTTTTTTGAGATAAGCGCTCATGAATAATGCGAACAGGCACAGCAAGGTCCATACCATTTTCACGTAATTTACGAGTAATATTTAAGCGAACAGAGCTTGCAATATCCCATTGTTCAAGAGTTTTTTCTGGACTTACATAACAACGAACTAAAAACTGGAAACCCCAGTCTTCAAACAGTTCGAGCCTTACTAACGGCGCTGGTGTTCTAAGTACATTATTATTTTCTTCTGCAGCTTTCTGTAGAATTTTAAATACTTCATCGGGATTATGTTCATAAGCAACAGTTACTACAATATCAGGACAACAGATATAACTTAAATGATAATCCCAATTAACTATTACTTCTTGAATAATTTTGTGATTAGGTACAATCACACAAAAACCACGATTTCGCCGCAATACCACCGAACGAGGTGTAATACTACGAACTGCACCTTGTACATCATCAGTAATTTTAATATAATCGCCAACTTTTATTGGCCTATTGATAAGTATAATAAAATAAGAAACAAAATCATTAAAAAGATCTCGCAAAGCCCATGCCATACCAAAAAGCAATGGTCCAACATAATAAAGAATTAAAAATCCAAGTCCTTGATGCCATAGCCCAAGAGTTATAACAGTAATAACTGTTACATAATATGATATTGTTGATACTGCATTATGTACTCCTGGATTAACCAATAAAACACTAAAAATGCGATAAAGCACAAAACGATCAACAATAAAGCCAACAAAAAAAGCAAGAGGAATAATACTAAAAACACCTATAAGCCCTAAAAGGGTTAGCTTATGATACACACCATTACCCATGTCTATTGTTAAACGCTCAACAGCAAAAAAATCACTGAGCACTGTAAATGAAACGGGTTTGCCCCAAAGCCATGCTATAAGCAAAAACCCTGCACATAAAAAAGCAACAAAAAGAAAAATAATAGATATTCCGTATAATGTTTTTGCAAAAGAAAAACGCTCTCTTAATGATTCTCCATCAGAAAAAAATAAAATTGTAGCAGAACTTCTACGACAAAACATATAAAAAGAAAATAGCAATCTGATAATAATAACAGTACCAATAACCCCCCATAGCAAATAGAATATTAAATTATTATAACCACCAACATGTGGGTCACTCATTACTATAAATAAAACACTTATCAAAAAAAGTACTGTATAATACCGATCAATAACACGCCACAATCGCGCAAAGAATGGCGTTTTAGTAGGTAATGCATTTAATAAATCTTCTTTACGTGGTAATGCTAAAAGCAACACTCTTACAATAACACCATATACTGCTAAAAGAATATCTGGCAACTCTGATTTAGTATAAGATCCTAATATAAAAGCTTCTCTAAAACAGAGTATAGCTATTGTTGAAAAAAGAAAAAAATGAGCAATTTTAAGTACATGTTTTTGAAAAGTTCGAGAAAAAAATATATGTTCATGATGAACATTAAACTGGCCAACATAATGTATTAATCTATAGGCAATTAACATTAGTAATGGAATCGAAAAAAGATAAAAAAGAATAGATAAATAAATATCAGAACCTGTATGCGTTATTACCAATATTAAACATAACATCCATACAAAAAACAAAATGTAATGTTGTGCTATAAATAATAATAAAGCCCCTATAAATCTACTTAAAGTGTATTGTCCTGGCGATTCTTTAGAAATTTTAAAAAGTAATCGTGCTATTTCTGGAATATAAGTACGCATTAGCCCAAAAATAACGATCAACAATAATAATTTAAGAATAAAGATAAAGAGCTCAAAAGGACGACGTATATTATAAACAAAAGAGTTCCAAAAAAACGAAGGAGTAAAACCTCCAATATATTCTTTAGTTAATAATCTAAAATCATCAAAAAAAGTAAAAATATCCGGTATACTGTTTGCAAGGCCGTCTCTTGAAATAGCGCCTCCAGACCTTTGCCATAAACTTACTCTTTGTAATTCTATAAGCATTGCATTAATTTGTCTTACCATGCCATTTAATGCAACCAAAATTTTAGAATAATTTTCAGTTAATTTACTCGTAAGTTCTATTTCATTATTAAGTTGTTTTTGAACCTCATCAAAACCCATTTTTATACGTAAATATTTTTGTTGATCTGCATGCGCAAATAAGATTGTTCTTTGATTTTCAAATTTAGCTATTAAATCTTTAAGATTAATACGTGACTTATTAATTAATTCTAAAGAACTTAAAGACGCTCTTCTTTTGTCTTCGTAAGCAGCTCTTTCACGCTCTAATTCTGCTACCTGTCTTTCATAATCTTTTATTTCGGCAACAAGCTCTTCAGAATTTTTAAATAATTGATGCTTAATTTTATACCAAGTCAAAATAATTGCAGCAGTTGTATCATCTGCTTGATAACGTGACTGTTCAAAATCAACTAATGTATGAAGAAGCTCAATTTCTAATCCCAACAATACATTTTTATCGTTTAAAAATCCAACTTCTACAAAAACTATAAAATCTTCTACTGTTAATGGCTGACCATTCCATTCATCAAATCTTAAAGTTGCACTACTTATTATTTTTTGATCTTTTTGCACCCTCTCTTTAAGAGACTCTTTAAGAACTGACTGCTCTGCTAACTTTTTTTCTATAAGTTTTAAATATCCATCAGTTACTGTTAAATAGTTTCGCTTCTTTTTTTCAAGATCAAGACGTGCGGCATCAACATCTTTTTTATCAACACGAAACGACATTTTAACCATCGCATCACGCTTTTTTTTAAGAGCTGTTTGCTTTTTTTCTTCTATATATAATTTTGAAGAAGTAATATTTTGTTGCGCTATTTTTTCTTGTACACGCAAACTATTTAATTCTTTTTCCTGTTTTTTAAGCCTAACTTCTATATCTAAAAGCTCTGCTTGTTGATGTATATCAAAAGGAGAATTATCATTTTTACCATCAGGAAAAGCCGCTTGTTCTTTAACTTTTTCTCGTAAGATACGTTCACTTAAAGTGAGTTGCTTTTTTTTATTATCTAAATCTATTCTATTCTGAGTTTCTTTATTTTTAAGATCATTAATCTTATCATCTAAAGCAGCAATTTGTTCGGTTAAAACCTGTAAATCTTGAATAGTATAAAATGATTTTTTTTCTAATGCACCTTCATTATTATTAGGAGATTGCTCTTTAACTAACGCTTCAAGTAAAGCTATATGCTCCTTTACAATACCTAATAACTCTTTCCATAAAGATTTAGTTGTTGCAAGATCCTGATTATAAGAACGCAACAATAAGATTTTTTTATTAGTAAAATCATTTTCTCCTTCTGTCCGTTGTTGATTTTCTGTAGCTGTTATATCTATTACCAATTGATTTTGTAATACTGTAATTGTTTCTTGAGCTTTTTGTTCAGTCTTTTCTAAATCTACAAGCCCTGATTTAAGAGCTTTAAGCTCTGTTTCTTTTTCATCGCCAAATGCGACATCAAATGGTAGGGAATTTTTATTTAAAGAAAAAGGATCACCAAGCATTGCATAAGCTGATTGATGGCTCAAGACACTAAGCACTAAAAACATGCTCCACATTTTTTTCATCATATTACATCCTTTCTGCTTGCATAAACAATGGCATTGCCTTTAACCATCGCCCACATACATGATCAGCTATACACCATTGCATCCATTCATCACAAAGATCTGCTTGGGCTAACTCTATGCCCAATTGGTCGATCTTGTCAATAGGAGTTACAGAAAGATACTGAATAAGCGATTGGAATTCAGAAATATGAGGATATATTCCTAAAAAAGCTAACAACTTACATATAAGTAATTTTTTATTAAAATTAACTTTTAATTCAATTGACAAATACATATATTCAAAAAAATCAACAATCCCACTAGCACATCCTCCATCAGGAATAAAATAATAACACAACTCAATAAGTGTATGCATAAAGATAATGTCATAACGTGCAACCGCTAAAGGAATTTTTTGAATTTCTGGAAAATCGATCCACATTCTTGATGTCTTATAATCAAAGCGAGGGCTGTATTGAATAATAAGCCCTTCACTTAAAACAAGATATGATGGGATAATGGCTACATAAACATCAGTTCGTTCTCCGTTGTCTTGCACCACCGCCAAACGCTTTCCGCTGCGTTTAAGAATTACACCACGAATTTTATTCATACATACTTATAGTAATCCAATATAACGTAAAAATGGATCTTGCGACCAATCTCTTTGTAAAAAATCCTTAACCATTTTTTCAGGATCTTGACTTCCACCAGGAGCCAACATTAATGCAGCATAATGCTTTCCAATAGAACCTTTCAGAAGACCTTTTTTACTATTAATAGTATCAAAAACATCACATGCTATAATACGTGACCATAAATATCCATAATACTTTGATCCATATCCTGTTAAATGTCCCCAACTACAATAAAAATGAGTAGTATCATCATATTCTAAATAAGGACTTGTCATCATTAAGTATTCTTTTTCAAGTTGTTGCAAATCTTTTTTTGATCCTTGAGCAAAAAAAGCTAATGCTAACTGAGTCAGCCATATTTGACGATCATAAAAAAGAGCTCGTCCAAATTTGATTTGATGTAATTTGCTTTCAATTAGCTCATCTGATAATGGCTCTCCAGTAATATAATGGCTGCTTATTAATTTTAAAATTTCTCTATCTTCAAGCCAATATTCTAAAATTTGAGATGGCATTTCTACAAAATCATGTTTAACATGCGTACCAGACTGTAAAGACAACTGGGTTGCTCCTAAAATTGAATGTAATGCGTGCCCAAACTCATGAAAAAAAGTAGAAACTTCTTGATACTTCAATAAAGAAGGGGTAGCGCTACTTGGCTTAGTAAAATTACATACCAATGAACACACTGCTGGATACCTATTACCATCTTTATCTATACGAGCATTAATCCCAGAAAATTTAGCAGCATGCTGAAATTTATTGCTTCGAGGGAAAAGATCAAGAAAAACATACCCTAAAACTTCTTCCTGTGGTGATTTAATTACCACTAAACTTACATCTTCATGCCAAGCATTGACATCTTTAAGATGTTCAAAAGAAATATTAAAAAATTTTGAATAAATATTAAAAAGACCTTGTATAGTTTGTTCAAGCGGAAAATACTCTGCTAACGCAAGCTCATCAACCTGATAATATTTTTTCTTATGATAATTATACAAAAAAGACATATCCCATGGTTTTATTTTTTTATCCTTAGTTAAAACCACTGAAGATGGCAAATCTGCCGCAAGCAATTTAAACTCTTCTGCTGATTTTTTTATAACTTTAGGCAAAAGATCATCCAATAACGTCTGTACTCGTTCAGGATCTTTTGCCATCAATCCATGCATTTCATATGCTGCATAGCTTTCAAATCCAGTTAACTGCGCCATACCATCACGCAATCCTATAATTTTTTCTAAAATTGGCTGATTTATAGGATACGCCTTATTGTCTTTTGCTTGAAAATATTTTTTACGAGTTGATTCAACTTCACATCTATTAAGAATCATTTCAGTAGTAGGATAATCTAGAACTACTTTATATAGCCCTTCAGAATTTTTAGAAAGCCCATGCTTAAATTCTGCTGAAACACCAGAAAGCTCTTCTTCAGAAAAATACAACTGAGTACTATCTTGTGCTATATTAAGAGAAAATTGATTGCATAAATCCACAAGTTCTTTAGCTATTTTTTTAAATTCTAAACGAATATCTTCACTTAAATGAAGACCATCTCTTTCAAAATCATTAATAATATCTTGTAAATAGAGTTTTTCAGCATCAGAAAGTTCAGAAATGTTTTTACTATCATCAGCGTAATGCTTAAACATTTTATAAAGCGACTCATTGCTTGAAACTAAATCTATCCATAACGCTTCACACTGAGTAGTTACTTCTACTGCTGCAGCACGCATTTTTTCATCTGGATGAGTTAATTGCACTAAATGACATAAACTAATATGCGTTGTAAAATATGCTGCAATTTTATCAAACGCATAAAGCAAATTATCTTTATTAAGATTTTCTGGTGATAATAAAATTAAACTTTCAATCGATTTCTTAAGAGATTTTATCGATTCATGAGTTCGAGCGTTAATTTCTTTTATAGTACGGGGATATACAGTAAAAACTTGTCCTAAAGATTCTACTTTTTGATACCCTGTATGATCTGGAAGAATACCTAATGAAGGCTCTCCTTTAATGAAAAAATATATTAAAAATGATCCAATAGTAATAACTACAAAAGGAAATAGTACACGTGCTATCATTGTGCTGCTCCCACTTACAAACTTTAATTAATTAATGCTTATTTAGTATAAACAGAAAGAAAATAAAAAGGAGAAAAATAAGACATTTATAAAAAAGAATATTGTATAATCTTTTCTTCTTTTTTACATGATTGTGGAATAAATGTTGCTCGATGAATCAATGATAATCCATTTGTTTGCAATGTCTCCTGATGGAATAAAGTGCCATAACCTTTATGTTTATCAAAACCATACATACTAAATGAAGTTGATAGATTTTTCATAAGATCATCTCTATATACTTTTGCCATAATTGATGCAGCAGCAATAGAAACCGAACGCGATTCCCCTTTAGGAAAAGAAAAAATTTCTTTGTGAGAAAAACTTAAGGGCATTGCGTCTATAAGAACAATTGATTCCTTATTATAAAGCAAAGGGTGAGTTAAAAGAGCATAATATGCTCTTTCCATAGCAATTTGAGTTGCCCTATAAATATTTAATTCATCAATTTTAAAAGCATTAAACACACCAAAAGCATAAAAACTATGCTTTTTAATCCAACAAGACGCCTCCAAAAGCTTATTTTCTGTTAGCATTTTTGAATCAATTAATAATTTGTGCTCAGAGAAAGGATTTAAAACCAAACAACAAGCAACAACAGGCCCAGCAAAAGCCCCTCTACCAACCTCATCTATCCCTAAAACAAGCTTATTACTACTCCAAGCTTCTGATTCAAAGCTATAAGCCTTGCTATTAAACGCTGGCTTAAATGAGTTACTCTTTGACATAATTGCTTGACAATTCTTAATTTATACATACAATATGTAATTATCGCAGTGTGAAATACATTTATACCACTACCCCTTCTAGGGTACAAAAAGGAGTAAACAATGTCATCTACTTCACTAAGAGTCAAAGAACTCTTAAGAGAAAAAGGCTGGACAACCAAAGTTCTTGCCGAAAAAACAGGTATGTCAGAAAGTTATTTGACCCATATTAAAAATGGAACGCGTCGCTGGAATGAAGATTCTTTAAGAAAATTAGCTAATGCATTTGAAATAAGCCCACTAGATCTTTTTGCAGAGCGCCGTAAAAGAACTGACAATATTGACAATAATGTCAGTATGCCTGAAAAGTCCGATATTGATTTAAAAGTACAAATTGTTCCCGTAGTAGGAGATATTCCTTCAAATCCTTCTCCTTATAATAATCAACTTATGCAAACAACCACTGGATATAAAGATGTGTTTATACCAACGTTAAACACCAATGATGGCGCAATGTTTGCCTTAGCAATTGATAACAATAATTTTTCTCCTTCATTTGCAAAAGGTGATTTTATTATTATTTCTCCAGAAACCTGGACTCGCTCTAGTGATGTTGCTGCTATAGAATTTGGTAATGAAACACCCACAAAAACTCTTGCTCAAGTTACTTTTAGTGAAGACTTTATTGTTATTGAATCTTTAAGCAGAAAACAAGCTCCGATAGCATTGGTTCGAGGTAAAGATCATTTTAGAATTATCGGAAAAGTAATCCAAAGAATTCAAAAATTCGCGTAAAAACTATCTTTTTTGCGCACTTTTGGTAAAGTAATCCTGTTAAGTTTTAAACAAAGTAAGCTTTTTAAGCTTGTTTTGTAGCTTATTTGTATAAGTTTCCATTTAATAAACTTTAAGGATTACTTACATGACTCGTTACGAAGTCCTCTTTTTAACTGTCCCAGAAATTACTGGTGACGAAATCTCTACTATTGAAAAAAATGTAGAACAAGAAATCAAAAAAACCAAAGGCTCACTTCTTTCTTTTGAACGTTGGGGTAAATGCCGCTTGGCTTATCCTATTCGTCATCATGAATATGGTGTTTATTTTCTCGTTCGTTTTGAATCTGAAGCGAATCAAAAGATGCTTCAAGATTTAAATCGTGTATTTACTGTACGTTATAACGAATCAGTTATGCGCACCATTATACATCGCTTAAACAACAACCAATCACTTGATTATAAACGTCCTGAATCTGTCGAAGAAGCACCTACGCGTGACGTTGATTCTTTCTTGAGAGAAAATCAAATGGAAGGATTAGTAACCAAAAATCGTCCTTATAAAGGATCCGATTCTATGGTGGAAGCAAATGATGATCTTGACACACAAGAGGAAAATTAATCATGACAAAAAAAATTAAACTTAAAGTTAGCACTCGTCTTATCAAAAAAAGAAGTAAAAGATTTGGTTCTAATGTAGCAAAACATTGCCGTTTTTGTTCAGACAAACAAGCTGAACAATTTTTGGACTACAAGAACACTCCACTTCTAAAGCACTTTTTAACTGAGCGTGGAAAAATATTACCTTCACACATCTCTGGTAATTGCGCACAGCACCAACGCTCTTTAGCTTCAGAAATTAAACTTGCACGCACCATTGCTCTTCTTCCTTACTCTACGCAAGGACGTTAAAAACTTCAAAAAGGCTACACCTTTAATAAGATGTAGCCTTTTTTTATTAAAGTAAGTAATTTTCTATGCGTACATTAAAAATGGTGGTTGCATATAATGGTTCAGCTTATGCAGGATGGCAATGGCAACCAAATATACTTTCTGTAGATAAAGTTCTACGCAACACTTTTAAACATGTTTTTAAACAAGATAGTTTTTATTTAGTGGCAGCTTCACGCACTGATGCAGGAGTTCACGCACAAGGACAAGTAGTACGCATTAAAACATCATTAACAACCATCTCATTAGAAAAAATACTTTATGCTTACAATAAAAGTTTACCGCAAGACATATTGATATTGTCTATTGAAGAAGTAAACTCTTGTTTTCATCCGCAACATAATATTGCTTATAAAATTTATGAATATACTATTTTTACAGAACGACCAAATCCACAATATGCTCATATTGGTTGGTATGTTTCTGAGTCTTTTAACAAAGAACGCCTTCAAGCTGCATGTAAACTATTTATAGGCACACATGATTTTAGACATTTTTCAAAAGAAGATTCATCAAAAAATACTACGCGAACTATTATTTCTATTGATATTGAATATGATGCTCTTTACAAGAAATATTTGATACGTATCAAAGGAACATCATTTTTACGTTATATGGTAAGAAGAATAGTAGGAGCAGCACTAACTGTTGCTTTAGATAAAAATCAATTATTGCCGATAACTTATGATTCAATTTTTAAGCCTAAGCATTCTAAACTATTGCTGACAGCCCCCGCTCAAGGATTATGCTTAGTTCATATAGAGTATATATCTATGGAAATCCAACAATAAAATGGGAAAATAACATGCTCAAAAAAAATCATTACTTTACAATAGTTTCTTTATGCATAGCTACTGGATTTGGAGTATATAGATTTTTTATTCAAAGTTCATCTGCTAGAGTTATTGCTGTGCATCAATCACTACAAAATAACGATCGTAGTATTGAAATGCTTCCTTACGATGCATCACGAGATAAAGAATTTATCAAACAACAATTTAAAGAAAATTGGTATCTTCTTATTTCTTCTCCTGATTATGATATTGATCATATGCTCGATACAAGATCACCTCATAAATTAGACATAAAACACCTAGGATCTTTAATCATTAAAGTACTCTACTATAATAATCAACCTGCAGGATTTGGTGCCTGTTATATGGACAGTAAAACACGTGGTGATATTCTTTTTGTTGAAGTAGCAAAAGAATTTAGAGGAAAAAAACTAGCAGAATCTATTGTCAAAACACAAATTGAAGATCTTAAAAAAGAAGGTGCTTTATCAGTAAAACTTGCAACAAGAACTGATAACAAAAGCGCTCAAAAATTATATCTAAGGCTTGGATTTAAAGAAACTCATCGTAGTAATGAGCATGTATATTACAGAATAGATTTTTAAATATATGATAATACATAATCGAAAACACGATTATTGATATTATTGATTATAAAAATTCTTTCCAATCCCCAAACTACGATTTGAACCTTATTATATGACATTAGTTTTCAAACATAGAATGGATGATAAATGGTGCAACATCTGCAAGTTCGTATAAAGGTAAATCATACAATTTATTTTTTAATTCTTTATTAACGATAATAAAAGGAACAGGATTAATAGTATGGGCCGTTCTTGGTTGCATTGCATCAGGGTCATACATAGATTCAGCTTTTCCATGATCTGCCGTAATAAAGAGTGTCCCGTTTCTTTTTTCTACAAACTCTTGATATAAAATCTTAAGTTGCTGATCTAAACATTCAATTGCTTTCACTGTCGCTTTAAAATTTCCTGTATGGCCAACCATATCAGCATTAGCATAATTAATTACATAAAAATCTTTTGCATTATACTGCAAAGATTCTCTAACAGCTTGTGTAATCGATGGTGCAGACATAGAAGGATGAGTAGCAAATTGATTGGGTAGTAATGAGGGAATTAATACTCGAGTTTCATTATCAAATTTTTTTTCTCTGCCACCATTAAAAAAATAAGTTATATGAGCATATTTTTCAGTTTCAGCAATAAAAAAAAGAGAGCAGCCATGTTGATGTAAAAATTCGCTTAATGTTTGTGGAATAACTAACCGCTCAAATAAAACATCTGTATGATACTCCTTGCCATAAGATACCGGAGTAACAATAAAAGAAAGAGAAAATGATTGCAATAACTCTACTAATTGACGCATTCTATCAGCTCTAAAATTAGTAATAATTAGACCATCTCCTTCTTGTATATTCATACCATTTTTTAATAATTTTGGCGGAATAAATTCATCAGTAATACCTTTTTGATAATAGTTTTCAAGCACTTCTTGCCACTTTTTTTCTTGAACAACCTGTGGTGAAGTCATCATAGTAAATGATTCTTGAGTTAAATTATTATTTTGATTCCTGTCCATAGCATAGAATCTTCCTTGAATAGAACCAAGCACCGCTCCATATTCTTTAAGATGCTCTTCTACTCCCGATAAATAATCATGCGCTGATTGAGGAGGAACGTCTCGACCATCTAAAATTGCATGAATAACTATTTTTTTAATGCCAGATTGATGTGCTGTAAAAAGAAAAGCTAAAAGATGATCTATATGACCATGAACCCCAGCATCAGATAAAAGTCCAATAATATGAAGCGTTTTATCTACTTTTTTAAGTTTTTTTAATCTTTTAATTAGCACTTTATTCTCAAAAAATTCTCCCGTTTCTACTGCGTCATTAATAAGCGTTACCGGCTGCAAAATAGCCATTCCACACCCTAATGTTAAATGCCCTACTTCAGAATTACCAATATATCCATCGGGAAGCCCTACAGCTTGACCAGAAGCATTTAGAAGGGTTGTTGGGTACTGATCCATTAAAGAAGTAATAAAAGGAGTGCTTGCTTGAGCTATTGCATTATGTTCTGCTTCTTGGCTATAGCCAAAACCATCCAAAATAACCAAGGCGACAGGAGGATGCTTTATCATCTCATATCCTTTTTTATAAAATATATTTTCCTTGTTATACTAACGTATTATAACCACCGCTTACCAGAGAGGGCCTTATGAAAAATACAACAATGCTTACAGCACTTCTTATTTCTTGCGCTGTTACACATACTTTTTCTGCAGTAAAAAATGAGAATAATCCTGACAAAGAAAAAACTATCTTTAACGATCCTATGCATGAACAAGAAATAGAAGAAAAGCATGCAAGTTTTCATGTAGAAGAAATCACCATTGATGATAATTACGACAATAATGATTATGATAGAGAAAAAATAGCAGATAAAAATCTAGTAAATAAAGACGTCCAAGAAGAAGATGATGATGAATTTTTAGATGATATCGCTGATGAACTTGCTACAGCTGCCCCACACCCACCACGTCATAACCCAACAGTTATAGAGACAGTTATTATAGTGGCTAAGATAGCTAAAAATATAACTGCTGATTTTGTACATGATATAATCAAACCAACTTTAATTAGCTGTTACCATACTATAAAAAAAGCTTTTCCTGGTTTATAAGGTTAATTTATGGAACATCAATTTGCACTGCACATCAAAGATTTACCTTTATTAAACCAAGAAAAAATTTACACCATAGAAGATGCTGATTTAGTGCATAGAATAGTGCATGTATTACGATTAAAAATAGATGCACTACTTATGCTATTTTCACACACGCACAAAGTACAGGCAACTATCACTTGCCTAACAAAACGAACAGTAACCGTTAAAATTATAGAATGCACACCTACCAAAAATCTTTCACCACGAATTACCGTTTTTCTTCCTATGCTCAAACGTACTGCCCTTGAAGAAGCTTTATACTCTTGCACAGAATTGGGGGCACAAGATATTCAACTTATTTATACCACAAAAACACCTCACAGCACCGTAACTGAAAAAGAAGTTGAACGATATGAACGCATCAGTATTGCAGCAGCAGAACAATCAAAAAATTATCAATACGCTTTGGTGCATAAACCACTACCTTTAAGCGATGCTTTAAAAAAATGGAAAACAAAGGACACGCAAGGAATTTTTGGTGACCCATCAGGCACTTCCTTCACAAACCTTACACACAAATCAAATACACCACTTATAGTCTGTATTGGACCAGAAGGCGATCTAACCGATCAAGAAAAAGTTCTGCTAAAACATGAAAATTTTACCTTTATGCATCTAACCCCCACCATTTTACGCGCACAGCAAGCACTGACCGTAATGCTTGGATTGATTAGATCTTTATAACTAAAATCAAATATGGGGGCAAGATGGTTTATAGGTATTTGATTTTAAATAGAGTGGTATTAGTTTTTTCGCTCCTTGATGAGTTTTTTCCCATTCTGTAAATGCTTTAATCGCTATATGAGACAAAGAAGGAAACTGAGGAAGCGGCTCTGGAAAAACTGCTCGATCTGCAAAATATTTTTGAACATCTTTCTTAAAAAGAGAAACTCCGTTACCAATAAAGGTAATTTTTTTTGCAGAATACACAACAGAAAGATCTTCTAAAAGGTCTACCGCAGGCTTCCAACCACTACATAACACTTTTTGTTTATCTGCTACAGCAAAATAAAGATCCTGATTAAATGCGTTAAAAAGGGATATTACTAAATCCGTTTCAAAAAAATATTCTGTTAAAAAAGTAGAAAGACCATCAATACCTATTAGAGGAACATGTACGGCAAAACTAATACCATTCACTGTCGCAATAATAGCACGTAACGTAGTAAATGGACCCGGTCCTTGATTCACTCCAATATATGCTATGTCAGCCCAAGTTAAATCATGCTCCTGCAATAAAGCTAAAAAATGATCCATTAAAAACTGGCTAACTGAATGTTTATCAAGAAAAACCTCTTTAACAACAGTAGCGTGTTTAACCAGACCTAATGAAACACCTTTATAATCAGTTTGTATAATAAATGAAAATAGAGCCATGTTATTTTTTATTTTTACATTTTTGTTGTTGATAAAATATTCCAAACATATCGCACTCAAGTGTTTTTTCTTTTTTAGGAATTACCTTTCCACAATTTAAACATTTCCAACCATCAAAATTCAAAAAATGATCAAAAAAGGATTGTAAGACCATTAATCCTGAGCATTTCTTACACTTCACTGGATACTCCCTTCTTTCAAACTCTCTTTACTTTTTTTAAATTGCTTCGCTCATCATCTTTTTATATTGCACATGCATAAGGTACGACTCAAGAATTAATGCAGCCGCAACTGAATGTACTCTCTGTTTATCTGTTTTATTATTTTTCAGTCCTTCTGCTTGCTTACTTGTTAAGCGTTCATCCCAAAAAACCCATGTTTTAATAGGAAAATGTCTTTCAAGCTGTTCCTTCATTAATACAATAGTTTTTGTTTGCTGGCTTTCTGTTCCCTTTAATGTTTTTGGATATCCAACCACTACTGTTGAAATTTTTTCTGTATTAAAAAGTTTTTCTAAAAAAACATATAGGTCAGCTGTTTTAGTTGTTTCATATGGCCTTGCAAGAATAGCAAGACCATCAGATAATGCCGTCCCTGTCCATTGGTCACCAAGATCAAGAGCCAAAATTTTCATATGACATCCTCTGAAAAATATTCTATAGTAAGAATTTATGTAGTATACTCACAAAGCCTATCAGAAAGGAAGAATTATGTTGAATCATTTAATTGACAGCGTCAGAGATTTCGTATGCGTATGGCCCTTACTCATAGCCTTTATTGGAACAGCTACAATTACTACCTTGACACTTAAAGCACTTCCTTTTAGAAAATTTTTTAAAAGTTTTTCACTTCTTTTTTCTTTATCTGGAGACAGCGCACAACAAGGAGCAGAAATAACACCTCTTCAAGCATTTTTAAATGCTCTAAGCACAAGCTTAGGAAACGGAGCAATAGCAGGTATAGCAGCAGCTATACATCTTGGAGGACCTGGTGCAGGATTTTGGATCTTTGTTGGTGGTTTTTTATGTATGATTTTACGTTTTGCTGAAGTATATCTTGCAACATCTTTTGCTTCTCTTTCGTCAACTGGACGTATTCTTGGTGGACCTTTTTTATATTTAAAAGATTTGCCAGGAAGTAGTTTTTTACCCTTCATATACGCACTTTTTTGTTTTGGATATGCAACAGTTGGTGGTTGCGCAATGCAATGTAACTCCATCACCACTGCGCTTACTGCCGTAACTCCTTTATCTCCTTTTGTTATTACTGCAGTTCTTTTATTGTTTGTGGTATACACTTTGGTAGGCGGAGCACAAAGAATTGTTAAGATTTCTTCATTCATTATTCCTATAAAAGTTTTCTTATTTTTTATTTTTTGCACTGGTGTACTTGTATATCATTGGCATGCACTTATTCCTGCTATAAAATTAATGATTCAGGCAGCATTTACTCCTGAAGCTGTATTAGGCGCTGGATTTGGCCTCAGCGTTCAACGCATTGCAAGCATTGGCATGATCCGTGCTATTAATGCAAGCGAAGCAGGACTTGGTACCGCTGCCGTTATTTATGGATCAACTGGCTCAACAAATCCTTCTGATGATGGCCTTTCTGCAATGCTTGGTACTTTTATAAGTACTAATCTTGCATGTTTTATGGTTGCTCTTGCTATTGTTGCAAGTGGTGTCTGGAACAGTGGAGTTGATGGAAGTGCTTTAACAGCATTAGCTTTTGAAACTGCATTTGGATCTATTGGTGGATGGATTGTCGTAGCACTCACTGTATTTTTAGGACTTGGCGTTTTTGTTACATGCGGTTTTGTAGGACGTCAATGCTGGCTCTATTTAACTAATGATCGTTTTGAAATAGGATTTTCTATCCTTTTTTGTATTGCAGCTTTATGGGGCTGTTTAAGTAATGTTGCTGCTGTTTTTTCTTTACTAGATTTAGTAGTTGCAGGATGTTTATTTATCAATCTTTATGCCATTTTATGGCGCCTTCCTTTTATGCGCAAACAATTAACATCTTCAAAAATTGAATAAATTTTATTAAACAAAGTTGGAATCCTTTTATGCATAATGCTATGCCCTCTGTTTTTCCTGTTGCTTGTCACACAAATAATATTGGAAAAGGTTCCACCTTTGTAGCTATAAAAGGACAACAAGAAGATGGTGGATTGTATATTCTTAAAGCTTTAGAAAAAGGTGCCTCAAAAATTGTGGTAGAAAACAACGCTACCCTTTCAGAAGAAATTAAAAAACACATAACAGCTATGGGCGCAGAACTTGTTTTTGTAGATTCTGCACGCACAGCGCTTGCAGAATTAAGTGCAAAAGCAGCAGATTACCCTGCACAAAAATTAAAGATCATTGGAATCACAGGAACAAAGGGTAAATCTACTACTACTCATATGCTCTATCACCTATTAAAAGCAACTGGAGCATCTGTTGCTTGTTTAAGTACTGTACACAATCTCATTAATGATGTTGTTTTTACCGCACCACTAACAACAGCTCAACCAGATTATTTACATCAATTTTTGAAATTATGCGTTAAAGAAAATATTGAATATGTTGTAATGGAAGTTGCAGCGCAAGCTTTTACTTTTAATCGAGTTGATAACATTACGTTTGACGCATTCATCTTTACTAATCTTGAACGTGAACATGGAGAGTTATATCCAACACTAGAAAACTATCTAGAAGCAAAATGTGAAC
>VFQT010002800.1_pt1 | contig 17035 bp, 13 predicted proteins | sample 3512381 | NCBI WGS metagenome assembly VFQT01 (sample SAMN10412376, study PRJNA504923) | tailings metagenome | isolation source: Relicate 2 Philex TSF3 active mining site | place: Philippines: Tuba, Benguet | collected 2017-08-29
GCATCAGCAACGGTGGCCAACCAGCCACTTGGAGCGATGCCAGTGCCGCCCTTGCCGCCGCCGCAGCCAGCGCCGGTAGCGGGTTGCGCATCTTGAGCGAGCCCAGCACATCACCCACGTTGCAGGCAGCCGTGGCCGCCCTGGCCGCCAAGTACCCCGGTGCCAAGTGGTACCAGTACGATGCGTTGAGCAGCGACAACACCGGTATGGGCACTGCCATGGCAACCCAGCCCGGCGTCGAAACAGTTTACGATTTCAGCAAGGCTGATGTTGTAGTTGCCCTCGACAGCGATTTCACGACAGGCAGTGCCACGTCGATTCGCTATGCCCGCGACCTCGCCAACAAGCGCCGTGTCTGGAACGACACCCCCAGCATGAACCGCCTCTACGTGGCCGAGCCCACCCCCACTTCAACGGGGACCATGGCCGACCATCGTTTGGCTGTACGTGCCGGTGAAATCAGCGCCCTAGTACAGGCCATTGCCGCAGCCGTCGGCGTCGCCGGTGTCAGTGCTCCCGAACTCAGCGCGGATGTCAGCAAGTGGGTCGCCACCGCCGTGGCCGATCTGCAAGCAGCCCGTGGTGCATCGGTGGTTGTTGTGGGTGAGACCCAAGCCGCCGAAGTCCACGTCATGGCACATGCCATCAACGCAGCCCTCGGCAATACCGGCAGCACGGTTCGCTATCACGAAGCCATCAACTCGGCTGCCACGGGTGCCGGTGTATTGCAGGAGTTGATTGCCGAAATCAATGCCGGTGCGGTCAGCATGCTGGTCATTAGCGACGCCAACGTCGTCTACAGTGCCCCTGCCGACCTCAACATCGCCGATGCAATTGCGCAGGTCTCCACAGTGGTTCATCATGGCCTCTACCAAGACGAAACTTCAGCCCTAGCCGGCTGGCACATCAACGGCGCTCACTACCTCGAAAGCTGGGGTGACCTGCGCGCATTTGATGGCACCGTCTCATTGCAGCAGCCATTGATTGCACCGTTGTACGACGGCAAGACATTGCTCGAGGTGGTATCAGCTCTGGCCGGCAACACCGCCAGTGCCCACGAGCAGGTCAAGGCCTATTGGCAGAACGTTGCTGGTACCGAGGGGTATGCCTTCGACAAAAACTGGCAAATCGCGCTTCACGATGGTGTTGTCGCCGATACCCAGGCGGCTGTCGCCGACGTCACCGTGACCACCACTGCTCCACAGTTGGCACCAGCCGGCGCAGGGCTCGAAATCATCTTCCGCCCCGACCCATCATTGCGTGACGGCTCAGCCGCCAACAATGGCTGGCTCCAAGAAGTGCCCAAGCCCATCACCAAGATGACCTGGGACAACACCGCACAGGTCAGCCCGCACACTGCTGAAACGCTGGGTGTCAAGACTGGCGATGTGGTCAAGCTGACCTATGGTGGTCGCTCGGTTGATGCACCGGTCTATGTGGTCCCTGGCCAAGCCGACGAAACCGTGGTGGTACACCTCGGCTTCGGCCGTACCAAGGCTGGGCGGGTTGGCGACAATGTCGGCTTCAATGCCTACGCATTGCGCACGAGTGCCAATATGTGGCATGGCAACGGTGTCGAAGTCGCCAAAATCGGCGAAGACTTCATGTTGGCCCACACCCAAAAGCACTTCGACTTGGAAGGTCGCGACGAGGATATCTATCGCGCAAAAACTCTCGAAGAACTCTTGCACCCCGAGAAACACAAAGGTGCACATGGTCACCACGAGATTATTTCGCTCTTCCCCGAATACGACTACTCCAAGGGCTACCAATGGGGCATGTCGATCGATCTGACCGTCTGCAACGGCTGTAACGCCTGTGTGGTCGCTTGTCAGGCCGAAAACAACATCCCAGTGGTCGGTAAAGATCAGGTATGGCGTGGCCGTGAGATGCATTGGATCCGTATCGACACCTACTTCTCGGGCGATGCCAATCATCCTGACATTTACCAGCAGCCTGTGGCATGTATGCAGTGTGAGCATGCCCCATGTGAAATCGTCTGTCCCGTGGCGGCTACCGTCCACGACTCAGAAGGTATCAACAACATGGTCTACAACCGCTGTGTCGGTACCAAGTACTGCTCAAACAACTGTCCATACAAGGTTCGTCGCTTCAACTTCTTCCAATACACCGACGAAGAGACCCCATCACTCAAACTCCAGCGCAACCCGGACGTCACCGTGCGTTCACGTGGTGTGATGGAGAAGTGCAACTACTGTCAGCAGCGCATCAACGAAGCACGCATCGATGCTCGTCGCCAAGGCCGCGAAATTGCGGACGGCGAAGTGGTGACCGCATGTCAGCAAGCTTGCCCAACCCAAGCCATCGTCTTCGGCAACCTCAACGACGCCACGTCGCAGGTTGTCAAGATCAAAGAGCTCGAGACGAAGTTCACCATGCTTGATCCGCTCAACACCAAGCCACGCACCAGCTACTTGGTCAAGCTGACGAACCCAAATCCTGAGCTCGCTGGAGAACATGGAGTCGCATGATGCAAACTTCGCAGCCGCTCAAACCACAGGCCGTTGAGGAACATTACGACACGCTATTAGCGCCAAATCAGTCGTATGAGTCCGTTAGCGCCAAGATTAGCGACATCGTCCTGTACCCACTCACCAAGACTCCAGCAGGTTGGCTCGGCGCATTCGCCATCGCCGCTGCTCTCTTGATGTTGTACCTGTACTCATTGGCCGTGCTGTTCACAGCCGGTATCGGTGTGTGGGGTATCAACATCCCTGTGGCCTGGGGTTTCGACATCATCAACTTCGTGTGGTGGATTGGTATCGGTCACGCCGGCACCTTGATCTCGGCCATTCTGTTGTTGTTCCGCCAAGACTGGCGTACGTCGATTAACCGTGCCGCCGAAGCCATGACGATTTTTGCGGTGGCCTGTGCGGGTATTTACCCGTTGGTTCACACCGGTCGTCCTTGGTTGGACTATTGGTTCTTGCCATACCCCAGCACACTGGGCATGTGGCCACAGTTCCGTAGCCCACTCGAATGGGACGTGTTCGCCATTTCGACCTACGCCACCGTATCGGTGTTGTTCTGGTTCGTCGGTTTGGTACCAGACTTCGCCACCTTGCGCGATCGTTCACAGAACCGCATCGCCAAGATCCTGTACGGTCTCGCCTCACTCGGCTGGCGTGGAGCTGCCAAGCATTGGCAGCGCTACGAAGTCGCCTCGCTCATCTTGGCCGGCTTGTCCACCCCGTTGGTGCTTTCGGTACACTCGATCATTTCGTTCGACTTTGCCGTTTCGCAGCTCCCCGGTTGGCACGTCACTGTCTTCCCACCATACTTCGTGGCCGGCGCCGTGTACTGTGGTTTCGCCATGGTCATTGTGCTGATGGTACCCATCCGCAAGTGGTTCGGGTTGCAGGGCCTCATCACCATGAAGCACTTCGACGTCATGAGCAAAGTGATGTTGGCATCAGGCATGATTGTGACCTACGGGTACTTCGGCGAGATTTTCTACTCGTGGTACTCGGCCAGCATCTATGAGTACTTCTTGATTGTCAACCGCACCGTAGGGCCATACGCATGGTCATACTGGGCCTTGATTCTCTTCAACGTGTTGATTCCACAGTTGCTCTGGTTCAAGCGCTTCCGCACGAATTTGTGGGTCTTGTTCTTCATTTCGATTGCCATCAACATCGGTATGTGGTTCGAACGCTGGGTCATCATTGTACTCAGTCTGCACCGTGACTTCCTCCCGTCATCATGGGACTCGTACACGCCTTCGTTCTACGACTGGGCAACGTACATCGGTTCGTTCGGGTTGTTCTTCGTGTTGTTCTTGCTCTTCATCCGTTTGTTGCCCATGGTCGCCATCTTCGAGGTGCGCGATTTGGTCCACAAGACGGCTCACAAAGAGCAGGACCACTAAGAACATGGTCACTCAGGTGCATAGCGGTCGTGTGGTGGTCGCATCACACGACGGTCAATGAGAGGTTTGCATGTTCAAACGCAAGTCAAATGCGGCAGACGCCGCTCCCGCCGCACCAGCCACATACGGCATCATGGCCGAATTCGGCGACACCGACGAAATCTTGTCGGCTGCTGCCAAGGTGCGTGAAGCGGGTTTTACCATGGTCGAGGCCTACACACCCATCCCCGTACACGGGTTGGATGAGGCTTTGGGCTACAAGCCATCACGGCTCCCATGGCTGGTGCTTGCTGGTGGGTTGATCGGGTCATCGGGGCTGTTCGGCTTCATGACGTGGGTCAACGTGGTCGATTACCCGATGAACATCGGTGGTCGCCCATTCTTCAGCTGGCCAGCCTTCATCCCCATCACGTTTGAGGGCATGGTGCTCTTCTCAGCATTCGCCGCAGTGTTTGGGTTGTTCTTCATTTGTGGTCTGCCGATGCCGTACCACCCTGTCTTCAATGCACCTGGATTCGAGCGTGCATCTGTCGATGGCTTCTTCTTGTGCATCGAGGCCAAAGATCCGCAATACGATGCTGCCAAAGCAACGGCGCTTCTTTCAGCGCTCGGGGCCAAAGCAGTCAACGAGTTCAGTGAGTGAGGCACAGATGCAATCTAAGGTAACTTCACTCCGAGGCATTTTCATGCGCATTGCGCTGCTGGCACTCTTGGGCGGCATGATGAGTGCATGTCACCTCGACATGTACAATCAGCCCAAGTACAAGGCGCTCTCTGCAAGTGACTTCTTTGCAGATGGTGCCTCGGCCCGCCGCCTCGTGGATGGCACTGTATCACGCAGTGGACTCCAAATCGACGCACGCACAACCGGTCGTGTCGATGGCGATCCCGCTGGTGACTACGTCAGTACCATTCCCATCAGCATTGGTGATGCCGATTTGGCACGTGGCCAAGAGCGCTATGTCATTTATTGCGCTTCCTGCCACGGCAACAAGGGCAACGGCAAAGGCCCAGCTGCTGGTCCATATGCCAAGGGGTCATTGGGCCTCGAAGCACCAGCACTGTTTTATGTCGATCAACTCAAGAGCAAAATGGTCGCTGAGCTCGGCGTAAGCCTGGATCAAGCTCCAGATGGGTACTACTTCAATGTCATTACCCATGGCGTGCCCAATCCTGAGTATGTCGCCGACGGCAACATGGATTACACCCAAGTAAGTGCTACCGCATATCGCATGGCACCCTACGGGTATCGCATCCAAGATGTCGATGATCGCTGGCGCATTATCGCGTACATACGCGAAATGCAACAGAATCCACCCGCAGAATAGTAAGTGAGAGTGCACGGGGGGTACTACTCCCCGTGCCAACGGTAAGGATACAACCGTGGCAGAACAGACTGACAAACTCAGCACTACTTTGGATACCATCCAGAATCGTGCCCTCATCGTCGGCGGCGCCGCCCTCGCACTTACGGTCGTGGGATTCGCTGTCAGCACCACTAGCCAGGTACTTCAGTCGTACCTATTTGCCTTCTTGTTCTTTTTTGGCCTCTCGGCGGGCAGCATGTTCTTGCTGTCGCTCCAAAACGTCACCAGTGGCGTGTGGGGTCTGATTATTCGCCGATTCGTCGAAGCCGGGGCCCTCAACATTCCGTGGATGGCCATCATGTTCATCCCCATCGCTGCTGGCGTTGGTGTGCTGTACCTGTGGGCAGATCCGGTTGCTGTGGCCGAAGACTATGTCATCGCCAAAAAAGCCCCCTACCTCAATGTGACCTTCTTCTTGATTCGTTCGGCGTTCTACTTCTTGGCATGGGGCCTGCTGGTCTACAAAATGCGCAAGTTGTCATTGGCCCAAGATGCCGCTCCCAAGAGCGAATCCGAAGAGTACCGTGACAAACTGGCACGCTGGGGTGGCCCGAGTGTCGTAGCTCACGTCATGTTGTGGACGTTCGCCGCCACTGACTGGGGTATGTCACTTGAGCCTCTGTGGGCATCATCCATGTACCCCGTTGGCTGGATGGCCGGTCAAATCTTGACCACCTTCGCCGTCATGATTATCGTGCTGTGGATGTTCACCCGTGAAAATCTCCTCGGCTACGAAATCCCCGTCGATCGCCTCCACGACCTCGGGAAGTTCACCTTCGCGTTTACCGTGCTGTGGACCTACCTCAACTTCTCGCAATACCTGATCATCTGGTCAGGCAATGTGGCCGAATTCACCCCGTGGTACCACTATCGCACAACCGGCGGTTGGCAGTACTTGGCCATTGCATTGATTTTTGGGCACTTCTTCTTGCCCTTCTTCTTGCTCTTGTCACGTCACACCAAGCGCAACTTCAACGTAGTATCACGCGTGTCGATGTGGATCGTCATCATCGAACTCATCTACGTCTTCTGGCTCATCAACCCCGCCTTCCATCATGATGGCTTCCAGATTCACTGGACCCACCTCACATCGTTGCTCGGCGTCGGTGGCATCTGGCTGTGGATGGCAATCCGCCACCTCAAACAGGCCCCCATCTTGCCACCCAATGACCACCGCATCCCTGAGCTCGAAGCTCAGTTGGCTGGCCATGGTCATGGGCACGCAGCTCCGACGGCTGGTCACTAGTCTCGAATCCTTGACCTTGATGAGAAACCGCCAGGTGCAGTGCACCTGGCGGTTTCTTTATTCTCCCTAAACTCTACCTCATCTGCCCTTCATACTGCAATGCCATACTACATTCAACATATTGATGAAGCCTCGCTTCATCCTTCAGCGCCGATTCCCCTTCATCCCCATATTCCTCTTTCTCCCCCACCCCAGTCAGTCATACGGCGACAGCTGACTGGGGCTTCTCATTTCTCCACCTCTACATTCACTACATGTTTACTACACGTTTGCATTGACACACCACACGGGTCTTGTGTAGTGCAGAATACTTGCTACACTATGTGCACGACTGATTACTACATCCCCATATCCCCACCGAGTTCTGCAGCCTAGGAGCAGATTTTTCGGTTATGTGTATACATCGGTGTACACACATGTTCTGCGCAAAGGGATAAAACCGTGACAACAATTTCGTATGGAGTGTTTGCGCTCATTCACCTCGTCATCGCAGTATGGGCGGCCCGTATCGCCCTCACACAAAAAAGCTGGGGTGCCGGTGCCATCACACTCGCCGCACTCAGCCTCGCGTACGACAACGCAATGTTGGGCAGTGGTGCCATCATCGGGGCAGGGGACACCCTATTACAACTCAACTTGGTACGCTACATCCTCCATGCAGTCTCGACACCGCTTCTCATCTTGTCAGGCTTGGCACTAGCCCGCAACGCTAGCGTACACTGGGCCTGGCGGCGCGGCATGACACTCCTAGCCGTCATCACTGCCATTAGCTTTATCGCATACGACCTCAGCACATACCTCGGCAGCACTTACGTACTGGCCAGCGAAGGGGCCATGCGCTATGTCATCGACCCACCACACCATGGTCCACCGTTGGCTCCGATTACTACCATGACCTTCCTAATCGCCTTCGGTATTGCCCACTACATCGAACACCGCTCTTGGTGGCTGCTGGCTGGGGCATTGGCCATGTTCAGCGCATCTGCCATGCAACTGGGCATCATCGAAAACTTCGGCGAAATTGCCCTGATGGTTGCCTTGATCGCCGCAAGTCGACACTTCCCCAAGATCAGCAAATCACAATATCTCGAGCGCGTCGCCAATGTCGACCCCACCGTGCGTGAACACCTCGCCAACGAACAACGGGCCCGCAAACGCAAACTGGCTATCTGGAATCGCGGCCTGGCCTGGACCATCTTTATCAGCCTCACCATCGACACCATTGCCGTCTATGGCCCAGCCCTCGGCATCCAGTGGGATCGTTGGGTGCACCTCACCTTCAGTAATATCTACATCTTGCTCTTCTTTGTGCATGCAGTAGCCAGCCTCTACTTCTTTGGCATTCCTCGCTTGCACCAGCACATCCGCATCTATCATGTCTACATCGGATATGGTGTATTCCTCTTTACCATGGTCAGCCAGTCACTCATCGGCGTAGAACCCATCCACATCATCACCTATGTCATCAACTGGATCTTCATCGGCGCACACATCCTGCTCAGCTTCCGCTTTATGCTCCAACGTGTACGTCGTGCCCAAGTCGACCCTATGCTCGAAATGACCGTCAGCCCTCATCTCCGCAATCAGGCCTAACTCATCGGCACTCAGCACCACAAAAAAACCCCCTCCTCACAATGTGAGGAGGGGGTTTGCTGACGACTAGTTGTGGGTGACAGTCCCGGGCATTGAACGATTCTTGAGGCGGCGAATCTTGATCTCCATGGCAGCCAAAATCTCTTCGGTCGCCATCGAGGACTCTTCGGCCTGGATGCGCAAACGCGTGTGTGTCTTGCGAATCCCCAAGCTACGCAACATATGTTCGGTCTCTGGCATTTGCTGAATCAGTTCGTCGCCGTATGATTGGTCAATCTTGTTCTTATCCATCGGTGGCCTCCTTGCCATGCTGGACATTACTTCCATCTCTATAATACCAGAATTATTGTATGTTTCAACTAAATAAACGACTTTTTATTTGTACAAAGTATACAAATTTGTTTATAAACGACGTTTTCTCAAGAAAAGTGTCCACAAAAAACTATCCAAATCTGTGTATTTGGCAGCACAGCAGCAGACTACATCGCGCTATCACGATTATTTGCCGTATTAGCGGTCTCATGATAGGATAGCGAAGAGAAAGAACATCATTGGAGTAGGACGATCATGAGCATTCTGGTAGATAGCAATACGCGGCTAGTGGTACAGGGCATTACGGGTCGCGAGGGTGAATTCCACACACGGCAGATGGTAGCATACGGCACCAATGTCGTAGCCGGAGTTACCCCAGGGCGTGCCGGTCAGACGGCCATTGACGGTGCGGTGCCGATTTTCAATAGTGTTGCTGACGCAGTCAAAGAAACTGGCGCCAACACTTCCATCATCTATGTACCTGCGCCGTTTGCACCAGATGCAATCCGCGAGGCGGCAGCAGCCGGCATTGCCTTGATTATCTGCATCACTGAGGGCATTCCTGCCAATGATATGGTGAGCACATATGCTTTTGTCAAGGAGCGTGGTGCCCGTCTCGTCGGTCCCAACTGCCCCGGATTGTTGACTCCTGGTCAAGCCAAGGTGGGGATTATCCCCGGCAATATTGCCATTGCCGGACCAGTAGGGATTGTGTCGAAGAGCGGTACATTGACCTACGAAGCCGTCGATGCACTGACGCGCATTGGTTTGGGGCAGAGCACAATTGTCGGCATTGGTGGTGACCCGATCATTGGTACGAACTACATCGATGTGCTCGAGATGTTCCAAGCAGATCCTGCCACCGAGGCCATCGTTTTGATTGGCGAAATCGGCGGTACTGCTGAGCAAGAGGCCGCCAAGTACATCGGCGCCCATGTCACCAAGCCAGTAGTCGGCTTCATTGCAGGGCGCACGGCCCCCGAAGGCAAGCGCATGGGCCACGCCGGCGCCATTATCTCGGGTGGTGAAGGCACCGCTCAAGAAAAAATCGAAGCCTTGCAGGCTGTCGGCGTACATGTGGCCGAGCTACCAACTGACATTGCGCAGTTGGTCAAACAAGCCATGAACAAGTAGGCATATCCACACACATCCACACACAACGACGGTATGCCAGTGGCATACCGTCGTTGTCTTGCAGTATCACCCATAAAGGAGATGCCATGAGTTATGACAACTACGATGATTACACCGTTGGGCTCGAATTAGTCACACCGGCACGCACTATTGGGGAAACCGAGGTCAGCATGTTCGCCATGTTGACGGGCGACTTCAATCGCCTCCACACGGATGCTGAATACATGAAGGATTCATTGTTCGGCGAGCGTATCGCACACGGGTTGCTGGGGCTGGCGATTGTGAATGGACTCAAATACCGTACCGCCCTCAACCCTGATGCCATCATCGCCTTCTTGGGGCTTGAGTGGCGTTTTACGGCACCGATTCGCATCAACGACACCATCCATGCCCGCCTGCGAGTCAGTGACATGCGGCCCACCAGGCATGCCGATCGTGGCATCGTCACATTTGCGGTCGATGTTGTCAACCAGCATGCCGATGTCGTACAAACCGGCAGTATGACGATGATGATGAAGCGCCGCACAGAGATCTAAACGGCACCCCTCATGCAGATGCATGAGGGGCATGTGAGACACCGCACACTATAGTACACGACACGTGTTATTCGAGATAGCCCTGTAGGCGTGCCCCAATGGCTGGTGCACGTAATTGGCGCAAAGCGTCCGCCTCGATTTGGCGGGTGCGTTCCCGGGTAATCCCAAAGGCCACACCTACTTCTTCGAGCGTCCGACGGCGCCCATCGCTGAGGCCATACCGCATCATCAAAATCGCACGTTCGCGTTCGGGGAGTTCATTGAGCGCCGATGAAATATCGGATTGCATCATATGGCGTGTCGCAATCTCGATGGGAGTCTCGCTGACTTCGTCAGCAAGAAGCTCACCGATGTGCCCTTCGCCATCATTGCTGATTGGTTGTTCGAGCGAAACCGGTTGTGCCGAGGCCTGCAACAGCCGGCGCACCTTGCGATCCGAGATGCCCAGCTCAGCTGCGACTTCTTCGGGAGTAGGCTCGCGTGAGAGTCCCTGTTCGAGTTGGCGCGTCACACGGCGCATTTGCCCAATCGCGTCGCTCAGATGCACAGGCAGGCGAATGAGTCGACTTTGCTCGGCGATGGCACGCGTGACAGCCTGGCGAATCCACCAAGTGGCATAGGTCGAAAAGCGGTTTTTGCGGAGATAATCGAACTTCTCGACGGCACGCATCAGACCAATGTTGCCTTCTTGGACCAAATCCATGAACGACAACGGGCCACCGATGTATTTTTTGGCGACAGAGACAACAAGTCGCAAGTTGGCCTGAATCAAACGGCGACGCGCTTCTTCGGCAGCAGCCAAACGCCGTTGCAGGGTGCGCTGCTCAGCACCTTGCAGTGGGAGTGGGCAACGAATATGCCCTGACAATTCACTCATGAGCCACGGGAATACTTCAGCGAATTCGTGGGGCAACGCCAGCACAGAGCGCATGGCCGGCTCGAGAATAGCCCAGCCAGTCATATGGCTGACAATACGCACACGATCGCGGATACGCAACATGGCCAGGTCTTCATCGAATATGGGATGAGCAACGACTGCTCGTTCCAGTTTGCTAGACTGATCTGCCAGTGCCAACACGATGGTGATACCAGTCACATTGCCCACGCGTGCTTGCCACGCCGCTAACCACTGTGCCGGTGTCATGCCATCGACAACTTCAGCAACTAACTGATTGGCTGCAATGTGTAATGCTTCGGCGGCATACACCGCAAAATCATGATTGAGTACATCCTGGGCATATGCGCCGGATTCCATGCTCTGCGCCAACTCGACTTCTTGTGCAGCCGAAAGCAACGACACTTGGCCGATTTCACGCAGGTACATTTGCACAGAATCTTCGACAATATCAGCATTCCGCTCGGTGCCATTGACATACGCCTGTGCAGCTTCGTCGGTCCAATCCGAATCGGGGCCTATTGACTCTGTATATTCATTGGAAAAAAGAGATTTTGTGGGCATAAACACCTCACTCACATCGATGCATTCGCATCACACAAGCACATATATCGCTTATGAGGGTATACGCAACACGCCACACCACTGGATGTACATCCTCGTGGTGTGGCGTATCATCGCCGTGCAACAGGAGCTATGGATTAGGCTCGACGCCGTACCACCAACTGCGCAATGTGTTGAAATGTTGGGTACGCCGCAGCCCCTGCAAACGGCGCGAGTGCTTGCATACCGCGATCGACACACGCCTGCGCAGCTGCATATGCATGATCAATACCACCAGCGTCCTCGATAGCCCGGATGAGCTCTGGCACCATGGCCGCATCGACTGCACCTTGCAACGGCAAACGCAACACCTCACGCGAATCTTGGGCTGCGGCCAAAATCAATGGCAACGTGATGGTCCCTTCGCGCAAATCATTGCCAGCCGGCTTGCCGAGCACCTGCTCACTTTCGACCATATCCAGGATGTCATCGATAATCTGAAACGCCAGCCCGATTTGATAGCCAAACTCACCCAACGCCGCCACATCAGCGGGGCTCCCCCCACACACCGCAATCCCTGACTTACAGGCAGCCTCAAACAACACGGCCGTCTTGTAGCCGATTTTGCGGTAGTACTGTGCCTCAGCATCAGCCTGCGGATCAATACACGTGACCGGGTTGAGCTCCCCTTCGACCATGCGTTGTGATGCATGTACGTAGTAGCCAATAATGCGTGGGTCAGGCTCGTGCGCTAACTCATAGGCCGCAAGCCCAAACAAGTAGTCGCCGAGTGCGAGCGCTACATCACGGCTCCATTGCATGTGCACAGTGGCACGACCACGCCGCGCTGCTGCATGATCGACGACATCGTCGTGGACCAATGATGCTGCATGCAATAGCTCGATGGCCACTGCCGGATGCACAGCTCGGTCGAATGCGTAGCTGCCGAGGTGTGCCGACAACAATACCAGGAGCGCCCGCAAACGCTTGCCCCCGGATTGTACCGTGTAGATACCGGCGTCACGCAAACTCGCCTGCCGCGATACCATTCGGGCCAGCATGGCCGATTCGACGCGCTCCAAATCGGCAGCGACACCACTCTGTGCAATAATCTGTGACAATTGCAACGGTGCAACTGACGCGCTTGTGGAATGCGTACTTACTGTTTGATACATGCTTGCTACCCTCGCGTGTGACCCAAAATGGTCAGTGTGTTAAATATATCACAAAGCCCATATATGTGGGCGACCCACGCCATGCGGTCGAAAAACTCTACCAGGCGCCGCGAACGACTTCGAGCTTGCTGAGATGTGCGGCTTCGCTGAGGCTGACCAGATATGTCATATCAGGACCGTATTCAATGACCGAAATACTGGCATTGGTGACCCAGATCTGATTGATGCCGTCCATGTGCATGCCCAACGCATCAGCTACGAGGATTTTGACGACCACATCATGGGTCGACATCAAAATCGTCTGATCGGCGTGCTGCTTGAGCAAGGTTTCTTTGAAGTCCAACACACGTTTGAGGATGTTGCTGAAGCTTTCGCCACCAGGCATCTGTGAACGGGTGGGGTGCATACGCCATTCACGCAGACCATCGCCAAACTTTTGGATGACTTCATCGACCATCAGCCCCGACCATTCACCATGATCAAGCTCGGCAATTGCCGGGTCAACCACAAACGGCGTCTCGGGATGATGACGATGTACGGCCTCGGCTGTCAAGCGGGCGCGCTGGAGTGGGCTGGTGTAAATTGTATGGAACGACTCGGTACGCAGGCGCTCGCCGAGGGCTTCGGCCTGACGTACGCCCATTTCAGACAATGGTGCATCAAATGTGCCCTGATATCGACCAATTCGGTTCCATTCGCTTTCACCATGACGTACAACAACTAAACGCATATGGTATGCTACCTCTTAGTAACAGATAAATTCCTACTAACGGCATTATACACGACCTAGACACAAACTATGCACGACACACCACCACTCATGCCGTTGTTGCGGCAAGCGCTCGACAAAGCCGAGCCCTATGCGCTCATCTACCCCCAACAGCCTCACGGGGCACTCACGTACTTGCGTATGCTGGATGAAATCCATCGCCTCGCAGAAGCCTGTGTGGCCCAAAACCTGGCAGTCGATGCCGAACTAGTACGCCGTGATAGCCTGATTCGGCGCACCAAACGCGAGGCCGAGCAGTTCGTGAAGGCACTCGGCAACGACAGCATCCCCCCCGACAGCACTTATGGCCCTGAGTTGATAGCCCTTGCAAGTACCTACAAACGCCAACGCAACGGTCGCTTGGCGCGCGTCACCGGAGTGCTCATCACGATTATTGCGTTGATCGTCTATGCAGTCATCACCACTCCACCGAGCGCTGATACCACCACCATCCTCAATGAGGCAGTGGCAGGCAATCTCAGCGAGGCCTACACCTTGGCCCAACAAGAGGCTACCGCGTTCCCCGACGATGTCGAAACACATGTATGGCTGGCGGTACTCGCCGAGCAATTCAACGATACGGCAGTCGCCCAAGCAGCGTGGCAACGGCTCGACACCCTTGTCGCTGACCAGCACCAGCTCGACTACATGCGTGGCAATGTACGCTTGCTCGCTGGGGATATTCCGCGGGCATTACAGGATGTCGAGGTACTGCGGCAATACGCTGACACCCAACCCGAAGCTCTTTTTTTGGAGGCTGGTATCCTCGAGGCCCAAGGTGATGTGGATGGTGCGATTGCGTTGTTTCGCACAGCCTCTGAGCAGGCCGAACTGGCCGGTCGCGAAGAAATGTCGGTACTCGCACGTGTACGCATGGGCAACCTGATGCAGTACGGCATTCGGGCCACCGCCACACCGCGCATCACGCCAGCACCTTAGAACTCCATGTCGCCGAACAAATCATCGATATCGGGCTGTGCACGCTCCTTGGGCTGATGCGCAGTCGACGGAGCGGCATCGGCAAACGGCGTAGCAGCCCGCCCCATGGCCGCGTAGAAGGTCTCGTCGTAGGGGCGAGTGCGGACGACGACTGGCATGGGTACTGCATGCCCCAACACCAAACACTGCTGGCGTGAATCAAGCGTAGCGAGCACTGTACGCAAGGCACTCGAGCCACTCACGCCAGTGAACACGGCATCAATGTCACGTTCGTCGTTCAACAACGCGGTCACACGGCTACCCAGCTGACTCATGACATCACTGTCAATCGACGAAGGACGCTGATCGACGACCAGTAGTGTCACGCTGTACTTCCGCATTTCACGCGCAATCGTACCGAAAATCGTCTGTTTGGCAGCCATCGGATTCAAGAATTTGTGTGCTTCTTCGATGGTAATCACCAGTTGTGGTGGTTTGTCACCACTTTGTTTGGATGTCAGATAGGCCTCGGTGCGTTCTCGCCATCGTGAGTGGATTTTGCGGGTCAAAATATTGGCAACCAGCATGTAGTCGATGGTGTTGTCGAAACGGCCGAACTCCAAGACGACGTGTTGTTTGGCCATCAGCACATCAATGATTTGATTGATGACCGAGCCATTGGTCTGATCACGCACATAGCCACGCCGACGCAGGGCCTCGAGTTTGCGCTTGAGGGCACTCAGAGATCCGTAGTGCGTGCCCGTAGACTCGGCAAATGCGTTCAAATCCTCGGGGGTCATATCGAGCAACTCACGTAGCCACTGATCGTGATAGCGATCTGCGAAGCGGTAGGCGGACTCGGCGGCGGTGGCGTTGAGGTTCAACTCGTCTTGGATGAGCAGAATATCTTCGACTTCGATTTCGTTGAGGCCAATGAGCACTTCGTGATCAAATTGCGCACCACGGCGACGGGTGGAGTCGGCGTCGAGTGTATAAATGCGCACCACGGGACCGAAGATTTTGCGCAACCCCTTGACAAATCCACCGTGCTCGGACGAGGCATCACTGCCATACTCAGAGTGCATGTCAAAGATGAGATTGGCGGCCACTCCAGATTTGATGGTGCCACTGAGCAGCAACCGAGTCAGGAAGCTTTTGCCGGTGCCGCTTTTGCCGAATACCCCGTTGGAACGCTCGACAAAGCGATGCAGATCAATGCACACCGGCACATTCATGTCGAGGGGGCGGCCGATTTCGAAATGCGTGGTGTCTTCTTTGCCAAACACGCGGGTGAAGTCTTGTTCGTTGGCTTCATACACGGGCGAAAAGTGGGCTGGCACAGTTTTGACTGGCAACATTTGCTCACTCAAGTCACGGGGCAGCATGAGTGACGGTTTGAGTTCGATGGTGCCATAGGTGGCCGTACCTTCGAGGACATCAGCAAAAAACGGATCATCGCTGGGTGGGTCGACCAGTACCTGATGGGCGGTGGCAGCCAATTCAACATCTGTCAACATGGCAAAAAACTCGTGCTGACGGCCAGTCACCAACAAAAACTGGCCTACTCGCAAGGATTCAATCGATTGGGAGGCATCAATACGCGCCATCAGCCCATCGCTCAATGAGCCACTGACGATGACGCCGAGCCGGCTACGGTTGTGCATTTACGCGCTCCTTGATTTCACAGTGCATACACATCATACAGGTATTATACAAACACACACCCCTGACTGCCGTAACACGACAGCCAGGGGTACTGAATAGATCACAGCGTACAGGTTAGGCGGGGCGTGCACGCCGCCAATGACGCAACGAACGGCGATTCACGATGCGTGCAGTACGGGGGCGTTCGACCTGTGGTTGGAATTCCAGCGTATCACGCTGGTAACCCAGCAAACGCATGATATCCATCAACTGTTGGGCTGGCACATCACGCATGTGCAGATTACCCAAATCATCAGCTTCGATGACCACGCGGCGCATTTCGGGGGTCAGACAGTGGTGTGCACCACCACGACCTGCCAGCATCTGCTGGTACGCCCCTACTCCAAAGAACGCCAGTACCATGCCTGTGCCATTGCGTGGCAACAGCAAGGGAGCCTGACCAGCACGGGGATAGAAGTCGTCGGTATCACAGGTCAGACGACCGGCTAATCGCACAGGCTGCACCGGCTCATCCCAACCCTCGAGGGGCAACACGATGAACTGCTGGCCTTCGACGATCAGGGTATCGGGCAACGATACCATCAGGCTCCCATTGAGCAGATACCAATCTGGGGCACCACCACGGCCTTCTTTGACGCTACCGACCTCCATCAAGTAGACGCTGTGAGAAGCGACTGTGTAGCGACCGAATTCGCCGACGAGATGTGGCGGTGGCACCTGCATGCGCTGGCATTCACGTTGCAAGGCATCCATGAGACCAGCCAAAAACGCCACAGCATCAAAGGTGAAGCCCAGCTCATAGGCATCTGTGGGCATACCGCCACCAAAGTTGAAAAAGCGCACACTGGGCACTTGGCTGGCAAGCTGGGCGTACTGCTCGACGGCACGGCTCAGGCGCACACGCCACAGGTGGACGTCTTCCATTTGGCTCCCAACCATGGCATGGTAGAGCACGAGCTGGTGTGGTGTGCCAACCAACATGTCGACAGCCTG
>VFQT010002802.1_pt1 | contig 17019 bp, 19 predicted proteins | sample 3512381 | NCBI WGS metagenome assembly VFQT01 (sample SAMN10412376, study PRJNA504923) | tailings metagenome | isolation source: Relicate 2 Philex TSF3 active mining site | place: Philippines: Tuba, Benguet | collected 2017-08-29
GCGTCTCAGCCGCTCAGTGAACCTACAACACCGATTGCTCGGAGGTCTTCGGTTCACCGCTGCTGGCCTTGCGGCTCGCAAGCGGCTCCAAAAGTTACCAGAGCGCCGACCCCATCCACCGCTGCCGAAAGCTGCTCAAGCTGGAGCGTCGTCATCGCCGGCATCCAGGGCCATCTCGAGGCTGGAGAGCAGCAGGGCGACAGCGGCTGCGCGGCTGAGATCTGGAGCACAGACCTGCTCCAGCCATTGGTTAGCCAGCGTCTCCAGATCGGAGAACAGGGTCTGACCGGCGAGCAGGCGCTGCATCACCTGATCCACGTTCGCCGCATCGAGCTCCGGCAAGGGCCCCACCACATAACGGCGGCCGTCGTCGCCGGTGTAGGTGAGATTGCCCTCAGCATCAAACACTGGAACGGCGTGGGGGGTGATCGGCTGATCGTCCATAGGCCCGCCCGTTGCTGCTTCAGCGATAGCGCTGGCGGCGGCAAGCGGCAACTGCTGCCAGGGTGAAGCCATGCTGCCTCTGCTGCTGGAACTGGCGCCATGCCTGCTCGGCGGGCTTGCCCTGGGGCGTTCCCATCAGCCTGGTGGGTCTGCTGCTCAAAGGAGGCCTGCACAGCGGCAACAACTGGGCGCCGTGGTGGGCAACACGGCCTAATTCGGCTTGCCCGTGGCCCTGGCGCTGCTGCCACCAGAAGCACCCAGTTTCAGCATCACTGACGACTTCGTGGGCACGCTAGTGACCTGGGAGCTCGGCCCCTTGTGCTCGATGGGCAGAGGCCAATGCTGGTGTTGAACACCCCCGTGGTTCGGGCAGTGCTGGTGGCAGTGCCACTGTTGGCTTCGCCACGGCATGCGGCACTGGCAGCAGCGGCACTGGTGAGCTGTCTGGCCCTCGGTTGGCCGGCGCCGCTGCGTGATGCCCTGGTGCTGCAGGCCGCAGCACCCACGGCGAGGTCGGTGCTGTTGCTGGCGGAAGCCAGCCGCTGCTTCAGCCCACCGTGGCCATGTGACGCATCAGGTCGATGCACTTGCAGCTGTACCCCCACTCGTTGTCGTACCAGGACACGAGCTTCATAAAGGTGTCGGTGAGGGCGATGCCGGCGCCGGCATCGAACACGGAGGTGCAGCTTTCGCCGAGGAAGTCGTTGGAGACCACGTCGTCTTCGGTGTAGCCCAGGATTCCGGCGAGCTCCCCTTCAGAGGCGGCCTTCATCGCCGCCTTCACCTGCTCGTAGGTGGCGGGCTTGGCCAGGTTCACGGTGAGGTCCACCACCGACACATCGGGTGTGGGCACCCGGAAGGCCATGCCGGTGAGCTTGCCGTTGAGCTCAGGGATCACCCGGCCCACGGCCTTGGCTGCACCGGTGGAACTTGGGATGATGTTCTGGCCGGCGCCGCGGCCGCCGCGCCAATCCTTCACCGAGGGGCCGTCCACGGTTTTCTGGGTGGCGGTGGTGGCGTGCACGGTGGTCATCAGACCGTTCACGATGCCGAAGTTGTCGTGCAGCACCTTGGCCATCGGGGCCAGGCAGTTGGTGGTGCAGCTGGCGTTGGACACGATCTGCTGGCCGGCGTAGCTCTTGTGGTTCACGCCCATCACAAAGATGGGGGTGTCGTCTTTGGAGGGTGCACTCATCACCACGCGCTTGGCGCCGGCATTGATGTGGGCGCGGGCAGCCTCATCGGTGAGGAAGAAGCCGGTGCTCTCGAGCACATAGTCGGCGCCCACAGCACCCCAGTTGAGGTTGTTGGGATCGCGCTCAGCGGTGATGCGGATCGCCTTGCCGTTCACCACCAGCTGGCCGTTCTCCACACGCACATCACCCTGGAAACGCCCATGGGTGGAGTCGTAGCGGAGCATGTAGGAGAGGTACTCCACATCAATCAGGTCGTTGATGCCCACGACCTCCACATCCGGCAGGCTCACGGCACGGCGGAAGGCCAGACGACCGATCCGGCCGAAGCCGTTAATGCCGACGCGGATGCCCATCGGAGAACTCCCTGACTGAATGCAAACAATCAAGGCTCACCATACGGGCCGATGTTCAGGCGGGTAGCGCACCGTCGCGATCGGAGCGAAAGCTCAGCTCCAGGTCAGGGAGTGCGGTGGCCGCCAGTTGCAACATCTGGCCAAACACCACCCGGGTTTGCTGGGCCCCCTGCCCCATGGGCTCCCGGCTCATCAACACCAGCTCCAGCACAGGGCCATCCGCCTTCGACTGCACATCGGCAAACAGCTGCATGCGCAATTGCTCCTGTCCGCCACGCAACAGCGCGCTCAAGTGGGCGGTGGTGCGGTGATCCACTTCGGCCTGGAGACCTTGCAGCAAGGGCTCGAGCGCATCGATCAGTGCAGCTGGCGTGGTGGCTGAGCGGGGTTTGAGCACGGTGAGAAAACGCGCCATCGCTGCTCAACCCTCCTTCTGGCCAGCTTCGAACTGATCACTGAGCAGGCGGCGCTGGTATTCAGCCGCCAGGGCATTGAGATGGGCCTCGGCAGCCTCAACCATCTCCTCATCGATCTGATCAAAGGCGCGTCCTTCGGGAACCGCCATGCCCAGCACCAACGCCAGGGCATCAAACAACCGCACCTGATCGTTTTGCCAGGCCTGGTAATCGCCAGCGAGATCGGCCAGATCTTGTTCTTCCAGCTCGCCCCGCTCCAGATCGGTGCGCAGGTTCTGGATCTGACCGAGCCGCGCGGAGGTCACAAGGGCATGGGCGGCCGCCAAGGCAGCGAGGGCGTCGCAGGCTTCGCGCTTCAGCACCGTGAGGTCGCGATTGCGAACCGCCTTTTCAATCGACAGCGGTGGGCGCACCCCCGGCAACTGGCTCATCTGAGCGGGCTGCCGCGGTTCCGGCGGCAGGCTGATGCGGGCCGGTGCTGGCGGCAGCGGCTGCGGCGGCCTGAGCGCAGCGCCCCAGCGCATGAGGGTGTCGGCCAGTCGCGTGCGCCATCCCCGCCTCGCCATCAGCTGCTCACGCCACTGCACTCAATCTGACGCCAAACCGGCCCCACAGGCAGAGGGAAAGCCGAAGAATCAGCGGGCCGCCACCGAAGCGAGCGCCTGCAACAGAGACACCAGGCCAAACGCCACGAACAAGCCCCCACTGAGGCGATAGAGCAGCTGTTCGTTCACGCGGCCGCCAATCCACTTGCCAGCCCCCACCGCCAGCCAGGTGACCAGGGCATGGCCCGCCAGCGTGCCGGCCAGCAATCCCGCAAAACTGAACACCTGCGCTGGGGCCGTGGCCAGCAGGATCGTGGCGAACTGGGTGCGATCCCCCAACTCCGCCACAAACACCAAGGCAAAGGCCTCCCAGATCACAGCCCAGGGGCCTGATTGCTTCTTGGCCTGCTCGGCGGCATTCACCGCCTCCTCGGCCTCCTCGGCCTCCTCCTTGGCGGCGCCGGCGCCAAGCCCCTGGGCATCCACCAGCAGCTTGAGGCCAAAGCCGAAGAACAGCACCGCCGCGATCCATGGCACCAGGCTCTGGGGCAACAACTCCCGCAGGCCGTAGCCAACCCCAAGCGATAGCAGGGTGACGGCCGCCAAGGCCGCGAACGCGCCAAGGAACACCAAGCGGGCGCTATGACGCACCGCCAGGATCAAGGCCATGAAGAAGGTCTTGTCGCCCAGTTCCGCCAGGGTGATGGCTGTGAGGCTGGAGCCAAAAGCCGCCAGGCCCGGATCGGAAGGGAGAGGGGGTGCCATGCCTGATCGCAGGGACAGCGAAGCAGCTGCCTCATCACTTCTACAGTGGATCCTTGGCAATCGGGCTGATCGTGGGCATCACCATGCAGCAACACGCAATCGCTCCAGCGGTTGTTCTGCGGGGTGAAGGGGCCTGGCAGGAAGCGCTGCCCGCGCTGCAGACCTTGAGCCGCCGTCCACTCCTGCTGGGCCGCTCCGAGACGACCCGAGCGCTGCGGGAGCAGCTGGCCACCGATCTCGGCCGGCGCGATCTGGCGGTGACCAGGGCCGACCTCGAGCACGACTGCTGCGAGTGCGATTTGGCACGGATCAGCCAAATCCTGAGTAGCAGCGGTTGTGATGCCGTGGTGGCCGCTGGCGGCGGCAAGGTGCTCGATGCCGGCAAGTTGTTGGCCCACCGCCACGGCCTGGCCTGCATCACCGTGCCCACCAGCGCAGCCACCTGCGCCGGCTGGACGGCTCTCGCCAACATCTACTCAGCCGAGGGGGCCTTCAAAGGCGACGTGGCCCTGGATCGCTGTCCGGATCTGCTGGTGTTCGACCATGCCCTGGTGCGGCAGGCACCGCCGCGCACCCTGGCCAGCGGCATCGCTGATGCCATGGCCAAGTGGTACGAAGCCTCCGTGAGCAGCGGTGCCAGCAGTGATGGCCTGGTGCAGCAGGCCGTGCAGATGGCTCGGGTGCTGCGCGATCAACTGCTGCTGGAGGCCAAGGACGCCATGGCCAATCCAGGGGGTGAAGCCTGGGTGCGGGTGGCCGAGGCCTCCGGCCTCACGGCCGGACTGATCGGAGGCATCGGCGGCGCCCGCTGCCGCACCGTGGCCGCCCATGCGGTGCACAACGGCCTGACCCAGCTCCACGCCAGCCACGGTCATCTCCATGGCGAGAAAGTGGGATTCGGCATCCTGGTGCAGTTGCGCCTGGAAGAAGTGATCGGCGGTAACCGGCTGGCCGGCCAGGCCCGTCGGCAGCTGCTGCCCTTTTTCCAGGAGCTGGGGGTGCCCGTGAGCCTCGATGAGCTCGGCCTCCAGCAGGCCAGCCTCAGCGCCCTGCAGGAGGTGGCGGCCTTTGCCTGCAGGCCGGAGTCGGATCTGCACCACCTGCCCTTTGCGGTGCAGCCCAGTGATGTGCTCGCGGCCTTGGTGAGCACCACCAGCAGCGAAGCCCAGCTCCAGGCCAGCCAGGCCTGATCTGTGATGACAACGGCACCCTCTTCCTCCGGCCAGGAGCTTCTGGCCCGGGCCGCTGATCGCCTGCTGGATCCCGATGGGCGCGCCCTGGCGGCGGCGGTGCAGTGGTGGACGCTGCCGGAGCTCCCCGGTGGGCCATGGCCCGTGGCCGTGGTTGGCGAAGGGCCGCCTGTGCTGGCGCTGCATGGATTCGACAGCTCCCATCTGGAATTCAGGAGGTTGGCGCCTTTGCTGGCGCCAACCCATCAACTGTTCATCCCGGATCTGTTCGGCTTCGGCTTCTGCCCCAGGCCGCTCGATGCCCCCTACGGACCTGAGGCCGTGCTCGATCACCTCGAGCAGGTGTTGCAGCAGGTGATCCGCCGTAGCGGGGCTGAGCGCGTGGGCTTGATCGGCGCTTCGATGGGCGGATCTGTGGCCGTGGAGCTGGCACGCCGCTGCCCAGGCCAGATCGAGCGCTTGCTGCTGCTGGCACCGGCGGGCCTCACCGGGCGTCCGATGCCGGTGCCGCCGCTGCTCGATCAACTGGGGGCGCGTTTCCTTGGGTTACCAGCCATCCGCCGCGGCCTGTGCCGCTCGGCCTTTGCCATGCCGGATCGGGATGTGGGACCAGCGGAACTGGAAATCGCTTCGCTGCACCTGGCCTGCCCCAACTGGGCCGGAGCACTGGGGGCCTTCGCCCGCAGCGGAGGCTTTGCCGGCTGCGGCGATCCCTTGCCCTCTCAACCGCTGCAGGTGCTCTGGGGCCAGAACGACCGCATCCTGCGGGCGCCCCAGAAGAGGGCCGCCCAGGCTCTGTTAGGAGAACGCATCACCGAGCTGGAGCGTTGCGGGCATCTGCCCCACATCGACCAGCCCGCCACCGTGGCTCGCATCTGGCATGGCTGACGACGCGCCAACCCAACGCTCCAGCCCCGTGCTGCAGCTGCTGGCCAGTGGCCTGCAGTTTTGGATTCGCCAACAGTGCGAAGCGGTAGAGAGCCTGGAGCTGCAGCTGCATGGCTCCAGCCTCGGTCTGCTGCGCGGCCGGCTGGACGGGGTGAGCCTGGTGGCTCGCCGCGTGGTGTTCAGCTCGCTGGAGATCGAGCGCGTGGAGCTGCGCAGCGATGCGATCGACGTGCAGGTGGGCAATCTGCTGCGGGGCCGGGCGGTGCAGCTCGATCACCCGTTCAACATCGAGGGCACCGTGGCGTTTTCCGCCGGTGGCTTGGGCCGCTCCCTCTGCACGCCGCACTGGCGGCCGTTGGGCGATCAGCTGGTGGATGCGTTGCTCGGGCTCACCCCGCTGCAGAGCGTGAGCATCGAGCGCGACCGGCTGGTGCTGCAATCCCAGGAGCATCGCTGCGAAACCATCCCCCGCGCCGTGGATGGCCATCTGGAGCTCTGCGGCGACGAAGGCAGCCCCTGCGTGGCCCTGCCGGCAGATCCCAACATCACGATCGAGGAGGCCAACCTCGAAGGGGGTCTTCTGCAACTGCAGGGCCGGGCACGGGTGTCGCCCTGAGCTGCCCTCAGCGAATCAGGGGCAGCAGCAGGGTGACCACGGTGAAAAACACCGCCGGGGTGAACAGGTAGCTATCGATCCGATCGAGGATCCCGCCATGACCCGGCAGTAGATCACCGGAATCCTTCACCCCGGCATCGCGCTTCATCATCGATTCGGTGAGATCGCCCACCAGGGCAAACAGGGCCACCACAACCCCCAGCAGCGCACCCACGGCCCAGCCCCAGTTCCAGCCCAGCACTTCGGCCAAGGCCCCGCCCAGCAACCCAGCACAACCCACACCACCCAAGGCGCCCTCGATCGTTTTGCCCGGCGAGATCGGCGACAGGGGCCGGCGGCCATAGCGGCGGCCGATCACATACGAGCCGATATCGGTGGCAACGATCAAAAAGCAGGCCATCAGCATCAGCACCATGCCGGAGCTGAGGTGGGGCCAGGACTGGGTGAGGCCACTCAAGCGGGGCGCCAGAGCGGGATCGGTGAGATCCCGCAGGCGGATCCAATAACTGGGCAGAAAGCCCAGATAAAACAAGGCAAAAATCGAGGATGCGATGTCGGCGATGCTCCCGGTGAGCGGCTGCAGCAGCAGCCAGCCGCAGATCGCAGCGCCCGAGAGCGGCAGCACCGCCGCCGCCAGATCCGCCGAAAAGCCCAGGGCCTGGGCATCGCCGCCATGGGCCCACTGGGTGGTGATCAGCAGCAACTGCACCAGCACCAAGGTGGTTTTACTGGCGGGGCGGATGCCCTTGAAGCGGGCCAGCCGGAAATACTCCAGCAGCCCCAGGTGCACCATCACGCCGAGCGCCAGGGTGAACCACCAGCCCCCCAGCACGACCACCACAAACCCAAACGCCCCAACGGCGTAACCGCTGAGCAAACGCTGGGGCGAGGTGCGGATGCGGGGAGACGGAATCAAGGGCGTTCAGCGGCGATCAGAAACAGCGGTTCGGCCGCCGCCAGCCTGGCCTGGCTGCCGCGGCGCTGCATGCGATGCACCGTGGCCTGCACCACCTGAAGATCGCGGGCTTCCAGGCGGCTGAGAGTGTCGGTGGCATCCACTAACCCCTCGAGGCTGGCGGTGCTGATCACCAAGCGCCCCGCCGGAACCAGGGCCTCCCACACCAGATCGAGCACCTGCCGCAGCGGGCGCCCCACCTCCAGCAGCACGCGATCGGGATGGGGCGGCAGCTGGGCCAGGCCCTCGGGGGCGTCACCGGCATGGATGTGCAGATTGGCGGCGCCGAAGCGCTGGCCGTTGCGCTTGAGCAGCTCGATCGCCTCCGGGTCGCGCTCGAGGGTGTGCACCTGCCCGGAGGGCATCAGCCGGGCAATTTCCAGGGCGAGGGCGCCGGTGCCGCCGCCCACATCCCACACCAGCGAATCCGGCCGCGGCCGCAGGTGGGCCAGCAGCATCACCCGCAGCTCCAGCGGCGTGGGGCTGAAGCCCGGTGCATCGGCGAAGGCGGCATCGGGCAGCCCAGGCGTCACGAAGTCCCACTGGAAGGGGCCGTCGCCTGGGGCTCCCATCGGCTCTCAATCGGCCACAACGCTCACCGTATCAGCGATCTGGCCAGGCCACAGCTGTTGTTGCTGCACCAGCCACGCCGCACGATCGGCATCGATGCGCTCACCGGGAATCAGCAGGGGGATCCCGGGGGGATAGGGGCAGAGCGGTTCTGCGGCCAGGCGCCCGCTGGCCTGCGCAAGGGGCAAGCGCAGCTGCGGTGCTCGCCAGGCCTGCTCCAGCGGCAGCTCCGGCTCCGCCAATGGCGGGATGGGGGGTGCTGAAAACGGAGCCATGGGGTCGCCCCCCAACGCCCGCCGCAACTGATCGAGGCGACGGGGCAACAGCCGTAGCACCCGCCGCGGTGGATCTAACCCCAGGCAAGCCGTGAGGCAGCCCGGCTCCGGCAGCTCCGCGATCACGCCCCGCTCCATCAGCCAGGCATCAGCCTCCAAGCCATTGATCCCCATGGCGGCGGTGTGGATGCACAGGCGTAGGGGATCAGATGTGGCCAGCAGCGGCACACCGATGCGCTCCAAGCGCTCGGGCAACTCCAAGCCGATCGAAAGGGCCCAGCTCAACTGACGGCGGCCAGCGGAGCTGTGCAGGTGGGCGAGCGAGGCCGCTGCCGAAGCAAGCAGCAGGGCACTGGGGCTGGAGGTCTGCAGCCAGAGCAGCGCCCGCTCAATGGCCTGGCTGCGGTGCTCATCCACCCCAGCCCCTTGCAGCAGCACGGCGCTCTGGGCGAGCCCGCCCGCCGCCTTCTGCAACGACTGCACCACGAGATCGGCACCACTGGCCAAACCCGATGGAGGCAGGCGGGGATCGAGGCCCAGATGAGCGCCATGGGCTTCATCGAGTAGCACCGGCAGCCCTTGTTGATGGGCCAGGGCCACCAGGGCTGGCAACTCAGCGGCCAGCCCCTGATAGCTGGGCGACACCAGCACCACCGCGGCCAGCGGTCCTGCCGCCAGAGCCTCACGCAGGTGCTTCTCAAAGCTCGCTGGCGTGGGAGGCAGCCACAGCCCCGAGGCCGGATCGAACGGCAGGTCGAACAGCACCGGGCGCAACTGGCCCAGCAGGCAGCCATGCAACAGCGAGCGGTGCAGGTTGCGGGGCAACAGCACCCGCTCACCGGGCTGCGCCAGGGCCAGCAAGCCCACCTGCAGCAGGCCGCTGGCGCCATTCACGCCAAACCAGCAGCGCTGCGCCCCAAGCAGGTGCGCGGCAGCCGCCTGGGCTTCCGCCACGGCCCCCTCGGCCTCGAGCGGCCCACCGATCTCCGGCAATTCCGGTAGATCCCAGCGGCCAGGCGGTTGGCGAAGCAGGCGGCGCAGCCCCGGTGCCAGGGCGCGGCCGCGGCCGTGGGCCGGGAGGTGCAGGGGCAACGGCGGGGGAACGGCCAGCAGGCGCTCCAGCAGAGCCATGGCCCCTCAGGCGATCTCCTTAGAGTTTGCCCACCGTGTGACGCGCCACCTGTGTTGAGCAGCCCCGCCCATCGCTACGACCCGGGGGCTGATCTGCGCTGGCTGCTGCTGCGCCCATGGCTGTTGATCAGCCGCCTGGTGGTGCTGCTCAGCCAGCTGCTGGGGCTGGCGTTGGTGCTGGCGGTGCAGAGCGGCAGCCGCGACCCGAAAGTGCAGCAGCGGCTGGGCAAGCGGATCTTCACCACGCTCACCAACCTGGGACCCTGCTTCATCAAGCTCGGCCAGGCCCTCTCCACCCGGCCTGATCTGGTGCGGCGCGATTGGCTGGATGAACTCACCAAGCTGCAGGACAACCTGCCGGCCTTCCCCCACGCCATCGCTCTGCAGACGATCGAGGAGGAGCTGGGTGCTCCGGTGGAGCAGCTGTTTGAAGAGTTTCCGGACCACCCGGTGGCCGCCGCCAGCCTCGGCCAGGTGTACCGGGCCAAACCCGTGGGGGGCTCATGGGTGGCGGTGAAGGTGCAGCGCCCGCGGCTCACCCAGCAATTGCGCCGCGACATGGTGCTGATCAGGCTGATGGGGGTGGTCGCCGCACCACTCCTGCCGCTCAACCTGGGCTTCGGCCTCGGCGAAATCATCGACGAATTCGGCCGCTCGCTGTTTGAAGAGATCGATTACCGGCGGGAAGCCGACAACGCTGAACGCTTCGGGCGCCTGTTTGCCAGCAACCCGGCGGTGATCGTGCCGCGGGTTGACCGCAGCCTGTCGGCTCAGCGGGTGATCACCACCACCTGGATCAACGGCACGAAGCTGCAGCAGCGCCAGGAGCTGGAAGCCCAGCGCCTCGATCCGGCCTCACTGATCCGCACCGGCGTGATTTCAGGCCTGCAGCAACTGCTGGAGTTCGGCTACTTCCATGCCGATCCCCACCCCGGCAATCTCTTTGCCCTGCCAGGCAAAACCGGAGCCATGGGCCATCTGGCCTATGTGGACTTCGGAATGATGGATTCGATCAGCGACAGCGACCGGCTCACCCTCACCGGGGCCGTTGTGCACCTGATCAATCGCGACTTCGCCTCACTGGCCAAGGATTTCGTGGATCTGGGCTTCCTCAACCCCAACACAGATCTCACCCCGATCGTGCCCGCCTTGGAAGAGGTGCTCGGCGGTGCCCTGGGCGACAACGTCGGTTCCTTCAACTTCAAGGCGATCACCGATCGCTTCTCGGAGCTGATGTACGCCTATCCCTTCCGCGTGCCGGCCCGTTTCGCCCTGATCATTCGGGCGGTGGTGAGCCAGGAGGGCCTGGCCCTACGGCTCGATCCCAGCTTCCGCATCATCCGCGTGGCCTATCCCTATGTGGCCAAGCGGCTGCTGGCGGGCGACACCGCCGAAATGCGCGAGAAGCTGCTGGAGGTGCTGTTCGACAGCGAAGGCCGCCTGCAGCTGCAGCGGCTGGAGAGCCTGCTGGCTGTGGTGGAGAACGATGAAAGCGCCGTGGGCGCTGAACTGCTGCCCGTGGCCGGCGCCGGGCTGAAGCTGCTCCTGGGCCAGGAGGGCCGCAGCATCCGCGAACGCTTGCTGCTCACCCTGGTGCGCGACGACCGGCTCAATACCGAGGATCTGCGCGGTCTACTGGAGCTGCTGGGCCGCACCTTCGCTCCCCAGCGCCTGGTGCGTCGCCTCCGCGATCAGCTGTTCACCCGCCTCAATCCCCTGGCCGCTTAGGGTCGGCGCCACCTGAACGCACCGCGATGTCTCTGGCCCCGATCAACCTGAGCGAAGCCGCCCAGGACCTGGCCAGCGGCGACTACGGCGACCTGGATGCCCAGGAGATCCTGCTGGAGTTCGCTCCCTACCTCCAGCCGCCTTACGTGCTGGCGGGTGTGGGCCTGGCAATGGGCGTGCTCTGCGGCCTCACCTTCGCCCGCTTGGTGCAAGACAAGCTGAACGGCTGGAAGCAAGACCGCCTGGCGCTGCTGCCCCTGGGCTGCTTCGAGACCAATCTCAGCTACACCGGCATCGTTCTGGGAATCACCCTGTTCATCGGTGGCAGCCTGCAGGTGTTCGGCTTCGCGGCCGGTGCAGCGTTGCTGGTGGCGCTGCTGTTGTCGCTGGCCACAGCCGGCGCTCTGTGGGTCCAGCTGGAGCGCCTGATGCTGCAGGTGGAGAACGGCACCTTCAGCGCCGTGGACTTCGACAACTTCGATCAGTTCTTTTAAGGCTCAGGCCGCCAGGTAGGCGCCCATCTGCTGCGAGAGCCGGCGCATCTCGTCGTGGGCCCGGCGCTCGAGGCTTCTGGCACGGTCACGGCTCATGTCCAATTCGCGAGCGATGGAGCTGAGGCTCATCGGCTCCTCAAAGCCAATGCCATAGCGCATCTTCAGCACCCGGCCCTGCAGCTCCGGCAGCTGATCGAGCAGATCGCGCATGTCGCTGCGCAGGCACTCCCCATCCACCAGCTCCTCCGGCTGGGTGCCATCGGCAGCCAGCAGATCCAGCAGTTCGGTGTCGTCGCCGTCGCCCACCTTCGTTTCCAGGCTCACGGGCTGACGGGCACGACAGAGCAGATCCTTCACCTCCTCCTCCGGTAGTTCCACAAACTCCGCCAGCTCCGTCACCGTGGGTGTACGGCCCAGCTCCTGGCTCAGTTCGCGCTGCCCCTTCTTGAGCTTGTTCAGGGTTTCAGTGATGTGGATCGGCAGCCGGATCGTGCGGCTCTTCTCAGCGATCGCGCGGGTGATGCCCTGGCGGATCCACCAATAGGCATAGGTGGAGAACTTGTAGCCGCGGGTGGGGTCGAACTTCTCCACACCCCGCACCAGGCCGATGGTGCCCTCCTGGATCAGATCCAGCAGTTCCATGTTCCGCTTGGTGTATTTCTTCGCCACGCTCACCACCAGGCGCAGGTTGGCCGCCACCATCCGCTCCTTGGCGCGCTGGCCGCTGCGCAGGCGCTTCTTCAGCTGCTGGGGGGTGATGCCTGCCGCTTCAGCCAGTTGATCGTCGCTGGGGTCTTCACCGCCGGCGCGGAGGCGCAGCTCTTCGCGCTGCTCTTCGATCGCCATCAGGTCCTGCACCTGACGGCCCAGGGTGATCTCCTGCTCATGGCTGAGCAGCGGCACCCGGCCGATGTCCCGCAGATACGAGCGCACCAGATCGGTACCGCCGGCGAGGGCAGCGGCATCGCGCTCGGAACGGATCACCGGAAGCGAGGGCATGCAGCGAACGGTTTACGAAACTCAGGTGTTTCGTAAACCTACCACCTTTTTCCTGGGCAGAATGCGAGCTAGCAAGGCCCAGGCGATGCCCGAAGAGCGGCTGCAGAAGCTGATCGCCGCTGCGGGACTGGGTTCGCGCCGCCACGCCGAAACCCTGCTGCGGGCCGGCCGGGTGAGCGTGAATGGGCGCACGGCGCAGTTGGGCGAGCGAGCCGATCCAGAGCGCGATGCCATTTGCCTCGATGGCCGCCCCCTGGCCAAGGCTCAGCCGCCGCTAGTGCTGCTGCTCAACAAACCGGCCGGTGTGATGTGCAGCTGCCACGACCCCGAGGGCCGGCCAATCGTGCTCGACCTGCTGCCGCCCGAACTGGCCAGCGGCCAGGGGCTGCATCCGGTGGGCCGCCTCGATTTCCACAGCCGCGGCGCCCTGCTGCTCAGCAACAACGGCGCCCTCACGTTGCAGCTCACCCACCCACGCTTCCAGCACAGCAAGACCTACCGGATCTGGGTGCGGGGCCAACCCAGCCAGGCGGTGCTCGATCAGTGGGCTCGAGGCGTTCCCCTCGATGGCCAGCCCAGCCAGCCCGTAACCGTGCGGCGCCTTGAGCAACAGCGCGATGCCACCGCGCTTGAGCTGGTGATGCATGAGGGCCGCAACCGCCAGATCCGCCGCACCGCGGAGCTGCTGGCCCATCCGGTGCTGGATTTGCAACGGGTGGCGATCGGATCGATTGCGCTGGGTGAGCTGCCGGAGGGTCGCTGGCGGCGCCTGGATCCCCAAGAATGGCCGGATCCGTACCACCGGCCTTGATGCCCAGGCTTGCCCCACGCCTGTCCAGCCTTGGCCGCGTGTTCCGGCGTGGCGGGGGCCAGCGGGCTGGCAATCCAAACGATGGGCTTCCCCAGGAAGACCCCTTGCTGGCGGTGGGCCGGCGGTTGCGCCAGGAGCGGGAGGCGCGGGGGCTGAATCTGCGCCAACTCGCCCTGGAAACACGCATCAGCACACCTGTGCTGGAAGCCCTGGAGCGGGGTTGGCGTGATCGGCTGCCGGAAGGGGCCTACCTGCGCACGATGCTCCCCCTGATCGAGCAGCACCTGGCACTGCCCCCAGGCAGCCTCGATGTGGCACTGCCGCCGCAGAGCCAACAGCACGGGCCCCGCAGCCAAAACGGAGGCCTGCTCAAACGCTTCACACCCGGCTCGATCGATGTGTTCAGCACCTGGCAAGGGGGGCTGCTCTACGGCGGGATCTGCCTGGGATTGATCTACGCGCTGAACCTGCAGCAACGCCAGCTGGCCGCCGCCAACCTGCTGAGCCTCAGGCCCATTGCCCCGCTGCCGGCCGCCGAACAACGCAAACCGGCAGCCCCTGGCACCACCCTGCTGGGCGCGTTTCCGGAGCTGCGGCCCCTACAGCAGGCCAGCCGTGGACTGGGGCGCGACGCCCTGAACCAACTCCATCAGAGCGATACCAGCCCACCCAAACTGGGCGTGCTGGAGCTGAATCTCAGCCAGGCCAGCACCATCAACCTGCGCAGCGACAGCGGCCAGCGCTCCCAGCTGAGCGGCGCCAAGGGCCAACTGGTGTGGCAGCTCGAACCGCCGCTGGAGCTCAGCGTGTACCCCACCCCGAAACCGGCTGAGATCCTTTGGAACGGATCCGCCTTACCGCCGATTGAGAAGCAGCCCGGCCAATACCGCTTGCCACTGCCGCAGCGGGACCTCAACGCTGGTGGCGCTGCGCCAGCTCCCCAAACCCCTTAAGCGGGCCTCGAATCGCCTCGAGGCCACCACTGAGCCGCCACTGCCAGTTGCCCTCGCTGGTGCCGGGGGTGTTGAACCGTGCCTCATCGCCGAGCTGCAACAGATCCTGCAGCGGCACCACAGCCCAATCAGCCTCACTGGCTAAAGCCAACTCCAACAGTTGCCATCCCGGGGCCTGCACCGGACCGACCAGTTGCTCCACCTGATGACGCTGATCGTCGCTGAGCTGCTGCCACCAGCCGATGCAGGTGGCGTTGTCGTGGGTACCGGTGTACACGCACCAGTTGCGGCCTTTGTAGTTGACCGGCAGGTAGGGGTTCTCGGGATCGCCGTCAAAGGCGAACTGGAGGATCTTCATCCCCGGCAGCCCATAGCGATCCCGCAGCGCTTCAACAGCAGGGGTGATCACGCCCAAGTCTTCTGCGATCAGCGGCAGGTGCTGGCCGCGGTAGCGGCGGCTCAGGCGGCGCAGCAGGCTGCCGCCTGGAGACGGCCGCCAGCTGCCGTGCTCTGCCGTGCGATCCCCGCCAGGCACGCACCAGGCAGCTTCCAAGGCGCGGAAGTGATCGAGGCGCAGCAGATCCACCAAGCTCAGCTGACGCTCCAGGCGCCTGAGCCACCAGCGAAAGCGCGTGAGCCGGTGCAGCGGCCAGCGGTACACCGGAGTGCCCCACAGCTGGCCCGTGGCGGAGAAGTAATCGGGGGGAACACCGCTCTGCTGGCGCAAGCTGCCATCGACAGCAGCAGAGAACAGACGCCGATGGCTCCACACATCGGCACTGTCGTGGGCGACGTAGAAGGGCACATCACCGATCACCTGAATGCCGCGCTGGCGGGCGTGATCCAGCAGCGCCTGCCACTGCTCCTGCAGCTGCCACTGCACCAGGGCCTCCTTCAGCAGCAGAGCCTGCTCCTCACGATCCAAGGCCAACAGAGCTGAGCGCTGGCGCCGCGCCAGCGGCTGCGGCCACCGCCACCAGGGCTGGGCGTTGAAGCGGCGGCGCAGCACCCAGAAGCGGCAGTGATCCACCAACCAGGCGCTCTGCTGGGCGCGCCATGTGGCGAAGCGCTCCTTCAGGGCAGCGTTCCATTGGGGGAAACGCCGCAACAGAGCGGCGGCCAGCACGTCGGCGCGCTGATCCGCTCCAGCCAGATCCAACCGGCCCGAATCACCGCCCTGGGAGAGGGCATCGAGATCAGCCGGCTCCAGCAGCCCAGCGACCACAAGCTGCTCGCCATCGAGCAGCCAGCCATTCAGCGCAAAGCTGCTGGGGGAGCTGTAGGGCGAACCCAGGCCATCGGGCGGCGCCAGGGGCAACAGCTGCCACGCCTTGATGCCGTGATCAGCCAGCAGATCAAGCCACTGGTGCGCCGTGGTTCCAAAGGTGCCGCACACCGGCGAGCCTGGCAGGGCGGTGGGATGGAGCAGAACGCCGGCGCGTCGCATCAATCCGGGAGCCGGTAACGGCTGATGATCCGGCGCGCAAAGGCCGGGATGTGCTCTTCCACCTTGTCAGGGTGATTGCGGCGCAGCCACAGGGCGTTGCGGGTGAAGTGGGAATCGATCGAGAAGCGGCCGTATTCCAGACCCTTCGGACCGAAGCGCTCCACAAAAAAACCGATCAGGTTGGCCACCCACAGCGGCAGCTTCACCGCCTTGTCGTAGGCCTCGATGCCCTGCTGCACCGCCGCCTGGCGCTGGCCGGCGCTGGTCACAGGAGCCGTATCAAGCTCGGCCTCCACTAGATCCAGCAGCTGCTGGCCTTTGGGGTTGCGCACCGTGAGCCATTGGCGACCGAAGCTGGCGCCCATATAGCCCACCACCAGATCGGCTCCGGCATTGGTGTAGTCAAAGCAGCTGAGGCAGCTGGGGGCAAAGACGTTTTTCAGCTTCGGGGTATCGAGCCCGAAGAACGGCACCGTTTCTTCGCGCCCATCGCTGTGGCGGAAGTGGATGCGGAAGTCCTGCATGAACTCGTAATGCACCACCGTGTTCGGTGAGCTCACGGTGCTCTCAAGGAACGTCTGCAGGCCTTGGCGCGACACGTTGTCGACGCAGGGCAGGCCCAACACGAACAGCTCCTCGAGCGGCAGGGTGGGCTGCACGGCGCGCAGCGCCTGGATCTGGCAACCCACGCCGATCGCCAACAGCTTTTTAATGCCGCTGCCAGGGAGCTGCTCGAGCACCTCGAGATTCGGCGAGAGGGTGGGCTTGTTCACCCGGGCGCTGAGCACCTCCTCAGGGGTGCGGGCCAGTCGCGGCACCGGGGTGAAGCGATCATCCTCGCTCTGGCCCACGCACAGCACCGCATCCACCAAGCCGGTTTCCAGAGCCCTCACACCGATGCGGCTGACAATGCCGGTCCATTGGGCACCAGCGATCGGCTGCTGCAGCCGGGCGGTGAGCATGCGCTGCTGCACACCGAAATAAAGCTCGTCTTCGTGATCGAGATCACGGCTGCGGCCGTGGGCGGCCGTTTCCATCGCCTCGAAGCGCTGATGCAGGAAAGCGCAGCTGTCTTTCACATAGGCCACCCAGCGGCTGTCGCACAGGCCGCACTGGCTGCAGAGATCTTTGGCGGGATACGTGCTGCCCTTGGCCAGGGGCTTGGCGCGCTCGTGCGGGGGGGTAGCGGCGGAAGTCAACGGAGCCGGCCGGAGCGTGGTGTCTGGCTGCACAACCTATCGAG
>VFQT010002804.1_pt1 | contig 17009 bp, 16 predicted proteins | sample 3512381 | NCBI WGS metagenome assembly VFQT01 (sample SAMN10412376, study PRJNA504923) | tailings metagenome | isolation source: Relicate 2 Philex TSF3 active mining site | place: Philippines: Tuba, Benguet | collected 2017-08-29
GTGACGAGGAAGGTGACGAGCGCGCTCTCGATGTCGCGCGGCTCCTTCATCATGGCGGTGACCCCGCCCATGAGCGGCGAGAACAGCGCAAGCCCCGCGATGGCGGTGATCAGTTCCTTCGGCAGCGCGCCCAGCACCTGCACGAAGCTCGCCGCCATCAGCCCGATCAGCCCGTAGAGCACCAGATAGGGCCAGGCCACCAGCCAGCGCTTCTGCGGGTCCGGGTGGCAGTCGGGGCCGGTGACGATCGAGGCGGTGATCGCCGCCATGTTCACCGCGTGGGCACCGAAGGGCGCGAGGGCGGCGGATGTGGCCCCCGTGATGAGCAGTGCCGGCTGCACCGGCGGCTGGTAGCCGCTGGCCCGCAGCACCGCGAAGCCGGGAAGATTCTGCGATGCCATGGTGACCAGGAACAGCGGCACGCCGATCGACAGGATGGTCTGCAGGTCGAAGACGGGCGTGGTCCATTCCAGCGCCGTGAGGCCGAATTCGCAGCAATCGCCCTCAAGCCCGCCGCCCAATGCCGCAATCGCCACCCCCGCCACCACCACGACCGGAACGGCATAGAGCGGATAGGAGAGCCGCAGGCTGAAGAACACCACCACCAGCGGCAGCACCGCCCAGGGCATGGCCATGGCGGCGCCGGGAACGCCCAGCGTATAACGCAGCAGCACGCCCGCCAGCATGGCGGCGGCGATGGGGGCGGGAATCTTCTCGATCGCCTTCTCCAGCGGCTTGATCAGCCCCGCGACCAGCATGAGCAGCCCCGCCACCACGAAGGCGCCCAGCGCATTGGGATAGCTGATGCCGGAACCCGATGTGGCGATCAGCACCGCGCCGGGCGTCGACCATGCGGTGATCATCGGCATGCGGTAGCGCCAGGAAAGGATGAAGGAGGAAACCGCCATGCCGAAACACAGCGCCGCCGCCCAGGAGGCCTGCTGGGAGGGCGAGGCGCCAGAGGCCCGCGCCGCTTCCATCACCACCAGGATGGTCGAGGCGAAGCCCACCACCACGGCCGTGAGCGTGGCCGAGATCAGGCTGAACCAGCCGGCGCGGGAAACGGGAAGCGAGGTATCGGTCACGGGGTCGGCACTCCGGGTTCGTATTTCGCCACGCGCAGGATCAGCGTGGTCTTGACGTTCTCGACATTGGGCGCGGCGGTGAGGTCGCGGATGATGAAGTCCTGCAGCGAGGCCATGTCGCGCGCCGTGCATTTGAGCAGGAAATCCGCCTCGCCCGAAATCGCATAGGCCTCGCGCACCAGCGGCCAGCCCGAAACACGGCGGGCGAAGGCGGTGAGCTCGAACTCGGACTGGCTCTTCAGCCCCACGAAGACGAAGAGATTGACGTCGAAACCCAGCGACCCGGCATCCACCAGCGCGCGGTAGCCGGTGATGATCCCTGCCCGCTCCAGCGCCTGCACGCGCCTCAGGCAGGGCGGCGGCGACAGGCCGACGCGGCTCGCCAGTTCCACATTGGTGATCCGGCCATGGCGCTGCAGTTCCCGCAAGATCTTCCAGTCGGTTGCATCAATGGTCACGGGCCGGTTCATGTCATGGGGTGTAGCAACTCCCCTTCCCGCGCGCGAGGGCGAGTTGCCCCCCTTCGCACCGTCCCTTTCTGCAGGGCTCGGCGACCCGCGCGCCATCCCGGCGCAGGCCAGGGCGGCGGTGGACGTTCCGCCACCAAGGATTGCAGAACTGTTTTCTGCAACGGGTGCCGTGACTAAGTGCGCGCCGCTGTTCACAAGATGTTGTCGTGGCCTTGCCGTTTTGCCCAAATGAGCTATGTTCTTTTCTCATAGCAACTGGAGTCAACCATGCCCGCCCGCCACGCCCGGGTTCTGATCCTCGGATCGGGCCCCGCCGGTTACACCGCCGCGATCTATGCCGCCCGCGCAATGCTGAAACCGATTCTGGTGCAAGGCATCCAGCCCGGCGGCCAGCTCACCATCACGACCGACGTCGAGAACTACCCCGGATTCGCCGATGTGGTTCAGGGTCCCTGGCTCATGGAGCAGATGAAGGCCCAGGCCGAGCATGTGGGAACCGAGATCGTGTCGGACACCATCACGGAGGTCAGGCTCAAGGACAAGCCGATCTGGCTCAAGGGCGACTCAGGCACCGAATACACCTGCGACGCGCTGATCATCTGCACCGGCGCCCAGGCCAAGTGGCTGGACCTGCCCTCGGAGCAGGCCTTCCGCGGCTTCGGCGTCTCGGCCTGCGCCACCTGTGACGGCTTCTTCTACCGCAACAAGCGCGTCGTCGTGGTGGGCGGCGGCAACACCGCCGTCGAGGAGGCCCTGTTCCTCACCAATTTCGCCAGCGAGGTCGTCGTCGTGCACCGCCGCAACGAGTTCAAGGCGGAGCGCATCCTGCAGAACCGCCTCTTCGCCCACCCCAAGATCAAGGTGATGTGGGACACGACGCTGGCGGACGTGCTGGGAACGGAAAACCCCAGGGGCGTCACCCACGCGCGCCTCAGGAACGTCAAGACCGGCGAGACCCAGGACCTGCCCGTCGACGGCATCTTCATCGCCATCGGCCACTCGCCCGCGACCGAATTGTTCGAGGGGCAGCTGCCCTTCAAGCAGGGCGGCTACCTCATCACCGAACCGCGCACCACCCAGACGGCGATCCCCGGCGTCTATGCCGCGGGCGACGTGACGGACGACGTCTACCGCCAGGCCGTCACCGCCGCCGGCATGGGCTGCATGGCGGCGCTCGAGGCTGAACGCTGGCTCCACACCCAGACCGAGATGCGCCATGCCGCTGAATAACACCGTGATGGACTGGGACAAGCTTCGCATTTTCCATGCCGTGGCGGATGCGGGCAGCTTCACCCATGCCGGCCATGAGCTGGGCCTCTCGCAGTCGGCGGTGAGCCGCCAGATCTCGGCGCTGGAAGATGCGCTGAACGTGCCGCTCTTCCACCGCCACGCGCGCGGCCTGATCCTCACCGAACAGGGCGAGATGCTCTATCGCACGGCGCATGAGGTGTTCACCAAGCTCACCGCCGCCCAGACGCGCCTGATGGATTCGAAGGAGAAGCCGAGCGGCGAACTCCGCATCACCACCACCGTGGGCCTCGGCAGCGTCTGGCTCACGCCCAGGCTTCGCGAATTCTCCGAGATCTATCCGGAGATCGCCGTCACGCTGCTGCTGGACGACCGCGAGCTCGACCTTTCGATGCGCGAGGCGGATGTGGCCATCAGGCTCCGCCGCCCCACCCAGCCCGACCTCATCCAGCGCAAGCTGTTCACCGTCCACCACCACCTCTATGCCTCGGCCGAGTACCTCAAGAAGCACGGCATCCCGAAGTCGCTGGAGGACCTCGACAAGCACAAGATCCTCACCTTCGGACAGGCGCCGAACTACCTCACGCCGATCAACTGGCTGGAACATGTCGGCCGGCCGGAAGGCGACCCCCGCCCCGTGGCGTTGCGCGTCAACAACGCCTACGGCATGCGGCGCGCGGTTCAGGCCGGCATGGGTATCGCCTCCCTCGCGGACTACATCGTGCCGGAGGATTCCGGCCTCGTGCAGATCGACGTGCCGGTGGAGACGCCGGAGTTCGACACCTACTTCGTCTATCCTGAAGAGCTGAAGGACACCAAGCGCGTCACGGTGTTCCGCGATTTCCTGGTGGCCAAGGCCAAGGAGTGGAGCTTCTAGAGCGGTGTGACGCTTGGCGGAATCGGCAGGGATTCCCGAAGCAGTGAAATTGTGATTCAAACTGGCCACTGGGCGGAGGCCAGTCTGAATGGGCAAGCCATATCCAATGGAACTGCGTGAGCGGGCGGTGCGTTTTGTGGAGGCAGGCGAGAGCTGTCATGCGGTTGCGGCGCGGTTGGGCTTGAGCCCATCCTGTGTCATCAAGTGGATGGCGCTCTATCGCAAGACGGGCAGCGTCAAGCCGGGCAAGATGGGCGGGCATGTTCCCCCCAAGATCAGAGGTGCGCATCGGGAGTGGGTGTTGCAGCAGATCGAAGCGGGTGGCGATGTGACCCTGCAGGGCTTGGCTGACGGACTTGCCGAACGCGGCCTGAAGGTGGACTACCGGACCGTGTGGAACTTCGTGCACCGCGAGGGCAAGAGCTTCAAAAAAAACCGTGTATGGCGCTGAGCAGAACCGCACGCCCATCGCCCGCCGGCGTTACTGGTGGAAGAAGTATCAGACCCGCATCGAGCCCTCCCGCCTCGTCTTCATCGATGAAACATGGACCAAGACCAACATGGCGCCGCTGCGCGGATGGGGCACCAAGGGCAAGCGCCTCAAGGCCTATGTTCCGCATGGCCACTGGAAGACGCTCACCTTCCTGGCGGCCCTGCGCCATGACGCCATCACCGCCCCTTGTGTGTTCGACGGCCCGATCAATGGCGAGAGCTTCCTTCACTACGTTGAGCAGTTCCTTGTTCCCACGCTGAGGCCTGGGGACCTCGTCGTCATGGACAATCTCGGCTCACACAAGGGCAAGGCCGTCAGGCTGGCAAGCAGGGCTGCTGGTGCAAAGCTTGTCTTCCTGCCTGCCTACAGTCCCGACCTCAATCCCATCGAACAGGTCTTCGCCAAGCTCAAACACTTCCTGCGCAAGGCCAAGGAACGAAGTGTCGAGGCCACATGGCAGCGTATCGGAGCGATCCTCCCCTCCTTCACGTCAGAGGAGTGTTCAAACTACTTCATGAATGCACGATACCGGTCTACCTAGAGTCATTCCGCTCTAGTGTCGAATGGGATCGGCTCACGCTTTTTTCCGGCCTTCGCCGGAATGACGGTTTCAATCACCGGACATGCGCGCCGCTCCCGTTCGAAGCCGCCCAGCGCGATCTAAGCAGCAACCAAATAGCACAGCCTGAAGTGGCGCCATGCCGCGGTGGCATGGCTCCCATGTATGACAAAAACTTGCCGTCAGGATGAAGCCGGGTGATGCTTCAGTTCTCGCGTTTCCGGCGCGGAATTCGCCCCCAGCTCACCTCCCCTGGCTGGATGGCTGATGGGTCCACCGCTCCCTTCTTCCCTGAGGAGGCAGCGCCGGACCAATCTCTCGGTGACGAGGGAATCGGGCAACTTCAGGCCGGTCGGCGAGACCGGCCTTTTTGTTTCACATGAACAGCTTTTCCTTTTCGAGCCCGGCATAAAGCCCCGCCACCTGCTCGCCATAGCCGTTGTAGAGCAGCGTCGGGATGCGCTCATCCGTGCCCAGCACCTGTTCCGTCTCCTGGCTCCAGCGCGGGTGGGCCACATCCGGGTTCACATTGGCCCAGAAGCCGTATTCGGACGGTCCCAGCGTCTCCCAGAAGCTCACCGGGCGCTCCCGGGTGAAGCTCACCCGCACGATGCCCTTGATGGACTTGAAGCCATATTTCCACGGCAGGTGCAGGCGCAGCGGCGCGCCCATGCTGTTGGGCAGCGGCTTGCCATAGGCGCCCGTCACCATCAGCGGCAGGTCGTTCATCGCCTCGGCCAGGGTGATGCCCTCCACATAGGGCCAGGGATAGCTGGTGAAGAAGCCTTCCTTCTGTCCCGGCGCGACGTCCGGGAGGTTGAAGGTCTCGAAGCGGAGGTATTTGGCCTCGGAGGTGGGCCTTGCGATCTCGACCAGACGCTTCACCGTGAAGCCCGTCCACGGCACCACCATGGACCAGGCCTCCACGCAGCGGTGGCGGTAGATGCGCTCCTCGAGCGTCACCTGCTTCAGGAGATCGTCGATGCCGAGCGTGAAGGGCTTCTCCACCTCGCCGTCGAACACGACCTCCCAGGGCCTCACCGGCAGTTTCTCCGCCGCCGCGGCAATCCGCTTGGAGGAGCCGAACTCGTAATAGTTGTTGAAGGTCGTGGCGTCCTTCGCCTCCGTCACCGAGCGCTGCGCATCCGCGTAGGCGGGGTTGAGCGTCGCAGGGTAAAGCCCGGCGGACGGGTCCTCCGCCGCTAAAGCGGGACGTGCGGCGGCCAGCGCGAGCGCGCCCGCGGCAGCGCCCATGAAGCCGCGGCGGTTGAGGAACACATGTTCCGGCGTGACGCGCGATTCGGGAAGTTCCCAGCCCTGGTGGCGCCTGATCAGCATGTGCGTGTCCTCCTTGCGACGAGCCCCATAGATAGGGCCTGCCTGAAACGCATCCAATGCGCGGGCCGATCACATGTCGGAGAGGACATCGCGGGCGGCCTTTCAGTGCCGCCCGCCCCCGTTCCTCACGCGGCCTCGGCCTTGCGGCTGGCCACCACCTGGTCCGCGGCGCGGCCGGTGAGCTCGGCCATGTGGTCCAGCGTGTAGGTGAAGGTGCCGACCCCGGCCGTCGCCGAGCGCAGTTCGATGATGAGGGAGGCCATCTCCGATTCCGGCATGTGCGCCTTGACCGTGTCCCAGCCGGGCCAGCCTTCGCGCCCGTCATAGCCGAGGAGCTGGCCGCGGTGCCCGGTCACGATCTGGTTGATGCGCGAGGTCGCCTCGCTGGGCACATGGATCTCCACCGCCACGATGGGTTCCAGCAGCACGGGCGCGCATTGCGGCATGCCGTCCGACATGGCGATGCGCGCCGCCGTCTTGAAGGCCATCTCGGAGGAGTCGACGTCGTGGTAGGAGCCATCCGACAGGTTCACCGAGAAGTCGACCACGGGAAAGCCCAGGGGCCCGTGCCCCATCCACTCGCGGACGCCCTGCTCGACGGCTGGGATGTATTGCTTCGGCACCACGCCACCGCTGATCGTGTCGCTGAACACGAAGCCGGAGCCGCGCGGCAGGGGCGCGATCTCCACCACCACGTCGCCGAACTGGCCGTGTCCGCCGGATTGCTTCTTGTGCCGGCCGCGCACCTGGGTGGGCTTGCGGATCGTCTCCTTGTAAGCGATGCGGCGCGGACGCGCCCGGGCATGCACGCCGAACTTGCCCTGGAGCCGTTCGAGCGCCACCCGCAGGTGCATCTCGCCCTGCCCCCACAGCACCATTTCATGCGTATCGTGATTGTGCTCGAGGGAGAGCGAGGGATCCTCCTCGACGAGCTTGGCGATGGCGCTGGTGAGCTTCACCTCGTCCTTGCGGTCCGAGACGGAAATCGCGAGGCCATAGACCCCGGGTGTGGGTGCGAGCGACACGAGCTGGCGCGCATTGCCCCTGGCGGATGAGAGCGTCTCTCCCGTCCGCGCGCCCTCGAGGCGGCCGAGCGCCACCGTGTCTCCCGCCCCCGCCTTCTGCACCTTCGCGGGTGTCGCGCCCATGAGGGTGAAGACGCCCGCCACGCGGTTGTCCTGCCCGCTGGAGCCGTGCAGCACCGTGCCGTCCGCCACCTCGCCCGAAAGCACGCGCGAGAGGGAGAGCTTGCCGCCATGCGCCGTGTGGAAGGTCTTCAGCACCTGCACGGTCGTGCCATTGCCTGCGAAGCCCAGGCGCTTCGCCGTCTCCGCGATGCCCGGCGCCTCATGGCGCAGCGCCTTCAGCAGGCGCTCGATGCCGGTGCCGTGCTCGGCGGAGCCGAACAGCACGGGTGTGATGTAACCTTCGGCGAGCTCGCGCGAGAGGTCGGCGAAGACCCGGTCCTTCGGCGGCTCCATGTCGGAGAGGAGCTGCTCCATCAGCTCGTCGTCATGGTCGGCCAGCTTCTCCAGCATGGCGAAGCGCTGCGACTTCTCGAGGTCGGCCATGTCGGCGGGCATGTCGATCAGCTTGCTCTCGAGATGCTCCTGGTAGACGAAGGCGCGCTCCAGCGCGAGGTCCACGAAACCGGTGACGATCGAACCCTTCATGATCGGGATCTGGCGCAGGATGAGCGGCTTCGAGGAGGCGGGCTGGAGCCATTCCAGCACGTCGCGCGGCGATGAGTCCGTCTTGTCCACCTTGTTGATGAAGAGGATGCGCGGCAGCCCGATCTCGTCCAGCTGCTTGAGGATGAGCTGCAGGGCGGCGGCCTTCTTGTCGTCCGCCTCGCAGACGACGACGGCCACGTCCGCGCCCAGGAGTGCTGCGCGCTGGTCCTGCGCGAATTCGATGGAGCCGGGGCAGTCGAGGAAGGTGAAGCTATCGCCCAGATACTGGGCCGTCGCGGCATTGAGCTCCACGCTCATCCCGTGCTCGCGCGCTTCGGGCGAGGCGTCGCCCAGGGTTGATTTTTCGGAAACCCGGCCCTGGCGCGGAATGGCGCCGGTCTGGAACAGGATCGCTTCGAGGAGTGTGGTCTTGCCGCTCAGATAGGGGCCCACGAGTGCAACGCACCGCGAGCCCGATGGCCTTCTGCCGTTTGCTTGATCCATGACGGTTGCTCCTTTGACTGCTCAAATCAATGCGCGTCGAAGGACCGCCCTTCTCGAAACCGTGTCACCACGCCGGGGCGGTTCCACGAAGTCAAGACTGACTCCGTTCGCGAATCCCGGCAAGCGAATTCGCAAAAAGAAAAGGCCCGGCGTTTCCACCGGGCCCTGTAATCGGAATGAGAGTGTTACTTGGCGCGCTTCAGCTTCAGGCTGGCGACGCCGGCCGCGAGGTTGAGGCCCGTCTGCGCCTGGACGCTGAGCGGCTGCAGCGTGATCGACTTGTCGGAGCCGCCGACCAGCACCTTGGCGCCGAGGCCGATGGCAACCGAGGCTTCGGCCGAAGCGCCCACATAGGTGCCGGCCAGCGCGCCGCGGTTGATCTTGCCGGGCGCGAACACGGCCCAGGCCATCACGCCCTTGCCCGTCACGCCCACGTCGAGGCCGAACTTGCCGATGTTGCCCGTGTAGCGCTCGCGGCTTCCGACCGTGCCCTCGAAGGTGCAGTCGACAGCCTTCGACGAGCCGATGATCATGCCCACGCCGCCAGCCACGTCGCAGGTGAGGACGCCGATCTTGACGCCGTCCTTGGCGATGGCGGGCGAAGCTGCGAGGCCGAGGGCGAGCAGAGAGGCAAGTGCGATCTTCTTCATCGAGTGTAGTCTCCTATTGAACGGTTTGCCGCAAAAGCCCCAACTTGGCCGGGAACACGGCACTTCCCGGAGTATGAAATACTGTATTCGCAACCCGCAGGCAATCGTGGGCTGCAGTCTTTGTGCCTTAGTGTTAATCGCTAAAGGCGGCTTCAGGCGCCGCCCCGCGCTCCGCTCTCTCCCTCAGCGCAGGTTGCCGCAGAAGCGCTGGATGCGCTTGCAGGCATCCTCCAGCACCTCCGTCGCCGTGGCGTAGGAGATACGGAAGAAGGGCGACATGCCGAAGGCCGCGCCGTGCACGGCGGCCACACCTTCCGCCGCCAGCAGCTCGGTCACGAAATCCTCGTCGTTGCGGATGACATTGCCCGAGGGCGCCGTCTTGCCGATGCAGCCGAGGCAGGACGGGTAGACGTAGAAGGCGCCCTCCGGCGTCGGGCAGGAAATGCCCTTGGCCTGGTTCAGCATCGAGACGACGAGGTCGCGGCGCTGCTTGAACACCTCGTTGTTCTTCGCGATGAAGTCCTGCTGCCCGTTCAGCGCCTCGACCGCCGCCCACTGCGCGATGGAGGACGGGTTGGAGGTCGACTGCGACTGCAGCTTCGCCATCGCCTTGATGAGCTGCTCCGGCCCCGCGCCATAGCCGATGCGCCAGCCCGTCATGCAATAGGACTTGGACACGCCGTTCATGGTCAGCGTGCGGTCATAGAGCTTGGGCTCCACCTGGGCGGGGGTGGTGAACTCGAAATCGTCATAGACGAGATGCTCATACATGTCGTCGGAGAGGACCCATACATTAGGGTGCTTCAGCAGCACATCCGTCAGCGCCTTCAGTTCCGCGCGGGAGTAGGCCGCGCCCGAGGGGTTGGACGGCGAGTTGAGGATCAGCCACTTGGTCTTCGGCGTGATCGCCTTCTCGAGGTCCGCCGCCTGCAGCTTGAAGCCGTTCTCGAGCTTGCCTTCCACGAACACCGGCGTGCCGCCCGCCAGCATCACGATGTCCGGATAGCTCACCCAGTAGGGCGCCGGCACGATCACCTCGTCGCCGGGGTTCACGGTGGCCATCAGCGCGTTGAACAGCACCTGCTTGCCGCCGGTGCCGACGGAGACCTGCGAGGGCTTGTAGTCCAGCCCGTTCTCGCGCTTGAACTTGTCGACGATCGCCTTCTTTAGCTCCGGAATGCCGTCGACGGCGGTGTACTTGGTCTTGCCCGCCTGGATCGCCTTGATCGCGGCGTCCTTGATGTTCTGCGGCGTGTCGAAGTCCGGCTCGCCCGCCGCCAGCCCGATCACGTCGCGCCCCTCGGCCTTGAGCGTCATCGCCTTGTTGGAAATGGCGATCGTGGCGGACGGCTGGATGCGGTTCAACGAGTCGGAGATGAAGCCCATGGCGATAACCTTTCGATTTTGCGGGGTGAATACGGGCAAGCGGAGCCTAGGGCAAGCCTCAATCCGCCGCATCAACGCGCCGGGCCGAATCCGTTAAGAGAGCCCAACATGACAGACCTTCCCTACCTCGTCGCGGGCGGCGGCATCGGCGGGCTTGCGGCCGCCCTCGGGCTTGCGGCCCGGGGCGCGCCCGTGCGCCTGTTCGAACAGGCCCCCGCCTTCGAGGAGGTGGGCGCCGGCCTCCAGATGTCGCCAAATGGCGTCCAGGCTCTCAGGGCGCTGGGCGCCTGGGATGCGGTCGAGCCCTCCTGCGTCATCCCGTCCGAAATCCACATGCGGGACGGCCGAACCGGCGCCCTCCTCCAGCGCATCCGCCTCGGCAAGACATTCGAGCAGCGTTTCGGCGCCCCCTACCGCGTCTGCCACCGGGCGGACCTGCTGGCGGGGCTCCTCGCCACGGCGCGGCAGAAGGCGGAAATCGTGCTCCATACGGGCCGGAAGGCCATCATGGCCGATGAGCGGGCGGCATCCGCACGGCTGATCTTCACCGACGATACCGCGGCGGAAGGCTGCGCCGTCATCGCGGCGGACGGCATCCGCTCCGCGCTGCGCGGCGCGGTCGCGGGGCCGGTCTCGCCCACGCCGCGCGGCGTCATCCTCTATCGCGGCCTCGTCCCGCTGCAGAAGGTGCCGCCGGAGATCGAGGCGGATTGCGTCACCCTCTGGCTCTGCCCGGGCGCCCATGTCGTCCATTACCCGGTCAGCAACTGGCGAAACTTCAACATCGTCGCCGCGGTGGACGGCACCCTGCAGGATGGCGGCTGGCAGTCTCCGGCACCCTCGGCCGAGGTCGCCCGCCGTTTCGCCGGCATGCATGAGGCACTCTCCGATCTCCTCTCCGCGCCCGCCTCCTGGCTGCGCTGGCCGGGGGCGGACCTGCCGCCGCTTGCCCGCTGGTCGAAGGGCCGTGTTGCCCTGCTGGGCGATGCCGCCCACGCCACCCTGCCCTTCCTCGCGCAAGGCGCGGTCATGGCGCTGGAAGATGCGGTGGTCCTCGCACGGGAGACGGCGAAGGCCGCAACCCTTACGGAAGGCTTCGCCGCCTATGAATCGCTGAGGAAGCCGCGCACCGCGAAGATCCAGGAACAGTCCCGCGGCATGAGCCGCATCTACCACGCGTCGGGCCCGCTCGCCTTCGCCCGCAACCTCACGCTGAATGTCGCAAGCCCCTCCTTCGCCCTGTCGCGGCTCGAATGGATCTACCGCTGGACGCCGGAAAATCCCGCCTGATCAAGAAAACGTGTGGCATGGGTCCGCACGGCCGGGCGTATCGTAGTCAGCACGTTACTTCAGGAGGAAAACATGACTCGACTGTCCATGGCCGCCCTCGCCTGCCTCATCGGCCTCTCCGGTGCTGCCCTCGCCGCCGGCAGCGGCGGCGACAATGACGCCTCGCCCGCCGACAAGACCTGCAAGAAGGGCGAAGTCTGGAGCGCGTCGAAGAAGAAATGCGTGAAGGCCGAATCCGGCGTGCTGCCTGACGAGGACCTCTACCAGCAGGGCCGCGCGCTCGCCCGCCAGGGTCATTACGACTGGGCCATCGAGGTCCTCGCCGTGGTGCAGAACCAGCAGGACCCGCGCGTGCTCAACTACACCGGCTACAGCCACCGCAAGGCGGGCCGCCTCGAGATCGGCATCACCTATTACCGCCAGGCGCTGGCCATCGACCCCAACTTCAACCTCGCCCGCGAATATCTGGGCGAAGGCTACATCGCCGCCGGCCGCGTGGACCTGGCGATGGCGGAACTCGCCGCCATCGAGAAGAGCTGCGGCACGGAGTGCGCGGAATACAAGGACCTCTCGTCGGCGATCGCCGCGGCGAACTGAGGCCCTCCGGGCACGTCATGCGCGCACATTACTGAGGCGCCCTCACGAACGCATCATGCGCGGGCTTGACCCGCGCATCCTTTTTTTGTCGGCATCGAAAAGGACGCCGCGTCAAGCCGGGGCGTGGGTCAGGACAGGGAAACGCCTCGTCGATCCATGATGCACAGTTTCGCTCGCCTCACACCGGCGGCACGACCCACTCCACCGTGCCCTGCCCCCAGTTTCCGAGCCCCAGGCGCTGCGCAAGCGCCGGAACCATCGCCCGCATCTCCTGGTCGAATTTCCACGGCGTGTTGCAGATCACGATGCCAGAGCCCGCAAGTCCGCCCGCGCCGAAGGCCTCGCGCACCCGCACCTCCACCTTCAGGGTCGAGGGCACGCCCAGCGCCTTCACGGCGGCGAGAACGTTCTCCGCCGTCTGGTCCGCCTTCAACGGGTACCACAGCAGATAGACCCCTTGCGCGAAGCGGCGGAGCCCGTGGGCCAGCATGCGCACGGCCTTCTCCGCCTCGTTCTTCACCTCGTAAGGCGGGTCGATCAGGATCACGCCGCGCCGTTCCGGCGGCGGCAGCTTCGCCTTCAGGCAGGTCTCGGCGTCCATGCTGGTGACGTCGGCGCGCGGATCGCGGATCAAGTGCCGCTCCAGCGCGATGGCATCCTGCGGGTGAAGCTCGTTGGCGATCAGCCGGTCGTTCTCGCGCATCAGCCGCAGCGCCAGTTCCGGCGAACCGGGATAGAGCGTCAGCCCGCCGCCCGGGTTCAGCCCGGAGATCACCGCGCGATAGGGTGCGAGCAGGTCCTCCACCTTCGGCGCGAAGGCTGGCCCCATCTTGCCGATGCCGCCCTCCCACTCGCCCGTCTTGCCCGCCTCGATGCCGGAGAGGTCATAGAGCCCGATCCCCGCATGCGCGTCGATCACCCGGAAGGGCTTGGCCTTCTTCTTCATGTGCTCCATCACGCGCGCCAGCACGGCGTGCTTCAGCACGTCCGCGTGGTTTCCGGCATGGTAGGCGTGGCGGTAGTTCATGACGCGCGGAACACGAAGAAGGCGCCCGCCGCGATCAGCGCGAAGCCGATCATGTGGTTCACGGTGATCGCCTGCTTCAGGAAGAAGACCGAGAAAACGGAGAACACCGCAAAGGTGATCACCTCCTGCATGGTCTTGAGCTCCGCCGCCGAATAAACCTGGTAGCCGATGCGGTTCGCCGGCACCGCCAGCCAGTACTCGAAGAAGGCGATGCCCCAGCTGGTCATCACCGCGATCCACAGCGGCTTGCTCGTGTAGTTGAGGTGGCCGTACCACGCGAAGGTCATGAAGACGTTGGACGCGAGAAGCAGCAGGATGGGCAGAACGTAAGGCGAGGTGAGAGAGGGCATGGCGGAGGGTTTCGTGTGTTCAGTCGCCGAGGCGGATGGAGGCGAGGTCGATCATCGTGCCGTCCTGGCCGAGATTGGCATAGAGCACGCGGTCGGGGGTGGCGTCGTTGACCATGAAGAAGCCGATGAGGTCCACGCGGTAGCCGAGCTCCCCGCAGGGCGGCTCAGGAATCTCCACCTGCACGACGGAATCGAAGGCCGCCTTGCGCTGGCCCGTGGGCACCACCTGGTAGGTCGTCCAGCCCTGCGGCAAGGGCTGGCCGGAGACCTGCGCCATCACGCATTCCGCATCGTCGAGCACCAGGCCCCTGGCCTTGAGGTCGGCAAGCAGCGCAACAGCGCCCCCTTCCTTGCGGAACTGCCGCAGCACCGGATAGGGCTCGCCCGCGTCGACGCGCAGCGCGAACAGGTCCTTGTCCGGGTCATAGACCACGTCCCACAAGCCGCTGTCGAACCTGCATTGCTCCGTCCACAGGCCAACACCCTTGCCCTGTTTCCAGGTCCAGCTGCAGTTCGTCTTGTCGGTGGAGTAGAAGGGCGCGGCGGGCGCTGACTCATCCGGCACCTGCGGCGGAACGCGCACGCTCACATCGGCCAGCGGCACGCAGACGTCGCCGCCGCCGCTGGGGTTGGCGAAGGCCGCAAGCGCGGGCGAGGCCGCATCCAGCCCCCTGTCCTGCCCATAGAGGCACAGCTTGTCGGGCAGCACCTCATAGACGATCACGCCGTCGAGGTCGCGCGCCGCCAGCCGGTCCTTCGCGAAGCTCTCCGAGAACCGCACGTCGATCTGCTTGCCCAGCGCCGCCCGGAGGTTGAGCGATGCGCCGCTCGCGGGCACCAGGGAGTCCTCCGCCGCCGCGGGGGCGGCTGACAGGGCGGCGATGGCGGCAAGCACGGCGGAAGAAATCTGTTTCATGCGCCCGAGTCATGCCAGACTCCCGGTGCTTTGGCTATCGCCTCACCCGCCTGCCCGGTTAGGAAACTGCATGACACCCGACATCAAGCCGGACAGGCCCTCCTATGCCATCCTTGTGGCGATCAGCGCCGTGGGGCCGCTGGCGCTGAACATCTTCATGCCTTCCATGCCCGGCCTGCAGCGCGAATTCGACGTGTCCTACGGCGTGGTGCAGCTCACCCTCACGCTCTATCTCATCGGAATGGCCTGCTGCCAGCTGGTCTACGGCCCGATCTCGGACAGGGCCGGCCGCCGCCCCATGCTGCTCTTCGGCATGGCGCTGTTCGTGGCGGCGAGCGTGCTGGCAGCACTCGCGCCCTCGATCAACGTGCTGATCGCGGCGCGCCTGCTGCAGGCGGTGGGTGGTGCCGCGGGCGTGGTGCTGGCCCGCGCCATGGTGCGCGACGTGTTCGACCGGGAGACATCCGCCAGCGTCATCTCCTACATCACCATGGCCTTCGTCGTGGCGCCCATGGTGGCCCCCGCCATCGGCGGCTGGATCGACGTCCACGGCGGCTGGCGCATGGGCTTCTGGGCGCTCTCCGTGCTCGGCGCCGTGGTGCTCGCCGCCGCGTGGTTCCACCTGCCGGAAACGCATGTGAACCGCGCCACGGGAAACGGCCTCGGCCTGCTCACCGGCGCGGTCCATCTCTTCGCGCTGCCGCGCTTCCGGGGCTACACGCTGGTACTGGCCTTCACCTCATCCGTGTTCTTCGCCTTCCTCGGCGGCGCGCCGCACATCATGATGGACGTGCTCGGCCGCACGCCGATGGAATACGGCCTGTGGTTCGCCAGCGTCTCGGCGGGCTACATGGCGGGCAATTTCCTCTCCGGCCGCTACACGCGCGCCGTGGGGCTGGACCGCATGATCATGGTGGGCTGCGCCGTCACGCTGGCGGGCGGGCTGCTGTGTTTCGGCGCGGCGCTCGCGGGGCTCCTCTCGCCCGCAACCCTGTTCCTGCCCATGTGCCTCGCGGCGCTGGGCAACGGCCTCACCATTCCCAACGGCACGGCGGGCGCGATCAGCGTCGACCCGCGCCTCACCGGGGCCGCCGCCGGCTGGTCCGGCTTCGCGCAGATGGCCTGCGGTGCCGCCGCCTCGCAGCTCGTCGGCTCGCTGCAGGACGGCTGGCCCACCGCCGTATTCTGGTTCATGGCGGCGTCGAGCCTGCTCGCCCTCCTGTCCCACCTGTCGGCACAGCGCAGGCCCCACCCCGCCTGAGGAACCATTGCAACCATGGCGCCGTTCAGCCCCGGTGACACCGAGGAGCTGACGCCATGGCCGACACCCGACAGGAAGCAGACGAACGCCTGCTGCAATGGCTGCGCGACGCGCATGCGATGGAGCGGCAGGCCGAGACCATGCTCTCCGGCATGGAGAGCCGCATCGAGCACTACCCGCACCTGAGGAAGCGCCTCGCCCAGCACCTGAAGGAAACCCAGCACCAGGCGCAGCGCCTGGAGGACGCGCTCGGCCGCCTCGGCGGCTCCACCTCCACCATCAAGGACACCGCCGCCTCGATGACCACCATGCTGCAGAACATGATGACCGCCATGGCCGGCGACGAGGTGATGAAGGGCCTGCTCGCGGGCTACACCTTCGAGCATTACGAGATCGGCTCCTACCGCATCCTCATCGCCGCCGCGAGCACGCTGGGCGACGTTGCAACCACCCGCATCTGCCGCGAGAACCTCCGCGAGGAGGAGGACATGGCCCAGTGGCTCTCCACCAACATCGACCCGCTCACCGCGGAATACCTGGAACGCGAACAGCGCGGCAGCGCCCGGGCGAAGCGGTAACCCCCGAGGTCGGCGTCATCCCGGCGAAGGCCGTGATCCAGCTTCCTTTGCGGCAGCCACAGCTGGATTCCCGCCTTCACGGGAATGACGCCATGATAACCGCCGGTCGCCCTTCCCCCACCCCCTCCCGCCCCCTATATTCCCCCCATCATGGGACATTCACGCCAGGAAGGCGGCTTCTCCGAAGCCCCGCAGCCGTTCGATTTCGACTCGTCGGAAAGCATCACCGCGGGCTTGGGCCCCTTGCGGCCGGAATTCGTGCCGCTGCCCAGCTTCACCCCCGTCAAGCCGGCCAAGCAGCCCAAGTCGGACGGCGGCCGCCGCCTGAAGATCGTCTCGGAATTCGAGCCGCGCGGCGACCAGCCCACCGCCATCGCGGAGCTCGTCTCCGGCGTCCAGGCCCATGAGCGTGACCAGGTGCTGCTCGGCGTCACCGGCTCCGGCAAGACCTTCACGGTGGCGAAGGTCATCGAGGCCACGCAGCGCCCCGCCCTGATCCTCGCCCCGAACAAGACGCTGGCCGCCCAGCTCTATGGCGAGTTCCAGAGCTTCTTCCCCGAGAACGCGGTGGAGTATTTCGTCTCCTACTACGACTACTACACGCCGGAGGCCTATGTGCCCCGCAGCGACACCTACATCGAGAAGGAATCCGCCATCAACGAGCAGATCGACCGCATGCGCCACTCGGCCACGCGCTCGCTGCTGGA
>VFQT010002805.1_pt1 | contig 17000 bp, 17 predicted proteins | sample 3512381 | NCBI WGS metagenome assembly VFQT01 (sample SAMN10412376, study PRJNA504923) | tailings metagenome | isolation source: Relicate 2 Philex TSF3 active mining site | place: Philippines: Tuba, Benguet | collected 2017-08-29
GTGTTATGTACACCTACGGAAATTATCAAGGTGATTGCATCAACTTTGATAAAGCACAAGACAAATGTCGTGAAATGGGAATACCAGTTCAAACAGTTGTGTTAAATGATGACGTTTTATCTGCACCAAAAGATCAAGCACACAGACGTCGCGGCATTGGCGGATTGTTTTTAGTTTGGCATGTTGCAGGAGCAAAAGCAGAACAAATGGCGTCTTTAGATGAAGTAGTTGCGGTAACTGCAAAAGCAAATGCAAACACCAGAACTGTTGGTGTTGGTTTAACTTCTTGCACTGTTCCTGCAAATGGAAAACCAACTTTTCATTTACCTGATGATGAAATGGAAATTGGTTTAGGAATTCATGGTGAACCTGGAATTAAAAGAGTAAAGGTTCGTCCAATTGATTCTGTAATTGATGAAATTATGGAAGCAATTTTGGCAGATCTTGATTACAAAGGCACAGACGTTGCACTTTTAGTTAATGGTCTAGGTGGATCTCCTGCGGAAGAACTTTATGTGGTTTATCGCAGAGTAAAACAAATTTGCGATGCAAATAAAATCAACATCAAATTTAAACATGTTGGTAATCAAGTAACCGCTCTAGAAATGCAAGGAACTTCAGTTTCATTGATGCGTTTAGATGAAGAAATGTATCAATTGATAAATAGTTCAACTGTTGACACTTGTATGTATAAGAAAGTTTAAAGAGGACAAATAAATGGCTAATGTAAACGGAAACTTAGTAGCTAAATCATTAGTTTTAGTTGCTAAAAAAGTTGAAGAAAATAAAGACTATTTATGTGCTCTTGATGGCGAAGTAGGCGATGGAGACCATGGAGTTTCCATGACTATTGGCATGCGTGCAGTTTCACGTGCTGCCAAAGCTTTACCAATTAATTGCACTCCAGCAGAGGCTTTTCAATCAGCAGCAGATGCTTATGCAGATGAAGTTGGAGCAACAATTGGGCCACTTTATGAAGCAGCATTTGCCGCAGCAGCTGAAGCTGTTCAAGGTAAAGACACCTTGAACGATGTTGCCGATTGGGCAAAAGTTTATAGAGCAATGGCAACTGCAATTCAACAATTAGGAAAAGCAGAATTGGGCGATAAGACATTGCTTGATGCGTTTTTCCCAGCAGTTGATCACATTCAACAACTTTCAACGCAAGGAGGAAAGTTAGAAGATGCACTGACTTCAACTGCGCAAGCAGCACTTGATGCAGCTATTGCTACAAAAGATTTAGTTCCACAAAAAGGTAGAGCATCTCGTTTAGGTGATCGCGCTAAAGGTCATCAAGATGCAGGAGCAACTTCTTTAGCAGTGGTACTAAAAGGTTTTGCAGACGGAGTTAAGCAGGGTTAGAAATTAATTTAAAGGACTAGGTTAAAAAGATTTTATGAAAATTAACCTAGTCCTTAATTTTTTGGCACGTGCGTTATTAATTATTAGCTTAATTTTTTCGTTTATTTATTTTCCAAATTCGAATTCTAATGCATCAGTTAATTGTGATATTTATACAGAAACTGATCTAATAAACGCATTTGGTGATCATTTAACTTCAGCACAAATCAATGCGTGTACCACCATTAATTTAAAAAATGATATTACGTTAACTTCAACTTGGACTTCTGTAGGTCAAATCGCAATTTCATATTTCACGGGAACTATTGAAGGAAATGGTTTTACTATAAATGGATTAACTGCAGATCGAGGTTTAATTGCGTCTGCAGATACCGCTGTGATTAGAAATTTAAAAATTAGATCTTGCACAGTCAGTAACGCTTCAGCAAATATTGTGGGAGGTTTAGTTAGTTACGCAACCGATAGAACTGAAATAAAGAATTCTTCAACAGATTGTGCTGTCACTGGTTCAAATCAAGCAGGTGGCTTAGTAGCAAAATTAGATGGATCATCAATTATTGATAACTCTTTTGCTACAGGCGCAATTACTTGCGATAACTATTGCGGTGGTTTATTCGGTTATGCCGAATTATCTACAATTCAAAATTCTTATGCAACAGGAGCTGTTAGTGCCAAATACAGCGCAGGCGGTTTAGGTGGAGACATCAGTGGCTCAACATTGTTTAGAACATATGCCACAGGAAACGTAACCGAAATTAATTCACCACCGACCACAGTCCAAAATATGGCTGGGTTAATTGGTGGGGCAGGAATAAATGGAACAACAGTTTCAAGTGTTTCTCAGTCGTATGCAACCGGAAATGTTTCAGCACCAAACGGAAATTATGTTGCAGGACTCATTGGACGCGTTAGTGGTCAAAACGCATCAAACTTAATGACTTTACAAAATACTTTTGCAACAGGAAATGTGACTGGAAATTGGCAAGTAGGAAGTCTTCTCGGAGAAGCAACTGCTTTAAATGTAATTAATTCTTATGGTGCAGGAACGATTTCTCATTCAGGTGGAGCAGGAGGCGGTTTGATTGGTCAATCTGGTGGCAATTTAAATATTACAAATACTTACTGGAATTCAACGCCAAATTCAAGTTATCTTCCTGGTGTATTTGGAGAAGCAAGAACAGCAAATGAGTTAAGAAATATTTCAACTTTTTCAACTTGGAGTATTGAAAGTGTTTGCAGTGTTCCAACAAATTCAATTTGGGGAATATGTGCTAGTTCAAATAATGGTTTTCCTTTTTTAATGTTTATTTTAGGTTCTGAATCTTCAGCAAAAAATGTTTGGTTAGGTGCCACAGACATAAACTGTCCTGAACCAAATCCATGGGTAAATCAAAAAAATGAAATAGCACATAAAGTTATTCCTTTAACTTCAAAGGAAGATAATTTAATCGGCAAATTTATATTAGAAGACAAATTAGTATTGCTAGGAGATAAAGGAATTTTCTTTGATGCTAATTCTGAAATAGTAGATACCACTACTTATGTATTACCAGAATTTGGATGTAGTGATAGATGGCTGGAATATAAAGTGAATAAACCTATTCAATTTATTGTTGGTAATTTTACTTTACAATCAAATGCCCAAGGATTTATCAAGTTACCCGATGGATCTTGGCACGATTTATCTTTCGTGACGCTCTATACAGATACCGCAGCATTTTTACATACAATTCAATTTACTCAAAAAGGTTCTTATTTGATTGTCATTACTGAGCAACCTGATTTAAGTGCCCAAAAAATTCCTACGTATGGTTTTAAAACAGTTAGATTTTTAGTTGATGTTTACTAAATTTTATATCTAAAACAACATTTTGGATCAAGTTTTTTTAGAAAATTAGTTTATAGTTAAAGATATTCAAGTACAGGAGTTTAAATGTCAAAAATTGCGCAAATAGTTGAAACTGGTTTATTTAGATCACGCTGGTTATTAGCTCCTTTATATGTAGGGCTTGTAGGCACATTGATACTTTTAGCAATTAGATTTGTTCAAGAATTTATTAAGATAATCACGCATTTTGGCGATAAAACTGGTCAGGAATTTATTTTAGAAATTCTTGCACTTCTTGATTTAACTTTGTTAGCAAATTTAATTTTGATAGTTATTTTTGCAGGTTATGAAAACTTTGTTTCTAGAATTGATGCAGCACACAATTCAATAGATCGACCACATTGGATGGGTACAATTGATTTTTCAGGCTTGAAAATAAAATTAATTGGTTCACTGGTTGCTATTTCTGTTATTGAATTATTGAAAGATTTCATTGAGCTATCTGGTGATGCAACAGTTGGTGAAGGAACTAAATGGAGAATATTTATTCACTTAACTTTTGTTGTCAGTGGTGTTTTATTTGCGGCCATGGATTGGATTGCAGATAAAAGGGAATCAGTTAATATCAGTGCTAAATAAATCTATTTAACTGGAATTAAAATATCCATTTCACATTTATTACTTGTTGGTATAAATCGTTCATCATAAATTTCTAAATGTGGAGCATCCCGCATTTCCATTTTGGCTTTGGGAAACCACTCGGAGTAAGCCTCGAGATAACTTTCTCGCATTTTGTCTAAGCTTCCTCTATGCGTGTACTTAACATATTTTCCATTCGGAACAACAACTGATTTGAATTCCAAACCAGGAGCAACTCCTCGATTAAATTGCACACCTGCCATGTATTTGATTTTTCCTGGTTGCAATTTTTGATCCAAAGCTACACTTACCCCAAAACTAGTTCCAGAAACTTTCATATTCAATCTTGGAAAAACTGCCCAAAACTCTTCCCATAAACCTGCAATAGCGGTTGAATCGTAATTTGAATTTGGGATAACTATTGAATCAGTTATCAATTCAAGACCAGCTATGGTCATTGAAGGAATTTCAAATGATTTTATTTTTCGTTTAAACACTTAAAAAATTCTATTTTAAATTATATAAAAAGTTGTGATTTAAAAGGGTTTATCCCAAAATACTTGCAGCAGAACCTAAAATTCTTAAAATACTTGAACGCATATGGTTTATGTGTTCATTTACTGCCGGTTGAATAGCTTCTATATTTTGATTAACAATTGCTTTAGCTAACACTTCGTGCTCTTTAGAGCATGTTTCTAATCTATTTTCGTATTGGGCAGATCTAGTCCAAAATCTTTGAATTTTTCTTCTAGTTACTAAGGCAAGATCTGAAACTGTTTGGTTATCTGCGGCTTGAATTACTAAATCATGAAATTTGGCATCAGCCTTACTCCAGTTATCTCTATCGTTTTTTTGTGCTGCAGAAATCATTTCTTGAGTTACTTTGAGTAATTCATCTTTCTTTTCTTTAGTTAATGTTTTTGCAGCTTTAGTGAATAAATATGTATCAATAATTTGTAATAAATCACAAGCTTCTTCTACTTGTTTTGGAGTTAATAGTGCAACAGTAAATCTTGAAGAATCAGTTTTAGTAATTAAACCTTCTGCTTCTAATCTTTGCAATGCTTGTCTAATAGGAGTACGAGAAATTCCTAATTGAGTGGCTAATTTATTTTCACTAATTGCAGCATTTGATGGAAGTTTGAAAGAAGTAATGGCATCGACTAAATAGTCGTAGGCATCAGTAACTAACGATGATGCCTGCGACGATTTAGTTTCAGTTTTCATATTTATACTCTGTCAACAAATTCCCTATTTGTGACATTAACAGGCACTTTTGTAAGTTCTAATACAGCCTTGGCTGTGTGTTCACTTAATCTTCTGAAAGCTTCTTCACCTTTTTCAATGGTTGCTCTCATTGGATTTCCAATGGTGCCTGATTCTACGAATTCATGGTGATCCATTGGGAAAGTGAAATATTGATAGCCTTCAAATTCCACATCTGGCATTCCATCATTTTTTTGGAAACTCTTTGGTAAAAATGCAGGAATGTGTGCTTTTTCTGGATAGGCCCTTTCCATTCTTACTAAGTCTGGGTCATAAGCCATATCTTGAGAAGTTTCTAATTCAGATGAATGCCAACCTGGAGTTTCTTCTGGTGGATTTTCCATCAAACCTTCTAACACACCAACGTAGCGTTCCATGTATGGACGAACAAAACCAATAAGTGCTCCTGTTTCATAACGAAGTTTTCTTAAAACTGGATCAACAACTTTGGTATTTGATCCATGCCCGTTAATGAAAATGATTCTGTTAAAACCATGATGAATTAATGAACGTGCAACGTCATACATCAAGTTAGTTAAAGTGCTTGCTCTAACTGTGATGGTTCCTCTGCCTTCACCTGGTAAATGCATGTGTTGTGGTGAATAACCTGTCCAAATTGGGGGAGTATGAAACACACCAATTGCTTCAGAAACTCTTTCTGCAACTTCAATTGCAGTGATTGTGTCTGTGAACAAAGGTAAATGTGGACCATGTTGTTCAGTTGAAGCCATTGGTACTAAAACTGTATCTTTTTCTTTTAAATATTCTTTTATGTCTACAAAACTTAATTCAGTCATATCCCATGATCTAAATTTTGCTCGGAATGCATCATCACCGGTTGTTAATCGTTGAAACTTACGGATGGGATGTTTTGCCATTTATTTCTCCTTTTCTAAAAGGTCGATAAAGAGTTTACCGACCGCAATTCCAAACTCAGGATCATTAACGTGATAATCAAAGTTCAAGACTTCGATATCTTTTCTTAAAGTGTTTTTCATCTGATCCATAAATCTTTTATCAGCTGCTGGATCAAAGAAAACACCTCCTGGTTTATTAGGAATTGAAATTCCCTTTGTTGGTATTGCAACTTTTACTGCACCTTTTGCTTCATTCAAAGAATCAGCAAATTTTTTACCTAACTTTTCCATTTCATCGCCATCAAGTCTTACTAACCAATATTCAGGATTGTGGTTATAAAGAGGTCTGTCTTGTAATTCTTGAGGAACTGTGTTGGCGTGAAACACCACAAAATCAACACAACCTGGCACTACTACTTGAGGAATTCCAAGACGACCTGCAACTTTTAATCTATTTTCATTTGCCACATGTATGCCGCCAACTAAGTTTGCAGCCATTTCATTAGTGGTGAAATCAATTATTCCTACAAATTGTCCTGCTTCTGCTAATTCTTCCATAGCAGGTCCACCAACTCCATTGGCATGAAAAACAACTAATTCATAACCTTTTTCTTTCATTAAAGGTTGCATTGCAGTAATTGCAGTGTTGGTATTACCAAGCATTGTTACAGCAACTGCTTTAGTTCCTGGTTTTGGTTTTTGTAATTGATGACCTTTTTGTAACATGCCATAAACTGCAGCAGCTGCGTTATCAAAAATTGTTTTTGAAATATCGTTTAAACCTAAAATGTCGACAATTGAATGCATGGTCATCATGTCTGTGGTGCCAACAAGTGGTGCAAATTCATGTTTACCTGAAGCAATTGGAGAAATCACTATTTTTGGTGCACCTATTGGTAAAACCATTAATGCAGCAGCAGTCATTACGCCACCTTCTGCTCCACCAATTCCGATTGCTCCTACTACTTCATTATTTGAAACCATTTCTTTAACTTTTTTAACTACAAATTCACGCATTAATTCAACTGCAGCGCCACGAGAACCTGCGTTTTGAACTTTTTCAATTGTGGTGCCACCAAATTGGGCAAGTTGTGCTTTAGAAAAATCTGGGGTGATACCAACTGGTTCACCTAAAATTCCTACATCTATGACGTAAGGATTAAGACCGTATTCTTTTAATTTGTCTCTTAAATAAGCGACTTCGGGACCTTTAGTGTCAAGTGTGCCGATCACAAGCACTAACTCTTTCACTCTCAAGGCTCCCGAAGTCGCTAAATAATTTCTCTTATTAATTAAATAAGAGGTAGTAAATGATCTGAGTTTTCTTTAACCAACCAGTCATAAAATTCTTCAGTAAGAATTGATGAACCGTGGTCAATGATGAACTTCAATTGTTCTGGATCGATTCCTGGTGGATTCATATCCAAAGCATTTTTGAATTTATTTGCAGGAGTTCTATCGATTGGAGCAACGAACTCTGCAGTTAATGCACCGTCATAACCAATTTCCTTCAAAGTGGCTACAACTTTCTTCCAGTCATAATCACCGTGTCCTGCTGGCATACGGTTGTTATCTGCAACGTGGAAGTCGTTTAGTTTCTTTCCAGCTAAACGAATTGCTGCATATAAATCTTCTTCTTCAATGTTGATGTGGAATGCATCTAAGCACACACCACAATCTGGTCCAGTTGCTTCAGCTAAAGCAAGTGCTTGTTCGCAACGGTTGATGAAGTATGTTTCGAATCTGTTTAGAGGTTCGATTGCAAGTTTTACACCAGCAGCTTGTGAATGTGCATAAATATCTTTCATGCCTTCAACTGCCCATCTCCATTCTTCTTCTGGAGATGCATCTGGAGTAATTTTTCCTACAGTGGCAGGAACAATTGTCATTTCTGTTCCATCAAGTTCTTTCACCATAGTGATGCAATCTTTTACATACTTAACACTCATTGCTCTTTTTGCTTCATCTTTTGCAACAAGGTTTCTTTCTCCAAGCATCAGAGTTACTGAACCCCAACACTTCAAGTTGTATTTCTTTAATAAATCACGAGTAGTTGAAGATGGGAACTTTTCTGGTTCACCACTGATTTCAATACTCTTGTAACCGTATTTAGCTAGTCGGGCGATGGTTGTTTCCAGCGGCTCGGCACGCATCCAGTTATGCATAGATAAATGCATTGCTTTTCCCTTCTAGTAACTAAGTTCTTAGTTACTAAACCCTTTTTTAATTCGCAGAACCCGGCGGACCAAATCCAAGTTTTCCTGGATTCATGATGCCGTTTGGATCCCACGCTTTTTTCAAACTCAACATGAATTCCCATGCTGAGCCATGTTGCTCTTTCATGAAACGTCCTAGTTTTAAACCAACACCGTGGTGTTCGTTTAAGGTTCCTCCGTTTTTCAAAGAAGCATCAATTGCTGCATTCCATAAATCGTCATGCAATTTCATCGCTTCGTCAATATCCTGCGGTGGGTTATCTACATAGAAGCGGTCATAAATCATGCCGCCCCAAGGAAACCAGTGAGAAAAGTGAGCTGTGTATCGGGCTTTGTGGTGAGCAAATTGTTTTTCCACCACTTCTTTCTTTGCCTTATAGATTGCTGGCAGGTCATTGAACTTGGCACAAGTATCGGTGGTGCCATAGATCATTGGTGGGGCAGGAATATTGCCATGTTTAAATGGTTCATATTTTCCGTCCCACCAGTTTTGACCTACTTCAGGTCCGTGTGGTTTACCGCCCACACTTTCACAGATCTTTTGAATTTCTTTACTTTCTAAATCAGTTAATGATTTTGTGCCATCACACATAATCACCATCAAAACTCCTTGCACACCAAGGTTTAACCAAGAAGAAAGTTTTGCAGTATCTGCTTCGTCATATAAACGAATAACTGCAGGACGCCATCTGTCTGTCATTATTTTTCTTGCAGCTTCAATTCCTGTATTTACATCTTTAAATCCGTAAGAAAGAAAAACTCTTGACTCAGGTAATCTTTCTAAACGCATAGCAGCTTTAGTAATTACACCAAGTGTTCCTTCACTTCCAACTAAAGTTTGAATAATTCCAGGACCTGAAGCGTGACTTGGAACTGGAAGTGTTTCAATTACTTTTCCATTTGCCATTACTGCTTCAATTTGTAAAACTAAATCTTCTGCTTTGCCATATTTAGTTGAAACAACACCTGAACCTCTTGCAGCTAAACATCCACCAATAGTTGCACCAAAAAAATGTGAACCTGGATAGTGCGGCATGGTTAAACCTTTTGCATTTAAAACTTTTTCTAATTCAGATCCATCAAGTCCTGCTTCAACAGTTACCACCATGGAGTTTTCATCAATGTCAACAATTTTGTTTAATCTTCTTAGATCAAGTGCAATACCTCCATAAAGAGCAAATGTTCCAGATTGTGTTCCAGAACCTCCACCTCTTGGAATTACTGGCATGCGATATTCATTTGCTAAAGCGACAACTTTGGAAACTTCTTCACTGGTTTTTGGAGAAACTACTAAATCTGCGATTGGTAATTCTTGGTTTTTTGAAATTAAATATTTACTCATCCAAGACCAATCACTTGCTTGTTCCACTCTTTTTTCTTTGTCCAAAGTGACTTGGTCATGGCCCACGATCGCGCCTAGCTCGCGAGCAATTTGGCTAATTAAGTATTGGCTTCTATGTTCTGTAGTCATGAATTGTCTGTTTATCCCTCGTCTTGGTATGCAAGTCTGTATACAAGTAAGGACATTACTGGGTAAGTAAAGATTTGGTCAAGGATGTTTTTATGAGGAAATCACACTATATATATGGCAACAAATAAAAACTTCTAGTTTCAGAATATGAAACTAGATTACTTGTTTAAAGTTTTTACTAATTCTCTACAAAAGTCTGGAATATCTGCAACTACTCTTCCCCAAACTAAGTTGCCTTCACTAAAGGCTGCTTCATCAACCCAAGTAGCTCCAGCATTTACTAAATCATCTTTAATGCCTAATGATCCGGTAGCTTTCTTACCTTTCAAGATATCTGCAGATACTGCTAATGATCCACCATGACAAATAATTCCAATAACTTTATTTTGTGAATTAATTTCTTTAATTAAGTTAATGACGTTGTCATATCTTCTTAATTTATCTGGTGCCCAGCCACCTGCCAGTACTAATCCTGTTAAATCATTTGCTTTTAAATCTGAAATCAATACATCAATATCTATTTTTAATCCGTTTTTACCAACGATTTGTTTTTTGTCTAATCCAGCACTTACTACTTTGTAGCCATCTTCTTCTAGACGCATTCTGGTTACGTGATATTCCAAATCTTCAACACCGTCTGCTATTGGAAATGCAATCGTTCCTTTACTCATTTTCTTATCCTTTTTGTTCTTGTTCTAGTTCATTAATTCTTTTTACTTTAGGCGCACTTGAACTTTGTTCATCAAATTTATAATCTAACCAAGGTTTAACTAAATTAAGTGCTAATTCACTTGCAATAACTCTTGCACCCATGGTGATTACTTGACAGTTATTACTTAAGATTGCTCTTTCTAATGAATATGGATCTTGCACTGTGGTTGCTCTAATTCCTGCAACTTTATTTGCAGAAATTGCCATGCCAATTCCTGTGCCACAAACTAATAAACCTCGATCTGCTTCACCATTAGCAATCTTTGTCGCAAGAGCAAAACCAATATTTGGATAATCTGTTTTGTCATCCAATGAATTAACTCCCAGATCAATTACTTTTTCAACGCGAGAATCTTTTTCTAAATAATTTTTCAAAATTGATTTCAATTCAAAACCTGCAAAATCAGATCCGACTGCAATTCGGTATTTACTCAATTCGGACCCTTCCTTAACGGCTTGTTTCGCGTGGGATTTATGGGAAGACTTCAACTATAACTAACGCTCAAATAGCGTTACTAAATTGTTACTAAATTCTGTCCGATTCTATTGACGGAATACATACTTGTATCCCAAGATTGTCTCTAAGACCGACCAGTCCTTGGTCGATCTTTTTTGAGAAGGAGCTCACTTGTCAGAAGAGACAAAAATGAAGCTTGACCGTCGTCGCCTTATCAAGGCTGGCGCCGCGGCAGGCGTTGCAATCCCAGCAGCAGGTCTGTTGGCAGCTTGCAGCAGTGGAGGATCAGATTCAGCTGAAGGTGGAACACCAGCAGCAGATTCACCACTTTACGGAAGTAACGAAACAAATATGCAAGGAAAAACAATTGACTTTGCATACTCACGCGTAGCCGGATGGCCACCAAGTTCTGCACCAGCAACACTTTGGCCAGATTTCCAAGCTTATGCAAAAGAAAAATATGGTTACACAGTTAACGATATTACTTTCATCGAAGCAGGCTTCGGTGAACTTTTCCAAAAAATATCACCAACATTGGCTTCAGGATCACAAGATTACAATCTTTTGATTGTTGACTCACAATGGTTAGGTGCATTGTCAGAACCAGGTTGGATTGTTAAGGCAGATGATGTCTTCGCAGCAAACCCAGAACTAGACATTGAACCATTCTCAAGTTTGGTAACAAATACTTACCAGGTTTACCCAGACGGTTCAGGAATTCGTTGGGGCTTCCCACAAATGCCTGACACCCAAGGTGTGTTCTTGCGTAAAGACTTGCTAGAAAATGCAGACGAACAAGCTGCATTCAAAGCAAAGACTGGTAAAGATCTTCCAACAACTTATGAAGTTTTGGAAAACTTGGAATATGCCGATCTAGTTGAAATGATCGACTTCTTCCATCGCCCAGACAAGGGTCTTTATGGAACAGCAATGATGTATTCAAAAGAATACGATTTCTTTAGCTGTGCATATTACCCATTCGCTTACTCAACAGGCGGAAAAATTTGGGATCCAGCAACTTCAGATGTTTACGGAATTTTGAACTCTGATGTTAACGCCGCAGCAATGGATCAATTCGTTGGCTTGTTGAAATATCAACCAGAAAACGCAGCATCCTTTGGTATCGGTGAAATCCTTGACATCTTCAACACCGGAAAAGCATTCTCTGCCTGGCAATGGCTAGCAGTTGGTGCATTCATGGGTGGAGCTGATGCAGTTGTTAAACCAGACATGGTTATCTCCATGCCACTTCCTAAGTGGAACGGCCAATTAATTGGTGCAATGGGTGGTCAACCATGGGTTATCAACGCATACAACGATGACGATCACATGAGAGTTGCAATTGACGTTCTCAAGTGGTGGTACACCAAGGAAACTCAAGACAAGTTCATCAAAGAAAACGGTGGCTTGCCATGGAGCAAAGAAGGTGCAGCAAATCCAGAATATTTGGCAGTTGCTCACTACGTGAAGCCATTCCTCTACATGTTGGGTGAAGGTCGTTCACAAGACTTCTGGCACTTACCTGAATACGCAGAAATGCTAGCTGTACAACAAGAAGCATTCAACGGAGTTGCAACCGGAACGGTTAAATCCTCCAAAGATGCTTTGGAATACGCAGCTGCTAAGCAACAACAAATTCTGTTCAACGCAGGTCGTACCCAGACTGCTCCACCAGAAAACGTGGACTCTCTAACTCTCTAAGAGTTAAAAGAGAAAAGTCTATTGAGTTGGTGTCCCGGTCAACGGGGCACCAACTCAACTTCTATGATTGTCGACAACTAAGTTTTAAAAACCAAGTTTTATAAGGGGATTTGAATTAATGGCTAAGAGTGTAGAGACTTTAGAAAAGTCTTTTAAAACTACTAAAAAGCCTGCAACTCCTGCTAAAAAGAAAAATTTATTTTCCTGGGGATTATTAGCTCCGGTTTTATTCTTCTTTATTTTGATGAGCGTTCTTCCAACAATTTGGATGTTTGGTCTAGCGTTTTATGATTACACCTTAACTTCTGCTAAAAAAGCACAATTTATTGGTTTTAAAAACTTTTTTGATTTTCTTGCAAATCAACAATTATCAGGAGCTGTTTCTAGAACATTTATATTTTTAATTTGCGCTGTTTTACTACAAACATTCTTAGGAATTTTAATTGGTGTTTTGTTTTGGAAAAATGACAAAATGCCAGGAAGACGTTTGGCACTTACTTTGTTTTTCTCCCCAATGGTTGTTACTCCAATTGCAACTTCGCTGTTTTGGAAATTTATTTTGGATCCAACACTTGGTGTGATCAACTACTTTGCAGAAAGTTTAGGATTCGCCAGATTTGATACTTTAACTGATCAAACTTTAGCTTTTCCAACTTTAGTTTTAGTTGATACTTGGATGTGGACACCATTTATGACTTTGATGACTTTAGCTGCATTAGGTTCTGTGCCTAAAGCTGAATTAGAAGCAGCTCAAGTTGATCGTCTACCTCTACACAGACTTATCACGACTGTGATTTGGCCACATGCAAAATTTATTTTAGGTTTGGGAATTTTATTAAGAACTATTGATGCATTTAAGACGATGGACTTGGCCTACGTAATGACTGGTGGAGGTCCAGGAGATAGAACAGAATTAATTGCAGTTTCTTTGTATCGTTTCGCATTTAAATCATTCAAACTTGGTTATGCCACAGCGGTTTCAGTGTTTTTGATGTTTATCGCTATTGCTTTAACTTCTATTTACCTTTATATCTTGAATGCTAGAAAGAAAGCTGAGGAATAAACATGGCTGAGACTACATTCAAACCAAAACGTAAGAGTGGCCCTATCAAAATTGCGACCATTGGTGGTTGGGCTGTTTCCATATTTTTCTTCTTACCAATTGCTTGGATTATTTCTTCAGCTTTTAAACCAAAGGCAGATATTTTGGTTTCCCCACCAGTATTTTTCTTCAAACCGACTTTTGCCAATATCACTGAAGCGTTAAGTTTTGATAATACTTTTGATTACTTCACTCACTCAGTGGTTTATTCATTCGGTGCGGTGGCATTAGCGATTTTGGTTTCCTTCTTAGCTGCTTATTCATTCTCTAGATACAAACCAGCAGGAACAGACTTTTTGATGTTCTTACTTCTTTCCACAAGATTCGTACCAGCTGCAGCATTCGTGGTGCCATATTTCCAATTGTTTAATCTTTTGAAATTAAAAGATACTTACATTGGTTTGATTGCTTTTTACACCATGTTTTCTATTCCATTCTCAGTGTGGATTCTCAAAGGTTTCTTAGATGGTGTTTCACAAAGATTTGATGAAACTGGATTAGTTTATGGTGCATCACGTTGGCACATTATGTTCAAAGTAATTTTGCCTCAAGTTAAACCAGGATTGGTCGCATCATTTGTGTTCAACATTTTGTTCGTGTGGAACGAGTTCTTGTTTAACTTCCAATTAGGTGGTGCAAAAACTTTCGGTATTCCAGTTGGTTTGTTCACTGGTTCTACAAAAGGTGGCGCAATTGACTGGGCTTATGTTGCATCGATTGGAACTTTGTATGTGTTACCTCTAGTTATTGTGATCTATGCGTTCCAGAAGTATTTACTAGTTGGTTTAACATTTGGAACTGTGAGAGGTGAAGTATAAATGGCTGTAATCACTAATAAAAAACTTCCATTTGCTACACGTGCTCAAAGATTGAATATATATTTACTACTTTTAGCTTTAGTTATGTTGGCTCAACAATTTACTTACACCATTTATGTATGGGGCTTTAGATTACTTTTTGTAGTAGTAACTCTGCAAGTTGCTTTAGGAAATATTAATTCAGAGTGGAATGCGAAGAAAACAGCTAAGAAAACTTTAATTATTTTATTAATTATTGCTGTGATATTTATTTTCTCAATATTTGTCACACCATATTTAATTGAACTTGGCCGACCAAAGAAATCATATTAAACAGGAGATAAATTTAAAATGACCCAATTAGCACTTGATGTCAAAGGCTTAACCAAGTCTTATGGCAACAAAGTTGTTTTAGACAATTTATCTTTCACAGCCAGCATGAATGATTTTTCTGTTGTTTGTGGAAAACCTGGTAATGGCAAATCAGTTCTAGTTAGAACCATCATGGGACTAGAAACCGTTGATTCTGGTTCAATCATTGTTCGCGGTAAAGACGTAGCTCAAGTTTCAGCAGGTGAAAGAAACATTGGTTATGTGCCACAAAGTTTTGCACTTTATCCCCACTACACAGTTAAAGAAAATATCGAATATCCACTAGATCTTTCCAAAGCCAGTGCTCAAGAAAAATCTGAAGCTGTTGAAAGAGTTAGTGAACTATTAAGAATTAAAGATCTATTGGGTAAAAAACCTGATCAACTATCTGGTGGTCAAAAACAACGTGTGGCTATTGCTCGCGGGCTTGCTAAATCAACAGATGTTTATGTTTTAGATGACCCATTGGTCGGACTTGATTTTAAATTACGCGAAAGACTGATTGATGATTTAAGAAAAACTCAAGAACAATTAAAAGTTTCTTTTGTTTATCTAACGTCAGATCCTCTAGAGGCTCTTTCTTTAGCAAGAACTGTAATGATTCTTGCTCACGGCAAAATTGTGCAACAAGATTCCCTAGATGTGGTTTATGACCAACCAAATTCTGTTGCCAGCATGAATTCTCTTGGATTTCCTGAAGCAAATGTTTTACCAGGGGATCTTTCTGGCACAACCTTTACGTCAGTTTTAGGAAGTGTAAAGGTAAAAATGGATTCACCAAGTTCAAAAGTTGTTGCAGGCATCAGACCAGAAGGATTTGTGGTTGGATCAGGATCTGGCTCTTTTGATGGCAAAATTACTTTGCTAGAAAACCTTGGTTCAGAATTCGCTGTTTATTTCAATGTTAAAAACACAAATCTAGTAACAGTTATTTCCAGAACAGATAATGAAGCTTTAGCAAAAGTAAAAAATAAATCAGCCACCATTACTTATAAACCAGAAGCTGTGGTGTTATTTGATGAAGCTACAGGTAAAAGAGTAGGTCAAGGAGTTTCTCATGTATGACATTAGATTAGAAAATGTCACCAAGAAATTCGGTGATTTCACAGCTGTAAACAATATTAATTTCACTATTCCAAAATCATCAGTGACAGTTTTGCTTGGACCTTCAGGTTGTGGCAAAACAACTTTGATGAGAATGATCGCAGGATTAGAAGGACCAACTGAAGGAAGAATTTTCTTTGGCGAACACGACGTCACAGATGTGCCAACTAGAAGAAGAAATATTGGCATGGTGTTTCAATACCCTGTTATTTATAGAAATACATCAGTGAGAAAAAATCTTGAATTACCACTTCTATCAGAGAAATTATCTAAACAAGAATTAGATAAAAGAGTTGATGAAGTAGCTGAAATTCTAGGCCTAACAGATGTCTTAAAGAAATTTGTTGAAGAATTAGATAATGGAACCAGACAAAAAATCGCGGTAGGTCGTGAAGTAGCTCGCCAACCAAGAATCATTTTGTTCGATGAACCAATCACCAACATCGATTTAACTTCAAAGTTAGAATTAAAGAGAAGTTTGAAAGAACTTTTTGGACGCTTACAACAAACCATTATTTATGTAACTCATGATCAAACCGAAGCGATGACTTTGGCTGATCAAATTGCTTTGATGCAAGATGGAGTTATTACCCAAAGTGATTCACCTAAAGAGATTTATGAAAATCCTGCTTCACAATTTGCTGGTTGGTTCTTAGGAAATCCAGGGATGAACTTTGTGCCACCACAATTCATTAGTGTTTCAGGTTCCAAAGTTACTTCAAAAATGTTTTCTCAAACTATTGATTTAGGCGCAAAAGCATCATCAGCTGACACTTTTGGAGTAAGAGCTGAAGGAATTACTGTTTCACCTACTGAAATTAAAGGCGGCGTAAAAGCCAGAGTTACAAGAAAATCAATCGGTGCTGGTGGACAATATTTACTTGATTTAGCTGTTGAAAATCTTTTAATCAAAGCAAGAGTTTCACATTCAATTGGTAAAAGTGTTTCAGAAAATGTGTGGACCACAATAGATTCAGATAACATCACATTTTTTGATAAATCAGGTAAAGCAATTTAATTTCTTAAACTGCGAAAATTTCTTAATTTGATAGGTTAGACATATGTTCTATTTTGGTACAAACACGAAACAACATCTAGATATTCAAAGTCATGAAGA
>VFQT010002807.1_pt1 | contig 16995 bp, 13 predicted proteins | sample 3512381 | NCBI WGS metagenome assembly VFQT01 (sample SAMN10412376, study PRJNA504923) | tailings metagenome | isolation source: Relicate 2 Philex TSF3 active mining site | place: Philippines: Tuba, Benguet | collected 2017-08-29
TTGAAAGAAAAGGGGTTTCCTGCTGAATTCTATCACGCTGGATTGACCCATGCACAGCGCTCCGACAGGCAGCGATCCTTCATGAAGGGCTCGATTCCCATCATGGTCTGCACCAATGCGTTTGGCATGGGGGTAGACAAGCCCAATGTTCGATTGGTGTTTCATATTTCCCCGCCATCTAGCCCTGAAGATTATTACCAGGAAGCGGGTCGTGCCGGGCGCGATGGAAAACCGGCTGTCTGTGCCATGGTTTACTCTTCTGCTGATTTTGATTACCGCACCAAATTGATTCATCGCCAATTTCCGGATAGCAAAGCACTCAAGAGACTGTACAATGCCGTGATGAATGCGGCCGGTATTTTGCCAGGTGCAGGACGTGAAACCCATATTCCATTGGACTTAGAGGCGATTTGCCAACGCTACAAATTGCCTGCTTATGAATCGCATTATGGCATCAAAGCTTTGGAAAGTTTGGGTGCGTGGAGCCTCGTGGAATCAGGGGTTTGGGGGTCGCGGATCACAATGAAATACCCAGCCGAAGAGGTGTATGAATTCAAGGTGGCTCATGCCGAATTCGAAAACACCTTGGATGCTTTGATGAGAAATGTTCCGGGGCTCTTTCAAAGCGAACAAATCGTGTCTGAGCAACAGTTATGCAAACGGGCTGCCTGCTCCGAATCGGAGTTTCGGCAACAATTGACCGCTCTGCACAATAGAGGGGTGATCTTGTATCATCCATCTCAGGGTGAGCAGCAACTGTGGTTGTTGGAAGAGAGGCACAGTCACCCCGAATGGGACATGAAACCGTTAACGGAGCTCAAGAGACGCCGTCTTGTAGCTCTCGAGGCGATGCAGGGCTACGGATCTGTTGCGGATTGCAGGGCTCGGTATTGGAACGACTATTTCCAGTCAAATTCATCTGCTTTTTCTGCCTGTGGTGTGTGCGATAATTGCCAAAAGACCGAATCGCACAGCGCTTGGCCTGAGTTTCGGGTATTTGTATCGAAAGGAGGGTTGTCCCGTCTTGAACTGCTGAGAAAATTACCCCAAACCAGTCCTGCTCTGCTTGAAAATTGGATCAAAACAGGTTTGGAAGAGGGCTGGCTTATGGAAACCCGGGAACAGGGGTTATTTTTGGCACAGGGCCATAGTGCCCCCGAACAAGCCCCACAGTGAAGCCTCGTATTCTGGTATTGCTCTCCAATGATTTGGTCTATGACCAGCGCATGAGCCGTATGGCTCAGGCTTGGACAGAGCAGGGTTATGCCATTACGTTATTGGGCCGACGCCGTCGGCAATCTTCGGCTTTGGGAACCAAGCCCTACCGGCAGGTTCGCATGAGATTGCTGTTCGAGTCGGGCAAGTTGTTTTACGTTGAACTGAATCTGCGCTTATTTCTATACGGGTTGTTTGCCAGTTACGATGCCTTGTGCGGGGTCGATTTGGATACCGCTCCGGCCGCCATGGCTTTGAAACGCTTGAGAAGTAAGCCTTATGTGTACGACGCCCACGAACTGTTTCCTCATGTGCCTGAGGTCAGCAGAAGGCCCCGAATACAAGCTTTTTGGCAGGCGGTCCAAGATCGCGTGTTTCGCCGTTTTGACGCGGCCTATACAGTTGGATCTGCCATAGCTGACTATTTTGAAAAAATGTATGATCGCCCGGTCGGGGTTGTGCGCAATGCCCCCATTCGGGTAGGTGAGCCTAGCTTTGAACCCGATCCCGATCGATTTGTCTTGTACCAAGGGGCTCTGAATGAGGGTAGGGGGTTGGAGCCCCTGCTAGAGGCCGTTCAGCTCACAGGATCCAATTTGGTTTTGGTGGGCGAGGGAGATTTGTCTGCCCGTTTGCGACAGCAAGTGGCTGACCGGGAATTGGGTTCTCAGGTCAGTTTTGCGGGTTTTGTGCGCCCCGAAGATTTGCCCGCTTGGACCCGACGGGCCTATGTGGGATTCAACGTTTCTGAAAACCTAGGGTTGAGTTATTACCTATCGCTGAATAACAAGTTTTTTGATTACGTTCAAGCCGGATTGCCCTCTTTGATCAACGATTTTCCCGAGTACCAGGCCCTGGTGGCTGAATACGAGGTCGGAGTGCTTTTGGATGCTCAGCCCCATCAAATTGCAGCGCAACTTAAACGGGTCATGAGCGACGACACCTTTCATGCCCATATGCATCAAGAATGCTTGAAAGCCGCTAAAGAGTGGGTTTGGGCCCGAGAATCTCAAAAATTGGGCGAAATTTGGTCCCAGGTGTTGCCATTGCCGAAATGAGTAAAAAGCGAGTACATATCGTGTGTTTTGATCAACCCTATCCTCCCAATTACGGCGGATCAATCGATATGTATTTCAAACTTAAGGCTTTGGTTGATTTGGGCGCTGAGGTCGTGTTGCACGTCTTCTTGTACGACGGGAAAACGGCTTCAGCCGATTTGGATGCCCTCTGCCTGAAAACCTACTATTACGAGCGAAGACGATTCAAAAATCCCTTTTTGGGTGACTTGCCATATGTGGTGATAACCCGAGATGACGAACGCCTTTTATACCGTCTTCGTCGCGACAAATACCCTGTATTGTTCGAGGGATTGCATTCTACCTTCTTTTTGAATCATTTTGATTTAAAACAACGAGTGAAGGTCGTGCGGGCCCATAACGTGGAGCATCACTATTACAGTGCATTGGAGGAAGCGGAAGGGTCCTTTTTTAAGAAGTATTTCTTTCGCATCGAATCCGAGCGATTGAAAGTATGGGAGCCCATTTTGAAGCATGCCCAAGCCATAGCCGCCATTTCTCCCTTGGAGACTCAGTATTTCGAAGAGATGTACGGGAAGACCAGCTATGTACCTGCCTTTCACCCCAATTCTGATGTGATAAGCCAAAGAGGTCGGGGTGAATTCGTGCTCTATCACGGCAATTTAGCGGTACCCGAAAACAACCGAGCGGCCTTGTACTTGGTCCGAGAAGTATTCCCACAGATTTCCCACCCTTGTGTGATTGCGGGCAATCATCCGTCGGCAGAATTGCAGCAGGCCGTAGCCCGATACGATCACATCGAACTCAAGGCCAATATTGGCGCCGGTGAGGTCTTGGATTTGGTTTCAACCGCGCAGGTCAATGCCTTGGTTACCTTTCAATCGACAGGGATCAAGCTAAAATTACTCAATGCCCTGTACCGGGGTCGCCACTGTGTGGTCAATGGCCCTATGATCGACGATACGGGACTGGAGGAATTGTGTGCCATTGGGCGAGAAACGGTCGACCTGGTTCAGGCCATTGAAGCATGCTGGAATCTTCCCTTTGAACAGGATCAAATTGATCTGAGAAAAGAACGACTGGGGCAGCAGTTTGACAATCGCGCAAACGCTGTGGTTTTGGCCGAATTATTGGGTTTAGAGCTCGGGGTCTAAGTCCATTGTACACTGCAGGATTCACCCCTGATTACGGTGCATAAAGCTTCGCTTTTCACGCGCACGCGTGGGGTAGATTTGAAGCATGAGGATTGCTTTCCTTTCGTTGCTGGCCTTGGCTAGCTCAGTGGCGTTTGCTCAACAGCACGCAGTGAATCGTATGCCCGGGATGTTCCTGGATCGGGGTATGGAGTTGTATCAGGAAGGGCGCTACAATGCGGCAATAGCCCAGTTTGAGCATTATCTGGGATCTGATTTGTCAGAGTCGCGATTGGACGAAGCCCAGTTCTATTTGGCCATGTCCAAGTTGAAAGCGGGTCATGTCGATGGGGAAGTGACCTTGTTGCAATTTTTGGATCGGCATCCGGGTTCCATTCAGTCGAATGAGGCCAACCTGGCTTTGGGTGACTACGAATACGAGAAGCCTCGCTACCGCTCGGCCTTGCGCTACTACAAAGATGTGAATGCCTCGGCCTTGAGTCCCGAAGATCGCGATCGTTTCGCCTTTCGCCGTTCCAACTGTTACCTCAGTGTGGGTGAATACGATAAGGCGGCTGAAGGGTTTAAACCCTTGACCAAAACGGGCGGCGAATACAAAGATTTGGCTCAGTATTACTATGCTTATGCCGAGCTGCGCAATCAACATTATCAAGAAGCCATTGAGGGCTTCAAAGCGGTGAGAGATTTGGGCTACGCCCGAGTGTCGTTCTATATCGCTCAGATTTACTACCAGTTGGATAACTACGCTTCGGCATTGGCTGAGCTCGACAAGCCCCAGAAAGGCGTGGATCGCAGTGAAGTTGAGATGTTGAAAGCCAAGTGCAACTACCGTTTGCAGAACTACCCCAAGGCGGCTGAGGCCTTCATGGCGGCTGACCCCAATCCCGAATCCTTGTCTACGGCCGAACAGTACGAAATCGGGTATTCCCTGTACAAGTCGGGTTCGTTTACCGAGAGTTTGCTCTGGTTGCGAAAGGTGGCTTCTCAAGGCGATTCGATCAGCCAAATGGCTAGTTTTACCTTGGGCAATGCCTTGTTGAAACTCAAAAATTACCGCGAAGCTCAAACCGCTTATGGCGAGGCCTATCGCAGCGGATACAACAAAGAAATCGCCGAATTGGCCTTGTTCAACCAAGCCAAGTTGGCCGTTCAATTGTCTGATCCCAACAACATCGCCTTGCTGGATCGCTTTGTAAAGTTGTTTCCACGTTCTCCTAATGCCAAGGAAGCGACCAAATTAAAAGCGCGGTTGCTCTTGGAAACGGATTCCTACCGCGAAGCTGTGGCCCTCCTGGATCAGCTCGACAACTTGGATGCACAAACCGAGATGTTGTACCAACGGGTGACGCTGAATCGCGGCAAAGAACTTTACAAAGCCCGCGACTTCAGTCAGGCCATTGAGTTGTTTGAGAAATGCTCGTCTAAGAAGGCCGACAAAGCCATGGCGGCTGAGTCTCGCTTTTGGATTGCCGAGGCCAATGGTCAAATGGGCAATGTAGCCGAATCACAAAATGCCTATCTCAAGTTCTTGGACATGAGCGGGGCCTCTGAAGTTCCAGAATTTGCCTATGCCTATTACGGCTTAGGGTATATATCGTACAAAGACAAGTTGTATTCCAGAGCCGCTCAGTACTTTGACGGCTTTACAGACCGCGTCTCCAAAGGCCGTTACGACGAGCGTTTGGTGCAAGACGCCTATTTGCGTTCAGGCGATTGCCACTTCATGGCCAAAGAATTGGATCAGGCCTTGAAAGCCTATGCCTATGTGACTGGTAAGCGCGGAACCGATGCTGACTACGCGCTGTTCCAGAGCTCTTTGATCTATGGTCTGAAAGGGAATGCCGAAGAAAAAATCACGACACTCAAGCGTTTGACCAACGAATACAACGGTTCTCGATTTTTAGTTGACGCCTACAGCGAGTTGGCCGCTGAATACATGATTTTGGAACAACCCAATCAAGCTATTAAGTACTTGGAGTATGTCATTCAACAGTTCCCCAATAACTTAGCGGCGAGCCGCGCCTATTCTACCTTGGGTCGTTTGTATTACAATCAAGAGCGCATTGATGATGCCGTTAATGCCTACACTCAGTTGTACGATAAATACCCTGGCACACCCGAGGCCAAAGCCGCTGCTCAAATGGTCAAAGGCATATACCAAGAAACAGGCCGTGCCCCTGAGTACGTTAAATGGGCCAAAAACCGCGGGGGCATTCGCTTCAGTGAACAGGACAGTTTGTTGTACGAGACAGCCTATGCCTTGTACGAGAAATCCCAATACCAACAGGCCATCAATAGCTTCGAGTCTTATTTGAAAGAGCAGGAGAGTGGTGCTTTTGTGATCAACGCCAACTATTTCAAGGCCATTTGCCACGAGACCTTGGGTCAACCAGCCAATGCCTTGGTGCACTACAAAAAGGTGGCTAAATCCAGCAGCGTGGATTACAAGGAAGACGCCTTGTTGGCCACCTTGAAAATTCTGGGAAAAGACGCCAAATGCGAAGACATTGTAGAATACGTGGTCGAACTAGAAGCCATCACCAAGTCGCGCGATACCCGCACCCAAACCTGGACTTCGCTTCTGTACTGCTATCAAAAGCTGGGCAAAACCGAAGAACTGGAGTTGTTGGCCCGTAAGGTGATGGACGATCCTGGAGTGAGCGGTGAATTGCGCACGGAATCCGAATTGATCTTGGCCAAGTCGCACATGCGCTTGGGTAAGACCGAAATGGCGAAAGCAGCCTTGGAATCCATTTTGGGCAAGGACGACAACCGCTTTGCCGCTGAAGCGCAATTCCGATTGGGTGAATTGTACTACAACATCGACAGCTTGGAGTTGTGCAAAGAGGCCTGTTACGCCGTGTTGGACCGATTCAACGGTTATGATTACTGGGTGGGCAAAGCCCTCATACTGTTAGGTGACGCTTTCTTGAAAGAGGGAGATGAGTTCAATGCCCGAGCCACTTGGAATGTCGTAGTTGAGAGCTTTGGTTCTTCTGAATTGGCCGAGGTGGCTCAGCGCAAGGTACAAGCCTTGGGCAAGCCTTAAGATTTTCGGGGCCACTGGGGCCAGGAGGGCATAAAAAAGCCCGGCTGCGCAGCAGCCGGGCTTTTTTTACGGGTATCTAAGTTTAGAGCAAATTCAAAATGGCAGAACCCATTCGGTATCCTTCGCAATACAACTCTACAGAGTATTGTCCAGAAGTCAAACCTTGAACCGGTTTCCAGATGGTAGCGGGAACTACTTTGGCCTCATTTTCAAACACCGTACTCACTTTGTACGTGTAACGGCTTGACTTGTCCAAGTAGTCAAAGGTTCCGCCTTCGTTTCCATTTGACATGGTTACACCCTCAGGGCTGGTAATTTTTACATAAATGGTGCGCTCACCGGGTTGAGCAAAGTTATTATCGGCAATGCTAAAGCTGATGCGGAAGGCTTCTACATCTTTGGCGCGAACCGTGCCAGTTTCTTTGCCTGTCAACCACTTTTTCTTCAGTGTTTCGATTTTCAATTCAGCGCTTTGCAAACGCTCAGCGAAACTCTTGAGAATGCGACCTTGTTTGGCCAAGGCATCATTTTCGGTGTTCAAACTGCTGACTTCTTCTTGCAACATCTCGTTACGAGCAACCAATTCAGCGTTCTCAGATTCCAATTCAACGATGCGCTTACGCAAATCGTCCAACTGCATATTGAGTTCGTTGATGGTGCTTTGGCTGAGTTTGGCATCGCTCTTGATACGGGCCACCAACTTCATGATTTCATTTTTCTTGGCTACGAGCTCAGATGAAATGGTAATGTTGTTTTCGGCTAGTGTCAAGCTATCAGCGCGGTATTGGTCAATTAGCAATTGTGCTTGCATCAGGGCTTCTTCTTTGCCCGTCAATTCAGCGGTCAATTCGTTGTTGCTGACAGTGAGTGCTTCTTGTTTGGTGTTGCCCGTTTGCCATAGGTAGGCGAGCCCCACATTCAAAAGCAAGAGAATGGCGATAATGAAATAAAGCAGGGTCTTGCTGTTGTTTTTCTCTTGATTGTTTTGCATACTGGTTTTTCGATTTTTCCTTTGTGTTAAGTATCAAATATCTTGCCAAAGGTAGGGTTTTGTGCTTTGTATCGTTATGCACATAGAAGAATTACTACCTGGTTTACTGCTAATTACGCCCAAAGTTTTCGAAGATCACCGAGGCCATTTTTTTGAAAGCTTCCGTTCAGATGCCCTTCAGAATCATGGAGTTGCCGATCAATTTGTGCAGGATAATCAGAGTTTGTCCAACCGCGGTATTCTGCGCGGATTGCATTTTCAGCTTCCTCCGCATACCCAGAGCAAATTGGTTCGGGTGGTGCAAGGTTCGGTGTTGGACGTGGCCGTTGATATTCGCAAAGGTTCTCCGACGTATGGACAACATGCGGCGGTTGAATTGAGTGCCCAAAACCACAAACAATTGTACATACCAGAGGGATTTGCTCATGGATTTTTAACCTTGGAAGATCAGACTTTGTTCTTGTACAAGTGCAACAAATACTATGCTCCGACCAGTGAACAAGGCCTGCCTTGGAATGATCCTGATTTGCACATTGAATGGGGAATTGACCAGCCCACATTGTCGGCCAAAGACGAGTTGCACAAAGCATTTGCAGAGTTTGAATCACCCTTTACCTTTACATCTTAAGAATGGCACAGACCGAAAAAACGCAAAAATTGCTGGAACAGCTGTTTGAGAAATACAAACTGAGCGGCCAAAACATCGATGATTATTTGGAGGGCTTGTTGGTGTCGAATTACGAGCCCTACTGGCGCTACATCGCCTTGGATACGCTCTTAAGTTTGCAACAACCCAAGACCGATATCCCTGACGAAACCATTTTCATCGGCTATCACCAAATCACCGAATTGTACTTCAAGCTGGCCATTCACGAATTGGAGCAAATGAAGGTCATGGGCTACGATCAGCCCGATCGCTGGGCCGATAAACTCAATCGCATCGTTCGCTATTTCCAGAACCTCATTCATTCCTTTGACGTAATGATTGACGGCATGGAGAAGGAGCAGTTCTTGCAGTTCAGAATGGCCTTGCTTCCCGCCTCGGGTTTTCAAAGTGCCCAGTTTCGCATGATTGAAATGGCCTCTACCCAGGCCATTAATTTGGTGGCCGTAGAACAACGAGATGCCCTGCGACATCAAGATTTAATCGCTCAATACAAGGGCATTTACTGGCGCAGCGGTGCCATGGATTTAGCCACGGGTCAAAAGACACTGACCCTTCAGCAGTTCGAAGATGCCTACGGCCAACGATTCCAAGAGTGGATGCGCAGTTGGGAAGGCAAAACCTTGAATGACCACTGCGAAGAGCTACAAAAACAAGGAGCTTTGACCGAAGAGTTGAAGCACCAGTTTCGCCGCCTTGATACCTATTTGAACGTCAACTGGCGTTTGTCTCACTACCGCTCAGCCGTACGCTATTTGCAGAGCAAGTCGGGCGATGCCTCAGCCACAGGCGGCACCAACTGGCAGAAGTTCTTGCCTCCGCGTTTCCAGAAAATTGTTTCATTCCCGTCGTTGTGGACTAGCGAAGAAATTGACAATTGGGGCAAGGGTTGGGTAGAGGAACAACTGCAAGACAAACCCAAAGGCCTATGAGCAAGAGTCCCAGCTTAGAAGAGGTACAAGCCCAAGTCGACGAATGGATTCGTACGGTGGGTGTTCGCTATTTCTCGGAGCTGACCAACATGGCCATTCTGACTGAAGAAGTGGGCGAGTTGGCCAGGCTCATGGCCCGTCAATACGGAGACCAATCCTTCAAAGCAGGCGAAGAGGGAAAAGACCTCGGTGATGAAATGGCCGATGTATTGTGGGTCTTGGTGTGCTTGGCCAATCAAACGGGGGTGAATTTGACGGAAGCTTTCGAGCGAAACATGGCCAAAAAGACCCAGCGCGATCAAGATCGCCACCGAAACAATCCCAAGCTTTGATTTGTTACCTTTGCTTTGCACGTGAACGATTCTTCTTTGAGTTCCCGCAAGGCCGATCACATTGAACTGGCTTTTGCCGCCCAAACCCCTGAGGCTGATGCTCGTTTTTATTACGAGCCCATTCAGGTTGGGCACCCTACAGGCGATCAGCCCTGGGCTACTATACCCTTAGCGGGCCGGAGCATGCAAGTTCCCTGGTGGATCAGCAGTATGACCGGTGGAGAGGCTCGCGCAGCGAGCATCAATGAGCGCTTGGCCAAAGCCGCAGCCAAATTTGGTTTAGGAATGGGCTTGGGCTCCTGCCGTCCCGTTTTGGTCGATCCCAGTACCCGAGCTGATTTCGCGGTTCGCCGTTATATTGGCGACCAGCCCTTGTTCGCCAATTTGGGTGTCGCTCAGTTGGAGGAATTGATCCAAGCGGGTCAGTTGGCTCGTGTGACTGAAATGGTTCACTCTTTGGAAGCCGATGGTTTGATTGTTCACATCAACCCTTTGCAAGAGTGGGTTCAACCCGAAGGCGATCGCCTGCACCAGGCTCCCCTTGACACGCTAATGCGCGTGATGGATGAGTTGGACATGCCCATCATTGTCAAAGAAGTAGGGCAGGGTTTTGGCCCAAAAAGTTTGAAGGCTTTGATGGAGTTGCCCTTAGAGGCGGTTGATTTCGGCTCGTTTGGAGGGACCAACTTCGCTCTGATCGAGGCAATGAGAAGCCAGGCCTCCAATATGGAAGGCCTAAAGCCCGTTGCTCAAGTGGGTCACACCGCTGAAGAAATGGGCAATTGGATCTTGAATTGGACCCGTGAAGGCTGGAAACCCCAGGCCAAACAGATCATTGTCAGCGGCGGCATTCAAAACTTTCTCGACGGATATTACCACATCAAACGCTTGCCTGGCAGCGTCCTGTATGCTCAGGCCTCCGCCTTCTTGAAACCGGCATTGGAAAGTCAAGAAGCCCTGGATGCTTTTTGTGAAACGCAAATCAAGGGCCTAGCCATGGCCCATCAATATTTGGAACTTCGATCATGAACCAGAGACCTACCGAAGTCATCAAAGGCTTTTCAAAGCTGAGCAAGGAACAGAAGCTGGACTGGCTTTTGAAGCACTATTCGACGCATCCTGACGCCACCCGGGCCATGTTGGAAGGCTATTGGCACAGCAGTGGGGAGGTGCAAAAGTTGCACGATGAGTTCATTGAAAATACCTTGTCCAACTTCTACATGCCCTTTGGGGTGGCGCCGAATTTCAAGATCAACGGGAAGCTCTATGCCATTCCCATGGCCATCGAAGAAAGTTCGGTCGTCGCAGCAGCTTCCAAAGCGGCAAATTTTTGGTTTGACCGCGGCGGCTTCAAGGCCAGCGTGATCTCCATGACCAAAATTGGGCATGTTCATTTTGTGTGGCAGGGCGGTGACCCCCAGTGGTTGGAGGCCTTGTTTGCTCAAACACAAGATCGTTTCATGGCTGAAACCGAGGCCCTGACCCGCAACATGCGCGCCCGGGGTGGTGGAATCTTGGATCTGAAACTCAAAGACAAAACCGACAGCGAGCCGGATTACTACCAAATCGAAGCACGCTTCGATACCCGTGATTCCATGGGGGCTAATTTCATCAATTCTTGTTTGGAAGAACTGGCCAAGACCTGGACACTCGCGGTAGAAGAAAATCGCGGCGATCGCCCGGGCATACAAGTGGTGATGAGCATTTTGAGCAACTTTACTCCCGAGTGCAAGGTTCGTGCCGAGGTGACTTGTCCCATTGATCAAATCAACGAAGGCAGCGGAATCGGCAACCAGGAGTTTGCAGAGAAATTTGCCCGCGCCTTGCGAATCGCTACCGTTGAGCCTTACCGCGCTGTCACCCACAACAAGGGCATCATGAATGGCATTGATGCGGTAGTCATGGCTACCGGTAATGATTTTAGAGCCGTAGAAGCCTGTGCGCATGCATATGCAGCCTCGCAGGGCTCTTACCGTTCCTTGACTCACGCCGAGATTGCCTCTGGAACCTTCCGTTTTTGGATCGACATTCCGATGTCATTGGGTACGGTAGGGGGTATAACCAGTTTGCATCCGCTGGTGAAATTCTCCCACGAATTGTTGGGCAATCCCAATGCTGAAGAATTGATGCAAATCATCGCCGTAGCGGGCTTGGCCCAGAATTTTTCGGCCGTTCGTAGCTTGATTACTTCGGGCATTCAAAAAGGGCACATGAAAATGCACTTGTTGAACATCCTCAATCAGTTAGAGGCGACCGAAGAAGAAAAAGAACAGATTGTTGAGCATTTCAAAGACAAGGTGGTCAGCTTCTCAGGCGCTGTAGAAGCCTTTTTTAAATTGAGGGGCATAGGCCCTGATGCATGAAGAGCTACTACGCAGCGGGGAAAGTGATGCTCATCGGCGAATACGCCGTGAAATTGGGCATTGAAGCCCTGGCTTTGCCGGTGCGAAAAGGACAGCATTTGCGCGTTTGGGAATACGACAGCCCTAGCGAAGATTCCTTCATTTACCAAGCTTTTGACAACGAGGGTGCCCGCTTTGTGGATCTTCAATTGAAGCTTCCGTTTGTCGCCGCTGATTTTGAATCGAGCGATGACTCGCGGTTCATTCGCCAAACCTTGGCCTTTTCCCCGCCTTCCTTTTGGAAAGAGGGCAAGTCGTACCGTTTTGAAACACAGTTGGAGTTTGATCGCTCCAGCGGATGGGGAAGCAGCAGCACCTTTGTGGCCCTCTGGGCACGAGCGACGGGCATGGATGCGCAGCCATTGCAACAGGCCCTGTTGGGAGGATCTGGATACGATGTGGCGGTGGCCGAATTGGGCAAGCCTCTGGTGTTCTGGATTCGCGATGATCAGCCCCATTGGGATACCTGGTCTCTGAACCCAGATTGGACCCAGGAATGGATGCTGTTGAACCCTGGGAAAAAGGTGGATTCGCGCAAAAGCATGGAATCGGTGGCTCAGGCCTTGGAAGCCATGGCCGAAGATCCCTTCATGATGGGTCAGCTGCAAAAAATGGTCGATGCCTTGAAAAATGCGGGGCAGAAAGCCATGCTGGAGTCGGGTCTGGAATGGTGGCAAGCCTTATTGGCGAGCCAAATCGGCTTGCCCACTCCTTACCAACAATTGAACCTTACGCCTGTCAAAGGGGGGCTTTGCAAGTGGCTGGGAGCCTGGGGCGGAGATACCTTGTTGGTGAACCGAACCTTTTACGAAGCTCATAAAATCAACTTTGAGGCCTGGCAGAGCTGGGCTTGGAACGATATTGTAATCAACGAATGACGAATACTGTTTTCCCCGCCTTGGCTTTTGAGCCTGACGCACAAGCCGCTTGGTCTTGTCCGAGCAACATTGCCTTGGTTAAATACTGGGGCAAAAAGGCCGGGGCTGTTCAATGGCCAGCCAATGCCAGTATCAGTTGGGCCTTGGGTGATTTGAGAGCCCAAACACGCTTGTGCTACCGCAAAGGGATACAGCCAGGCAGCCTAGAATTCTTTTTGGATGGGCAGCGCAAGGAATCGTTCGAGCCCAAAATCAAGGATTTTTTTCAGCGCGTGTACATGGATGATTCTTGCTCATCGGCTTTGAGAGAGGCCATTGATGGAGGGAGTTTTCGCATCGATTCGACCAATAATTTCCCGCACGGAACGGGCATAGCCAGCAGTGCGGCGGGATTTGGGGCCTTGGCTCTCTGTCTGGCCGATTTGCAGCAGCACTGGGACACCCAGCGGCCCATGCAAATGGACTTGGCCAGTCGATGGGCTCGTTTGGGTTCGGGGTCGGCTTGCCGCAGTTTGTTCGAAGCTCCCGCCATTTGGGGTTTGCACCCGAATGTGGCTGATTCGAGCGATGATTACGCCGTTCCACATACAGGCGCTGTTGCTTCGTCTTTGCAAGGATGGAAAGACTGTGTGTTGATTGTGGATGCCGGTGAAAAGTCGGTTTCCAGTACCCAAGGGCATGCGCTGCTCAATAGCAATGCCTATGCTCAAGTGCGATTTGAACAGGCCCAGGAAAATTTGAGTCAGTTGCTAGTTTCTTTTGAGAAAGGCGATGTCGATACCTTCATGGACGTAGTGGAAAGCGAAGCTTTGCAACTGCATGCCATGATGATGGTTTCAAAGCCGTCGTTTGTGCTCATGAGGCCCGGAACATTGGCCATCATTGAAGCCATTCGCGCTTTCCGATCCGAAACAGGGGCTCAGGTCTGCTTCACCCTTGATGCGGGTGCGAACGTGCATATGTTGTTTGCTCCTGTCGACGAAAACCGCATTGTGAACAATCTGTTGCCTTCATTGTTACTTCATTGTCAGGACAAGCAATACCTTTGTACAGCACTGGATCGCGGCCCTGAACCATTGAAGCTATGAACAACCCCTTGTACTACGCGAAAATCTTACTCTTTGGCGAGTACGGCATCATCGAAGATTCGATGGGGTTGAGCATTCCTTACACTTTTTTCAAGGGTCAGTTGGGTCGATCAGAGTCATTGACTCCCGACCAATTGGACTCGAATCAGAGCATTCGTCAATATGTCATTGAGCTGCGCAGATGGAGCCGGGAAGGTCGTTTGCCTGCCGGCATCGATATCGATCGTTTGGAAGCCGATGTCAATCAAGGATTGTACTTTGAAAGCAGCATTCCTCAGGGCTTTGGAGTGGGAAGCTCAGGTGCATTGGTTGCGGCCTTGTACGCTGAATATGCCGGTCAAAAATATACCGCTGACACGGTGATGGAAGAGGGTAAGTTGGCCGAATTGAAACAAGATTTGGCTATGCTGGAATCGTATTTTCACGGCAAGAGCTCGGGATTGGACCCACTGATCTGCTATTTGAATTTGCCGATTTTGATCAAGGGTCAGGGCGATTTGGATGCGGTTGGCTTGCCCACCGAAAACAGCGAAGGCCAAGGAGCCATTTTCTTGATGAATTCGGGTAGCCCCGGAAAGACCCAAGGAATGGTGGCCATTTTCTTGCAAAAATTGAAAGACGAGGGTTTCCGCCACTTGGTGCGAACCCAGTTGAAAAAATACAATGACGCCTGCGTTCAAGCCTTCTTGAAAGGGGAGACAGGTTCCTTGTTGGACAATGTTAAATCCTTGTCGGGCTTGTTTTTAGAGAACTTTAAGCCCATGATTCCTGCTCGTTTTGAGCAGGTTTGGAAACAGGGATTGGAAACCAATGCATACTACCTCAAACTTTGCGGTAGCGGGGGCGGAGGGTTCGTTTTGGGCTTCACCCATGATTGGAAGAAGGCCCAGGAGATGCTCAAAGGGCATAACTTGCAGGTGATTTATAAAATCTAACCCGCTATGCCTAGGGCTCCATTGCATCGCCCATTCATCAAATTGCTGTTGTTGCTGCGTGTCATACGCTGGTACAATGTTTTGGCCCTTTTGTTGGCCCAAATTTTAGTGGCATGGGTGGTGTTTGCAGAAGGCCAATGGCGGCCTTTGGTCTCGGATGCCAAACTGGTTTTCATGGTAGTCGCTTCAGCCTTTACCGTTGCTGCGGCCTTCTTGATCAATGCCTTTTACGACAAAGACAAGGATTTGGTCAACAAACCGAACCAAGTCATTATGGGAAGGCTGATGAGGCAGGGGCCTTTGATGAATGTGTACGCCTTGATGGTCTTGATGGCCATTTTGGTTTCGTTTTGGGCTTCCTTGAAAATTGGGTTGTTCTATCTAGGCTACAACATTCTTTGCTGGTTTTACAGCCATAAATTGCAAAAACTGCCTTGGTTGAGGGAGTTTTCGGCTACAATTTTGGCCCTTTCTCCATTGCTAGCCGTCTGGTTGCACTTTGGTCGCTGGCACTGGGGCTTTGCCTATTACATGTTGGGTTTGATGCTCCTTCTCTTGACCCGGGAATTGTGGAAGGATTTGATGGGTCACCGAGGCAACATTGTCTTCGGCTACCGCACTGCAGCGGTACAAACGGGTTCCAGTCGATTGCGCACCCTCTTGCCCTTCATTCAAACCGCTGTGGTCTGTGCCCTGTTGGGCTGGAGCCAATGGAAAGGCTTTGAATTTGATTTCTACTACAGCGCGACCTACGCCATGGCTCTGTATTGCTTGATTCTGTCTGCCTTTATGGCATTTGGACGTACAGAACAGGTCTGGTCGAAATTGGATCTGGGATTCAAAATCGGAGTGGTCGCTTATACACTTGCTTTGCTGCTTCACGGAGGGTCCTGGTTATGAGTCAGGAGCGAATTACCCTGTTTGCCGAGGTGCTCTTGCCTTTGCCCTTGCCCAAACTTTTTACTTACCGTGTGCCTTTTGAGTGGAACGATGAGGTTCAAATAGGGCAGCGTGTGGCGGTTCCGTTTGGAGGTAAGAAGATGTACTCGGGAATTCTGTGGGAATTGCACGATCAGCCCCCCAAAGGGTACAGTGCTCAGTACATCACAGAATTGTTGGATGACACGCCCATTGTGACCCCCAAACAGATGGATTTCTGGAATTGGACGGCTCGCTATAGCCTATGCTCCTTAGGAGATGTGATGGCGGCTTCTATGCCCGCTGGGTTTCGTGTACAGAGCCAAACTCAACTGGTTCTGCATCCCGAGTTCGACCCAGAATGGCCATTGGAGTTAGAGACCCGTGAACAGGAAGTCTTGGATTTGCTGAAAGCCTCACAGCCCCGTACTGTAATGGATGTACAACAGGCCTTGGGCATTCGAAGCGTCATGCGCTACCTCAAGTCTTTGCATTTGAGAGGGGTCATTGCCTTTCACGAGGACATGCGAGAGAGCTACAAGCCCAAATTTGAAGAATGGGCAGTGGCCGATGAGCTTTGGGAGTCTGAGGCTGCCGGGGAACACTTGGATCAGTTGGAAAAACGGGCTTACAAGCAATTCGAGTTCATGATGCTCTTGTTGAGTGCCGTTGGCAAAGAAGCCCGAATGAAGGACTTGGTTCAAGATCATGGATTGAACCGAACGCACGCCAAGGGTCTAGAGAAAAAGGGTCTGATTCGAATAGAATCCAGAAAGGTGGATCGATTCAAGGCGGTTGAGTCTGAGGCATGGCCGCTTGACTTGTCTGAGCCTCAGAAAGAGGCCTACAACCAAATTGAGCGAGCTTTTGAAAACCAGGTTCCAGTGCTCTTGGATGGGGTCACCGGCTCGGGAAAAACTTGGGTCTATGCAGCCTGCATTCGCAAGGTCCGAGAAGAAGGCAAGCAAGTATTGATTCTCATGCCGGAAGCGGCATTGACCGAATACCAGGTTCAGCGGCTGGCCGCTTTGGTGCAAGAACCTGTGGGTGTGTGGCATCACTGGGTGCACGCCCAAGAGAGAACCGAGTTGTATGCCCAGATTCTAGCGGGTGAGGTTTCGGTGGTTTTGGGAACGCGTACCGCCCTTTTTGCGCCATTTCAATCGCTGGGCTTGATCGTCATGGATGAAGAGCATGAGGGCTCCTACAAAGGCTTTGATAAGCGTCCTCTCGTCCATGCGAGGGAAGCCGCTTTTACCCTGGCCCAACAACACGGCAGTCAACTGCTTCTCGGTTCCGCCACTCCCAGTTTTGAGTCGCTCCATGCCGCTCAAGAAGGAGCTTTTGTTCGAGTGAGCTTAGAGAGCCGATTTGATCATAAAAAACGCGCAGAGCTGGCC
>VFQT010002808.1_pt1 | contig 16994 bp, 20 predicted proteins | sample 3512381 | NCBI WGS metagenome assembly VFQT01 (sample SAMN10412376, study PRJNA504923) | tailings metagenome | isolation source: Relicate 2 Philex TSF3 active mining site | place: Philippines: Tuba, Benguet | collected 2017-08-29
GAAGAGATAGGCAGTGGAACATATCCACCAGGAATGGCTATACCAGGCTTTATCGTTTATGGTCGCAGAGATCCACGCACTATAGACATTGGTGTCAGTGATATCGATAGCGCAAGTGATGCGCAACGTGAACATTATAAATTAGAATGTGAAGCATATACATCAATACAATTCGCAAAGACCATAATTCGCGCAGATAAAGGTGTCGCTATTCCTGTACATGCTGGCGCCATAGTTCGTGCAAGTCAAGGTCAAGTAGAGACTATACCTGTCGATACTGGTGACGTTGATAAAGTCACAAGCAGACAAGATCATATCTTAGAGCAGATCGAAGCATTGACTGGTCTTGGTGGATTGCGTAATAGTAAGAATCAGATAGCCAGCGGTGTCGCCATCATAGAGGAACGAAAAACATTACATAGACTCGCAAAGAGCAAAGCCCGCTTGATGGAAGTTGCCGAAGAAATGATCTTTACTTTTGCCGCACGTTTCATGGGTATGCGTTGGGCAGGTGAAGTGCATTACAATACTGACTATGAAGCACATGATACAAATTATAGATTAGCCTTGATGGGTCAGGCAAAAAATCTAGTGCAGAACAATCCAATAATCGACAATCTAATCGTGAAAGAGATTATTGGTATGCTTGCTCCTAGTGAAAAGATCCCACAGTATGAACAAGCATTCATCGATACAATCACTGATCCAACGGTCAAAGAATTGATGACTAAGGATAATGAAACTATCAATAGTCGTGATCTAGGTGATCAGATCGTGACACCAGAACAATTTGGTGAAGATCAACCCATGTTTGGTGATGATACAGAATATGATAGTGCAGGTGATGAAGGTGCAGGATACAACGATGAAGGTATAGGCACACCAGTCACTTACACTGGACAATCCTATTACACAAATCAGGCTATTGCAAGTCAATTGACTGGCATTAATACTGGTAGGTAATTTTACGTTTGTTACGTTATAACTAAAGAGGAAATATGATAGACAATAATATCGATGGCAACGCCACAGCCCCTGAAGCAACACAGGATAATGTCGCAAATGATAAGCAAGTAAATGCTGGTGCCATTCGCAAAAGCACTACAAGTTCTATTTTGAACGCATTGTCACAAGCAAGCGGACAAAATTTTGAGAGTGTAGAAGCAGCGATCGGTTACATAGCACGTACTGCAAGTCAAACCAACGTTGGCAACGCACAGCCAGTGGAAGTCGAGCCTGCTATAGATACACGCATGGGGCGTGAGGTGGGTAATGACGGTACCGATCTACGCGATCAGTTCATGAAACTACAACGTGATCTCGCTCAGAAAGAGCGTGCATTACGCATGAAGGAACTTGATGGTGAGATATTACGTAATATGGGTGATAGATTTGATCCTGATTTGCAAGATTATGCGTTGCAAAAGATCAAACAAAATCTAACATTCAAGCGTGATGGCTCATACTCAATCGTGAATTCAAAGGGTCAAGAACGATATGGCATGGATGGTAATCCACTCAATCTAAAATCACTTATAGATGAGATTGCTACAGGTAATCCAAAGTTACTCAAGCAAAACAATCTAGCAAGTGGTAGCGGATTGCGTCCTGGACAACAGACATTCGCAGGTGCTACACCCGATGCGATACCTGACTATAGCAAAGATCCTGCTGCCTTCAACGCATGGGCACAGAAGATGGGCTTAGGCAAGCGTGTTGGATTGAAAGGTGCTGGCGTCACTGCAACTGTGTCAGGCACAAGCCGCAAAATTGTATGATGTTTGACGAAAAGTTAGCAAGAAGGAGATATCATAGACATAAATGTGTTGCAAAACAACGCAATGTGCCTTTTGAATTGACTTATGAAGAATGGATCAATATTTGGATGCAATCAGGAAAATATGAATTGCGTGGTTATGGTAAAGGAAAATACTGTATGTCACGCATAAATGATATTGGTCCTTATGCTGTAAATAATGTATTCATTCAATTGCATACTGAAAACCAAATACAAGGTGTGAAAGGTCGTAAAAAAACTAAACAACACATTGATAATTGGCGTCAATCATTTTGCAAAAATAAAATATTAGCCAACTAAAGGAGATACTACAATGGCTTATGTTCTAGGTGGTGGCAATAACGAAGCCGATGGTTTCACAACTGCTATCGCAAACTTCGCTCTTCGTGCAATGCATGAAAGCACAGGACTCGTAGAGTTCACACAGGTCGTTGCCCCTAATCAGGGTAACCAATATTTGGTGCCAAACTTCGCACCAATCACATACCAAGACTATAACCCTGCCACTTCAGGCAGCGGCGACGGTTTCGGTTCACCTCCATTAGCAGTTGAACAGAATCCTTCATTAGGTCAAGGTTCAATCACTGCAACACCAGCAGTAGCAGCAACAGCGTTCGACGTATTCTACGCTTGGACAACATCATTTGAACTTGCTGCAACTCTAGGTGCTGAACTTGGTGAATCATATGGTGAAAAAGTAGACATTCGCGTTTGCGAAGCCTTCTTATCATTCAAATCAACACCAGGCAACACTAACTACAGCCCAACTCCAGTCGACGGCTTTGCTCGTCCACTAGAATTAGGTGCTATGGAACTTGTTGCTGCAGGTCAGACATCAGGAACATTCACTGATGGATTCACTGCAAACAGTGTTCTTGGTCTAGTTCGTCTAGTCAAGCAGAATTACAAAGTCGCTCGCTTGCCAGGCACACCAATCATCGTATTGGACAGCAATGGTGACGCTGCAACTGTAAGCGCAACTCCAGTAGGACAAGAAGGTTCAACATTGAATCGTATGCTTGCTGAATTGACTGGTGGAGCAGTTTCACAATCAGGTGGATCAAACCTATCTGCATTGGGTAACGAATTATTGTCAACTGGACGCATTGAAAGCGTCTATGGTTGCGCAGTAATCTTCACTACATTCTTGGCAAGTGCAACTCGCACTGTAGCCGGCGCAACTTCACAGCCAGTTCTTGTTGGTGCATACTTCCACGAAACAGCGATCTTCACTGTTCTTAAGGAAGGACTCCAAATCAAGATGGGCGAGAAGCCAGGCGGATTGCAGATGTGGTTGACTGGTCTTGCTTATATGGGTGCCGGTGTAGCCGATAAGCGTCGTGGTGGAGCAATCAACATTCTTCAAGCCTAATCTTGAATTAGTATAGGAAATGTATAATATGGCAAGGTGTCAAATAAAAAGAGGATATGCTGATCATAAATTTAGAGCAAAAAGAAGGGGAATACCTTTCAATTTGACTTTTGATCAATGGTTAGATATTTGGAATAATTCTGGCAAACTTCATTTACGCGGCAGAGGTGCCGGCAAATATTGTATGAGCAGAATAGGTGACACCGGGCCCTACGAGATCGGAAATGTTTTTATACAGTCCTTTGAAGGAAATTCCAGCGATGGACATAAAGGTAGAAAACAAGATATTATCCATATTAAAAAACGAGCAAATAGTTTGAAGGGAAAACCTTCAGGCATGCTTGGTAAAACAGCATGGAATAAAGGTATCAAAGGTTCTACTTGTAAAAAACATAATAAGGAGTTAGTACAATGAGTGTGCCCTACCAACGAGTTAGCAATGCAACTGTACAGGATATCATATTTTATGATCCTGCTGCTGAACGCCGCGCTAGCCAAATGAATATTGATTGGAATGACTACTTCAAAGTAGGTAGTCAAGAGATTCTTTATCAACTTGAATTTGGTTGGTGGCCAAAGTATTGCGATACTGTGTTCAAGTCAATTGGGACGATTACTTCAAAGTAGGTAGTCAAGAGATCCTTTATCAACTTGAGTTTGGCTGGTGGCCAAAGTATTGCGATACTGTGTTAGGTGCGACATATTACACTAACTTACCTAACGGTGCCTTGATATCAAGTTTCAATCCTAGTTTATTGATCAAAAATGATCAAACATTGATTAGACTTGATACATTCATGGCTGTAAAAATATTTTACGAATCAATCGTAAGTGATACTAGCAACATCAATGATGTTGATCGTAGCAACTTTGATCATGCATTGCGTAGATATCAGTTTGAATGGGAAAAGGCACTACAATTGATGAATTTCTATGATCTCAACCAAGATGCTCCTAACGGTCCAACGACTAAGTTAGAAGAGAATTGGACGAGTGACGTAGATTACTTCAATGGTGATAGGAGATATTTCTGATGGCAAGTGGGCATCAACCATACATCACTAAGGAGATGATCATGGACTATATGCGAGTTGTGTGTAACGTCCTTACACCTGTCGTAGAAGTCAATGGCATATATCCTAGTGCTGATGATATTGTCCCATTTGGTGTATATGTACGTGACTGCCACCCTATATCACGCGAAGTGAATCAGGGTGGTGTCACAACATGCGGAAAAATCTATACTGTGACTGATGAGTTTGAGATATTATATGTCTCATTCCAAGATGATCCACAGAGCCTCGTAGTGTTAGGTAGGGTAAACGATCTTGCTGCTGACAGTCAGTTTTTTGATGGTTACATAGATGTAACTTTCAGTAAGACTGAAGTCATAGGCAATCGTAGTGAAAAACATACCTATACATTCAATATGACTAGACTTGATTTCAATGATTGACGCCATAACTTATAGGAGAAAACTACAATGGCATATCTAACAGTAAACGAGACAGGTACTTTTCCTGCTCTCATATTGTCAACTGATGTAGCCAATTCTAATGTTGGAGTCACTGGCAACGGTTTCGTTTCCGGTAACTCAGCAACACTTTTGAATGTGACTTGCTTGCAAGATGTAACAGTAACTAACAGTACTGGTATATTCAGTTGGACAGATTTCTGTTCAGCAAGTATCAACAAGATCACAACTCCAAGCGACAATGAAATCAGCACTAACATCGTGATCGACCCAACAGGTTGGTTCGGTGCAAACAGTGCTGGCACAACTGCGCAGGATCTAGGTGTTTCTGGACTCAGCAAAAATAGAGTTGAAGTTGCATTCAGAGTACAACTAAACAATAGCAGCAACGTAGGCAATGCGGCTCCAGCCAATACTTACTATTACAGTGGTATCGGTTATATCAGCAGCCTAGCCCCAACTGTATCACCAGATGCCCCAGTATGGGTATCACCGCTATCAATCGCGGTAAATGGCGATATGGCTTCAGGCGAAGGTGCCTAACAGCAATATCTGTTATAGAGAGGGCGGAGCGATCTGCTCTCTCTTTTTTAGGTGAACAAATGAATAACCCATATCTAGTAACAAAAGAAGAAAAACTTAGAAGCCTTATAGCAGATGAAGCAAAGTTACTTCCAATGCTAAACAATATGGAAGCAACGATAAGGCAGATGAAAGCAAAACAAGCATTTAGATTGGCTCTTCTCAATCAACTTTTAGAAGAAGAGTACGATAAATATAATCATAACCAATAATTTAGGAGCAACAAATGAACATAAAAGATTTCGCTAGCAAACCAACATTGATCGAAATAATCCTTGACGATAAAGATTTATTAGACAAATATGGGGAACCAATCACATTTTATACTTACAACATCGTGCGTATGTCAACGTATTTTGATTTTTTCAATGCACGTAGTAATAATGAATTTGGAAATCTTGACAAGATGATGAAGTCAATGATTTTAGATAAAAATGGCAATAAAGTTTTAGCAGACGATGAAGATTTACCTATCGATATCGCAGCAGCAGCGATAAACAAGATAGGAGAAATCTTGGGAAAGTCACTGAGCAAGCCATCAGAGAAAATGATTGGAACACAGCAAAAATGATTACAATAGGACGCATGGCTGAAAGATTTCACATGCTTCCTAGTCAAGTAGAAGCAAATGCCTCTACTTATGATTTTATGATTGTTGATGTGCTTGCAGCATGGGACAAATATGAACAAGGTAAAAAGAAAGGTGGTACTTTAGATCCATCAGTCTATAAAATATCTACTGATCAATTGTTATCTATAATAGGTAAAAATAAGAATGAATAATATTGCGAAACGTCTGAATACAGTTTTAAAAACATTAGATGATAAGAATGTTTCTCAAATTGCCTATGATAGTTTCAAAAATAATACGCCGATCGGTGATCCTAATCGTTGGAAAACAAAATATAAACCAAAAAATTATAAACCTGGTAATGCAAGACGCAAGACTGTATTGAAGAATAATGAGATACAGGCAAATTATCCATATGCTCAAAGATTAGAAGAAGGTTATAGCAGTCAAGCACCAAAAGGTATGACTGAACCTACACTGCAAGATATCAGAGATTATGTTTACAATAAACTAGGAATCAAAATATAATGGCTACAGTAGATAATTATAAAATCAAAATTACCGTAGATGGCAAAGAAGAAGTCGTCGATCTTGCCGAAAGCGTTGATGAACTTGGTGTTAGTATTGGTAAGGCAGCGACAGCAGGTATCGCCGCATTCACCGCATTAGCAGCAAGTGCTATCAATATGGCTGCTGACATTGATGGCGTCAGCAAAGCCACAGGTGTAGCCACAGCAGATATCTATAAATTATCTAAAGCATTAGAGATAAGCGGCGGCGAGTTCAATGATAGTGCTAAATTATTGCAAGCATTTAGTAGAGCGTTAGGACAAGTCGAGACAGGTAGCCAAGAAGCCATAGATGCCTTGACCAAACTTGGATTGAGCCGCCAAGAGATTGAAACACTAAGCGACCAAGAGTTATTCAATCGTGTCATACAAGGATTAGGTGGCATGGAAGCAGGGTTCGAAAGAACTCAATTAGCCATGACATTATTAGGCAAGAGTTCCGGTACTTTAGAATTTGATAAGTTAGCAGCAGAATTAGCCAAAGCAAGCGATCCAAATGTAGCACGTAATTTTGAACTTGCTGCTGATGCCATGGATAACATCACAAGTGCTTTCCGTGAATTACAATTAGCAGCATTGAATGCTATCGCACCAATATTAGAAGAACTTGCCAAATTTGAATTTACAGCAGAAGATGCTAAAAAAGCCATACAAGTATTAGGCGCATTGATAGCAGCAGCATTTGCAGCAAGCACTGTATTGCAGATGAAAAAAGTCATTGACTTGTTCAAGAAAATGGCTTTGGTCATACGCAGTGCAGCCACAGCACAGGCATTCTTGACAGGTCTTACTGGTGTAGGTCTTGCAGCAGTAGCAGCAGCAGGTGCAGCAGCCACAGCAGCATATGTCGCGCTTGGTAAAGCAATGGAAAATGCTGCTGATGAAAAAGAAAAATTAGATGGTCCTGCAGGTGCACCTGATATTCCTGGTACTGGAGGAACACAACGAACAGTTGGTCAAACTCCAGAAGAAAAAGCATTAGAAGCCATACGCGCACAAACCATGGAGATGCGCAAGAAGAATGAGGAAGCAAACAAATATCAACGTTTGATCAATAGCACTATTGGTCTAAGCGAGCGTGAAGCAACCATCATAAAAACAAATGCTGATCTTGAAAAAGCAGCAGCAGACCAAAAACTTGCTATACAAAAACAAATTGATGTAGAATTATCTAAAGGTACTACCACTAATAAGGCAATAGTTGAAGAATTACAAAAACAACTTATAGAAGTTGATAAACAACTTGCTGTCACCAAACAACTAAAATTAGAAGAAATCGAACGTTTACAAAATAATAAAGATATTGCTGAAAACCTTGCAAACATGGCTGAAAGTCAAGCAGTTAGTGCTAAAATACAAGTTGACAGAGAAAAAGATAGATTGAATCTTTTAGTAGCACGAGGCGAACTGACCGAAAAACAAGCACAACTTGGTCAAAAATATTTTGAAGCAGAAATGGATCACGCATTAAAGATGGGTAGATTGCTTGATAGGCAATTCAATGCCATGAATGCTAATAATGACAAAGAAATTGACCATGTAAAATTATTGATGTCATATGAAGAAGCAAGATATAACGATGAATTACAAAGGATAGCCAATCTTGAAGCAGCGGAAGTAATAAAAGCACAAAATACTGTGAAAGGTATTGAAGATGCCATGGCTAATATTGGTAAAGCATTCACACCATATCAAATGGCACAAGACGCAATTTTGATGACATGGAATAAGATAGGTAGCGCAGTAGATCAATTTGTTGAAACAGGTAAATTCAAATTCAGTGACTTTGCTCGTAGTGTCATCGCCGATCTTGCAAAAATGATAATCAAAGCGCAATTATTCAAAGCGATCAGCAGTGCTTTAGGTTTCTTTGGATTGTCTATACCAGGTTTAGCAGGAGGTGGTCCAGCAAAAGCGGGACAACCATATGTCGTTGGTGAAAAAGGCCCAGAATTATTTGTTCCTAAACAAGCAGGAACTGTCATACCAAATGATAAATTAGGTATGAGCAAAGAAGGAGTTGCAACTGGCGCAGTCAGTGCTCCTGTCACAAATAATTATATAACAAATAACATAAGCGCACTTGACGCACAAAGTGTCGCTCAGTTGTTTGCTGCTAATCGTAAAACATTATTGGGTACTGTTAGATTAGCAGAAAAAGAATTACCTTACGCAGCATAGGAAAAATTATGGCAGGTTTACAAACTATAATCAATAATTGTAATGGTATGGTCATCAATAGACGTAAAGTTGTTGGCTTACAGATCACACGCAATGAGATACCAAGAGTGACATTGACACCAACTCGTCAACCATGGAAATTCACATTGACTATGCCACCATCATTGAAATATTATAATAATCGCAATCTACTTGAAACATTAGATACAATGGATCGAGTAAGTCCCGAGATAGTAACATTCAGTAACAACGCATGTTTGAGTTGGATATTTAGATATCAAGGACAATTGAGCAGTGGTCAAGTGAGTAGTTTGACTGTGCAAAGTTTCGTTGGTAATCAATTAGTTTTGACGAATCTACCACCTGTGCCAAGCAATACAGTTATATTTGAACAAAATGATTTGATACAATTAGGTAATTATCCTTATCCATTCACTAGCACTACTAGAGTAACACGCGGTGGTGGTACTACAATCACAGTAACAACCAATAGACCAAACATATTGAGTTATAATGTTGCTGGTCTACGCACAACAGTAGGTAATAGTTGTAAATTCAATGTATTTTGCCCAAACATGCCAACATATAAATTGATACCTGGTGGAACAACATATCTAAATGGTAATGTGATCAATAATGCTTACATTCAATTTACAGATGATTTTGAATTATACGAATATGTAGGTACAGCATGAGTCAAAGTATTCCAGCAGTTGCTAACAATAAAGCAAATATTGCAACAGCAGAATATGTAAAACTCATTATCTATAATGAGTATTATCCTGATGATGCTGCAAATATAGAAGCCAATACCCAATATCAAATAAAGGTAAGTGGTAATACTGATTGGACTGCGATAGGTGCTAGCAGCAATGCTGTTGGTACGATATTCACATCAAATGCGAATGGTACTACTGGTACTGGAACTGCATATGATGTGAATCTTTACACATTCAGTTCTAGTTACACTAGCGATACTATAGGTGGCATAGAATATACACCATTGGGTGGATTATTAGCAGTTGGACCACAAAATCGTAATCTACGTGTGACTAGTGGTGATACTAGCATACAGATAAGTGGCATCAGTGGTAATAATATATTTGCTGTATTAGAAAGTCAAGGTAAGATACGTGGTGCAAAGATAGAAGTGACACGCGGATTCTTCAATCCAAACACGATGGTATTGAGCAATGCTGTAGTACGATTCACTGGTATCGTGACTAACTATAGCATACAAGAAGAACGCCAAGAGTTAGAAGATAATTTCACAGTGACATTAGATGCGAGCAGTTATAAGACTGTGTTGGAAAATCGCATTGCAGGTCGTAAAACAAATAAGAATAGTTGGCAATTTTTCAATAGCACAGATAGTGCCATGAACAATGTCAATAGCCTCGCTGGCTTTACATTTGATTTCGGTGCAGATCCAAAATCGAAAACAGTGGTGCCAGGATATACAGGAGGAGGTGTTCCAGGTGGTGGCGGTCGCATGACTACGCCAGGCACTACGAACACACAGAACAGAAAATGATAGTACGCAAAGCAAATAAATTCGATCTACCATATTTCATAGATGTCGCAAAAAAAGTGCAAGATATGGATTTCATACCCGATGATAAACAAGTCATCGATAAACATATGAATGTATTGTTCAATACTATATTACATGGTGGTGGCATAGCATTGATCGCAGAAAGCGATGGTCCTATCGGTATGGTCGTTGGTGTCATCAATGAGAATCTATGGGTACCGCAGATGTATATGTTGACACAGATATTATTATATGTTGACGAAGACTGGCGCCATACTAAAGCAGGATATAAATTATTACAAGCATATAATGATGAGACTGAAAAACTCATCAAAGATGATCGCATAGAGATGAGCGTGATACATGCAGCAGAACCATTGCATGATGTTGATTTTAGTAGATTTGGTTATAAGATGTCAGAGAAAATCTGGCAATTGGAGATATAAATGGGTTTCGTAGTAGCAGCAGTAAAAGCAGTAGCAGCCATAGTAGCAAAAAGCGCGATAGCAAAAACTGTCGTAAAACTTGCTGCCACTGCATTGATAAGCAAAGTCGCTACAAAATCGATCAGCAAATTGATCGCAAAACGCGATGGTGTACAAGCAGCAAGTGGTGGCGATGCTGGTGGTCGTGTACAATTACCTCCTGCTACTGACAATAAATTACCTATAGTTTATGGTACTGCATGGTTAGGTGGACCGATAATAGACGCTAAGATAAGCGTCGATCAAAAATACATGTGGTATGTGGTCGCGTTATGCGAGAAACCAGATAGCACAACTATACAATTTGATGTGACTAATGGTGTCTATTATGGTGGCAAAAAAGTAAGTTATGGCCCTAATGGTGTGGTCAATAGTTTGATCACAAATAGCGATCCACCACAAAGTGATACAAAAGTCGCAGGTAAAATCTATATCTGGTTATTCCAGAATGGTGCTAATAGTAGTGGCATAAACAGTGGTGGTTTGACTCCAAATCAGATCATGAGTGATGCTACGACTGGTGGCGGTATTCCTGTAAATGAAAGATGGAATGGTCCTATCTATACTAGCAATGGTCAAAGTGTACAAATGAACGATATGGTTTTCGCTATCGTTCGCGTAGAATACAATACAGACGCAAGCACAACTAGTTTAGATACATTGCAAGTCAAAGTAACTAATAACATGGGCAGCACAAATGGTTGCAGACCAGGTACTGCTATTTTAGATTATATGACTAACGAAAGATATGGTTGTGCCATACCATTAGAAAATGTTGATACATCTAGCCTAAATTCACTCAACACTTACAGCAATGAATATATTGATTACATCGATGTAAATGGTAATCCACAAACACAACCATATCGCTATCGCGTGAATGGTCCATTAGATACTGGCAATCCATGCTTGACTAATCTACAATTTTTAGCAGATACAGCAGACAGTTGGATACAATATACAGAAACTTCAGGTAAATGGCGTATAGTACCTAATAAACCATATACCGGTAGTCTTGCAAGCCTATACAATGTCAATGACAATGTGTTGCTTGGTGGTATACAGATCAATCCTATTGATCTAAATGACACATATAACCAAGTAGAAGTCGCATATCCAAACACTAATGTCAAAGATCAGACTGATTATCAGATCGTCGATCTCACTGATCCAACGACAGCATGGTTCCCTATATACAATCAAGTATTGAGCCCAAATGAAGCGATCAACAGATTGAATATCGCATTGCCATTAGTCAATAGCGCAGTGCAAGCAAAGTACCTAGCAGTGCGTAGATTATTACAAAGCCGCGAAGATTTAGTCATAACTTGTTTATTAGATTACAGTGGCATACAGATAGATGCTGGTGATGTCATACGTGTCAATCATAACGCATATGGTTGGACAGATAAATTGTTCCGCGTTAGCGCGGTAAGCGAAGTACAAGATGAGAGCGGTAACCTAACCGCGCAGATTGAAGCATTTGAATATAATGATGCGATCTATGCTGATAATGCTATACAAGATTTCGTTCCTGCTGACAATACAGGTCTGACTGATCCTAATGTCATCAGTCCACCATGTAATCCAGCAGTAAATTTACTTACTAGTGATGAAACATTGATCACAGGATTTCAAGTAGTAAGTTGTGTTCCTGACACTGGTACAGTTATCTATATGGATTTCAATTATGGTTTAGATGGCAATGTCGCAAATCATCAATTATATAGGACTGTACAGAGCGCAGGTGGATTACCATTTACTAATAGTGATAGTGCAAATGGTTTATATAATTTTATTGATATATCTGTAAATGATTTGCCTGCTGCAAGTTATTATTGGAGTTGTACAGCGCGTAATGACACAGCAGGTAGAAGCAGTGATACAAGCGCAGTATTCAATTGGGGCGGCGCAAACGTGCAGCCATTCAATCCTGACACATTACGTGGCGGCTTGACAGGTAATCAATATAGACCTAATAGCGTTGGATATTTGACATGCGGCAATAGCATGATAGCATTGCAACTAATTTGTTCAGATGGATATCAAATGGCTCCCAATCCATTTGGTAACGTTACACAACCAGTAGATTTAGCAAATTTGAATGTTTTACAAATAGGAGTACCTGTTTATCTAAATGGTACTGATGTTACATCAAATTTATATTATCCATATGTATCTAATACATCAACTACTGCAAATGGATATTATGCTAATAGCACTGCTCCTTTTGAACCTGCAGGAGCGACGTATATTGCAAGATATCAAGGCGATAATGATTGGTATTTGTTTACGGGTGGACCATTTGCTAATGCTGTCATTAATGGTTATGAATTTATGCGTTCTGAAATAGAAACGCAGATTGTGACAGATGCTCCTACAACAATACAATTGTTGCCTATGTCTACCGGTTCTGGTTTTGGTGGATTATTTTTAGGTAGTGATGCAGCGTTACAAACAATTGAACTACCACAAGCAAATGTACCTTATTACATTGACACCAATTGGGAAACTATTCCTTCAGGATATAATCCAATATTCGGTGGCATTTTTATACGTAATATGAATGCAAATGCTAATATTGTTATAGTATCAAATCAATTATATATTTACAAGGGCAAGTTATAATATGAGACACATAATGCCAAATATTCTAGGACAATTAGATGAAAAAATATTTGAATCTAATGTACAAGATTTTATACAGTTTGCAAAAACATATAACATATTTCAAACTGGTGGAACTAAGTTTTATCATGACACATGTGATAAAATCAAAAAAAGATGCGAACAAGAAGGCCTGAGTCTAGAAACAATCAGACCTGAATAAATAATATATAGGAATTACAGATATGAGTCTATTACTAAACGGCGCGAAAACGATGACAATTGCAGGCACTGAGATGCAATGTCTTGAGATTTATACAGGGGAAGCATACACGTTTCCATTAGCATTCACTGATGCTAACGGAAATCCTGCGAATGCTTTGTATCCTGCCAATTGGACGTTAGATGCTAGCGCGAAATTTTATACGGTAGATAATGTGACTTATGTAAGTGATACAGAAGTCAATCTTGGTAATCTTACACTAAATGCTAGCCAACCTGCTAGCAATGCTTATACAATATTAGCAGATTGGAGCAACGCACAAATCGGTACAGGTTATCTTTACGTAGGCAACAATATCACAAATACTGGCAACACAAACATACCTAATGTGAATCTAGCAAATAACGCAGCAAATAGTGTTTTAGTTTTAGTTACATTAGAAGTAACTAAGCAAAGCGAAGCCAATGCAAGCCTCACTGATATCAATAAAGAACCATTAGGCTTTATTGTAAGGTATCAATAATATGTCAGAAATAAACATCAATCAAACTGATCTTACTATCACAGTCACACCTAATACAAGTTCACTAACAGTGTTCGCTGGTGGTTATGCTGTTGCTCAAGGCAATACCACTGAAGTACAATTCAATAACGGTGGCGTCATAGCAGGTGCTAATGGATTGACTTATGATCAAGGCTCACAGACTACAACGGCAGCAAATCTTACTGTTACTAATAACACTGACCTAGGTGCTATCGGTAACATAACCATAACTGGTGGTAATAGCGGCGAAGTATTGACTACAGATGGTAGCGGTGGATTGAGTTTTAGTGAGATCGCAAATGCTAACTTTGCAAGTTACGCTGGTAATGTTTTAGAAGCAGCACAACCAAATATCACAAGCCTAGGCACACTAAGCAATCTTTCTGTATCTGGAAATGTCTCAGCAAACTTTTTCATAGGTAATGGTAGCCAACTTACAGGATTAGCAGATCCATCAAAAATACAGAATGGTAATAGTAATGTAAGTGTTGCTGCTAATGGCAATGTGACAATTGGTGTTAGTGGTAATGCGAACATATTGACTGCGACAGGCACAGGTATAATTGTCACTGCTGCTAACCTAGGTAATGTAGGTAATCTAAAAATCACTGGTGGTAATAATGGTCAATATCTGCAAACTGATGGTACAGGCAATTTAGCATGGGTCACAGGTGGTGGATCAGGTAATGGTGCAGTCGGTGGTAGCAATACACAAGTGCAATATAATGATGCTGGTGTATTTGGTGGAACCGCAGGATTCACATTTGATAAAGGTACTAATGCGTTAGCAGTACCAGGATCCATAACCGCTGTTGGTAACGTCACTGGTAATTATATTTTAGGTAATGGTAGTCTATTGACTGGCATAGTCACTAGCGCGAATAGTATAGTAAATGGAAACAGTAACGTTGTCGTAGATGCAAATAGTAATGTTAGAATAAGCATTACCGGACAAGCAAATATTGTTGATGTAGGTGTAGCAACAGTAACAGTAACAAAAGATTTAGAAGTAACAGGTAATTTTGTTGTTACAAATGGTAATATAGTAAAATCTGGTACAGGTAGATATATCGGTAATGCTAGTGGCTTATCACAAATACCAGGCGCCAATGTTACTGGAACTGTGGCAAATGCTACATACGCTACTAATGCAGGTACTGTAACAACTGCTGCACAACCAAATATAACTTCAGTTGGTACATTGACATCATTAGGTGTTAGCGGAAATATTACTGCACCAAATATTGTAGCGAATACAGGCATATTCAGCGGTAATGGCAGTGGTTTGAGTGCAATCACAGCAGCAAACATTATCGGTACTGTAGGTAATGCAAATTATGCTCTAAATGCAGGTAATGCAAATAGCGCTGCTAATGCAACACATGCTGTCACAGCAAATACAGTTGTAAACGCATCACAACCAAACATAACGTCAGTTGGTACACTAACTAGCCTAGCAGTAACAGGTAATATTAGTGCAGGTAACGTGTCAGCCACTACATTCACTGGCACATTGAGTGGTGCAGCAACTACTGCAGGTACTGTTACAACAAATGCACAACCAAACATAACGTCAGTTGGTACACTAACTAGCCTAGCAGTAACAGGTAATATTAGTGCAGGTAACGTGTCAGCCACTACATTCACTGGCACATTGAGTGGTGCAGCAACTACTGCAGGTACTGTTACAACAAATGCACAACCAAACATTACAAGCCTAGGTACCCTTACATCATTAGTAGCAAACTCAGCAAATATTACTACTGCAAATATTACAACTATCAATAGTGGATTGATGCAAAATGGTAACAGTAATATTTTGATCAATCCAAATGGAAATATTACGATGTGTTCTGCTGGTGGAAATACAGAAATCACCATTACGAATACAGGTGTAAATATACACGGTACATTGAATGTGACTGGAACATTTACAGCAGGATTACTAACTTTTGGAACACTAATTGCTAATACATTACAGGTAAACGGTAATAGTACGCTAAACAATTGTAATGTTACTACTAGTTTAGTTGCTAATACTTTAGTTGCTAATGGATTCGCTCTAAAAGAAACAATTGTAAAATTAGGTAATAATACAGGAGCAGGCCAAGGTTTTGTTGCCGTAACGATCGGAAACAATGCAGGCCATGGAAATTTCTTTGTAGGCACAGATCAAATTGCAATTGGAAATTCCGCAGGAAAAGTTGCTAATTTGGCAGCAAATAATGTAGCAAATTTTGGTATTGCAATTGGAAGTCAATCACGTACTGGTGTAAATAGTATTTCTATTGGTGCATATGCCGGCAACGTATCAAACAGTGATATGGTCAACAATTCAATTGTACTAAATGCTACTGGCGCCGGTTTAGTTGCTAATGTTGCAAATTCATTGACTATAAAACCAATCAGATCAGTCAATAGCACAGCAGGATTGAACGCACTTTACTATGATAGCACTACAGGAGAGATAGTAGTTTACATACCATAATAAATACAATATAACGCCCTAGATTTGCGAGGTAGCAAGTCAGGGTCATGATGCGAGGAAGCAGAGATGGCAAAATTCAGTCAAAACACTCTCAACCAGGTTGGGGGTTTCGATGGTCAAGTATTAGCGCAAGAACTAGTTTATAATCAAAAAGACTTTTGGAATCTTGCATGGTCAAATATCACAAGTTACCCAAGCGGTTGGCAGACTGGTACTACGCCGATCGATCTAGCAGGCGCGACTATCGATGCGACTATCATTCGCAGAGCCATCACAAACTTTAGAGATAGCAGGAGTGGATATGATTTCACTATACGTGATTATCCATTAGTTAGCCTCATAACTACTATCACAGCGACAACAACATCAACAAATATATTGACATGCACAAGCACAAATGAATTATATGTTGGCATGCCCATACAGTTCCGTGGCACAGTATTTGGTGGTGTCAGTATCAATACGACATACTATGTCAACGATGTATTGACCAGCACCACATTCACTATAAGTGACACTCGCGGATCAGCACCAACGTACACCCCTGGCCGTATCTATGCACTAAC
>VFQT010002809.1_pt1 | contig 16993 bp, 13 predicted proteins | sample 3512381 | NCBI WGS metagenome assembly VFQT01 (sample SAMN10412376, study PRJNA504923) | tailings metagenome | isolation source: Relicate 2 Philex TSF3 active mining site | place: Philippines: Tuba, Benguet | collected 2017-08-29
GGTGCTCGCCTGCGGCATCTGCGGAAGCGATCTCCACCTTCTCGTTCATGGCGAGGAGAGCCGACGCCTCTCGGAAGAGTTGGCCAGCGATGCACCGCCCGACGGGCCTCGTCCCAACATGTTCGCTCCCGAACACGACATGGTGATGGGTCACGAGTACTGCTGCGAAGTCGTCGACGTGGGCCCCAACGTCAACAACCTGAAGGTCGGCGACACCATCGTCAGCTTCCCCATCACCTTCGACGAGCAGGGCGTGCACGGTGTGGGCTTCTCCAACAAATATCCGGGCGGTTACTCCGAAATGTTGGTGGCCAACGAGATGATGTCGATCAAGGTGCCGAACGGCCTGTCGCACGAACTCGCCGCACTGACCGAACCGCTCGCCGTCGGCGTCCACGCGGTCGCCAAGAGTCGTATCGCCCAAGGTGATGCCGCGCTGATCATCGGACTCGGACCCGTGGGACTCGCCTGCATCGCCGAATTGAAGATGCGCGGAATCGGCCCGATCATCGGTGCCGACTTCTCCCCCAAGCGTCGCGCCCTCGCCGAACTGCTCGGTGCCGACGTCGTGGTCGACCCGCGTGACACACCCGCGATCGCCGCCTGGCGCAAGGTGGACGGGAAGAAGCCCCTCGTCATCTTCGAAGCAGTGGGTGTACCCGGCATGATCGAGCAAACGATGCGGATGGCACCCAAGGACGCGCGCGTGCTGGTGGTCGGAGCGTGCATGCAACAGGACGCCTTCCACCCGATGCTCGGCATCCAGAAGGAACTGTCGATCCAGTTCGTTCTCGGTTACACACCGCTCGAGTTCGACAGCGCGTTGCGCGCGATCGCCGAGGGCAAAGTCGACCTGGCTCCGCTGATCACCGGACGTGTGCCGATCGACGGTGTGCCGCAGGCGTTCGCCGACCTCGGTGACCCCGAGGCACACGCCAAGATCCTCGTCACGCCGTAGCGTCTCGGGTGTCATGACCGAACACGACACCTTCCCCCGTCAATACGCGCGAACTCAGCGACTCACTCTCGGTGAACCGCGTAACGTCAGCGTGTCACCGGACGGATCACGCGTCGTCTTCCTGCGCAGTCGCGGCGGAAGCGACTCGGTCAACTGCCTGTGGGTGCTCGATGTCGCGGCCGGCGTCGAACGCTTGGTCGCCGATCCGAAGGCGTTGCTGTCGGCCGATCTCGGAAGTGACGACAACCTTCCACCCGAGGAGAAGGCGCGACGGGAACGGCTGCGTGAGGGTGCAGGGGGCATCACGAGTTACGCCACCGATCGTGACGCCACCGTGTTTGCCTGTTCGTTGTCGGGTCGCCTCTTCGTCGGCGGATTGTTGTCGGCAACCGCGCGCGAACTCGTCGTGAACGGACCGGTGTTCGACCCTCGTCCCGATCCCACAGCGCGACGGGTCGCGTATGTGAGCGGCCGATCATTACGAGTCGCCGAACTCGACGGTTCGTCGCGCGAAGTCGCCGGTCCGGCGGTCTTCGACGAACCCGACCACGTGTCGTGGGGATCGGCCGACTTCATCGCCGCCGAAGAGATGGGTCGCTACCGCGGATTCTGGTGGAGCGACGACGGCACGAAGTTGGCGGTGTGCCGTGTCGACGACTCCCCTGTCACTCGTTGGCACATCAGTGATCCTGCGCATCCGGAGACTCCGGCGCACGACGTCGCCTACCCCGCAGCCGGAACCGCAAACGCTCGCGTGTCGTTGCACGTCGTTCAGGCCGCAGGAGGTGCGCGCGTCGACATCGAGTGGGATGCCGAGACCTACCCCTATCTCGCCACCGTGTCGTGGGCCGGCTCCGAACTGTTGATGAGCGTGCAGACACGCGATCAGAAGAAGGTGGTGTTCTTGCTCGCCGACGTGATCACTGGTGTCGCTCGTGAGATCGGGCGCGATGGCAGTGACACCTGGGTCGACCTCGTCGCGGGATCACCGGCGTGGATGGACGAACGCCTCGTCACCGTGGCCGATCGAGACGGTTGGAAGAGACTTCTCGTCGACGGTGAACCCGTCACTCCCGTGGGCGACGATCCGCTCAACGTTCGATCGATCGTGTCGGCCTCGGCAGGTGCGGTGGTGTTCATGGCCAATCGGGCCTCGGCGCCGCATTGTCTGTCGGCCTGGCGCTGGACACCGGATTCACTCGAACCCCTCACACCCCTCGACGGAGTGCACACGGTTTCCGTCGGCGGATCAACCGTCGTCACCCGTCGTGCTTCGGCCACGGCAGCTCGCGCGACCACGACCGTCGTCCACCCCGATCGCTCGACGGTGCTCACGAGTTACGCCGAAGAACCGTTGGTGTCACTGTCGGCGACGTTCGCGCGTCGTGGGGCGCGGCGAATTCCGACCGCGTTGCTGTTACCGAAGGATCATCAGCCCGGCACCCCATTGCCGGTGCTGATGGACCCGTACGGGGGCCCGCATGCACAGCGTGTGGTCGACTCGTATGGCGCACACTGCACGTCGCAGTGGTTCGCCGATCAGGGTTTCGCCGTGTTGGTGACCGACGGACGTGGAACCCCGGGATTGGGAACCACGTGGGAACGCTCGGTCCACCTCGATCTGGCGACAGCGGTGCTCGAGGATCAAGTCTCTGCATTGCACGATGCAGCCGCTGAGAACTCCGATCTCGATCTCACACGCGTCGGAATACGCGGGTGGAGTTTCGGCGGCTACCTCGCCGCACTGGCGGTGTTGCGCCGGCCCGATGTGTTCCACGCGGCGATCGCCGGTGCGCCGGTGACCGAATGGCGGTTGTACGACACGCACTACACCGAGCGATACCTCGGCAATCCGGCTGTCGACGCCGGGCCCTACGACGCAACATCACTCATTCGTGAGGCTGCATCGCTCACGCGACCGCTGTTGCTCATCCACGGTTTGGCCGATGACAACGTGGTGGCCGCGCACACGCTGCAATTCTCGTCGGCGTTGTTGACCGCCGGTCGTCCACACGAGGTGTTGCCGCTGTCGGGAGTCACCCACATGACACCCCAACCCGAGGTCGCCGAGAACCTCCTCCTCCACCAGCTGAATTTCTTGGCGATCTGGGTCAAGGATCGGACGCCTGGCGTCGGTTTTTAGACCCAGAACGCCGAGGGTTCAGCGAAGTAGGGCGTGGAGGAAGCGGGGGCGATGGGCGAGGTCGGGCACGATTTCGATCGATCCGACTCGATCGGTCAGCCCCGCCTGATCGGCCGGCTCGGCAACGAAGCCGGCGTCGCGGGCGATCGCCATCACCGCATCACCTTGTCGGTGACCGATCTCGACGATCAGCGTTCCACCGGGTGCGAGCCAGTCGCTCGCACCCTGCACGATCACCTCGATGTCTCGTAAACCATCCGAGCCAGCGAACAATGCGCTCGACGGCTCCCATTCGCGCACCGAATCCGCCACCTCGTGATCGTCGGCCGCGATGTAGGGCGGATTCGACACGATCACGTTCACCCGACCGCGTAACTCGTCGGGCAACGCATCGAACCACGACCCCTGCGAAATGCGCACGTTGGCCGCACCCCGACCGACGGCAGCCACGTTGGCCCGCGCCACATCGAGAGCATCCGACGACGCGTCGGTGAGCCACACCTCGGTTCCATCGACTGGAAGCTCGGCCGCCATCGACAATCCGATCGCACCCGAACCCGTGCCGAGATCGACCACGACACGCGGTGAGACAGCGCGAGCCGCCGCGATCGCTCGCTCGGCGACCAACTCGGTCTCCGGTCGCGGGATCAACACTCGCCGATCGACCATCAGATCGAGGGTTCGAAACGACCAACGTCCCATCACGTACGCGAGTGGCTCACCCGATCGATAGCGCGCCACCATCGCATCGAGCTGTTGCACCATCCGCTCGGTCGCCGCGTCGTCGAGGGCGGCCGTGAACTCGTCGCCGTCGAGTCCACACGCGGTTTCGCACAACCAACGAGCCGGACCGCGCTCGCCCAATACGTCGATCGTCTGCCGCCACAGTTCGCGCCAGGTGATCGCGCTCATGCGTCGAGGTTGGCGAGCTGCCGGGTGCGTTCGTCGTTGGCCAGCGCATCGATCACACCGTCGAGATCACCGGCCAACACATCGGTCAGGCTGTAGATCGTGAAGCCGATGCGATGATCGGTGAGGCGATTCTCCTTGAAGTTGTAGGTACGAATCTTCTCGCTACGTCCACCGCCACCGACCTGTGAACGTCGCTCGGCCGACATCTTCGCGTCGGCCTCCTCTTGAGCTGCTTTCAGCAGTCGCGAACGCAACACCGTCATCGCACGGGCGCGGTTCTGTATCTGACTGCGCTCGTCCTGCATCGACACCACGATTCCGGTCGGGATGTGTGTGATACGCACCGCCGAATCGGTCGTGTTGACACTCTGCCCACCCGCACCACTCGAACGGAACACGTCGACCTGAAGATCCTTGTCGTCGATCTGTACATCGACTTCTTCAGCCTCGGGGAGCACCATCACCGTGGCCGACGACGTGTGAATGCGACCCTGACTCTCGGTCACCGGAACACGCTGCACACGATGCGGACCGCCCTCGTACTTGAGACGTGACCACGCGTCATCACCTCGAATGATGAAGGTCGCCTGGTTGACACCGCCCAGATCGCTCGGGTCGAGGGCGATGGTCTCGGTTTTCCACCCTCGACGCGCGGCGTAACCGAGATACATCTCGTACAGGTCGCGGGCGAAGAGGTTCGCCTCCTCGCCGCCTTCGGCACCCCGAATTTCGAGGATGACCGGACGCCCATCGTTCGGATCCTTGGGCAGGAGAAGAACCCGCAACTCCTCTTCGAGCCGCTCCACATCGGCATCGGCATCGTCACGCTCGCGACGGAGCAGTTCGCGCTCGGCCGCATCGTCGGTGAGTTCGAGAAGATCCTTGGCCGCTGTCGCATCATTGCTTCGGGCAGCGATCCGACGAATGCATTCGACCACCGGCGTGAGTTCTTTGTAGCGACGCGACACGTCACGCAGCCGTCGCTGATCGCCCAGCACTTCGGGATCGGACAACAACGTCTCGACGGTGACGTGTTCGTTCAGCAACGCATCCCACCGATCGGAAGTGTCGTGATTCGCCATGTCGGAGTCAGGTTACGGAAGGCGGACGCCGAGGATGCGTGCCGGCCGATGCAGCATGTCGGCCAGTCGCTTGGTCACCGGCGAGGCATCGCGTTCGGGAACCACGATCACGAGATCGCACGACGGATCACCGAGGGCGAGGCGTGCATCGGCGGCGAAAGGCACGACGTCGAGGTCGATGCCGGTGGAGAACACCGCGACCGTCGGCGTGCCGTCGGACGACTCGCCGACGGCCACGCACGGAATCGAGTCCTTGAGATTCGGCCGCGGGATAGGCGGCGACGCCGGCGCGAGGGTGCGCATCGCGACCAAGGACGGTTCTGAGATGGCACGGTCACGCAGCGCCCGCTCGGCGCCGAGACGATTGAGCGGGTGCGGGTCGGCACCCGGCGAACGATGAGCGTCGACGATCCGCACGATCCGTCGCAACGAATCGGCCGTCGGCGTGTCGCCATGGATCATGCCGAAGGCCTCACGGTCGTGCTCACCCACTCCGACCTCGAGGCGATGCGCTCCGGTGTGCGGATCGGTGACGGCCCGACACACTTCGAGCCCGCGCACTTCTCCCGCCAACACTCCGTGTTCGATCGAGACGACCGCACCCGATTCGGCGATGAGAGATTCGAAGTGACGAAGTTCGGCCGGCACGTCGGCGCTCACCGGATGCGGTTCGGCAACGGCAGGCAACAGTGAACGATCGTCGCGATGCCACACCTGGATGTCGAGATCGAATTGCGTCGCCCGACGAGCGAGCATTCCGGTTGCTTCCGACGCGACCACGTGCAACGTGCGCAACTGATGCCGACTCGCCCAGGCGAGCGCAGCACCGAGTCCGCGCTCGGGTTGTTCGTCGACCAATACATAGGCCGCATCGCCAGCGACGCCCGCGGCACCCCGCGACAAACCGGTCGCCGCCGTGAACGACTCGACACCGAACTGTTCGCGGACGAGCGCCTGCAGGGTGAGAGCGAGAAGACGAGAACGACGATCAGGGTCGTCAGCGAGACCGGTCACGGCGAATCAGTGGGAATCTGGTGCGGGATCTTCACCCATACGGTGAAAAATCCTCACCAAAACACCGGGTCAGGACTTCTTCTTGGCGGTGCGGTCGCCGTAGCGCTTGTTGAAGCGCTCCACGCGTCCACCGGTGTCGACGAGCTTCTGCTTGCCCGTGAAGAACGGGTGGCACTCGTTGCAGAGTTCGAGGCTGAGTTCGCCCGGGTTGGACGAGCGCGTCTCGAAGTTGTTGCCACAGGTGCAACGAACCTTCACGATGTCGTACTTGGGGTGAATGTCAGCCTTCATGGTGTCGTCCTCTGTCTGGCCCCGTGGGGCTCGAAAATTGTACCGGCGGGGGTCGGGACCCCCACCGGCTCACATCATCGGGGTCTTGGCGATCTCGGCCAGGAACTCGTCGTTGTTCTTGAACTGCTTGAGGCGGTCCATCAGGAGCTCCAGGCCAGGGGCCGGATTGCCGTCGGAGGCCAGGCCCGAGAGGACCCGGCGCAGGCGCCACACCATCTGGAGCTGCTTGCGGTCGAACAGCAGTTCCTCGTGGCGGGTGCTCGACTGGTCGACATCGATCGCCGGGTAGATCCGCTTCTCGGCCAGACGGCGGTCGAGACGAAGCTCCATGTTGCCGGTTCCCTTGAACTCCTCGAAGATCGCCTCGTCCATGCGGCTGTTCGTCTCGACGAGAGCCGTGGCGAGGATCGTGAGCGAGCCACCCTCTTCGGTGTTACGAGCCGCACCGAAGAACTTCTTGGGCGGATACAACGCGCCAGCGTCGATACCACCCGACAGGATGCGGCCGCTCGCCGGGGCCGCGAGGTTGTACGCGCGGCTGAGGCGCGTGATGCCGTCGAGAATCACGACGACGTCCTTGCCCTCTTCCACCCGACGCTTCGCCTTCTCGATCGCCAATTCGGCGACGTGCGTGTGCTCGTCGGACGGACGGTCGAACGTGGACGAGATGACTTCACCGCGCACCGTGCGCTTCATGTCGGTCACTTCTTCGGGACGCTCGTCGATGAGCAACACGATGAGTTCGACTTCGGGGTTGTTGCGCTCGATCGCCGTGGCGATCGTCTTCATGATCGTGGTCTTGCCGGCTTTGGGCGGCGACACGATGATGCCTCGCTGACCCTTGCCGATCGGCGAGATGAGATCGACGATGCGCGCCGTCATGTCACCCGGCTCGAGTGGATTCTCGAGCTTCAAACGCTCGTCGGGGAACAACGCGGTCAGGTCTTCGAAACGCGGACGATTCTTGGCCTTCTCGGGGTCGCCACCATTGACGGTCTTGATCTCGAGCAGAGCCGGGTTCTTCTCATTGCGGCCGGCCGAACGGGCCACACCCGTGACGTGATCGCCCTTGCGCAATCCGTACTGGCGGGTCTGCTTCACCGAGATGTACGCGTCGTCACGACTCGGCAGGTAGCCCTTCACACGCAAGAAGCCGTAGCCCTCGTCGCGCAGATCGAGGTAACCCTCGACGTCGACGTTGACCTGCTCGTACGAACCGCCCTCGGACGGTTCGCGCTGGATGTAGTCGCGGTCGTCGCCCTGCGGGCCTTCGTCGCGCGGGCCCTTGCCCCGACGGCGACGGCGACGATTTCGCCCTTCGCCTTCGAAACGATCGGCGTTGCGGTCGTTGTTGCGATTGTCGCGATCGTTGAAGTTGCGCTGGCGGTCGTTCTGCTGGCGCGGACCACGATCACCACGGTCGCCGCGATCACCACGGTCGCCGCGATCACCACGCTGGCCGCGGTCGCCGGATGGCGAACCCTCACCGACCGTTTCGGTCGCGGTGGAGATCCCTTGCCGGACGAGTTCGGCTTCCCACTCCGCGAGTGGTTCGCCGTCGGGGCCGAGCACGACATCGGCAGTCGACGCGGACGTCTTCGATGCACCGGAGTCACTCGACTCCGCGGGCGGCGGCGGAACGGCCGCGGCATTCTTCGGCGGGCGACCCGGACCACGCTTGGCGGGGGCGGCCGGAGCCTCGGACGGACCAGCCGACGGGCCGACCGTGTCGAGGATCTTCTTGATGATGTCTTCCTTCTTCGACCGGGCGACCGACTTCAAGCCGAGGGCCGTCGCGATGGCGACGAGTTGATCCTTGTCCTTCGATTCGAGCACCGACTGCTCGAGGGCATCTGCTGCCACGGGAACCTGCTTTCAGGAGGGGTGGAGGGCGTGCGGAACACGTCTACCGGCGACCCCGTGCCGGTGAGAAACATCTCGGTCGAACACAGCGACTCGAGGCGGTCCGGGAATCCGAACACCTCCGACCCTAGCCCTCACCCCCCGGTCCGGCAACGCATGGGCTGGTTTTCGTGGGTGAATTCACCCGGGATTCGCTCGATTCGAGAGACGAATGTCCTGCTAGCCGATCTGGGCGAGGGTGCGCCCGGCCGCGTCGTAGTAGGGCCGGTCGCCATCGATCTCGATCCGTCGAATACGTCGGTACTGGCCCACATGGTCGGCCGCCGCACGGTGCAAGGTCGACCGTTCGTCCCAAATCGCGACGTCACCTTCTCGCCACGACCACCGACAGTGGAAGGCCGGATTCGCCACGTGCTGCACGAGCATGTCGACCATCGCACGGCTTTCGTCGTCGGTCAGTTCGTTGATGCATCGTAGGAATCCATCGGCGAACATGAGAGCTTGCTTTCCCGTTTCGGGGTGCGTTCGCACGAGCGGATGTACGACCGGCGGAAAGTTGGAACGCAACTGTTCGGCCAGTGGACGACGGGCCTCACCCGACTTCTTCAACAGTGCGGCGATGAACGATTCGTTGTCGTGCGTGGCCGTCATGCCGCGCAGCATGGTCTGCATCGGTTGCGACAACGCATCGAAGGCTTTGGTGGCCGACGCCCACAACGTGTCGCCGCCGTACTCGGGGATCACCTCCATGCACAGGATCGCGACCATCGGAGGCTCTTCGATCCAGGTGACGTCGGTGTGCCACTGGTCAGCCACATTGGGATTGTCGGGACGGTCCTCGATCGTGGTCGGGTGAGGTGCCGTCATTCCTTGCAACCGCGCGATCGGGAAGATGCTCGGCTCGCCGAACCGTCGACCGAGTTCGATCTGCTCGTCGGCGGTCAGGAACTGATCACGGAAGAAAATCACCTCGTGCTCGAGAAGCAGTTGTCTGATCTCGGCGAAGTCAGTGTTCGGATCGCGTAGATCAACGCCTTCGATCAGACCGCCCAGTGCTCCGGCCACACGTGTGACTTTCATGTCGTCCCTCCGACGGCGAGGCTAGTCAGTGGCGCGACACGGAGCGAACGAACGCCTGCACCGTGGCCAAGTCGTTCGGAAGCGGGGTGGTGCGCTCGGGGCGCTCGAACAAATCGGCCAAGTGTTCCGGAAGCTCGGGGCGACGCCCAGTGGCCCGCTCGACCGCATCGGGGAACTTGGCCGGATGCGCCGTGGCGAGAGTGACCACCGGTGAACCGTGCGGAGCGCACTGGCGCGCGGCCGACACACCCACAGCGGTGTGCGGATCGATCTGCATTCCCGTGGTGCGATACACATCGGCCATCGTGGCGAGCGTGTCGGCGTCGTCGCAGCGAGCGGCTCGGAACACGGGCTCGATCCAACGCGCGTACTGATCGGGCTCGACGTCCATGCGACCGCTCTGACGGAAGCGGTTCATCTGCTCGGCGGTGGCTCCGCCGTCACGAGCGTTCATCTCGAAGAGAAGGCGTTCGAAATTCGACGACACCTGAATGTCCATCGACGGGCTCAGAGTCGGCACGACACCCGTGGCCGTCATCGCGCGCGAGGCGAAGAATCGCGTGAGGATGTCGTTGGTGTTGGAACCGACGATCAACTCGTCGACCGATGCACCCATCTCGCGAGCGATCCAGCCGGCGAGCACGTTGCCGAAGTTGCCCGTGGGCACGCTGAAGGTGACCGGCTGACCGCCGAGGGCATCGACCGCAGCCACGTAATACACGACCTGAGCCATCACGCGCGCCCAGTTGATGCTGTTGACGGCCGAGAGATTGAGTTCGGCGCGGAACGACGCGTCGTTGAACATGGCCTTCACGAGATCTTGACAGTCGTCGAACGTGCCCGCGAGTGCCACCGTGTGCACGTTGGGCGCGTCGACCGTGGTCATCTGCTTGCGCTGTACGTCGCTCACCCGACCTTCGGGATACAAAATCACGATGTCGACATTGCCGCAGGCCTTCACGCCGTCGATGGCGGCCGAACCGGTGTCGCCGCTCGTGGCACCGACGATCATGATGCGCTCACCTCGTCGGGCGAGAACGTGATCGAACATCCGACCGACCAATTGCAGTGCGACGTCCTTGAAGGCGAGAGTCGGACCATGGAACAACTCCATCAACCACTCGTCGGTGTCGATCTGCACGAGCGGAACGGTGGCCGGGTGACGGAACGTCGCATACGCATCGACACACATACGCAACAGATCGTCGGACGCGATCTCGTCACCGATGTAGGGCGACATCACCGCATGGGCGAGGTCGGCGTATCGACCGGTCGGGAGTTCGGGAAGTGTGGGGTACTCGGTCGGGACGTAGAGACCGCCGTCGGTGGCGAGACCGGCGAGCAGGACGTCGCTGAATCCGAGTTCGGGCGCCGAGCCACGCGTGGAGACGTACCGCATGCGATCAGGACCCGATCACACGCAAGATGGTGCCGACCTGCTGCACAACGTCGAGGTCGCGCAACTCACGCACGGTGGCCTGAACGTCGGACTCCTTGGCGAGGTGCGTGATGAACACGAGGCGAGCCTCGTTGCCGATGCCTTCCTGCTCGGCGGCGCGAATGCTCACACCGTGACGGGCGAAGATTCCGGTGACGGCGTGAAGCACACCCGGCTTGTCGGCCACCTCGAGCGACAACAGGTATTCGGAACTCGTCTCGTCGATCGGGAGCATGTTGGCCTTGCCGAACGAACCGATCGTGCCGTGCGAGCCCTTGGAGAGATTGACTGCTGCGTCGATCACGTCGCCGAGCACCGCGCTGGCGGTGGGGAAACCACCGGCTCCGCGTCCGTAGAACATGAGCGAACCGACCGCGCCTCCCTCGACGAACACGGCGTTGTAGCTGTCGCGCACGCTGGCCAGCGGGTGATGCAACGGCACCATGGCCGGATGCACGCGCACCGCCACACTTCCGGTCGTGGCATCGCGCTCGGCGATACCGAGCAACTTCACGACGTAGCCCAGACGACGCGCCACCGCGATGTCGGCGGCACTGATGCGACTGATGCCTTCGTGATACACGTCGCCGGCCACCACCTTGGCACCGAACGCAATACTCGCGATGATCGCCGCTTTGGCACCGGCGTCGAAACCTTCGACGTCGGCCGTTGGGTCGCGCTCGGCGTAGCCGAGTCGCTGCGCTTCGGTGAGTGCGGCTCCGTAGTCGGCACCTTCTTCGGTCATCTTGGTGAGAATGAAGTTGGTGGTGCCGTTGATGATGCCCATCACTCGATTGATCGGCTCGCCGCGCAGACTTTCGCGCAGCACGCGAATGACCGGGATGCCACCGGCGACGGCGGCTTCGAACAAGAGGTCGACTCCCGACTGATCGGCCTTACCGAAGAGCTCGACACCCACGTTGGCGAGAAGTTCTTTGTTGGCCGTGACGACCGGCTTGCCCGCCGACAACGCCGAGGTGATGAGTTCACGAGCCGGCTCGATGCCGCCGATCACTTCGACGACCAGATCGATGTTCGGGTCGGCGACCACGGCGTGTGCGTCACGAGTGAGAACGCCTTCGGGCAGAGTGACTTCGCGGTCGCGCGACATGTTGCGCACGGCGACCTTGTCGACACGCAGACGAACGCCGGTGCGCGCCTCGATGTCGTCGGCCTGCTGGGCGACGAGCTTCACGAACGCAGCACCCACGTTGCCGCAACCGAGTACGCCCACGCGGACGAGTCGCTTCTGATCAGCCTGTGAAGTCACGCCTGGCAGGCTACGGCAGATCGAGGCGGACCAGGTCGTCCATTGTTTCCCGGCGCACCACGAGCCGGGCTCGTCCATCGGCCACGAACACGACGGCCGGACGCGGCACCTTGTTGTAGTTGCTCGCCATCGAATGACCGTACGCACCGGTGACCGGAGTGGCGACGAGGTCGCCCACCTTCACATCGGCCGGAAGGGCGGCGTCGAAGATCAACACGTCACCGCTCTCGCAGTGTTTGCCCACCAGTCGTGCGCGGTCGGGACGTTCGGCCCCCACGTCGGACACGCGGAACGCTTCATAACCGCTGTTGTAGAGAACTGGGCGCGGATTGTCACTCATGCCTCCGTCGACCGCCACGTAGCGCCGGATTCCTGGAACGTCCTTCACCGTTCCCACGCGATACACCGTGATCGCCGCCGAGGCGACGATCGAACGACCGGGTTCGACCATCACCTTGGCATCGAGATCGAGTGCGGCACACGCATCGAGGAGCACACTCCCCCACGAAGCGATCGTGGGTGCTTCTTCGTCGAGTGTGTAGGCCACGCCGAGTCCGCCACCGAGCGTGAGTTCGGGGAGACCGTAGGGCTTGGCGAAGCGGGCCATCACTTCGGCGGCTCGGGCGAAACTGTCGACCGCGAAGACGTTGGAACCGATGTGACAATGGAAACCCACCAGCTCGGCACACCCGGTTCGCTTCACGAGTTCGGCGGCCCGTGCGGCATCGCCGTTACCGAGATTGAAACCGAACTTGGAATCGTCCTGACCGGTGGCGATGTACTCGTGAGTGTGCGCCTGCACGCCAGGAGTGACGCGGATCTGCACACGCGGAACCGGAAGTCCGCGACGACGCAGTTCGACGAGCCGATCGATCTCGTCGAAACTGTCGATGACGACGTGACGCACACCGGGGCGGATTCCGCCTTCGGCCGTGAGAGCGGCCTCGAGTTCGGTCAGGCTCTTGTTGTTGCCGTGGAACACGAGCCGATCACCGGGCACCCCGGCGTGTCGCGCCACGAACATCTCGCCACCGGTGGCGACATCGATGAGCAGACCTTCGTCGTGCACCAATCGAGCCATCGCCGTGCAGAGGAACGCCTTCGACGCGTAGATCACTCGGTCGGGACCGAACGCCTCGACGGCTTCGCGACAGCGGGACCGCAGGTGGTTCTCGTCGTAGACGAAGAGCGGCGTGCCGAATTCCTCGGCCACTCGATCGATTCGGCAACCCGAGATCGAGAGCGACCCATCGGTTTCGATGGCCGCACCATCGGGAAGGAGTCGCATCGGAACGGCGGGTGCCATCACATCTGCTCCGGTGCATCGATACCGAGTAGGGCCAGACCGCACTCCATGACCCGAGCCGTGACGTCGCACATCACGAGCCGTGACGTGCGCGTGGGTTCGTCGGCCTTGAGCACCGGACAGTGCTCGTAGAACGACGTGAAGGCCGTGGCCAGGTCGTACAGGTACGTGCACAGGCGATGCGGGCTGAACTTCTCGAGAGTGTCGGCCACTGCCGAGTCGAATCCGAGCACGGCGAGAGCGAGGGCTCGCTCCTGCGGTTCGATGACGGCCGGAGTGGTGCCACGCAACGACGTTCGCTCGACTCCGGCCCGGCGAAAGATGCTGCAGATACGTGCGTGGGCGTATTGCAGATACGGCGCCGTGTTGCCGTCGAACGACAACATGCGATCCCAGTCGAACACGTAATCGCGCACGCGATCGGTCGACAGATCGGCGTACTTCACCGCACCGATACCCACTTGCCGGGCGATGGCCAGACGCTCCTCCACCGCCAACTCGGGATTCTTCTCGGCAACCGCCGCTTCGGCGCGTACGAGAGCCTCGTCGAGCAAGTCGATGAACTTCAGCGGCTCACCGCTGCGACTCTTCAACATCTTGCGATCGGCACCGAGCACCGAGCCGAACGCGACGTGCACCGCTTCGGCTGGCTCCTTCAACCATCCGGCCATCCGCGCGACGTCGAACACCATCGAGAGATGCTGCGCTTGCGGCGACCCCACGACGTAGAGCAGGAGATCGGCGTCGAGTCGTTCGCGACGATCGATCACACACGCCAGATCACTGGTGGCGTAGTTGAAACCGCCAGTTCCCTTCTGCACGATGAGTGGCAGCGGATCACCGTCTCGATTGGTGTAGCCGGGCGGGAAGACCACATCGGCGCCGTCGGACTGCTGCAGCAAACCGAGAGCTTCGAGTCGCGTGATCACCTGAGGAAGAAGATCGTTGTAGGCACTCTCGCCCATCAAGTCGTCGTCGGTGAGGAGAACTCCGAGACGGTCGTACACCGCGTTGAAATGCTTGGTGGAGAGGGCGACGAGAAGTTTCCACAGTCGACGAGTCTCGGTATCACCACCTTGCAACATGACCACCCGAGCACGCGAACGTTCCTTGAACGCATCGTCGGCATCGAACTTCGCACGGGCTTGTTTGTAGAAGCCGTCGAGATCACCGAGCGAAAGGTGGTCGGCCGCTTCGGTCTCGCCGAGGTCGAGCAGATGCTCGATGAGCATGCCGAACGGTGTCCCCCAGTCGCCGATGTGGTTCTCGCGGATCACCTCGTGACCCACGAACTCGAGCATGCGCACGAGTGCGTCACCGATCACCGTCGTGCGCAAATGCCCGACGTGCATTTCCTTGGCGACGTTCGGTGCCGAGTAGTCGACCACGACCCGGCGAACGGGTGATGCGCTGCGCACACCGAGACGTTCGTCGGAGGCAACAGCAGCGATTTCGTCGGCGAGGAAGTCGTCGTGCACGACGATGTTGAGAAATCCGGGACCGGCCACTTCGAGCGTGGCACGGATGTCGGGGCGCGAGAGAGCCTCGGCCAGCACGGCCTCGGCCACGTCGCGCGGAGGCCGGCCCAACTCTTTGGCCAGGGCGAGGGCGCCGTTGGCCTGCGCGTCGGCCCGATCGGACGGCCGCACGACCGGATCGACTCCGGCCCGTCCCGCCACCGCCTCGAAAGCCGGCTGCAAGCGAGCCGCGAGAGTCACGAGGGGATCAGCCATGGCTCTCCATTGTGGCCTCGTCGGCGCTGATCACCCGCGTTCATTGCGCGGCGCATGTCGGGAAGGGTCGGTTCGGTTGCCGGGTAGCCTGACCGAGTTGCCCACGTAGCTCAGTGGATAGAGCGTCTGCCTCCGGAGCAGAAGGTCGTAGGTCCGATTCCTACCGTGGGCGCCACTGCAAGGTCAGGGCAGGGTCGACGTGCCGCCGGGGCGACGCGGAAGGGTCGTCGTTGCGCCCGAGGGCTTCTTGGTCGTCGGAGGGGACACCGTCGTGGTCGGCGCGGCCGTCGTGCTGGGTGCCGCGGTGGTCTTGGGAACCGTTCGCGTGCTCGGCTTGCTCGTGGTGTCGGGGGTCGACGAGTCCGATTGCTCGTCCTTGTCGGCGTCGTCCTCGTCATCGCCTTCGGTGTCTTCGGCGTCGGTCGAATCGGGTGACGACGAATCCGTCGTCTCGTCGTCGGTCTCAGGCGATGTCGTCGAAGAGGAACGCTCCTCGAACCTCTCGACAATCTCCGGAGGGCACTCACGGTTGTCGACATGAATCTGCTCGTAGTACTCCGAGTCAGGATCGCACTTCGCCAAGACACACGAGCCCGACTCATAGCCATCCGCATCGAAATCTTCGCTGAACGGGTCACACGGAGTCTCGAGCTCCCCATACATGTCATCCGACATCTGAGTCGAAGCTGAGTCGTCGCCGCAGCCAACGGACACGCCAGCCACAAGGGCCATCCCCATCACGAACACTCCGAACGACCGCATTTTCGATGTCACCACGACCCCTCTCACCTTTCTTGCACCTTACGTCCAACAACCACCCCGGCACCTGTTTCCGATACCGGTGCTCGACTCACGGCCGGGTGGTTGGCGGAGCGACGGGGGCGGGCGCCGACGGGCTCGACGACGACGGCATGTCCGGATACATGGGATACGTCGGGGCGGTCGTCGATGCAACCGTCGACGACGTCGACGACGTACTCGGTGCCATCGTCGAGGTACTTGCGGGAACCGACGTCGCGGCAGTCGTCGCCGGTCTCGACGGCCGCGATGAACTGGGCGACGACGCCACGGATCCTGCCGGCGCGGAATCGGTCGGAGCATCGGTCGACGGCACCGACGAGGGTTCGTCGGGGGCCGAGGTCGACGTCTCCGAGACCGTTGTCGTCGTCTCCTCCGGTGCATCGGTCTCCGACGTCGCCGAGGTGGGCGGGGGCGGCATGTCATCGCTGGAGTCATCCCCACAACCCACTGACACGACGGAAACCAGCGCCATCGCCATCACGAACACTCCGAACGACCGCGTCCTTGTCGACATCTCGACCCCTTTCACGCCGTCGGAAACCCTAGACCCCCGGTGTTCTGGGTCTAAAAAACAACGCCTGGCGTCCGAATACAGACCCAGAACGCCGAGGGAAAGTCCTGTTCAGAGGGGTGATCGGGCGGATCCTCAAGATTTCTCGGAAATTCCTGACGAAAAGTGCGAGGACTTCACGACCCATGGCTCTTGTCCGGTGTGCAGCAACGGGTTGCACACCAACACACAAGGACAACCGCCATGAAGACCACCCGCAACCTCACCATCAAGAAGACCATCCTCGCCACCGTCGCTGTGGCCGGACTGGTCGCCGGAACCGCCGCCTGCGGCGGCAAGAACACCTCCTCGGCCGAGGCCGAGAAGCAGGCCCTCGTCGAACTGCTCATCGAAGCTGCCAAGAGCGGCGCCACCGATGCGGCCATCGCCGAGATCATCGGCGAAACCGATCCGAACGTGATCGCTCAGGTCATGCCGGAGGTCGTCGACGAACTCGACATCAACTTCCCCGAGATGGGCATCGACACTCCGACTGCACCGGTCGCACCGGAAGCGGGCGGCGAGATCGCTCCGGAAGAAGTCGCTCCCGAG
>VFQT010002810.1_pt1 | contig 16988 bp, 15 predicted proteins | sample 3512381 | NCBI WGS metagenome assembly VFQT01 (sample SAMN10412376, study PRJNA504923) | tailings metagenome | isolation source: Relicate 2 Philex TSF3 active mining site | place: Philippines: Tuba, Benguet | collected 2017-08-29
TTACCTCGAGCAACTGTGTCGCGGGTAACGCGGCCGCCGGCGCAGGCGTAGGGCCGAATATGCTGCACTACGTATTGGGCATCACCAAGGCCTACACCACGCGTGTCGGTTCCGGCCCGTTTCCATCCGAGTTACCCACCGATGCGGGCATTGGACAGCATCTGGCGAAAGTAGGTTTCGAGTTTGGCACTGTCACCGGACGCCCACGCCGCTGCGGTTGGTTCGATGCCGCGCTGGTAAGACGTTCGGTACAGATCAATGGCGTATCCGGCATGTGCTTGACCAAACTGGATGTGCTTGACGGCTTGGATACCTTGAAGCTGTGCGTCGGCTACAAGCTCAACGGAAAAACCGTGGATGTCTTTCCGGTAGGCGCCGAAGACGCTGCAGCGTGTGAGCCTATCTACGAAGACATGCCGGGCTGGAAGCAACCTACGGTGGGTGCGAGCAGCCTGGATGCTTTACCCGCAGCAGCCCGCGCCTACGTCAGTCGTATTGAGGAACTGGTCGGTGTGCCGGTTGATATGGTGTCGACCGGTCCGGATCGTCGCGAAACCATCGTACTGCGGCATCCGTTCAATACACAACCCGGCTAATTCCCATGGTCGGCGATTCAGGTCATCGCTGGGTTGATTGGGATGAGTACCATCTGCTGATAGAGCGCCTGGCTACCACGGTGCATGAGTCCGGCTACCGCTTTGATCACGCGCTGTGCCTGGCGCGCGGCGGCTTACGCGTCGGTGATATGTTTTCGCGGCTGTTTCGAGTGCCATTGTCGATACTCTCAACGAGTTCCTACCGGGAGGCCCTCGGCACCAAGCGCGGAGAGCTGGCGATATCCAACAGCATTACCTCAAATGCCGGCCCGCTTTCCGGGCGCGTGCTGTTGCTTGATGATCTGGTTGATTCTGGTGTAACGCTTGCGAGCGTGCCGCACTATCTTCAACAGAACTACCCTGGCATTACCGAGATTCGCTCGGCAGTGATCTGGTTCAAAGCCTGCTCGGTGACTCGGCCTGATTATTTTGTGGAGTATCTGCCGGATAATCCATGGATTCATCAGCCGTTCGAGATTTACGACGAGATGACGCCGGATCGGCTTTCGTCGGTACGACCAAATAAATGAGCGCACAACACATTGGTGTTGTGCTCGTGCGGACCATAAAAAAAGAGGCTGCTTTCGCAACCTCTGTTTTTTATGGTGCCCACGGAGGGACTCGAACCCCCACACCTTGCGGCACATGGACCTGAACCATGCGCGTCTACCAATTCCGCCACGTGGGCCAAAAGAAGCGGGATTATAGTGGCTCAGGGGAAAAAGTCAAATAAGGCCTATTCCCGCGCCAAGTCGTTTTTTAGTCGCTCGGTTACACTAGGGGTGCGAATTTGCCCATCAGATCAAACGTTCTTTGAGCACCTATCCCTACAGCATTCCCAGCCGGGAGGACATCCTCGGCATATTGCGCACCGCTACCGAACCGCAAACGCTTGCCGCTATCGCTAAAGCGCTGGCAGTGAAGGATGCGGAAATCGATGGCTTGACGCGGCGCTTGGTTGCGATGGAGCGTGACGGGCAAATCAAGCCCGACCGGCGCGGACGACTCCAGCTGGCCAATACATCAAGTTTTATCGAGGGCATCGTATCCGCACATCGCGACGGCTACGGATTTTTGCTGCCCGATGAGGGTGAAGATATTTTCTTGCCAGAGCGCGAGATGCAGAAGGTACTGCATGGCGATCGGGTGCAGGTACGCGTAACGGGTCTTGATCGTCGTGGTCGTCCCGAGGGCACGATTGTCGAGGTGGTTAGCCGCGCTAATACACACGTCATCGGTCGGCTGGTGAATGAAAATGGTGTGTGGCTGGTCGTACCGGAAGATAAACGCATCAGCCATGACATCTTGCTGGTTGGTTCGGTGGGTGAGGCCAAAGCAGGTCAAGTGGTCAGTGTTGAGCTAACCGAGCAGCCATCTCGTTACTCGCAGCCCGTCGGAAAAATTGCTGAAGTGCTGGGCGCGATTGATGACCCCGGTATGGAGATCGAGATCGCGGTACGAAAGTACGGTGTGCCGCATGAGTTTTCAGTGGCAGCGCAAAAGTTGGCTGCGACTTTGCCGTCAGAAGTAGGCGACAACGACCTTGATGCGCGTGTCGATTTACGCGATGTGCCGTTGGTGACAATCGATGGCGAAGATGCGCGCGACTTTGATGATGCGGTGTACTGCGAGCCCTGCAAGATCGGGCGTAGCAAAGGCTACCGCTTGATTGTGGCGATTGCCGACGTTAGTCATTACGTCAAACCGAATGATGCGCTTGACGCTGATGCGCTTGAGCGCAGCACCTCGGTGTATTTTCCGCGGCGTGTGATTCCGATGCTGCCGGAAAAACTCTCTAATGGCTTATGTTCGCTGAACCCGGAGGTTGATCGCTTGACGCTGGTGTGTGATGCCGTCATCACCATGAGCGGAGAAATCCACGCATACCAGTTTTATCCTGCGGTGATTCACTCCGCAGCGCGATTGACTTACACCGAGGTGGCTGCGGTTCTTGCCAATACACGCGGGCCAGAGGCGCAGCGTCGCGCCGGCTTGTTGCCGCATCTTCAAGATCTGTATGACTTGTTTCAGGTCTTGCTGGGAGCGCGCAAGCAGCGTGGTGCGATGGACTTTGAAACCACCGAGACCTATATCGTTGTGAATGCCGCTGGCAAGATCGAGAAAATTCTGCCGCGCACGCGCAATGATGCGCATCGGGTGATTGAAGAGTGCATGCTGGCCGCTAACGTCTGCGCTGCAGACTTTGTGCATCGGCATCAGCACCCGGCGCTGTACCGTATCCATGCAAGCCCTTCCGAGGAAAAACTGAATCAGCTGCGTACTTTTCTCAAACAGCTCGGTTTATCGCTCGGTGGTGGTAACTCTCCCGCGGCGTCGGATTATGCTCAGCTGATGGAAAAGATTCATGGCCGCCCGGATGCCGTGCTGCTGCAGACCATGTTGCTGCGCTCAATGCAGCAGGCAGTGTACAGCCCGGAGAATATTGGTCATTTCGGTTTGTCGTACCAGGCGTATGCGCATTTCACCAGCCCGATCCGGCGTTACCCGGATCTGTTAACGCATCGCGCTATCAAGTCGATTTTGCAGGGCAAGCGCTACCACCCGAAGGGCATTGAAACCGAAACACTCAACACCAATCTATCGCCAATGGCGCGCAAGTTACTTGCGCGAGACCGCGCTAGTGGTAAGAAGCGCGCTGAAGGAGATTTGGCGATTTGGGAATCGCTCGGTATTCATTGCTCGGCAAACGAGCGGCGTGCTGATGAGGCCTCGCGTGATGTTGAGGCATGGCTGAAGTGCTATTTTGTGCGCGATAAACTCGGTGAAGAATTCACCGGCACGATTTCCGGTGTTGCTTCGTTCGGTATTTTTGTACAGCTCGATGCACTGTATATCGAAGGCATGGTGCATGTGACGGATTTGGGCGCGGATTATTTTCAGTATGATGAGGCGCGTCACGAGCTGCGTGGTCAGCGTACGGGTATTCGTTATCAGCTCACTGACCGGGTAACAGTTCAGGTCAGTCGGGTGGATCTGGATGCGCGTCGTATTGATTTGCGGCTGGTTCATCAGCCCGATATTCATACACAAATCAAGAAAGAGTCGCGCCGTGCCGATGCAGAGCATGTGCGCAGCGGCTTGTTCGGTGCAAAAAAAGCCGCGAAAAAAGCGCCCAAAAAAGCTGCGGCTGCGAAGCCGGAGAGTGTCAAGGCGCGTAAAAGCGCGAACAAGGCCAAGGCAAGCAGCAGTGCATCCCGCACCGGTCGTAAAAAGCGTAAGTAAATTACTTTGAAATCGAAACTTCTTTTTGGCTTCCACGCAGTGACCGCGCGCTTACGACTGGACGCGTCGACTGTACAGGAAATCTACGTCGATTCCTCGCGCCATGATCGACGCATGGGCGATTTGCTACGCGCCGCAAAAGGTGCCAACGTACGTATCATCCAAGCGGACGATCAGCGACTTGATGCGATGGTGGGTACGCGTCGTCATCAAGGCGTTGTTGCCCGCGCGAGTGAGCTCTCATTGGCGCGCAATCTGGCTGAGTTGCTGGACATGATTCAGGGGCCGCCGCTTTTGCTACTGCTTGATGGCGTGACTGATCCGCATAATCTTGGCGCGTGCTTGCGCGTGGCCGATGGTGCGGGTGCGCATGCGGTAATTGCGCCCAAGGACCGCGCTGTAGGTTTGAACGCCACTGCGAGCAAAGTGGCAAGCGGTGCCGCAGACACTGTGCCCTACATCACGGTAACGAACTTGGCACGTACCATGCGCGATCTGCAAGAGCGCGATATTTGGTTGACCGGCACGACCGATGATGCCGAACAAAGCCTGTTCGATCTTGATTACACGGGTGGTACAGCGTTCGTGATGGGATCAGAGGGCGAGGGCATGCGACGCTTAACGCGCGAGAACTGCGATCGTCTGGTCAGCTTGCCGATGATGGGCTCTGTTGAGAGCCTTAATGTCTCGGTGGCCTCCGGGGTGTGTCTGTACGAGGCGCGCCGGCAGCGGTTGTTTGCGTCGCGTGGGTAAAATGTCGGGATCGGTCCCGGAGTTCTGACATGTTCAGCCGCATCAACCAAGACATCAGTAGCATCATGCAGCGAGACCCCGCAGCGCGCAGTCGCTGGGAGGTGTTGACCTGCTACCCCGGCCTGCACGCCATCATCATGCACCGTTGGGCCAATGCCTGCTGGCGTATCGGTTTCAAGTGGCTGGGGCGTTTCATCTCTTATTTCTCGCGGGCCATGACCGGTATAGAAATTCACCCCGGTGCAACCATAGGGCAACGCGTATTTATCGATCACGGCTTTGGTGTGGTGATCGGCGAAACCGCCGAGATCGGCGATGACTGCACGATCTATCAAGGTGCTACTTTGGGTGGCACATCGCTGAGCAAGGGTAGCAAACGTCACCCGACCCTCGGTCGCGGGGTCATTATCGGCGCTGGCGCTCAGGTGCTGGGTGGGTTCACGGTGGGCGATGGCGCGAAGGTCGGTTCGAACGCAGTTGTCGTGAAGGCAGTGCCACCCGGCGCCACCGCAGTCGGAAACCCGGCGCGTGTTATCGAGAAAGATGCGCATGGCGAACGGGATGATGCGGCGGCGCGAATGTTCGCCGCCTATGGCTTGACATCAAATGGTGATGATCCGCTTTCCAAAGCCTTGCACGGCCTGATCGATAATGCAGCTTCGCAGGAAATGCAGCTTCAGAAGATTATTGCCGCGTTAAAAGCAGCGGGTATCGCAGTGGAAGACGTTGCGTCCTCGGACCGCTTCAACGCAGAGCAACTCAATAAACTGGTTGAGTAGTGCAAGGCGCTGTCGTGGCTTCTGCTGTTGCTTCGGCCTGCGCATGTCGTGAAGTTATTTACGGGCACGATCGAGTTCGAGCATCCTCAGTACCTTGCGCTGTACCTTGCCGGTAGTGGTCATCGGTAGCGCATCAATAAACTCGATCTCTTTGGGATACTCGTACGGCGCAAGTCGATCGCGCACATGCTGTTGCAGATCGTGAATCAGAGCGGCGTCTTGTTGCGCGCCGCGTGGCGTATCGGGTGTCAGGACCACAAATGCCTTGATCACGTTGCCGCGCTCTGCGTCGGGCTTGGGTACGACGGCTGCGTTCGCTACTGCGGCGTGTTTCACCAGACAGTTTTCAATCTCTGACGGCCCGATCCGGTAGCCCGCAGCTTTGAACATATCGTCGGCGCGACCGCGATACCAAAGATAGCCATCGCTATCCATCTCTGCCAGATCGCCGGTCATCAACCAGTCACCTTGAAACTTTTCAGTGCTCGCCTCGGGCCTGCGCCAGTAGCCGGTAAAAATGACAGGGTCCGGATGCCCGTGACTATCGTGGCGATGGAGCGCCAGCTCGCCGATCTGGCCTGGCGCCACCGGTGAACCAGTGTCATCGAGCAGCTCCACCCTATGCCCCGGGTATGGCTTGCCCATGCTGCCCGCGCGCGCCGGCCAGCGGACTGCGCAATTACCCACCAGGTAGTTGGCCTCGGTTTGCCCGAACATCTCATTGACCGTGACACCAAGCGCTTGCTGCGTCCACTGGAATACCGCATCGCCCACTGCCTCGCCTGCACTCATGATCGCGCGTAGCTTGAGCTGATAGTCTTGTCGCGGGCTCGGTACCGCTTTCATCATCATCTTCAGCGCAGTGGGAAACAGAAAGGTGTTGGTGACTTGATGTCGCTCCATCAGTTTGAATGCGTGCTCTGCAGAAAAGCGCGCTCGGCTGGCGATGATGGTTTGGCCAAAGTAGAGCGTTGGCAGCAGAGCGTCCATCAGGCCACCGGTCCAGGCCCAATCCGCTGGCGACCAGAACACATCACCTGCTTGTGGAAACCAGTTTTGTGATGCGACGAAACCGGGCAGATTGCCAATCAATGCGGCCTGCGGGATCAGCGCGCCTTTTGGCGAGCCCGTGGTGCCGCTGGTGTAGATCAGAATCGCGGGGTCGTTAGCACCAGTGACGGTAGCCTCAAAGTCATCAGGCGCTTGCGCGAGTGCCTGATGCCATGCGATCAGGTCATTGCGCACTACATCCACTGCAACAACATGATCAAGCGCGGGACAATCCGCTCGCACTGCATCGATGGCGGCGATGGCGCTGCTGTCTACAATCGCTACCGTCGTTTCACTGTCTTGTAGCCGGTACGCCATCGCCTCCGGGCCGAACAGTACGGACAGCGGCATCGCGATTGCGCCGAGTTGCTGACACGCGATATGCGCCGCCGCGACCTCGGGCCGCTGCGCCATCACAATCGCAACCCGTGTTCCCGATTGCACACCGAGCGAACTCAGCACATGACTGAGCCGGTTAGCGTCTTGCTGCAACATGGCGTAAGTGATCGCCTGGTGCTCATGGTCGGCATCATCGACCACAATCGCGACCCGGTGGGTGTGCTCGGGATGCCTGGCCCAGCGCCCGCAACATAGCTCGGCGATGTTGCAGTTATCGGGTACCCACCAGCGGAACGATTGGTAGAGGGTATCGTAGTGATCGACTGCGGCCATCGGAGGTGTGCGTTGTGTCGCCTATAATTTCACGCTTGGATACTAGCCCTCGCCGCCGGCGATGGCAATCCAGAACCCGCGCCTCTCATGCCGACCTATTCCAGCACTTCCCGATCCGAGTTTCTGACCCTGCGTGGCCTGCGAATGCATATCCGGCACTGGGGTGCGGATGCCGCGCCCAAGCTGTTTCTGCTGCATGGCTGGATGGATGTGTCGGCGTCATTTCAGTTCATGGTCGACGCATTCGCCAGTGATTGGCACGTGATCGCTCTCGACTGGCGCGGTTTCGGATTATCCGAGCGGGTCGCGACCGATTGCTACTGGTTTCCTGATTACTTGGCAGACCTCGACGCCATGCTCGACGTACTCGCGCCCGAGCAGGCAGTGACATTAGTGGGGCACAGTATGGGAGGCAATATCGCCACCTTGTACGCAGGTGTGCGACCGCAGCGTGTCTCAAGGCTGGTGAATCTGGAAGGTTTCGGACTTGCGAATACGGTACCGGCGCAGGCACCAAACCGTTACGCGCAGTGGCTGGACGAGCTGCGCGAACCACCTTCGATGCGAAGCTACCCGAGCCGAGAGGCAGTAGCAGAGCGATTGAGGAAGAACAATCCCAGGCTGACACCGGAGCGCGCCATGTTTTTATCCGATCATTGGGCTGTGCCGGACGCCCACGGCGCGTGGCATGTACAAGGCGATCCCAAGCATAAAATCGTCAGCGCCAACTTGTACCGCACCGAGGAGGTGTTGGCCTGCTGGCAGCAGATCACGGCGCCGGTACTGTGGGTTGAAGCGGAGCATACCGATGTGTGGCGCTGGATGGGGCCGAAAGCTGAAGTGCGCGCAGAGATTGATCGTCGGATGCGCGTGATTCCCGATGTCAGATCTGCACTGATCAAAGACGCCGGGCATATGTTGCACCATGATCAGCCCGAGGCACTGGCGCACTTGATCGAGGATTTTCTTATTCGATGAGGCGCATACGCCTATATCGCGTCGGGCGTACAATTGCGACTTGAGCGCATCAAATCTTCTCCGAGCATCCCCATGTTGAACGCCGATCTGCACTGTCACTCGATTGTGTCGGACGGTACGCTCACGCCTACCGCGCTGGCGCAACGCGCCAAAGCCAATGGTGTGGGGTTGTGGGCGCTAACGGATCATGACGAGATCGACGGTATCGCCGAGGCGCGTGCCGCTGCAGACGCGGCCGGGCTGCGGTTTATGGCCGGCGTCGAAATATCGATCACATGGTCTGGCAAGACCGTGCATATTGTGGGCTTGGGTGTTGACGAGCACGATCCCGATTTGTGCGCTGGCCTTGCCTCGGTACGTGGCGGGCGGGAGCGCCGCGGGCGTGAGATAGCGGAATCCTTGTCGCAAGCGGGGATTGAAGGTGCCTTTGAAGGTGCCATGCAGCACGCAGGTAACCCGGAGATGCTGGGGCGCACCCATTTCGCACGATTTCTGGTTGAAAGCGGCATCCGGCCGACGGTGGCGGATGTGTTCAGGCACTACCTGGTTGAGGGCAAGCCTGGTTATGTGCCACACCGCTGGGGTGACCTTGAGCATGCGGTCAAATGGATCCGCGGCGCTGGCGGTCGCGCCGTCATTGCACATCCTGCGCGCTATGGCTTAACCGAATTGCAACAGCAGGCGCTGATCGAGGCTTTTAAAGATATGGGCGGTGAGGGTATCGAGGTGGTTACCGGTAGCCACACGCCGGAGGAGTACCAGCGCTATGCGCAGGTTGCGCGCCACATGGGGCTGATGGCCTCGCGTGGCTCCGACTTCCACGGCATCACGGAGTCCGGGGCAGACTTGGGCTCGTTGCCACCGCTGCCTGCGGATCTCAAGCCGGTTTGGTACGATTGGTGAGAGATTCTCAACGTCAACCATAGTAAACCTTCGGCTTTCTCTGAGTTGAATTCCGTCCCAAGCGTCGCCACATCCGTTCGCACGTGGCCATAATTCGCCTCTGAATGCGGCCACGACCCGCGTATGTTCACTGAGTCTTCTTCGGAGACCGATCCATGAAAAGAATCGTCTTATTTGTCCTGACAAACGTCGCCGTCATCGCGGTCATGTCGATCGTGTTGTCGGTGCTGGGTGTTGATCGCTTCCTGACTTCCCAAGGCCTGAACGTCGGCAGCTTGCTGGTGTTCTCGTTGGTGGTGGGCTTCACGGGCGCGATTTTCTCGCTCCTGATCAGCAAGCCTATGGCGAAATGGAGCACCGGCGCCAATGTTATCGAGCAGCCGCAAAACGAGACCGAGCGCTGGCTGCTTGACACGGTACGTCGGCTTGCCGATCGCGCAGGCATTGGTATGCCGGAGGTGGCCGTCTACGAGGGTGAGCCGAATGCTTTCGCCACCGGTGCCTTCCGCAATGAGGCGCTGGTGGCAGTGTCGACTGGTCTGCTGATGAACATGACGCGCGACGAGGTCGAGGCGGTGCTGGGGCACGAGGTTGCGCACATTGCCAATGGCGACATGGTGACCATGACGCTGATTCAAGGCGTGACGAACACCTTTGTTGTTTTCCTTTCGCGGATTGTCGGCTACGTGGTTGATCGCGCGCTGTCACGCAATGACGAGAGCACCGGCGGTATCGGCTACATGGTCACGGTGATTGTTTGCCAGATCGTGTTCGGGCTGCTCGCGTCGATGATCGTTGCCTGGTTCTCGCGGCAGCGTGAATTTCGTGCCGACGCCGGCGCCGCGCAGCTGATGGGCAATCGCCAGCCGATGATCAATGCCTTGCACCGGCTCAGTACCCTGCATGAAGCGGCGCTGCCGCAGTCGGTCGCCGCGCTCGGTATTAATCACTCGAGTGGCTTCTTTGAGCTATTCTCTACCCATCCGCCACTTGAGGAGCGCATTGCAGCGCTACAGCGCAGCTAACCCCGGCTGCATCAGTACCTCAAAGCGACAGGCTGATACGCTGTCGCTTTTGTTTTATCCCTATGACTCAATACTTTCATATTCACCCGGACAACCCCCAACCAAGACTGATCCGGCAGGCAGCAGAGATTATTCATGCGGGCGGTATCGTTGCATTACCCACCGACTCCAGCTACGCCCTGGTCTGCCATCTCGACGACAAGGGCGCGGTTGACCGACTGCGCAGAATTCGCGGTGTCGATGAAAAACACCACCTGACACTGCTCTGCCGTGATCTGTCAGAGATCGCGACCTATGCGCGTGTCGATAACAAGCAGTACCGCTTGCTGAAAGCGGCCACGCCCGGTCCTTACACGTTCATTCTGGAGGCGACACGCGAGGTACCGCGCCGGCTATCGCACCCGTCACGCAAAACCATAGGTTTACGCGTCCCTGAAAATACAATCGCGCTGGCGCTGCTGCAGGAGTTGGGTCAGGCATTGATCGGTACAACCTTGATTCCCGCTGGTAATGACACACCGCTGAATGACCCCGACGAGATTCGCGACACACTACAGCGTCAGGTTGAGCTGGTGGTCGATGGCGGTAGCTGCGGATTAGAACCCACCACCGTGGTCGACTTAACCGGTGACGGCCCGCAGGTATTGCGACAAGGGAGAGGTGAAATTGCCTTGTTCGCTTAGGATGTTGTCTGCAGATGATATGCGGTCGTACCAGAGCGCTCTGCTAAAATTCCAATGATGAGTGACACAATCCAGACGATTGCAGTCTATGCATTGCCGATTCTGTTCGCGATCACGCTACATGAGGCAGCGCATGCCTACGCCGCGCGCTTCTTCGGTGACCTGACGGCCTACTCGCAAGGCCGTATGAGTCTTAATCCGGCCAAACATATCGACCCTCTCGGTACGATTGCTCTGCAACTGGTGCTTGCGCTGGTACAGAGCCCATTCATATTTGGTTATGCCAAGCCGGTGCCGGTTGATTTCTCGCGATTGAATAATCCCAAGCGCGACATGCTCTGGGTAGCGCTGGCTGGCCCCGCTGCCAACTTGGTGATGGCACTCGGTTGGATGATTGTGTACTTCGTGATGTATGGCGCCTCGTTACAAGAAGAGTACTTCTTTCGTGTGGCGGAAGCGGGCATCGTGGTCAACCTGGTGCTGTTCGCGTTTAATTTGTTTCCACTGCCGCCGCTGGATGGTGGCCGCATACTAACGAGCTTGCTGCCGATGCGTTATGCATTCAAGTTCGCTCGACTTGAACCGTATGGTTTTTTTATTGTGCTCGCATTAGCGATGCTCAACCTGTTGAAGTATTGGATGATCCCGGTGGTGGCAGCAGCGAATGGCCTACTCTCCGTACTGGTCGCTCCTCTTAAATTTCTAGTCACCTGACCCAACATGTATCCTGATCGCGTTGTCTCCGGAATGCGCCCGACCGGCGCAATGCACCTTGGCCACTACCATGGCGCGCTGAAAAATTGGGTAAAGCTGCAGTCCGAGCATCCTTGTTTATTCTTTGTCGCCGACTGGCACGCGCTGACGACGCACTACGATGATCCTTCCATCATCGAGAGCAGCACCTGGGATATGGTGATCGATTGGCTTGCCGCAGGTATTGATCCCTCGCAGGCAACCGTATTCATTCAATCCAAAGTGCCCGAGCATGCCGAGCTCCATCTGCTGCTATCGATGTCGACCCCGCTGGGTTGGTTGGAACGAGTGCCAACCTACAAAGATCAGCAAGAAAAACTCGCCGATCGAGATCTCGCTACGTATGGCTTCTTGGGTTACCCGCTGTTGCAGGCAGCTGATGTGCTGATTTATCGCGCTAGCATGGTGCCGGTGGGTGAAGATCAGGTGCCGCATATCGAGATGATGCGCGAGATCGCGCGTCGTTTTAATTATCTGTACGGTCGCGAGAAAGACTTCGAACAAAAAGCCCAGGAGGCAGTCAAGAAGCTCGGCGCCAAACGAGCCAAGCTCTACACCGAGTTGCGGTCGGAGTTTCAGCAGAAGGGTGATGATGAGGCGCTGGCGCAAGCCAAGGCCATGCTCGACGACGCCCAAAATCTTTCCATGATCGATCGCGAGCGTTTATTCGGCTACCTGGAGGGCAGCCGTAAACTGATCTTGGTCGAGCCGCAGGCGCTGCTGACTGAGGCCTCGCGACTGCCGGGGCTGGATGGTCAGAAAATGTCCAAGAGCTATGGCAACACCATCGCGCTGCGCGATGACAGTGACACCGTGACCAAGAAAATCAGAACCATGCCGACTGATCCCGCGCGCGTGCGCCGCACTGACCCCGGTAACCCCGACAAATGCCCGGTATGGATGTTCCATCAGGTGTACTCCGATCAGGCTACGCAGGATTGGGTGGTGCAAGGTTGCAAGACGGCGGGCATAGGTTGCATCGAGTGCAAGCAACCCGTGATCGATGGCATCCTGAAAGAGCAAGAGCAGATGCGCGAGCGTGCGCAGCAGTATCTGGATGATCCATCCTTAGTACGAGCGATCGTCGCCGATGGCTGTGATCAAGCGCGCAAGCTGGCGCAAGAGACCATGCGCGACGTGCGCGAAGAGATGGGGCTCTCCTACAACTGATGTCGCATGGTGTTGCTGAGCCCTCTGCTTGGGTTGAACGTTTTGCGCCGCTCATCCCGCCCGGCAGAGTGCTGGATCTGGCGTGTGGTGGTGGCCGCCACGCGCGTTTGCTGGCGGAGATGGGTCATGACGTGCTTGCGGTCGACCGAGATGCGGCAGCGCTCGCTACCTTGGCCGACGAGCGCATACAGACTCGCCTGATCGATCTGGAGCAATCTGGCGCTAAGCAACAACCGCTGTGGCCGTTAGCGCCTTCGATGTACAGCGGCGTTGTGGTGACCAACTACCTGCACCGTCCGCTAATGAGTGCATTGCTGGGTTCGGTTCAACCCGGTGGCGTACTGATCTACGAAACCTTCGCACAGGGTAATGGACAATTTGGCAAGCCATCGAATCCGGATTTCTTGCTGGCGCGCGGCGAGTTGCTTGAATTTGGCTTTCTTGCGCCGACGTGGCAGGTGATCGCGTTTGAAGATGGTTATGTTGATATGCCGAAGCCGGCAATGATTCAGCGCATATGCGCTCGGCGCGAAGGTGCAGCAACCACTTGTAGCAGCGTTGCACTTTGATGGCACTTTGATACGTGATTATCCGACCCCGGGCGGTGCTGATCCGATACAATTCGGCTTTTGCTCTCGCACGATAACCCCACCATGATCCAAGGCAGCATAGTTGCAATCGTCACGCCCATGTTCGAGGATGGCAGCCTCGATTTTGCGAGCCTGAAGGCGCTGCTTGACTGGCACGTGGCTGAGGGCACCGACGGCATTGTTATTGTGGGCACTACCGGCGAATCGCCAACCGTTTCGGTTGAAGAGCACTGTGAACTGATCAAGGTCGCGACCGAACATGTGGCGGGTCGGATTCCGGTAATCGCAGGCACGGGCGGTAACTCTACGGCCGAGGCAATCGAGCTTACTGCGTACGCCAAGCAAGCAGGTGCCGACGCGTCATTGCAAGTCGTGCCTTACTACAACCGTCCGACCCAAGAAGGAATGGCGCAGCACTTCACACGCATTGCCGAGGCAGTTGACTTGCCCATGATTCTTTACAACGTGCCGGGCCGCACGGTGGCAGACATGAGCAATGACACCATTGTTCGGCTGTCAGCTGTCCCAGGTATTGTGGGGGTTAAAGATGCCACCGGTAATATCGCACGCGGCAGTGAATTGCTTCGCGCGGTACCGAAATCATTTGCAGTTTTCTCGGGCGATGATGCAACCGCGATGGCGCTGATGTTTTGCGGTGGTAAAGGCAATATCTCGGTCACTGCAAACGTGGCTCCGCGCGCGATGCATGAGCTCTGCGTTGCAGCGATGAGCGGTCGGGTTGCCGAGGCGGTTGCCATTAACGACAAGCTGATTCCGCTGCACAGTCGTTTGTTTGTTGAGCCCAATCCTGTGCCGGTGAAATGGGCATTACAGCAGATGGGCCGTATCCAAGCGGGCATACGATTGCCGCTGGTTCCGCTTGGCGCGGGAAGTCATGAGTTACTGCGTAGCGCGCTGCGCGAATCTGGCGTGCTGCACTGACGCTCCCATACTGAACATTCTCCGGTAATGAAATGAATCTTGCACTTATCACGCGGTTTACAACGCGATATTCTGGCAAACGCTGGCTGATACCGAGCGTGCTCGTTATGCTTGCTGGTTGCAGCAGTGTTAGCGGAATGCTCGAGCCAGAAAAAATCGACTACAAAGGCGCGACAAAGACGACAAATAAAAACAAGCTTGAGGTGCCGCCCGATCTCAGCGCACCGCGCGGTAACAGCACCTACAACGTAGACAACGCGCGGGGTACTGCGACCGCGTCAGAGTACAGCGCACGGCAACCAAGCGGCACAGGTAAAGCAGCTGCAGCAACCACGCCGGCCACTGCGGTGGTACCAGCCGTGGTATCCGGCATGCGGATAGAGCGAGATGGTAAGCAGCGCTGGCTGGTGGCAAACGAGACCCCGGAGCTACTGTGGCCCAAAATTAAAGATTTCTGGCAGGAGAATGGGTTTCTGGTCGCAATCGATAACCCGCAAACCGGGGTGATGGAAACTGACTGGGCCGAGAATCGCGCCAAAATTCCGCAGGACTTCATTCGAAACACCATTGGCAAGGTATTTGATTCGCTGTATTCGACCGGTGAGCGTGACAAATTCCGCACGCGGCTTGAGCGGCGGGCTGATGGTGGCACAGAGGTGTACATCAGCCATCGCGGCGCAGAAGAGAAAGTAACCGGGCAGTCGTTCAGCCAGTCAACTGTGTGGACTGCGCGGCCTTCCGACCCCGAGCTGGAAGCTGAGTTTTTGCGTCGGCTGATGACGGCGCTGGGCTCCGAGCCCAAGGCTGCTGCCGCTGCAGTCAAAGATGCCAAGCCGGCGACAACCGAGCGCGCGCGCCTTTCAAAAGATGCTGAGCAGATCGAGATTGACGATCGCTTCGATCGGGCGTGGCGTCGGGTCGGGCTCGCACTGGATCGTGTCGGGTTCACGGTCGAAGACCGTGACCGTACGCGCGGGCTCTACTTTGTGCGCTACATAGACCAAGGCGACGAGGCCAAGAATAAATCCGAGCCCGGTTTTTTTGCCCGCATGTTCCGATCGAAGAGCGACAAGAGCGATGCCTTGCGCTACCAGATTCGTGTGCAAGGCGCTGAGGCGAGCAGCAAAATCTCGGTGCAAAACGAGAAAGGTGCTGCTGCCAGTGATGCCAATGCGAAGCGCATTCTGGCTCTGCTCAATGAGCAGTTGAAGTAGTGGATGTGATCGCCTGATTCGCGACGCAAGGCGTGAGATTCGCTAGTCTGGGTAGCGGTAGCGAGGGCAATGCGCTCCTGATCTCCTCGCATGCCGGCAGCAATGCAACCCATGTCATGCTCGACTGCGGATTTGGGCCGCGCGAGCTGAGTCGTCGGCTTGCTCGGCACGATATGTCGTCCGATCAGCTGGCCGGTATCATTGTCACCCATGAGCACTCGGATCATTTGGGTGGCGTATTCCAGGTCGCACAGCAGTTCAAGCTGCCTGTTTGGCTCAGCCATGGCAGTTTTCAGAGTGCGCCCAAAGAACATCTGAGCGGGGTTGATGTTCACATCTGTCGCGACGGTGATGCCTTCGAGATTGGTGATTTCACGATCAGCCCCTACACGGTTCCGCATGATGCGCTGGAGCCGGTGCAATACACACTGTCGGATGGTCGCAGCAAGCTAGGTGTGCTCACTGATGTGGGTCATGCGACGCGGCACCTCATCTCTGCGCTTTCCGGGTGCGATGCCTTGCTACTCGAGTTCAACCATGACACGCAGATGCTGGCGCGTTCAGCTTACCCAACGTGGCTGAAGTCGCGGATCTCGGGGCCGTTTGGACATTTGTCGAACGATGCAGCAGCAGCGATTCTGCGCGAGATTGACAAGGGGCGGCTACACACGCTTATCGCCGCGCATCTCTCTCAGCGCAACAACACACCCGACCTGGTGCGCGCCGCGATTGAACCAGAAATCGCCGGTACTGATATCGCACTCTTGATCGCAGATCAGCAGACCGGCTCAGACTGGATCAGCTGCAACTGAGGTGGACGGATCACAGGCAACAAAAAAGTCGCCCTTGGGCGACTTTTTTGTCGACACGCCAGAGTACCCGGCGTGTTCGTCAGCGACGAGAAATTACTTCTTCTCTTCTGCTGGAGGTGCGTCAGCCTTCGGTGCTTCAGCAGCCGGAGCATCAGCCTTCGGTGCCTCAGCAGCCGGAGCCTCAGCCTTCGGTGGCTCAGCGGCAGGTGCCGGCGGAGCAGCTTCCTCTTTCTTGCCGCAAGCGGCCAGAGCCAGTGCCAGCAGGGAAGCGATCAGCAACGATTTTTTCATGGTTATCCTTCAGGTGAGAATGAAAAATGATTCGTACAGCGTATTTGTTTAATAACTACCGGTAGTTATCGCACTTTCAGGTCGCCCTGTCGAACAGGCACTGCCAAATTGCGCACTGCCGCATCGACAAAACTTCCTAAACGGAAATTATACCGGCGTTGTTGAAGTGCTTGCAAGTGATTTTGGGTCGGTTTGACGGTGGTTCAGGCTGTTTGACCATATGAAACCATCTATATCAAGCGAATCGAATCCAGCCTTGTCCAAACCAGTCGAGCAGCGTCTGGTTCAGGTCGATCGAACACTCCGTGAGAACTTGGGGTGAAAGTGCTCGCTCATCGGCTAAGCCTTGCAAAATCAGCCTGTCATGCCCGTCAGCCCGCAACGATTCGCCGTTAATAAAAATATATTTGTCGCGGTACAGCATACGGCTTTGTCGGCTGAGTCGTAATCCGGCTTTGCGGGCAGCGTTGTTGAATGTTTGCAGTGACATCGATGACCGAATCGCTGGAAACCAGACCGACGGCTTGGGCTCCG
>VFQT010002812.1_pt1 | contig 16987 bp, 14 predicted proteins | sample 3512381 | NCBI WGS metagenome assembly VFQT01 (sample SAMN10412376, study PRJNA504923) | tailings metagenome | isolation source: Relicate 2 Philex TSF3 active mining site | place: Philippines: Tuba, Benguet | collected 2017-08-29
GCCGCCGTCCGCGCACTGCTGGACCGGTTGAATGCGCGGCCCATGCGTCGGCTGGGCGTCAGCCGCCGTGAGTTGTTCAGTCGGCTTGAGGCCGGCGCCTTGCTCGACCTGCCAGCCGAGCCCTTCGAGTATGCCGAGTGGCGCCGTTGCCGGGTCGGGCTCGATTACCACGTCGAGGTGCTGGGGCATTGGTACAGCGTCCCCCACCGCCTCGCGCGTGCTGTGGTCGATGCCCGTGTCACTGAGCGCGTGGTCGAAGTGTTCCACAACGGCGGCCGCGTCGCTGCACATGCGCGCAGCCCGGTGCGCCACCGGCACACCACCACACCCGACCACATGCCAAGTGCGCATCGGCGCCATGCCGACTGGACGCCGGCACGGCTGCGTCGAGAGGCTGCTGCCGTGGGTCCCGCCACGGCCGGCATGGTCGAGGCGATCCTGGCCGTCAAACCCCACCCCGAGCAGGGGTTCCGCGCCTGCCTCGGCATCCTTGGGCTGGCGCGCGGCTACGGCGCCGTCCGCCTCGAGGCCGCCTGCCAGCGCGGCCTCGACATCGGTGCGCGCAGCTATGGCTCGATCGCATCCATCCTGCGCAACGGCCTCGACCGCGCCTACGCGCCCGAGCCGGTGCCGGACACGCCGCCCATCCGGCACCCGAACATCCGCGGCGGCGGCTACTACCACTGAGGAGAAAGCATGCTCACCCACCCCACAAGCGAGCGGCTGCGCGCTCTTGGCCTGGTCGCCATGGCTCAGGCACTCGAGGAGCAAAGACGTCAGTCTGACCTGGACGGTCTTGGCTTTGAGGAGCGCCTGGCCTTGCTGGTCGAGCGAGAGGCGACGGGCCGTGAGGACCGACGCCTGCGCGCACGGCTGAAATTCGCAGGGCTACGCCAGTCGGCCTGCATTGAGGATGTCGACTGGCGCGCGCCCCGCGGTCTGGACCGCGCGCTGTTCCAGCGGCTCGCCGGCGGCGACTGGATCGACCGGCACCAGGGCGTGCTGCTGACCGGTCCGACTGGCGTGGGCAAGACCTGGCTGGCCTGCGCTCTCGGCCACAAGGCCTGCCGAGACGGTCGAAGCGTACTCTACCAGCGGTTGCCGCGACTGCTGGAGGCGCTTGCCTTGGCTCGTGGTGATGGCCGCTACGCCCGGATGCTCAAGGGGCTGGCCAGGGTGCAGGTGCTGCTCCTCGATGACTGGGGCCTGAGCCCCATGACGCCTGAGGGGCGTCGGGATCTGCTGGAGGTCATCGATGACCGCCACGGACGCGCAGCCACCATCGTCACGAGCCAGCTACCAGTGCCCTCGTGGCACCAGTGGATCGCCGATCCGACCGTGGGGGACGCCATCCTGGATCGCCTCGTCCACAATGCCCACCGCATCGAGCTCAAAGGGGAATCCATGCGTCGCCGGGCCGCTCGTCGCGCCACACCGGTTGACGTCGGGGAGGAAACCTAGGCCACACTCTCCTCGCCCGCAGAACGCCACCTCACCCCGGCCGGCTTCGATCGGAATAGGTGGCCGGCTTCAATCGGAAGCCATGGCCAGCATCGTCGGAATCCGCACCCCGAGGTAGGCAACGTCGCTGATTCGCTGGAGCAGGTCGTCCACGAGCCACCCCACCCTTCCCACGCAGACGAGCTGTGGGACGCGCGACGGGCCGAGTGCATCGATCGCACGCTGCCAGACCTCGAGTGCGAGGGCATGGTTCTTGCGAGGCTCCACCGTCGAGACGAAGAGTGCAAACCCTGGCTCCTGCGAGGCCTCGACCCCGGGCGGCAGCTCCAGCGCGAGCGGGCCCTCTGACGGGTCGAAGCGACTGCCGAGGCGCATGACGGTGACGGGGCGCCTGATGGGGACAGATGCCCCTGTGGCCCAGTCGACCAGGTCGGTGGCGACTGCCGTTGAGCTCGTGATGAGGGTGTCCACGCAGGGAAGCATCGCTCGGTGCCAGGGCTCGAACTGCGCGGTCACCCTGCTCTCGCACCAACTCGGGTGCAGGATCGGGATGATGTCGTGCAGAAACATGGCGAACCGGACGCCACCCTGCACGAGGCTGTTGACCCTGCCAGCAAACTCCCACGACCAGGCAGGTGGACTGAGGGCCAGGAGCACGTCGCCTGGAACGATGCGTGCCGCCGGGCGCTGCCCCTCCTGTGGATGCGCCAGGCTCGAGCCGGTGTCAGCGTAAGCCGCCGGGCAGGCCGAGGTCAGCGCTGAGTACGTGGCGGAGATCTCGCCCAGGCTGACCTCAGTGGGCCAGGTGTCCCGACCGGTCGCAGTGCTGCAGAATGCGACACGGTGCGGTGGAGGCACTGTGCGCGCCAGGGCGAGTGCGAGCTCAAACCCGACGCGCTGGATCCCGCTGGGCCTCTCGTGCCGTGACGCAAAGTCCATGAGGTCGCCGACCTCTACCCAGAGCGTCACGTCACCGCCTCAGGCAGCCGTGAGCCCGCTGCGGAGCGGGCGCAACCGGAGACACGTGCCAGCTGCCCGCTACGGACGCCGCGCCACGATGCAGTAGTCCTGCGGGCCGTAGAGGAGCTGATTGAGGACCCTCTCCGCCTCACCGGCTTCCCCAGGGAGCTGGTACTCCCGCGGGTAGGGATGCATGCGCTCGACCCGCACCTCTGTGAAGCCCCGTTCCCTGACGACGAGCGCGAGCACGTCGGGGGGTATGGGCATGCGGTGGGTCGGGTCGAAGAAGAAGGTCCGTCCTCCCACCATGAGGCTCTCGGGGTTTGGGGTCTCCAGCAGCAGGACACCTCCGCCCGCGATGCATCGGTGCGCTTCGTCGATGAGCCGCACCACCCCGTCGAACGGCAGGTGCTCCACGACGTGCAGTGCCGAGACGCCGCCGAGGGTCCCGTCGGGTGTCTCCCCCAGCGCGGCGAGTCCGTCAGCTCGCGTAACGCTCAAACCATGGTCGATGCACAGGGCAACGCAGGCCTGACTCGTGTCAACGCCGCGGGCGGGAACCTGAGCGTCTCGCAGCACCTCGAGCCACTCTCCGCGTCCGCAGCCGATGTCCAAGATGGGGCACTGCCCGCCCTGCCCCATGGCAGCCAGCACCTCAGGAAGGTGGCGCGCCACCCTCCCCTTGATCTCATCCCTGCTGCCCCGGAAGGCGTACGACATCTCCAGGAACAGAGCATCCATTCTGGCGGGTGCACACAGCGTGTGGCCAGCCGGTGCGGCGCCCGCGTCGACGGCCTCCTCCCCGTTCGCGCCCCCTGTCGCTCCCGATGCACTTGCCTCGCCATCGACATGCCGCTGGAGCCTGGCGAGCGCCGCCTCTGCATCATTCAGCCTGACGCTCGCCGTGGCAGCCGCGCTGCGCATCCGCTCCTCAAGCGACCTCAGTACGCTGCCCATGCTCTCTGCATGCGCCGCTAGAGCATGCTCGGCAGTGGCCAGTCGGATCTCCAGCTCAGCGCGTCGCTCGGCCTCCTGGTCTCGCTCGGCACCCCTTGCGCGCTCCATCTCCAGCACCCGGTCCTGGACCGCCTGCAGTTGCGCTGCGACCTGCTCGGCGGTCGCGGTGCTGCGCTTTACCTCTGCCCTGGTCCGCTGCAGGAGGAGCAGGCTCTTGCTCCACAGCAGTGCCGTGCGCAGCGGAGCTACCCGTAGGACCCCGATGTTCATCGCCGCGGTGCGGAGTGCTATCCACGTCCTTGCACCGAGCGATGCCTGAGCGGTCGGCACTGGCCGCGCTGCCGTGGCTGTGTGCTCAGCCGGAGCAGAGTGCATCGATGAATGCCGGGCGATCTCTGCGTCGAAGCGCTCCTGCAGCACGGCGCTGTCAATGCGTGGGTTGTTGGCGAGGAACAGGCCGGCGACCGTTCCCTCCATCCTGGCCTGCGGTCGTTGGTCCAATGGTATCTGAGACGGCCGCGGGGGCTGGACTCTGGCGGGATTCAGCGACACTTGGGGCCTCGAAATGCGACGTGCTGTCCAAGTAACTGGACTTTGGCGGGAGGTTTAGGCGTTCGGTTCTAAGATCTATAGAGATCATTTGAGCGATATGGACTCTTTCGGGAAAAGCTGGACTCTCCCGGGAGGCTAGCTGCCCACGATGCGCCTCACGGGGCGCAGGGACGGTCCGAGCCGTGGCGCCGACTGTGTGACCGGTGGGTGCGACGGCATCAGTGTGACGCCACGCTCATGGACCTCCAGTTCCGCATCCGGGTAGACGGCCATGGCCAGCCCCAGGGTCTCTTTGAATTGGTCCTTGAAGTGGTCGAGCCGCTTCACTGCGCGACCGAACTGCTGATGGAGAGCACGCCAACTGATCGGAGTCGGCTCTGTGAGCGCGTGGAGCCTGTAAGCGAGCCAGCAGTAGACATCGAGCGCCATGCTGTTGTTGGCGATCTGCCTCACCGCGGCTTCCTCAATGGGGACCGGGTGCTTCTTGAGTTGGTTGAAGAACATCTCCGATAGCGTCGCCGTCTCTATGAAGAGGCTGTTCTGTGCGCTGTCATCCTCGACAAACATCGACGTGTCCAGGAGGTTCTGGTTCACCAAGCCTGTTCTGTTACCTTGCTTGATCGTGAAGCTCATGCGGCAACGGCTCAGCCTCTCTGCTTGGTCCCGCACGTCCCGCATGGACTTCCCCCCGATCGGGATTCCAAGCCTACGCAACCAAGCGTGCAGGCTCCTGCCCAACTCGATCTCGCGGTTGTTCGTCCTCAGCGCCTCTGACTGTAGGTAGAGAAGGATCAATCGTGCCCTGCTGCCGTAGGGCACGCCGACGCTCACAGGATCCATGCCAGGCACTGCCCTGAGACCAGGCTGGACGATGAGCGTGACCCTGTCCGTCGTCACCTGCCAGGGGGTGTCGTCAGGCAGGCGCTTATGTGGGAGTGCGGCCTGAGACCACCCAGAGTAGAGGAACCCCACCTCCACGTCCTCGCTCGAGAGGTAGGCTGCCGCCGCGTCAACGACCCTACGGTCAAGCTCTGACCGCAGGGCGACCTCCCGGCCGTGTTCGTGGAGTAGCCTGTGTACTTCGCCCATCGACACCGCTCATCTGATGGCTGTGGAATTTGCCCACATCGCCAACCGGCGTCATGCTGGACTCTTCCGGGCATTGCTAGATCTATTTGGCTAAGATTTAGTATAGCCCGCCAGAGTCCAGTGGATAGATCTGCAAGCCACTGAATCTGCACGTGTGACCAATGCTGCGCCCTCCGCCAGAGTCCAGATTTCCCCCGGTAAAGTTCAGCCGGCTGTGGATATCTTTGGCGGAGCTTCGGCGCGCCACCCCGAGTCCGGTCCTGGCGACTCCGCGGCTCCCCTCCGATAGAGTCCAGCACTGGCGCCCGCCGCGCTGATCGAGACCTCACCCGCCCAACGCGGCTCCATCCCAACGCCCTACCCTCCCCTATCTGCGGCACCGCAGTCGCCCCAGGGGCCGCTGCCCCGCCCAACGGGCTGCGCCCGAAGGCCGGACGGTTGCGCCGTGAGTGGCCCGCGGGACTGTAAGGGTTGGCGCAGGCGCACCCAGGTCTACCAAATGTCGTATACGATAAAATATCGGGCGCATTGAGCGTTTTGTGAGCTTGTCAGAAATATCCTGACGACTCGTGTCTCTCGACCTCCGCTGCTTGTGGCTATTGTTTGGGCCGATGCCACCGTGGCCAGAGACACCGCTGACGCACCGGCCGCGTGGCTTCTGTTCGCACCCGAGAGATGCATCACCGACCGACAGGCGGGGAGACAGAAGTATTTGCGTATAGCTGTGTGCTCTTCGACCCTCCTCCTGCCGCTGCGCGACGTGCGAGGCTGTCGACTGTCTGGGAGGTGTCTGACGTGCCGGGCGCAGGTTGAGGCAGAGGTTGCCCGCCTGATCCTCGACGCAACCGACGTCACGGTCGGCCAGGTGGCCGCCCGGCTCGCGTGCGACCTCTGCGGGACACCGCCGGTCGGGGTGGCCCTGATCGAGGACTCCGCGCCCGACGCGGTCTGGTTAGGCGACGATGCGTCGCGCGAGGGCTGGATGCCGGATTGGGTCGGGCAGTGGTGCGGCCCGCTCCACCCGGGGGGCCTGCCGCAGGCCGGGGTGCATATCGATGCCCGGGGGCGCATCGGCCTGCGTGGCATCCCTGGCGCCGAGGCACCTCGCGCTCCGCGTCCGCCCGATCCACCCGCATTGCCGGCCCGTCGCCGCCCTGACGAGTGACCGCAGGAGCCGCGACGCCGCTGGAGGGGGCGGCGGCCTAGGGACGCAACGTCCTGACGTCGCTCTGTCATGCTGGCAGGACAGCAAGACGACATTATGGCATCGGAGTGGCGCCGGCACGGAGCCAGCGGCGGCCCTGCGGTCGACCTGTGTGCTCTGCAGGGCTGGCGCGGGCTACTATCGGTGCTCTGGCACGAGCACATGCCGTCGTGCCGGCATTATGGCATGACATCGTGCCAAATTGACGTAGCATGGCGCAGCGACCTGCGCTAGACGTGAGCGCGACGCTGCAGGCGCGCCATAGTTGGCGCCATCATTCCATCCTGCTGGCATGATGACGTGAGGGTGTGATGCCGATCATAACGCTGGCGCAGACGAAAGGGGGGGCCGGCAAGACCACAACCGCCCAGGTCCTCGTCGCGGAGTTTGTACATCGCGGCATGTCCGTGGCTGCCATCGACCTCGACCCGAACAGGGTGCTCGGCCGCTTCGTCGCGCGCAGCAAGGCACTTGATGGCGTTGAGGTTTCCACCCCACGCGAGGAGGTCCGGGTCTCTGACCTCATTGCCGACCTCTCAAAGCGCTACCAGGCCGTCGTGATCGACCTGATGGGCGCGGCCACGCCGGACATGATGGTCGCCATCGGCTTCTCCGACCTCGTGATCGTGCCGAGCCAGGTATCGGAGGCGGATGTGCGGTGCGGCATAGAGACGTGGCGGATGATCCAGGAGGTGGAGCGACTGGGGCGCAGGGAGATCGCCAAGGCTGTGCTGTTCACCCGCACGCCGCCCGCGATACGGACGCGGGCGCAGGAGCACGTCCGCAAGCAGTACGAGAAATCCGGCATCCCCATGCTGAGAAGCGAATTCATGGAGAGGGTCGCGTTCAAGGAGATGGGGTTCAATGGGCTGCCGCCGAACATGGCGGACCGCGAGAGCAACGCGGCGCGCAACGTCATCGCCGTCTGCGACGAGATATTTGACCTCCTCCCCCGGGCGAGCCGGCCCCCGCACGTGGGTCGGCAGGATGGCTCGGAGGTGGAGCAATGACCCGTCCCCGCGCCCCCCGGCCACCGCTTGAGGACGTCGACCTGGGTGACCTGCCCGGGGAGATCGCGCCGATTGACGACGACGAACTGCGGCGCCGTACGGCGCTCGCCACCTCCTTCGAGAGCCCTTCCTTCGTCGCTCGCGGAACCGAGGCGGGGCACATCCGTCTCGTACGGACGGCGTCGGGGAGGGGGGAGGCGGACCGAGGGCGCGCGGGTCTGCCGCAGGTGGGGGAGGGGAGTGATCCGGTGCGTCCGCCCGAGGTCTCCGGCATGCCGCCCGCGCACGGGGAGGCGCCCCGCAGGCGCCGCAGCGAGGAGCCGAACTTCACGGTTCGCCTGCCCGACTACGTTCAGCAGGCCCTCCGGATGAGGGCAGTCTCTGACCGCACGACCGTCCGGTTGACGCTCCTCAGGCTGCTCCGGGACGCGGGCTACCATGTCGAGGATCAGGACATGACGGACGACCGCGGAATCGTCGCCAAGATGAGGTCCAAGGCCCAGCGGCCAGACTGAGCCGGAGCCCTGTCGCGATGGCATGCCGGAACGTCGGAATGACGTCATGCCATCATGCCAGCATCAAGGCCCACCGCTAGGCGCTGTAGGCCCGGAACGCCATCCGTCCAGTCACTTCGCGCACGACGCGGGCCCTGACCAGCTGCCGAAGCAGGTCATTCGCAGTCTGGGGTGCGACACCGATCTGCCGCGCCAGGGCGCCCGGCGTGATTGCGGGCGTCCGCAGTGCCGCCTCGACCGCGGCAGGCAGCCGCGAGCGGCGGTCGCGACCAGACGCCAGCGTCGCACCTCGATCGTGCGCGTCCAGCAGGCGCTGGACCTCGCGCAGGCCGGCCCGCGCTCCCTCGGCGACCTGGCTTAGGGTGGCCACGAGCACAGTGCCGCTTGAGTGCGGCGAGACGACCCCCGTCGGTCGACCCAGCGTGACGGAGGACCAGAAGGGCAGGGGGACTGCCTGGAGCCGGCCGCAGGCGCGCACCGCGAGCGCACCCACTAGGATCTGGCGCAGGTGGCGCTCGGGGAGCCAGTCGGATGCGCCCCGGGCCTCCTCCACGACCGGCCACTGCGCTGCCGCCTCGATGGATGCCAGTAGCGCTCCGCGGTCGTTGATCCATCGCCTCCAGGCCGTCTTCCAGCCCTCGAACTCCGGCAGTTCCGGCGCACCGCCCACCCCCGCCATCGCCGCCTGCACGGTCCCGGCTGAGGCAAGTGGCCTCCAGCTCGCGTGGGTGGCCAAGCGTCTGAGCGTCCGAGCCAGGGTGAGTGCGGTGCCAACCGCCATGTCGTCGGGCAGCGTGTCTACTGTCTCGAGGCTGTTGCCCGCGACGGCACGGTTGGTCTCCGGCATCTCCCCTCGCAGCCTTCCGCCGGCAGCCGCCGCGAGGAACGACCCCGTCAGCCCGAGGTCGCGAAGGCAGAGATCCGTGGGGTGGACCCAGGCCTGGGCGTGGGCCAGCCAGCCCGATGCCTCACGGAACGCGACCCTCGCCGCCAGCCCGTCCCGGACCGGCTCCGGAGCCGCCAGGGTACACGCGTCCAGGCGGGAGAGGGCATCTTCCGCCTCCGAGAGAGCTGGCAGCAGCCCTGGAGGGCTTGCTGACACCGGTGGGGATCTGCGGGCACGGGCCTCACCTCGCACCCAGTGGAGTGGGTCGAGGTCCTCATCGTCGTCGTGGAGCGGGGAGAGGGACTCTGGGTCACGGAAGCGCCAGTCGGCCCTCTCGCCTTCGGGCTCCCCTTCGGTCGGAGTAACCAAGTTATTCTTCTCCCACGGGCATTTACTCCGAGATGCAGCAAAATTAGCAGGAACGGTTCGCTTAAACCTATAGTAGGGGACGATCCCTGGGAAGCCTTCGGGCCGGGTGGTGTCGGTTATCCATCGCCACAGATGGAGCCGCTTGCCCCCCCGTGGCGCAGACGCGGCGCGATGCCCGCGCCCAGCCCCGCGCCCCAGCCTGCGCAGCAGGCTGGGGAATTTCATGATTTGCGGCGGCTCTAAACGACCGTAGGATAACAACTTATGATGCCTGAAAAGACGCCCCTGCCGAGGCTCCACCCCCAGGGAGACATAGCTCTGTCGGTCGGGCTGTCGCGCTCGGGGATTGCCCCGACCGCCCAGCCGCGCGACGTCGTGCCGTGACGGACGGGACGGCGCCCCGGACGTTCGGCTACGCGCGGGTCTCCACCGAGGAGCAGGACCTTGAGCCCCAGCTCGTCGCCCTCCGGGCCGCAGGCTGCACCGAGGTCGTCGAGGAGAAGGCGTCCGGCACGGACCGCGGCAGGCCGGAGCTTGCGGCCCTGCTGGGGCGCCTCAGGAGGGACGACACCCTGGTCGTCGTGCGAATTGACCGTCTGGCGCGGTCGCTGGCCCACCTGCTCGATGTGCTCGACCGGCTGCGGGAGCAGGGGGCTCACTTCCGCTCGCTCTCCGACCCAATCGACACGGCTTCTCCCACCGGCAGGCTCGTCATCCAGGTGATTGGCGCGATCGCGGAGTTCGAGCGGAACCTGATCGCCGAGCGCACCCGGGCTGGGCTGCAGGTCGCCAGGGCCAGGGGTCGTAGGCTCGGCAACCCGCGGCTGATCGAGGGGGATCCGGCCGTGCGGCGCGCGCTGGTGGCCGGGCAGCGCCGGACCCGCCTCGCGGCCCTGCTGCCCGGCCTTGACGAGTGGCTCCCGGTGGTCCGCCAGCTCCGACCTGACCACCCATGGAGCCTCGTCGCGGAGACGGTCAACGCGCGCCTCCCACCGGGCCGTCGGCCGTTCACCCGGGAGCGGCTGGTGCGCACGGTCCGCCTGCTCGTCTCAGAGGGCCTCGCCGACGGTGGCCTCCTGACCGCTGCCCCGAGGCGGGTGCGCCGGAGGAGCGCAGCCGCGGGCCGCGCCGTCGAGGCCGTGGCGCGCTACCTGAGGAGCCACCGACGCGAGGCTATCGAGCGCGGGGTCCCCGAAGGTCGGTACCGACCGCCGACGCTCGCGCAGATCGGGCGCCACCTCGCGGACGACGCGGGGCTCCTCCCTCCCAGCGGTGGGGCCTGGGCGCCCAGCTCGGTGAGGGCGCTGCGCGACCACGCCGCGGCTGCCGCGCGCGCCTCCCTGGGCGCGTGGAGTGGGGGCGGTCGCGGCCAGGCCAGGTGATGCACCTCGGGGCCGTTCTGGTGAGCCGTGCCGGGCTCTGCGAGGTCCTGGACGGGGCGCAGGGTCAGCGTTGCCGGCCGAACGGCGGGTGGATGTACGACCGCCGGGGCGGTCTGCGGCCCTGTCGTGGCACGCTGGGGCCTGACCTGCGGGCCGCCCGCGACGCTGGGCAACGTCGGCGCTCGTGGTGGGAATTCGAACGGCGCGAGGGTCTGGGCGGAGGCAGCCATCGGATCAGGCGGCGACCTGCGCCAAGCCCTGCAGTGGAAATCCGACCCCGCCTCCGGCCTGACCAGCGGCTTCCACCTGAGCGGGCACTCGCCGACGCAGGCTTCAGCGGGGTCGAGGCCCATCGGCTGACGGGAGTGAGGGCGGCCGCGTCACGATCCCCGAAGCAGTGGCGCGGGTGGCACTGCGGCTCCCCGAGCCGTACCGCGCCAGACATTCGCAAGGCGGACGGCTTGGCATTCTCATGAAGTTCATAATTTTACTCATAATATATCACGCACACAGATGTGGCGCGCTGTGAATGTCTGCTGGTAACTCCTCTATATGTGGCCGCAAAGGCGCTCGCCGCGGTGGCGAAAACGGCGATCAGATGTGGATCTCGGTCCGCCCAGTACGCTCGATTTATCAGAGAAAATTGAAAGGTGGCTATTTCTTCATCATCTTGCTGCCTGCATGGCGCTCCTCCACAGAACCTGTGGATAACTCTGTGGGTGAGCCTCTGTAGGCCGCGCTACCGCCTTGTTCCGGGTGCCGTGGCACGGAATGCCTACCGGATACGCAGGTGAGCGGCCTCCGTCGTGTAGGACTTCCGTTGTTCGCGTTCGGGGTTGGCGCCGCATCGCACGCCCTCGACCTGCAGCGGTGCCTCGGCTAGCGCGTGGCCGTGATGGTCGAGACCGCGTTGGCGGCGGCCTGGGTGCCTGAGAGCCTTGCGCTCCCGAGGTTTGCTGTCCCATTCACCGCGTTCGAGGTCGTCAGGGTCGTTGTGCCTGCCGCAACCGCGTTCACCGTCCCGGACAGGTAGCCGCCGTACGACGCCGTGTTGACGGCCTGTGCATTGGACTGGGAAGCCCCTGAGATCACCGTGTAGCCGCTGCCCACCGACACGCGGGGCACGGCGTCCTGCACGATGCAGGTAGAGCAGTGCCCAGACACGGCGCCCTGGACGTTGGAGGTGTTGGAGACGACGCCACCGGACACCTGCGACAGCTTCCCGGTGGCGCCAGCCGCGGCGGCAATGGCGTTCACGCTGAGCCCCGCCACCTGGCTGGCGCCCGTGACCTGTGTGCTGGCCGACCGGGTGTCGGTTGCCTGACCGGGCGGCGTGACCGGCACCCATGCGCTGACCTGGATGCCGTTCGACGGAGCTGGGGGGACGCCGTCGACGACGTAGCTCACGGCAGGGGCCGACTGTGACACTGCCGCCACCTCGGCCGAGGTGCCTAGGGTGCTTGCCGTTGCTACCGAGTTGTAGGTTCGGAGGTTCGCCTGTGTCGCCAGGGACCCACCCGCTCCGGCGAGCGACGCCGGCCCAGCCGTGCCAGAGGCGACCTCGATCGCGTTGGAGGGTTGGAAGATGGCGTTGGCAGATGGAGAGTCCGGCCCCTGCTGAGCGATCGACCCTGACACTGCTCCCCCAGCTCTGACGCTGTTCACCTGCATGCTGAGCGCCTGCTGTGGCGCCGTGACAGACGCTCCTCCTGCCCCGTTCGTGAGGGCGATCTGTTTGTTGAGCGTCCCTCCGTAGTTGGCGAGAGTGCCGCCGGACTGTGCGACCGTGCCAGCGGCACCGCTGCTCAGCGATCCGGTCACGCTGATGGAGTTGACGTCGCCGCTTGCGGCCTGCACGACCCCAGAGAGTGTGCTCTGTCCGGGGCCTAGCAGGACGGCGTAGGCGCCGTTGAGCGCAGGTCCGTCGCTGAGCCCAATCGGAGAGGCGACGTATGGCCCGTAGCTCGGCGTGGCTGCAGCGCCCATCGCGGCCCCGGACCCGGAGACGGGCGCCGCTCCGGTGAAGTAGGCTCCCTGCGACTGGGCTGGCACCAAGCCTGCGGCGTTGTAGTCGACCGACCCGACGCTCTGGCTGAGTGTGCCAGTCGCGTTGCCGCCGACGGAGATGGCGTTGCCCGTGACCTGGTAGGTCTGGGTTGCCGCCTCAACGCGCGCACTTCCAGCTGCACCGACCGCGACGGTGACGTTCACGGGCGTTGGCTCGAAGCTCGTGAAGGAGCTCGATGAGGGAGGCAGCGCCCAAGCCTGCCCTGCTCCGTTCTGCACCGAGCTCACCAGAGGCAGCGAGCCGATCGACTGACCGAAGCCGGACGGGCCGACTTGGACGCCGCCACCGCTGCTGACGGTGTTCAGGGCGATCCCGATGCCCTGGGTCACGCCTGCGACCGACGCGCTCGACGCAGGTGGCGCCGCCGCGGCGCTCGAGACGGAGCCTGGCGCCGGCAGGCCTGCGGAGACGTGGCTGGCCACGAACCCGTCCCAGTTGGCACTCCCGTTCCCTGACAGGAGGATGCCGTTCGCGTCCGGGCCTACGGCGCCCGCCGCGACCGCTTGGTTCGACGCCAGCACCCAGGGGAGGCTGCCAGACTGCAGCCCGCTCAGCCCCGTCGTGGCGCCTGAGGCGCTGCCTGGTGCCGGCGTAAGGGCCAGCGCGTTGATGGAGTTCAACGAGGACTGGCCGACGTTGGAGACGGATGCAACGGTGCCTGGGAGCCTTGCGCCGCCTGAGACGTTGGCGCTCTCGAGCTGGCCCGCATAGGCCGTGGCCGTGTTCACCGTCTGGAACGTCACGGTGGTCGGAAGGACGTTCCACGCCCCGCCGTTCGACGCTGGCTGAACCGTTGGGAAGTCCGCCAGCTGCTGGAGGGCGACTGACTGGCCTCCGACGACGGTGGCACCGTTGAACGCGTTGGAGGCGCTCTGCGCCGTGGAGTTCCCTCCCGTGCTGCCAACCCGCGCCGGGCCTGCGGCGGAGTAGCCGAGCAGTACGTTCACCACGGACATGTTCAGCGTTGGCGGGATCGGCGTTGCAGCCAGTGAGGGGTCGACCGCTGTGAGCGAGTAGGGCGAACTTGGAGGTGTGCTGAGGGAGCCCACAGTTGGCTGGACCAAGGCACCGCTGCCGTCCGTCGCCGCCGACAGCTGCGAGAGTGCGAGCTCCGCGGCTCCAGACAGTCCGATCGACACGGCGTTGAGCGTGTTGGCGCCCGCCTGTGCTCCACCAACCGAGGTGCCCGCGGCCTGCGCGCCATAGCCCAGCTGGGGCACACCGCCGATGATTGGGTGTATCCCGTTCGCGATCGCCGCGTTGACGTTGCCGACCGAGAGCGACGTTCGGCTGGGTGCACCGCTCGTGGCGTCCAACCCCGCCGCCACGATCGTGTTGACGCTGACGGATGGGCTTCCGGCGGCCCCGATCGCAAGGGGGGTCGCCGCAGTTCCAATGACGTTAAGGCTGTTGCTACCCTGCTGCGACAGTGAACTGACGGCGCCTGGCTGGAAGTTGCCGGTCGACAGCGCCGTCGCGCCGTTGCTCACGTCCAAGTTCGTATCGGCGGTGGCGCCGCCAGCCATCCCGGAGGGCGGGAGGTTCGTCAGGTTGATCACCGTCTGGGCATGGACGGACGCTGGTAAGGCAATGCTCGCGGTGCCAGCTAGCAACAGCTGGCAGAGCCTCGCCCGGATGATTGTCCGCCGTAGACACCCCGACCTGTCGCCGGCGCGGCCTGACACTTCAGGTCCGTCTGATGACTTCAGCGTACGCACCCATCCGGGTGGGGAAAGGTTCGCCTCCGAGCTAGACATCAGATGATCGCGAACTCGGAATGGGTCAGGGTTGGGCTGCCGATGAACGTCCCGATCAATACCGCTCCGATGGCTCCGCTGCCGTCGGCGTCGTAGTAGAGGCGACCGCTTGCGGAGTCGTAGACGATACGGTCAGTCGCGTCAGCGCCTGCCGCGGCGCCGACTGCGCTGTAGAACTCTGCGTTGAGCAGAGCTCCCACGGCGCCAAGCGCCGCGAATGTCGCCTTGGAGAGCTGAACGCTGTCGTCTGCGACGGAGTAGTCCATCACGGTGTCGGACCCCGTCAGTGTGTTTCGGCGTGGAAAAAGGACCCCGTTTGAGGGGTGATCGGCGTCCAAAAGGGACCCCTCTGATGATGGGGTTCACGATGGCTCCCAGTTTGGATGGGGGCCTGGGAAGGGATGCTGGTGGTGGAGACGATATCGAAGATCCGTCGTGCCCACCGTGTGCATGGCAAGTCGATCAAGGCGATCTGCCGGGAGCTTGGGGTTTCCCGGAAGGTTGTGCGCAAGGTTCTGCGATCGGAGGCGACCGAGTTCCACTACGAGCGTGAGGCGCAGCCTCTGCCGCGGATTGGTCCGTGGCGGCGGGAGTTGGATGGTCTGCTGGCGGCCAATGCCGCTCGCCCAGGGCGGGAGCGGCTGACGCTGATCCGGATCTTCGAGGAGTTGCGCGGCCGCGGCTACGCGGGCGGGTATGACGCGGTGCGGCGCTATGCGCGCGGCTGGGAGCGCGGGCGCGGCACGGCCTCGGCCGAGGCCTATGTTCCGCTGAGCTTCGCGCCCGGCGAGGCCTACCAGTTCGACTGGAGCCACGAGGTGGTGCTGATCAACGGCGCGACGGTGACGATCAAGGTGGCGCACATGCGGCTGTGCCACAGTCGCATGTTGTTCGTGCGTGCCTATCCGCGCGAGACGCAGGAGATGGTGCTGGACGCGCACGACCGCGCCTTCGCCTTCTTCAAGGGCGCCTGCACGCGCGGCATTTACGACAATATGAAAACTGCGGTGGACACGATCATGGTCGGCCGCGAGCGGGCCTACAACCGGCGCTTCCTGCAAATGTGCAGCCATTATCTCGTGGAACCCGTGGCCTGCACGCCGAGCTCCGGCTGGGAGAAGGGCCAGGTGGAGAACCAGGTCGGGCTGGTGCGCGAGCGGTTCTTCACGCCACGGCTGCGGGTGCGGAGCTACGAGGAACTCAACGCCTGGCTGCTCGACCGCTGTGTCGCCCATGCCCGCGCGCACCCGCATCCGGAGTTGCGCGACCGGACAATCTGGGAGGTGTTCGAGGCGGAGCGGCCGAGCCTGGTGCCCCATGCCGGGCGGTTCGACGGGTTCCACGCCGTGCCGGCCTCGGTGTCGAAGACCTGCCTGGTGAGGTTCGACAACAACCGCTACTCGGTCGCGGCGCATGCGGTGGGGCGGCCGGTCGAGGTCCGTGCCTATGCCGACCGGATCGAGCTGCGCCAGGACGGGCGCGTGGTCGGCAGCCATGCGCGCCACTTCGGCCGTGACCAGACGGTGTATGACCCCTGGCACTATGTGCCGGTGCTGGCGCGCAAGCCGGGCGCGCTGCGCAACGGCGCACCGTTCAAGGACTGGGTGCTGCCGCCCGGGCTGGAGCGGGTGCGTCGCCGCCTGGCCGGCTCGGCGGATGGCGACCGCCAGATGGTGCGCATCCTCACCACGGTGCTGAGCGACGGTCTGCCGGCGGTGGAAGCCGCCTGCCAGGCGGCGTTGCACGACGGCGTGCATTCGGCCGACGTGATCCTCAACATCCTGGCCCGGCAACGCGAACCCGCAGCCCCGCTCACGATCCTTGCGCCGCAGGCGCTGCAGCTGCGCCACGCGCCGGTGGCCGATTGCACCCGCTACGACAGCCTCAGGAGGGCGATGTGATGGAGCGTTCCGAGATCCTCTCGGTGATGGCCGAGCTGAAGCTGTATGGCATGAAGGCGGCGTATGACGAGATCCTCGGCACCGCGATCAAGCGCCAGCATGAGCCGCAGCGCCTGGTTGGCGACCTGCTGCGCGCCGAGATCAGCGAGAAGCAGGCGCGCTCGATCCGCTACCAGATCACCATCGCCAAGCTGCCGCTGGCCAAGGATGTCGACGAGTTCCGCTTTGCCAACACGCCGATCAACGAGGCCTTGGTGCGCGACCTGGCGGGCGGGGACTTCCTCGCCCACCAGCGCAACGTGGTGCTGGTGGGCGGCACGGGCACCGGCAAGACGCACCTGGCGATCGCGATCGCCCGCGCGCTGATCCGCGACGGAAGGCGCGGCCGGTTCTTCAACGTCGTCGAACTGGTCAACAAGCTCGAGGCCGAGGGGCGCGCCGGCAGGCAGGGGCGGCTGGCCGAGCAGCTCTGCCGGCTGGACTTCGTGGTGCTCGACGAACTCGGCTACCTGCCCTTTGCCCAGTCGGGCGGGCAGTTGCTGTTCCACCTGATCAGCCGGCTCTACGAGCAGACCTCGGTGATCGTTACCACCAACCTGGCGTTCGGCGAGTGGCCCAGCGTGTTCGGCGACGCCAAGATGACCACCGCCCTGCTCGACCGCCTCACCCACCACTGCGACATCGTCGAGACCGGCAACGAGAGCTGGCGGTTCAAGAACCGCGCCTGACCGCGCCCCCCGATCATTGCCCGCACCGCGCTGGTCTGTGCCCCTCCGCCTACGGCTGCGGAGCACAGACCAGCGCAGGCACAACGCGCATCAAGCGGGGTCCCTTTTGGACGCCGATATGGGGGCACTTTTGCGTGCCGATTGACAC
>VFQT010002813.1_pt1:0-15000 | contig 16962 bp, 12 predicted proteins | sample 3512381 | NCBI WGS metagenome assembly VFQT01 (sample SAMN10412376, study PRJNA504923) | tailings metagenome | isolation source: Relicate 2 Philex TSF3 active mining site | place: Philippines: Tuba, Benguet | collected 2017-08-29
CCGGTCGACGCCAAGGGACTGCCGGTCACCGTGCTCTCCATCGCGCCGCTCCTGTCGGACGCGATCAAGCGCATCCACGGCAACAGCAGCGTGACCGACCTCTTCAAGGTGAAGGGGTTCTGAGCGGTCGCCCGCGGCGACGCCGCGAGGCCCTCGTCCTCAGCGTCCCCGCGTCGCGAGGAACTCCAGCGCCACCGCCGCCTGGTCGCCGGTGGACGACTTGGGGTCGACCCACACGCACTTGCCATCCTCGAAGAGGTAGGCCGTCCGCGGCGAGAAGCCGAGCGTCGTGGAGAGGCCGAAGCCGCCGAGCACCTTCTTCTCGGCGTCCGCCAGCAGGCGGAAGGGCAGGCGGTACTTCTCCCGGAAGGCCTTCTGCGCCGCGGGCTTGTCGGTGCTGACGCCGAGCACCGTCACGCCCTTGGCCTGGAGCTCGCCCCAGCTGTCGCGCAGCGAGCAGCCCTGCTTGGTGCAGCCGGGGGTGTCCGCCTTGGGGTAGAAGTAGACGAGGAGGAGACCCTTCGCGCCCTCCTTCGCCAGCTCGACCGGCCGGCCCTCCTCGTCGGGGACCGTGACGGCGGGCAGGGCGTCGCCGACCTTGAGGGGGCCGGCGCCGGCGGGACCGGAACAGGAGAAGAGGGAGAACATGAGGGTGGCGAGGCAGAGGGGGCGCATCGTGATGTCGCCGTGTGGCCGGCGAGTCGTCCGTCAACCAAGGTGAAAGTCGCCCGCGGGCAAGTCGCCCCGGGTTTCCCCGCGCCGGCCGCCGGGCCCTGTTTCCCCTTTCCCTCCCGCCTCGCCCCCCGTATCCCCTTCCCATGCTCCCCGTCCCGGCATCCGTCATCCCGCATCGCCCCCCGTTCCTCTTCGTGGACGAGGTCCTCGAGCTGGATGCCGAGCACGCGCTCTGCGCCCGCACCTTCCGGGCCGAGGAGCCCTTCTATGCCGGGCACTATCCCGGCAACCCGATCACGCCGGGCGTCCTTCTCTGCGAGGCCGTGTTCCAGGCAGGGGCGATCTTCCTGACCCGCCGCCTCGAGTCCCAGGGGCAGTCCGCCGAGGGCAAGACCCCGGTGCTCTGCCGCATCGAGGAGGCCAAGTTCAAGGGCATGGTCCTGCCGGGCGACCGGGTCACCATCGAGGTGCGTCCGACCGAGACCCTCCAGCAGTTCCACTTCATGACCGGCACGGTGCGCAAGGAGGGCAGGGCGGTCCTGACCCTCCGCTACGCGCTCGCGCTCGTCGACAAAACCGCCTGAGATAGCCGCATGTCCTACCTCGGCGTCGCCGGCCGCACCTACCTCGTCACCGGGGTCGCCAACCGCAAGTCCGTCGCCTGGCACGTCGCCAGGACGCTGGAGGACGAGGGCGCGAAGGTCGTCTACTCCGTCCGCTCCGAGGCCCGGAAGGCGTCGCTCGAGAAGCTCCTCGCGGGCAAGCCCGTGGTGGTGTGCGACCTCGAGCGCGAGGCCGAGACGCTCGCGATGGCCGCGGCCGTCGGCCGCGACCACGGGCCGATCGACGGCGTCCTGCACAGCGTGGCCTTCGCCAACTACTCCAAGGGCATCGTGCCCTTCCATGAGACCGACCGGGCGGACTTCCTCCAGGCGACCGCCATCTCGGCGTTCTCGCTGGTCGAGCTCGCCCGCGCCCTCAAGCCCCACCTGCGCAAGGACGCCTCGGTCGTCGCCATCGGCATCTCGTCCCAGGTGACCGCCGCCAACTACGGCTACATGTCGCCCATCAAGGCGGCGCTCGAGTCCTGCGCCCGCTTCCTCGCCAAGTCCTTCAGCGCCGACAGCGAGGTCCGCTTCAACACCGTCAATGCCGGCCCGCTCAAGACGAGCGCCTCCGCCGGCATCCCCGGCTACCTCGAGAACTACCTCTTCGCGGAGAAGCTGACCTTCCGCCGTCGCGCCCTCGCGACGCAGGAGGTCGCCGACGCCGCCGTCTGGCTGCTCTCGCCGCGCGCCTCCGGCGTCAACGGCCAGGGCGTCGTGGTCAACGCGGGCATGGACCTGAACTACTTCGACGAGGGCGTCGTCAAGGCCGCCACGCGGCTGGGCTGAGCATGCGCTTCGCCCGCGCCGTCCTGTCGACCCCCGAGGTCGAGCTCCCGCCCGAGGTCTGGACCTCGGCCGAGGTCGAGCGCCGTCTCGCCCCGCTCTACGCACGGCTGCGCCTGCCCGAGGGCCGGCTTGAGCTCATGACCGGCATCCGCGAGCGCCGCTTCTGGCCCTCCCCCATCCGCCCCTCCGAGGCCTCGGCCGCGGCGGGCCGCCGCGCGCTCGCCGCGGCGGGCCTCGGGCCGGGCGACGTCGACCTGCTGATCCACTGCTCCGTCTGCCGCGACCGGCTCGAGCCCGCCACCGCGGCGTACGTGCACGGCCTGCTCGGCCTCGGCCCCCAGGCCCAGATCCTCGACATCTCCAACGCCTGCCTCGGCTTCGCCAACGCGACCGTGCTGGCGGCCGGCCTGGTCGAGTCCGGCCAGATCCGCCGCGCCCTCGTCTGCGCGGGCGAGGACGGCCGCCCGCTGGTGGAGCGCACGATCCGCACGCTCAACGAGGACCTCGCGCTGGACCGCGACGGCATCAAGCCGTTCTTCGCCAACCTGACCATCGGGGCGGGCGCCGCCGCCGCGGTCGTCGCGCGCGAGGACCTCGCGCCCCCCGGCGGCTTCCGCCTGCTCGCCGCCGCCGCGGCGACCGACTCCGCCGCCAACCGCCTCTGCGAGGGCGACAGCGCGTCCTCGGAGCTCGACATGCGCACGGATTCCGAGGCGCTCCTCCACGCGGGCGTCGCGCTCGCCGAGGCGTGCTGGGCGCGCTTCCGCGAGGCCTCCGGGTGGGACGCCGCCTCGCCCGACCGCGTCGTCACCCACCAGGTCGGCCGCCGCCACGCCGCGCTCCTCTTCGAGCGGCTCGGACTCGACCTCGCCAAGGACTGCCCGAGCCTCGCCGAGCTGGGCAACGTGGGGTCCGTCTCCCTCCCCGCCACCCTCGGCCTCGCCCGCGCCGCCGGGCGCATCGCTCCCGGCCACCGCGTCGCCCTCCTGGGCATCGGCAGCGGACTGAGCTCGCTGATGCTCGCCGCCGAGGCCCGCTGAACGATGGACCGCATCCCCGAGGCCCTCCGCCACCTCTGGCCCCACGAGCCGCGCTGGCACGTCACCGACGCCGGCCGGATGCACCATGTCGACCTCGGCCCGCGCGACGGCCGGCCGGTCCTGCTCGTCCACGGCAATCCCTCGTGGGGGTTCCTCTGGCGCGACCTCGCCGCCGAGCTCGTCCGCCGCGGCCGGCGCGTGGTCGTCCCCGACCACGTCGGCATGGGCCTCTCCGACCGCCCCGAAAGATTCCTGCGGCTCGAGGACCGCATCCGGCACCTCGGCTCGCTCGTCGACGCGCTCGGCCTCCGCGACGTCGACCTCGGCGTCCATGACTGGGGCGGCGCCATCGGCCTCGGTCTCGCGGGCCGCGACCCCGCGCGTTTCCGCCGCCTGCTCGTCACGAACACCGCGGCCTGGCCCTCGGCCGACATCCCGCGCCGCATCGCGCTCTGCCGCGCGCCGGTGATCGGCCGGTTCCTCGTCGAGCGGCTCGACGGCTTCGCCTGGCCCGCCACCTGGATGTCCACCGAGCGGCCGCTCCCCTCGGAGGTCCGCGCCGGCTTCCTCGCGCCCTACGGCGCCGCGCGCCGCCGCCGCGCCGTGGCCGACTTCGTCGCGGATATCCCGATGGAGCCCGGCCACCCCTCGCGCGCCGCGCTGGAGGCCGTCGACCGCGGCCTCGCCGGCCTGGCCGGCCATCCCGCGCTCCTGCTCTGGGGCGCGCGCGACTTCTGCTTCACGACGCGCTTCGCCGAGGGCTTCGCCCGGCGCTGGCCGCGCGCGGAACTGCGCCCGCTGCCCCGCGCGGGCCATTTCGTGCTGGAGGACGGCGGTCCGGCCGCCGTCGCCCAGGCATCGGATTTCCTCGGTTCCTGAGCCCTCCGGCGAGGTTGGCGCGGGGCATTGTGACAAACCCCGTTTCCCAGCCTGTGGATAACCTGTGAATGGGGCTGGGAGGATTTGGGGAAGAATTATCCTAAATCATTTGCTGAAAAAGACTTATGAATAGTAAAAAAGATTCCCAGTCGCCCCCTTTTCCCTTGCCACCCCATTGACAAAAATCAGCATATTTTGACCCCCGCCTTAGGCGGAAAACCCCATAAATACCCCCGTTTTTCCATGAGCGATTCCGAATCCACCAAGGGCTCCGGCAAGCATGCCGGCAAGGCCTCGTACGATGCCTCCGACATCAAGCGCCTCAAGGGCCTCAAGGCCGTGCGCGAGCGCCCCGGCATGTACATCGGCGACACCAACGAGACCGGCCTCCATCACTGCGTCTATGAGATCGTCGACAACTCGATCGACGAGGCGCTCGCCGGCTTCTGCAAGCACATCAAGGTCGAGATCCACGGCGACGGCTCGCTCTCCGTCGAGGACGACGGCCGCGGCATCCCCGTCGCGATGCACCCCGAGGAGAAGGTGCCCACGCTCGAGCTCGTGCTGACCAACCTCCACGCGGGCGGCAAGTTCGACAAGGGCGCCTACCAGGTCTCGGGCGGCCTCAACGGCGTCGGCGCCAAGTGCGTCAACGCGCTCTCCTCGCGCTTCGTCGCCGAGGTGAGCCGCGAGGGCGAGGTGCACCAGATGAAGTTCTCGCAGGGCGAGGTCACCCAGAGGATCAAGGTCATCGGCAAGACCAAGCGCACCGGCACCCGCATCTCCTTCCTGCCCGACCCCGAGATCTTCACCGTCACGACCTTCAAGTACGAGACCCTGGTGCGCCGCCTGCGCGAGCTGGCCTTCCTCGTCCCCGGCATCACCATCGAGGTCGCCGACGAGCGCGACGGCCGCAAGGACACCTTCCAGTTCAAGGACGGCATCGCCGAGTACGTCTCGTTCCTCAACGCCAACGAGGAGACGATGCACGACAAGCCGATCCTCATCTCCGCCGAGGTCGACTTCACCGACCCCTCGAGCCCCCGCGTGATGGCGGACGACGAGAAGCCCAGGCCCGGCCAGCGCCGCATGATGCTGGACGTCGCCCTGCAGTACAACGACCGCTACGACGAGACGGTCTTCTGCTACACCAACCTCATCTCCAACCCCGAGGGCGGCACCCACCTCTCGGGCTTCCGCTCGGCGATGACCCGCGTCATCAACGCCTACGCCAAGGCCAACAACCTCATCAAGGACAAGGACGCCAAGCTGACCGGCGACGACATGCGCGAGGGCCTGGTGGCCGTCGTGTCGGTCAAGCACCCCGACCCCAAGTTCCAGTCCCAGAACAAGACCCGCCTGACCAACCCCGAGGTCGAGGGCATCGTCACCTCCGTGGTCGGCGAGCAGCTCAAGTACTACCTCGAGCGCGACCCCAAGACCGGCAAGCGCATCGTCGACAAGTGCCTCAACGCCGCCCGCGCCCGCGAGGCCGCCCGCAAGGCCCGCGAGACCGTCCGCAAGTCGGCCATGTCCTCCGGCGGGCTCCCCGGCAAGCTGGCCGATTGCTCGGAGTCCGACCCCTCCGTCTGCGAGATCTACATCGTGGAGGGCGACTCCGCCGGCGGCTCCGCCAAGCAGGGCCGCGACCGCCGCTACCAGGCGATCCTCCCCATCAAGGGCAAGATCCTCAACGTCGAGAAGGCGCGGATGGACAAGATCCTCTCCAACGACGAGATCCGCACCATCATCACCGCCTGCGGCACCGGCATCGGGCGCCACGAGGGCGACGGCGCCTTCGACGTCACCCGCTGCCGCTACCACAAGATCATCATCATGACGGACGCGGACGTCGACGGCTCGCACATCCGCACCCTGCTGCTGACCTTCCTCTACCGCCAGATGCCGGGCCTGATCGACGCCGGCTACGTGTACATCGCCCAGCCGCCCCTGTACAAGATCAAGCGCAAGAAGCGCGAGCAGTACGTCGACAACGACGCCGACCTGAACCGCATCCTCCTCGAGCTCGGCTCGGAGGACGTGAACCTCGTGCGCCTGCGCGACAGGCACACCTTCCCCGGCCAGAAGGTCGACCGCATCGTCGAGGCGCTCGCCCGCCTCGAGGCCCTCGGCGCCGGCGTCGGCCGCACCGGCTGCCCGCTCGCCCTCTACCTCGACCAGCAGGACCGGAAGACCCACGCGCTCCCCCGCTTCCTCGCCAAGATACGCACCGGCAACGAGGAGGTGTTCGAGTTCCTGGCCGACGAGGACGCCCGCCAGGCCTTCATGAAGGAGCAGGCCTTCGACGACTTCCTCGCCACCCAGGTCGCCCGCGAGACCAAGGTCAAGGGCGTCACCGTCCAGCAGCGCATCAACCTCTACGAGATCCACGAGAACGAGGCGCTCGCCAAGCTCCTCAAGGAGCTCGACGGCCACGGCCTCGACGTCCAGCAGTTCAGCGCCGGCGAGGAGGCCCGCTACCACCTCGTCGAGGGCGCCGCGTCCGCCGAGGAGGAGCCCGCCGAGGCGGAGGCCGAGGCCGACGGCAGGAAGGCCAAGGGCAAGGAGAAGGCCAAGGAGGCCGCCCCCGCCAGGAAGGCCCGCAAGGAGGCCGAGCCCGTGCCCCTGCGCTCCATCCTCGAGCTCATCGGCCAGATCCGCGCCTTCGGCCGCAAGGGCCTCTCGATCCAGCGCTACAAGGGCCTGGGCGAGATGAACCCCAAGCAGCTCTTCGAGACCACCATGGACCCCGCGAAGCGCCGCCTGCTCAAGGTCGACATCCGCGACGCCGCCGAGGCCAACCGCGTGTTCGCCATGCTGATGGGCGAGGATGTCCCGGCGCGCCGCGCCTTCATCGAGGACAACGCCCTCAACACCTCGTACCTCGACGTCTGATCCGCCGAACCCGCCCCGACACCCAACCCGCTTAGACCATGTATTCCGAGAACGAGAAGCTCACGCCGGCCAACATCACCGACATCATGCAGACGGCCTACATCGACTACTCGATGTCCGTCATCATCTCCCGCGCCCTGCCGGACGCGCGGGACGGCCTCAAGCCCGTCCAGCGCCGCATCCTCTACGCGATGCTCCGCGAGGGCCTGCTGCACAACCGCGCCTTCGACAAGTGCGCGGGCGTCGTCGGCGAGGTGCTCAAGAACTACCACCCCCACGGCGACAGCTCGGTGTACGACACGCTCGTCCGCCTCGCCCAGTCCTGGGTCATGCGCTACCCGCTGATCCAGCCCCAGGGCAACTTCGGCTCCATCGACGGCGACCCGCCCGCCGCCTACCGCTACACCGAGTGCCGCCTCTCGGAGCTGGCGGAGGACCTCCTCGCCGACATCGACGAGGAGACGGTCGACTTCGCCCCCAACTACAAGGAGTCGACCACCGAGCCCACCGTGGTGCCCAGCGCCCTGCCGCACCTGCTGATGAACGGCTCGACCGGCATCGCCGTCGGCATGACGACCAACATCCCCCCGCACAACCTGGGCGAGCTGGTCGAGGCCGTCTGCCGCATCATCGACAAGCCCTCCACCACCGCCGAGGAGCTCACCAAGGTCATCCAGGGGCCCGACTTCCCCACGGGCGGCATCATCAACGGCCGCGAGGGCGTCCGCCAGTACCTCACGACCGGCCGCGGCATCGTCCGCACCCGCGGCGTCGCCCACACCGAGGAGCTCAAGAACGGCAAGGAGCAGGTCGTCCTCACGGAGATCCCCTACAACGTCAACCGCGCCTCCCTCGTCATCGACATCGCCCGCCTGGTCGGCGAGAAGGTCCTCGACGAGGTCTCCGACCTGCGCGACGAGTCCGACGAGAACACGCGCATCGTCATCGAGCTCAAGCGCAACGAGAACCCGAAGGTCGTCATCAACAAGCTCTACAAGCACACCGCCTTCGAGAGCTCCTTCGGCGTCATCCTGCTCGCGCTGGACAAGCGCCGCCCGAAGCAGATGAACATCCGCGAGCTGCTCGACTGCTTCATCGAGCACCGCCGCGACGTCGTCACCCGCCGCACCCAGTTCCGCCTGCGCAAGGCCGAGGACCGGGCCCACATCCTCGAGGGCTTCAAGATCGCCCTCAAGAACCTGGACGACTTCGTGAAGATCATCCGCGCCTCGTCCAACCGCGACGAGGCCCGGGCCAAGCTGATGGACAAGTACGGCCTCTCCGAGCGCCAGGCCCTCGCCATCCTCGACCTCCGCCTCTACCAGCTGACCGGCCTGGAGCGCGACAAGATCGAGGAGGAGTACCGCGCCCTGCTCGCCCTGGTCGAGGAGCTGCAGTCCATCCTCGGCAGCGAGGCCAAGCTGCTCGCCCTGATCAAGACGGAGCTCCGCGACGTCGCCAAGAAGCACATCACCCCCCGCCTGACCAAGGTCAGCGCCCACGAGGGCGAGCTGTCCATGGAGGACATCGTGGCCAACGAGGGCTGCGTCGTCACCGTCTCCCACGCCGGCTTCATCAAGCGCACCCCCGTGGCCCAGTACCGCCTGCAGAGGCGCGGCGGCAAGGGGACGAAGGGCGCCGAGCTGGCCAAGCCCGTCGAGGGCGAGGACGACTTCGTCGAGCACCTCTTCACCGCCAACACCCACGACCACATCCTGTTCTTCATGAACAACGGGCGGGTCTACGTGGAGAAGGTGTACGACATCGAGGAGGCCGCCCGCGCCGCCCGCGGCAAGTCCATCGCGCGCCTGCTCGACCTGCAGGACGGCGAGTCGCTGGCCGCGATGGTCTGCGTGTCCAACTTCGAGCCCGGCAAGTTCCTCGTGATGTGCACCCGCAACGGCATCATCAAGAAGACCGAGATCTCCAAGTACGCCAACTATCGCAAGGGCGGCATCATCGGCGTGAACATCGAGCACGGCGACGCGCTCATCTCCGTCAAGCTGACCGGCGGGGACAACGAGGTCGTCATGATCTCGCAGTCCGGCATGAGCATCCGCTTCCACGAGACCGACGTCCGCTCCATGGGCCGCGACACCACCGGCGTCATCGGCATGAACCTCGAGAAGGGCGACAGCGTGAAGGCGATGGAGATCGTCGACCCCGCCTGCACCCTCCTCGTGGTCGGCATCGACGGCATCGGCAAGCGCACGCCCTATGACGACCCCGAGAGCGGCGAGGCCGTCTACCGCAAGCAGTCCCGCGGCGGCAAGGGCGTCATCGCCATCAGCACCGACGTCGGCGTGGCCGGCGCCCTGAGCGTCCGCGAGGACGACGAGGTCATGCTCCTGACGAAGGGCGGCCAGTCCATCCGCACCAAGGTGTCCGACATCCGCTGCACCGCCGGCCGCAACACCAAGGGCGTCCGCGTCATGCGCCTGAAGGAGGGCGAGACCCTGCTCGGCATCTCCAAGGTCGAGAAGGCCGAGGACGAGGAGGACGGCGCCGCGCCGGCCGCCCCGCCCGCGGCCTGACCGGGCGCGCCGGTCGTGGCATCAGGGGCCCCGCGAGGGGCCCCTTTTCCTTGTCCCTTTCCCCTGTCAGGCCTTGGCGAGCGCGACGATGCTCTCGATGTGGCGGGTCTGGGGGAAGAGGTCGAAGGGCCGGGCCGAGAGGACCTTCCAGCCGCGCGCGGCGAGCCAGCGGATGTCGCGGGCCTGGGTGTCGGGCGCGCAGCTGACGTAGACGATGCGGCGCGGCGCGTAGGCGTCGAGCTGGGCGAGGAAGGCCTCGTCGCAGCCCTTGCGCGGCGGGTCGATGATCACGGCCGTCCCGGGGCCCTTGACCGGCAGCTTGCCGAAGATGGCCTCGGCCGAGCCCGCCACGAACCGGCAGTTGAGCAGGCGGTTGGCGGCGGCGTTCTCCGCGGCCTTGCGCACGGCGTCCTCCGAGACCTCCACGCCGTGGACGGACTCGAAGTGGCGGGCGGCCGAGAGGGCGAACAGGCCCGAGCCGCAGTAGGCGTCCACGAGGTGGCGCGCGCCGGAGGCCTTGGCCAGGTCGACCGCGTGGCCCACGAAGGCGGGCAGGATGGCGGGGTTGTTCTGGAAGAAGTCGCCCGCGACGAAGCGCAGGGTGAGGTCGCCCACCGTCTCGGTGACGGAGGCGCGAGGGTCGGTCACGACGCCCTCCTTGGTCTCGCGCAGGAGGAGCGTCGCCCCGCGGCGGAACTCCCCGCCGCGGGCGCGGACCTCGCGGCGGACGTCCTTGAGCGCGGCGTTCACGGCGTCGGTCGCGATGGGGCAGGCGGGGACGTCCACCAGCCGGCGGGCGTTGTGCGCGTGCAGGAAGCCGATGGGGAACTCGCCCGGGCCGCGCGGCGGCTGGAAGTGCGGGGTGAGCTTCGTGCGGTAGCCCCACTGCCGCGGCGAGGGGTGGCAGGGGTCGACCTCGGCCTCGATCCCGCCGAGGCGCGAGAGGGCCTCCTTCAGCTGGGCCTGCTTCCAGCGCAGCTGCTCCTCGTAGGCGAGGTTCTGGTACTGGCAGCCGCCGCAGGACCCGAAGAGGGGGCAGCGGGGCTCGACCCGGTGGGGCGAGCGCTGGTGGATGCGGACCAAGTCCCCGCGGGAGAAGTTGGCCGCGTTGTGCCAGATGCGGGCGGTGATGCGCTCGCCGGGCAGGGCCCCGGGCACGAACACGACCCAGCCGTCGACCCGCCCCACGCCGTCGCCCAGGTTCGTCAGGTTGTCGACCGTCAGGGTCACCTCCTCGTGGTAGGCGAAGGGCTCGGCCTTGAACTTGGGCGGGGCTTGGCGGGGACGGTCTTCCACGGGGCGACCCTCCCCCGCGGGGGGCGGAAGGTCGAGCGCGAAAGGCGGCTCGCCTGCCGGCGCCGGTTCGCCCATGACTGTCGCGTGCCCGACGAGGTCATCCACAGCCGACAGAACCCCCGCGTGCAGGGGGTCGCCAAGCTCCGCGACCGCGCGGTGCGCGACGCGCGCGGCCGCTTCCTCGTCGAGGGCCTGCGCGAGCTTTCCCGCGCCCTCGAGCGCAAGGTCGCGATCGAGGAGGCCTACTTCTGCCCCGCGCTGTTCAAGGACGCCGCGGCGTCGGAGGCGCTGCTCGCCCGCCTGGCCGAGGCGGGCGTCGCGCTCTGCGAGCTCGGCGACGCCGCGTTCGACAAGGTGAGCGGCCGCGAGGGCCCCGACGGGCTCCTCGGCGTCGCCGAGACCTGGGACACGTCGCTCGCCCGCCTCGCCCTCGGCAAGGAGCCCCTCGTCCTCGTCGCCGAGGCCGTGGAGAAGCCCGGCAATCTCGGCGCGCTCCTGCGCACCGCCGATTCCGCGGGCTGCGCCGCCCTCATTGTCTGCGACCCGGTCACCGACCTCTTCAATCCCAACGTCATCCGCGCCGCCCAGGGCGCGGCCTTCTCGGTGCCCGTCGCCGTGGCCTCCACCGCCGACGCCATCGCCTGGGCCAAGGCCAAGGGCCTGCGCGTCCTCGCGACCACGCCCGACGGCGCCAAGCCGCTCTGGGACGTCGATGCCCGCGGCCCCGTGGCGATCGTCATGGGCTCGGAGAAGGACGGCCTCGCCCCGGCCTGGCTGGAGGCGGCCGACGCCCGCGTGTTCATCCCGCAGGCCGGCCTCTCGGACTCGCTCAACGTGGCGACCGCCGCGGCCGTGTGCCTCTTCGAGGCGGTGCGCCAGCGTCGGCTAGCGTGAAGCTGCGCTCTGTGAAGCCAATTACCCGATCGCCTTGGCGACCAGGTCGTCGAGCTTCTTGCCGTCGACCGCGAACAACCGGATTTTTGAGGGGCTTGGCCTCGCCCCATCCGGGGCTCGGCCTGACTCGCCTCGGTCGCCTTCAGCCGATGGCCTTGGCGCTTCGGCTAACGCCTTGCTTGGCCATTCGGCCTTCAGCCGATGGCCTTGGCGACGAGGTCGTCGAGCTTCTTGCCGTCGACCGCGAACAACCGGATGCCCTCGGCGGTCTTCTCCGTGGCCATGGCGTCCTCGTTGTGGTGCCAGCGGAATTCCTTCTCGCCCCAGGCCTTGGCGGGCTCGCCCTCGGCGGCGGACTTGGCGGGGTCGAGGACCTGCGGCACCGAGGCGGTGTCCTTGGACAGCTCGTCGAGCAGGTTGGGGGCGATGGTCAGGAGGTCGCAGCCGCAGAGCGCCTTGATCTGGCCGATGTTGCGGAAGGAGGCGCCCATGACCTCGGTCTTGATGCCGTTCCTCTTGTAATAGGCGTAGATTCGGCGGACGGACTGCACGCCGGGGTCGGCGGCGCCGGCGTTGGCGGCCTCGTTCCAGTTGGCGCCCTGCGACTTCTTGTGCCAGTCGTAGATGCGGCCGACGAAGGGGGAGATCAGCTGCACCTTGGCGTCGGCGCAGGCCACGGCCTGGGCGAAGGAGAAGAGCAGGGTGAGGTTGCAGCGGATGCCCTCCGCCTCGAGCTCGCGGGCGGCCTGGATGCCTTCCCAGGTGGAGGCCATCTTGACGAGGATGCGCTCCCGGGGGATGCCGGCGGCCTGGTAGAGGGCGATGAGCTCGCGGGCCTTGGCGACGGTCGCGGCCTTGTCGAAGGACAGGCGGGCGTCGACCTCGGTCGAGACGCGGCCGGGGACGATCTTCAGGATCTCGGTGCCGAAGGCGATGAGGAGGGCGTCCACCGCGGCGCCCACGCCGCGCGACTTGTTGTCCTGCGCGGCCTTCTGGAGCAGCGCCTGGTACTCGGGCATCTGGACGGCCTTGAGGATGAGGCTGGGGTTGGTCGTCGCATCCAGGGGCTTGAAGGCCTTCATGGCGGCGAAGTCGCCGGTGTCGGCGACGACCTTGGTGTGCTGGCGGAGCTGCTCGAGGGCGGTCATGGTCGGGAGTGGGGGATAGGGTTAGGGGGAAAGGGGGCGGTGAAAAGAGGAATATCCGGGGCGGAGCTGAAAAACGAAGGACGAAAACCAAGGGACGAAGGGAAGATGGCGTGGAAATGATGCCGAGGAATGTCGTTCGCGGAAGGAGGCGAAAAATGAAAAACGAAGGACGAAAAAAGCGACGGGGGCCGAGGTTGAAGGGGCAGGGGCTGGGCTCGGCGGCGGAAGACGGATCTCGAGGGCCGGGGTGTCGTTTTCGTTCTTCGTTTTTCGCGTTTCGTTTTCTACCCTGCGCCATGCGCCTCAAGGTCCGCGACGCCCTCGTCTCCTCCCAGCCCGCCGCCGGTGTCGAGGTCGCCGGCTGGGTCCGCACCAAGCGCGACAGCAAGGGCTTCTCCTTCCTCGAGGTGAACGACGGCTCCTGCCTGCGCAACCTGCAGGCGGTCGTCGACCACGCCGTGCCCGGGGCCGGCGACCTGCCCGAGATCCTCACCGGCGCCTCCGTCCGCCTGCGGGGCGACCTCGTCCCCTCGCCCGCCAAGGGGCAGGCCTGGGAGCTCAAGGTGACGTCTCTCGAGCTGGTCGGCCGGGCCGACGCCACCTTCCCCCTCCAGAAGAAGGGCCACACCCCGGAGTTCCTCCGCGGCATCCCCCACCTTCGCGCCCGCACCAACCGCATCGGCTCGGCCCTGCGGGTCCGCAGCCGCATGGCGATGGAGATCCACCGCTTCTTCCAGGAGCGCGGCTTCGCCTACGTCCACACCCCCATCGTCACCGCCAGCGACTGCGAGGGCGCGGGCGAGCTCTTCCGGGTTACCACCCTCGACCCCGCCGCGCCGCCGCGCGACGCCGCGGGGCAGGTCGAATGGGCGGCGGATTTCTTCGGACGGCAGGCCTACCTGACGGTCTCGGGCCAGCTCGAGGGCGAGACCCTCGCCTGCGCCCTGGGCGACGTCTACACCTTCGGGCCCACCTTCCGGGCCGAGAACTCCAACACCAGCCGCCATGCCAGCGAGTTCTGGATGATCGAGCCCGAGATGGCGTTCTGCGACCTCAAGGGGGACATGGACGTGGCCGAGGCCCTCGTCCAGCGACTCGTGCGCGCCGCGCTCGAGCATTGCGCCGACGAGCTCGCCTTCTTCGACGCCTACGTCGCCAAGGGCCTCCTCGAGCGCCTTCGCGGCATCGTCGCCCAGCCCTTCGCCCGCGTCAGCTACACCGAGGCGGTGGATATCCTCCTGGCCTCGGGCCAGGCCTTCGAGTTCCCCGTCCGCTGGGGCGAGAACTTCCAGGCCGAGCACGAGCGCTACCTGACGGAGACCCATTTCCGCCGGCCGGTGACCGTCCATGACTACCCGGCGGCGGCCAAGCCCTTCTACATGCGGCAGAACGACGACGGCCGGACCGTCGCCGCGATGGACCTGCTCGTGCCCGGTATCGGCGAGATCGTCGGCGGCAGCCAGCGCGAGGAGCGCCTCGACCGCCTCGAGGCCGCCATGCGGGCCCATGGATTGGACCTGGAGGCCTACGGCTGGTACCTCGACCTGCGCCGCTACGGCACCGTCCCGCACGCCGGCTTCGGCCTCGGTTTCGAGCGCCTGCTCATGCTCGTCACGGGCGAGGGCAACATCCGCGACGTCACCGCCTTCCCCCGCACCCCGGGACACGCCTGACCCGGGTCACTTGCCGGCGGGCGCCGCGGGGGCCGACGGCGAGGCCGGGGCGGCGGCCGCCGGCTTGATGAGGTCGAGGATGGCGGCGCCGGGGACGCAGTTGCGGCGCACCATCTGGAAGTTCTGCTGATCGCCGTCCTTGTCCGTGTTGTAGTAGATGGAGCGGGTCGAGGAGACGAGGCCCACGACGTTGCCGCAGGGGTCGAGGATGGGGGCGCCGCTGGAGCCCTTGGCGTAGTCGCAGGTGACCTCCATCCAGACCGCGCCGCGGTCGGCGGGATTCATGCTGCGGGCGTAGCGCGAGACGATGCCCTGGGAGAAGAACCCATACGAGCCGTCCGGATTGGAGTAGCAGGCGATGTCGGCGCCGGCCGAGAGGTCGCCTCGGACGGGCAGGGCGGAGAGGACGCGGCCGCCGGTGTCGACGCGCACGAGGGCGACATCCTGGCCGCGCGCGCTCGCGAGGACCTCCACGACGGGGAGGATGGAGCCGTCGGCCAGCATGACGCCCATCGCCTCGCCCTTGTCGGCGCAGGCCACGTGGTGGTTGGTCGCGATGATGCCGGACGGGT
>VFQT010002814.1_pt1 | contig 16962 bp, 22 predicted proteins | sample 3512381 | NCBI WGS metagenome assembly VFQT01 (sample SAMN10412376, study PRJNA504923) | tailings metagenome | isolation source: Relicate 2 Philex TSF3 active mining site | place: Philippines: Tuba, Benguet | collected 2017-08-29
GGTTTTTTTGCCAAGCAAGCCTTCTACCGAAAAAAACACATAAAACGCACCATTTGGCACCGATGTCCAGATGCCATCAATTGCGTTAAGGGCATTAACAACCATGTCCCTTCTTGCCTTAAAGATTGCAGTGTTTTTTGCAATAAAGTCTTGGGTGCCGTTTAGGGCTTCAAGAGCAGCCTCTTGTGATATTGAAGATGGGTTTGATGTACTTTGCGACTGAATATTATCAAGCATTTTAATAAGCTCAGCATTTTTTATAGCCCCATAGCCTATACGCCAGCCAGTCATTGAGTAGGACTTTGAAACCCCGTTTAAAGTAAAAACCCTGTCTGCAATCTCAGGAGCAACCTCGGCAAGAGTGTAAAACTTGCCGCTGTAAAGGATATGCTCGTAGATGTCGTCGCACAAAAAGTGAACATGCTTGTGTTTTTTTGCAACCTCAGCTATTTTAACAAGCTCCTCTTTGGTATAAACCTCGCCGCTTGGGTTTGATGGGGAGTTTAATATAACCCATTTTGTTTTTGATGAAATTGCATTTTCAATCTCCTCGGCGGTTGCTTTAAAGGAGTTCTCTTTTTTTGTTTTAATAAAAATGTTTGCGCCGCCAAACAGGCTTACAATATCAGGGTAGCTAACCCAGTAAGGAGCAGGAATTATCACCTCATCGCCCCCCTCAACCGTTGCCATTAAAACATTAAATAAAACTTGCTTTGCGCCGGTGCCAACTATTACCTCGTTTATTTTGTAGTCAATGCTGTTCTCTCTTTTAAACTTATTTACAACCGCCTGTCTAAGCTCGTTTGTGCCGGCAACTGGAGTATATTTTGTTTTGCCTGCATCTATTGCTTTTTTTGCAAAATCTTTAATGTTTTGCGGAGTGTCAAAATCAGGCTCGCCCGCCCCCAAAACAATAACATCCTTGCCGTCAGCCTTAAGTTGTTTTGCCTTTGTTGTAAGGGCTATGGTTGCAGATGGCTTTAAAGTTAAAACTCTTTGAGAAAATATAGACATAATTTTACAATACCAATGTTTTATTTATAACAATATACATTTTGTTTTTTTTAGCAAAGATGTCAATATTTTTGTTGCAATACCAAGTACAATTTAAAATCCAAAGCTAATTACATAAAAGCTGAACTATAATTTTAAAAGGCTATAGTAAATTGAATCAATTTTACAAGGCTCTTGACTAGTTGAGCCTTTATCTTTATTGCAGCGTGTGGCAAAAGCATTTTGTGTATTATCTAACGCTTCTGCCTCTAGGTTTAACTCTTCTTGTTTTAAGACCCTTGGTTTTTTTACCCCAAGGTGTAACTGGATGCTTACCAGATGAACCACCACCTGATTTTTTACCCTCACCACCACCATGCGGGTGGTCAACTGGGTTCATTGCAACACCTCTAACTGAAGGTCTTTTACCAAGCCATCTTGAACGACCAGCTTTACCAATTTTCTCGTTTTTCTTCAAAGGGTTTGATACTGATCCAATTGAAGCAAAGCAATCAGGGTTAAATTCCTTAACCTCACCCGAAGGAAGTTGAACTTTAACATGGTCAGTCTCTCTTGATACAATCTTAGCACAAACACCTGCCGAACGCACAAGTTTTGCCTTTGCACCAGGTTTTAGCTCTATGTTGTAGACATTTGTACCAACTGGAACTTTTTTAAGCGGCATTGATGCACCGTTTTGGTAAGTAGCATCCTCAGCTGTAGATATTTTGTCGCCAATTTCAATATTCTGAGGTGTAATTATATACTCGTATTTGCCGTTTGCATATTCAACTAAGGATATAAAAGCAGTTCTGTTAGGGTCGTACTCAATAGTTTTAATTGTGCCCTCTACATTATACACACCTCTTTTAAAGGCAATTTGTCTGTAGAGTTTTTTTGCACCGCCGCCCTTGTGTCTTGTGGAAATGTGACCGTGGTTGTCTCTACCGGATTTTTTGTTAAGACCTTTTGTTAAGCCTTTGTGAGGTTTAACTTTTGACAAGCCTTTCGCCGAGACTAAAATCGTGCCTCTAAGCGTTTGAGTACGGGGCTTAAAACTTTTTAAAACTACATTAACCATAAACTATAAAACAATAAAATGAGTATATTTAATTATTAATTTGCTTCTGCATCAAGCTTAAAGCCCTCTGGCATTTTTACTATGGCTTTTTTTATGGCACCGATAGTGCCTTTTTGACCTTTAAAACCCTTAGAATAAGGTTTTGTATTTATTGTGTTAACACTTAATGGCTTAACCCCAAATAAAGTTTGAATTGCTCCAGCTATTTGGTGCTTATTAAGTTTTTTATTAACAATAAAACTATAAAAGCCATTTTCAAGAAGCTTAAATGTTTTTTCGCTTGTGATTGTTCTTACAATGTGCGATGAGTTGACAAACATAAATTAGATAGCAAAAAAATAATCCATTTAGATATAAAATATTAAGCAAAAATTTCAAGCAATGCTTTTTTTGTAAAGACAAACTTTTTGTTAAAAAGCATAGACCAAACTGTAAGTGCTCTTGTAGTTTTAATGTCAAACCAAAACAGATTGCTTGTTGAAAGCAAAATGTTATCGTTAAGCTCTTCCTGACTTGCAATTAAAAGTGTTTTTTGCGGTTTTGCAATGTTAAAACCATCAATTGACTTGGTTGCAAAGTTAACAATTTGCTTTGTTTTGTGAGAACTTAAAGCTATGCTGTCAACAACTAATAGTCTTGGTGAGTTAATCAAAAAAGATAAAAGCATTTTTTTTGCCAGTGCAGTTTCGGATTTTTGAATGTTGACCTTTCTTTTAACTGCTAAAGGTCCAAAAATAATACCACCACCACGGTATTGAGGTGCCCTAAGGGAACCTTGTCTTGCATTACCAGTACCTTTTTGTTTGTAAGGTTTTTTTGTTGTACCTGATACTTGAGATATGCCTTTTGTGTGGGCAAATTTATTCTCACCTCTCCATTTGATTCTAAGTTTGTAAAGGTAGTCTTTAATAAAAGCTTTGTTTAGATCAATTGTTTTGCCGGTAAGATCAAGACTAATTGTGTCAACTTTTTGTGCCTCAATGTTAAGCACATCAAAAGAAACTGTCATAATAAAAGATACTAACTATAAAAAATTTTAATCACTAAGCATTTTGAGACTTTAAAGACGAAACTTCAAGCCCGTTAACAAGACCGTAGTTGATAACAACATTTGAACCTATTGAGCCAGGAACCGAGCCCTCAATAATCAAAATACCATCTTCCTTGTTGTAACCAACAATTTTAAGATTTTTGATAGTTGTTTTAACTTGCCCCATATGACCTGCCATTTTTTTGTTTTTAAACACTCTACCTGGGTCCTGTCTGTTACCTGTGGAACCATGTGATCTGTGTGCAACTGACTCACCGTGACTTGCACCAAGACCTTTAAATCCATGTCTTTTCATAGGTCCTGCAAAACCTTTACCTTGGGTTGTGCCTTCAACATCAATAAGTCCACCAACAAGGGACTCTATCGCAGCAGGAGAGTTAAGTTCGCTACCTATTGCAACACCATCAATAGATGCGTTTGCACTAAAGCGAATTTCGTATTGCTTACGAAGAAGAGGCAAAGCGTGTTTTTCAAGATATGCCTTTTGTGGTTTTGAAGCATTTTTGGACTTTACAACAGAACCAGTGACAACTTTTAAAGCGTTGTAGCCGTTTTTAGTAATTGTTTTAACCTCGCAAACTTTTGCAGGGAAAAGCTTTACCAATGTAACGCATTTGTAAGCGTTGTTTGTGTTAAACATGGCAGTTGTGCCAAGCTTTTCGCCAAATATGGATATTAACATAAAATACTAGGAAAAAGAAAAATATTTATAATTTACTAAAAACTCTATGATTGTTAAATTAATAGTTTTCAACCTTAATTTTGACATTAACACCGCTTGGTAATTCAATGCCAGATATAGATTGAATAACATCATGATTAGGGTCTCTAAGAACAATTAGTATAGAGTGAGTCCTGATTTCAAACTGCTCTTGTGATTTTTTGTAGACATGAGGAGACCTGTTGACAGTGAATTTTTCAATATCTGTAGGTAAAGGAATTGGGCCAGAGTATTTTGACCATACCTTTTTAAGGGATGTTACAAAGGTTTTAACCGTTGAGTTAAGTAGATTAATATTGTTGGATGAAAGTTTTATTTTAAGAATCGTTTTTGTTGTTGTACGAGGTGCTGCTACAGGCTTTACTCCACCTAAAGGCTTTTTTGCACCACCAACTGCAGATGTGCCAGCAACTTTTTTATTAACGGAATTCATAAAAAATTAATAACAAACAATAATTACCAAGCATTAACTTAGTATAAATTTTAAAGATTTAATATTAACAAACTAGCATAAAACAAGGCAAAAAGCCAAGTAAAAAGCCGTAAATATAAACCTAACTTAAAAACAAGTAAATCACATTTTAAAAGCTAAAATTCTTTGTGTCAAGATTTACTTTTAAAAATCACTAATTTTTTCACAGATTAACAAAAATATTTTACAAAACAATCAAAATAGCAATCTTTAAGCAAAAGACCTAGCAAAACTTTTTAAATTGTATAACTTATTAATTTTTGCCAGATTAGTGAACTTACGCACATTAAGCCCGCCCAAAGCAATTGGATTAAGGTTTAATTTTTTTGCAAAGCTAGTAAGGCGATAAAACTTTAAAACTCCAAGCCCCTTTTTATGCCTGCCGTCGCTAAATGTGTCAAATACCGGACTAATAAAAACATTTGTGCATCCGGCCTTTTTTGCTGCAATAAGTTCTTTAGCATTGTGTGCCGAAGTGCTAAAAATGTTTTCTGCAAAGCAAGACCCAAGACTTTTTTGCTTTATATGTAGCTTGGCTTTGCTAATTTGCCTGTAGCCACTATTTGCAAAGCTATTTAATTTTGCAAAATTAAATTCATCAAAGCCCTCTTTGCAGTCTATGCAAAACACAAGGCCGCCAAAGCCTCTGCAGCTTTGTAAAAACCGCAAACCATCTGCTCTGCAATTGTAAGCCCTTATTACAAGGCAAGAGTTAAGTTTTTGATTGAAGTTAAGATTTTTTGTCTTTTCAAAACTTGTAGGCTCGGTTAAAAATAAAAAAAGCATTAGCTACGAAAACATCTGCTTAATTTTGTCCATAAAATTTTTTGCCTTTGGGCTTGATGATAGCTCAATCTCGGCATCAATCTCGGCAATCATAGCCTTGTGCTTTGCAGATAGATTAACAGGCACCTCGGCACTAAGCTCGGCATACATGTCTCCGTAGAGTCCGTTTTTACCTGGCATTCCCTTGCCTGATACCCTGAGTTTTGTTTGGTTTTGGCTACCTTCCGGTACTTTTACCGCAATAGACTTGCCATCAATAGTGGGCACTACAACCTCACCGCCTAAAATTGCTGTTGTAAATTTTAGCGGAATTTTGCAATACAAATCTTTGCCTTGACGCACAAAAAAATCATGCTCCTTAATTTTAACAAATATATACAAATCGCCAGCCCTACCGCCAAACCCAGGGTACTCGCCGTGCCCAGAATATCTAATTTGAGCCTCGTTTTCAATACCCTTTGGTATTTCGGCTTCAATGGTTTTTTTACCCTTTTTGCACCCTCTTGAAGAGCATGATTTACATGGATTTTTTGCCTTACGACCGGTGCCTTGACATCCATTACAGGGTTGTTCCATAATAAACATGCCTCTTTGCACTCTTGATACGCCCCTGCCGCCACACTGATTACAAGTTGATACATCCTTGCCACCCTGCCCGCCGCAATCGTCGCATTTAAGCATTGTTTCAAAAGATATAGTTTTTTTTACACCAAAAAATGCTTCTTGTAGAGTTATTTCAAGATTGTATCTTAAATCGCTACCCTCAGCCTGAGATGATCCTGATGATTCAAAAGGGTTGCCGCCCCTACGCCCTCCAGAGCCGCCAAAAAAGCTATCAAAAATATCACTAAAATCAAATCCGCCAGAGCCAAACCCAGCACCGCCACCAGCACCGCCAAAGCCACCTTGTGTAAAATCGGAGTGCCCGTAAGCATCGTATTTTTTGCGTTTTTCATCGTCTCCTAACACCTGATAAGCATCATTCACCTCTTTAAACTTCTTCTCGGCTTCGGCATTGCCTTGGTTGCGGTCTGGATGATATTGCATTGCAAGCTTACGATAAGCTTTTTTAATATCTTCCGCACTGGAGCTTTTGTTTACACCCAGCACCTGATAGTAGTCCTTACTCATAACGATAAAAATGGATTCTTAACAACAATAACAAATAAAATATAATACTGGCTTTGTAAATATCAAGATATTAAATCTTGCATTTAATAAATACAAAGTTAAAGTAATTTAGCAAAAGCAATTGTGGTGTTAATGAATATGTTTGATATTAAAATTAAAGCCAAGCATATATTGTTTTGGCATTTACTTAAGATGCTAAGCCTGCGTTTTAGTGTTTTGGTGTGCGGGTTTTTATTCCTGTCGTTTTTTTTAGATGCCGTATCCAATATCTCCAAATTGCCAGATGGAGCACATATCTTAAATTTTTTAGGCTTTACATTTAGTAAGTCAATCAAGATTATATCCGAGACAATGCCGCTTGTTGCATTAATTGCTTTTATTTGGCTTTTTGTTAGTTTAAACTCCAGCGGGCAAATTAGGTCCTGCATGAGCTTTGGTCTTGAGCCATTTGAGATTATGAAATCTGGCATGTTATTTTGCACTGGATGCATGTTTTTATATTTGTTTGTTTTACAATCTTCTTTTGTAAAGGTTTTAAATTATGCAGAGCAAGATTTTACAGATGCTATATTTTATAAAAAAATTCTCAATAAAAAATATAACAATATCTCGCTTGTTAAAGATTCCTCTGGTAGTCTTAGTATATTTTATTTAACAAATGCTTATTACAAAAAAACATTTGATGGTGGCAAGACTATTGTTTTTGCAGACCAAATTGACCTTATAACCTACAATACATCTTTAAATCAGCAATCCGCTCGCAATATTAACGATTGGCAAGTTATTAAAAATGTATCGCTAATGCCAAATGGAATTTTGGGCGGAGTGGTTTTAAAGTCAAAAGATAATAATGGGTCCGATGGTAGGCTTCTTGATATTGATTTTCAGCTTATTATTAACAAGATAGATGCTGCAAATTTGGATCTTTTTGCATTTTCTTTTGCGAGCCTGCCATTTAAAATTTTTAAATTAAAAAAACAAAATTTATCATATGGTCTTTTTGAGCAGCAATTTTATGCAAGAATTTCAAATGGATTGCTTTTTTGCCTTTCACTCCTGATACCTATGTTTTTTTTGTTTAATTTGCCAAAGCGTAGTGTGTCGGTGGTGGCAAAAATTATTTATTGCATTTTTAGTTTTTTTATCTGTTTTATTGTTTGCTATTCGCTAAGTAGCTTTGCAAAAACTCTAACAAGCGGATATTATATTGCCCTATTTAATTTGCTACCGATATCTTTAATGGTCACCATGTTTTTTTATCTTAATTTGCAAAAGCATTGTTAGTAAATATTTAAAATGCAATCGGCAAAATCCAAAGCTTGGCACCCATATACAAACACCAGCAAACATTGTGGCGAGCTGGATGTTGTAAAAGCAAAGGGTTGTAAGATTTATACAAAAGATTATGGCTGGCTTGTGGACGGCATATCTTCTTGGTGGTCGGTATGTCACGGGCATGGTAATAGATTTATAAAAAAGGCAGTTGTAAAACAGGTAAAAAGTCTATCCCATATAATGTTTGCTGGCTTAACGCACTTGCCGGCTCGGCGGTTAAGTCAAGATTTATGCAATTTTTTAAACTCTGCACGCCATCAATCCTTGCAAAAAGACGGTGCAGGCGAGAGTTTTGAAAAAGTGTTTTTATGCGACTCCGGCTCTGTTGCGGTAGAGGTTGCACTTAAAATTGCAAAAGGATATTATCAAAATCTTGGATTTGCTAATAAAAAGCAAATTATATGCTTTAGCAATTCCTATCACGGCGACACTGCTGGCGGCATGAGTGTGTCATCTGGCTTAAGTGATGTAAGCTTTGCAAATCAACAAAATTCAGATGTAATAAGGCTAAACCTGCCCCAATCTGAGCCAGAGTTTGAATTGCTTGAGGAGATTCTTAAAAAAGAAGAAAACAATATATGTGCCATAATATATGAGCCAATTTTGCAGGGTGCATGTGGCATGATTTTGTACGAGCCTGCAAAGCTAGACAAGTTATGCAGTATAACACAAAAATATAATATTCTTAATATATTTGATGAATGTGCAACTGGTTTTTACAGATTAGGCAAGCCTTTTGCGTTTAGCTTTTTAAATTTTACTCCAGATATTATCACCTTAAGTAAGGCTTTAACAGGGGGTTTTGTTGGACTTGGGGCATGTGCCGTTAAACAAAAGATTTTTGATGCTTTTAACAAAAGCCAATCCTCGCCATTGATGCACGGTCCTACTTTTATGGCAAATCCAATTGCATGTAGCGCTGCAATTGCAAGTATTGCAATTTTTAACAAAACGGATTACGCAAAAAAAGTTGCAAAAATTCAAGATTTATTAACTATTCATTTACAGCCCTTAAAAAAATTAAAAGGCATAATGGATGTGAGGATTTTGGGTGCCATGGCCGTTGCTGAGGCATTGCCTTTAAAAACAAATGTGGATATAAACGATGTGCGAGCATTTTTTGTTAAGCAGGGCGTTTGGCTAAGACCATTTTATTCGCAAAATAGCACAATTGCAATATATACAATGCCACCCTTTGTGATTAAGGAGAAGGATTTGATTAAAATTACAAATGCCATTAAGCTTTTTGCAGATGAGTTTTGTAGTTAAGAATATTTACAAATGGGTTTAATATTAAGAGCCATGAAAGAATTTTTCAAGCTTGTTTTGCATTCCATCGTATTGCTTTGCATCTGGTTTGTGGGGTTGTTTTTGAGTGATTACCGGCCAAAGCCTTGAGTACTTGCGGTTTAAGTCTATCCAGTCAATTAAATTTTCGGACTCTGGTTTTATGGCATCAGCGGGGCATTCTGGCACGCAAACGCCGCAGTCAATGCATTCCTCTGGGTTTATAACAAGCATATCCTCACCCTCGTAAAAGCAATCCACGGGGCAAACCTCAACACAATCGGTGTATTTGCACTTTATGCAGTTGTCTGTTACTACATATGTCATTGGTCGCTAACTAACCTCCAATTGAACTTAAGATACTTTAAGCCAATATCTGCTATCATTAGCCTCAAAAGTGCTAATTGCAGCCTCGTGCCTTAAGGTGCTTGCAATGTCGTCTAGACCCTCGGCAAGTTTTGTTTTAAGGACATCGTCCAAGCTAAAACTAAATGTTTGATTTTTGCACGCAATTTGTTTTGCCTCAAGATTAACCATTACTTCAGTTGCATGATTTGACTCTTTAACAATTTGCACCAAAGCATCATAAACCTCCTTACTAACAACGGCTGGTAAGATTGCATTTTTAAAGCAATTGCTGTAAAAAATATCCGCAAAGGATGTTGAAATTACACATTCAATACCAAAATCTGCTAAAGCCCAAGGTGCATGCTCCCTGCTGGACCCGCAGCCAAAATTATCCCCAGCAAGCAAGACCTTTGCATTTTTAAACTCAGGTTTGTTGAGTACAAAATCTTCAATTTCACTACCATCTTTGGCGTATCTCATTTCGTGAAAAAGATTTTTGCCAAGCCCAGCCCTTTTGAGGGTTTTTAGAAAATCTTTAGGAATTATCATGTCTGTGTCAATATTTGTAATTAACAAAGGGGCAATTACAGAAGATATGTTTGTAAATTTTTTCATAGTATAATTAATTTAATTTTTACAGTCAGTAACAACAAAACCAAAGTAGCGTTACAGAATACAATTTTACCATCGCTTTTTTGCAAAGCAACTATTTTTTTAATTTGACGCAACATTGCCACTGCAACACTTGCACTGAGTATCTTTTTTTATCTTAGTGATGCGAGTTGCAAGGCTTTTTGCATCCATCACAAGCATTTGCAAAAACATATCTTTATCGTTAATTTTTAGTAAATATTTTAATACTTGGCAAGCAAGTAAGCTACCGCTAATTGCAACCGCAGGAGCAAAAACACCTGTATTGGCACAAGACCTAACATCATCTGGCGATGCAAATAAACATGCGTAGCAAGGCATGTTCTGCTCGTAGCCTTTAAAACAGTATAAGTGAATAGTAAATGCTATGCAAGCTGCCGACAAGAGCGGAGTTTTGGTTGCAATGCTTAAATTGTTTGTGATTAACCTTGTGTTAAAATTGTCGCTTGTGTCAATTATGCAGTTAATATTGTTTTTTACCACGAGAGATTTAAAGCTTTCAAAGCTCTCCTCGTTTAAAATAGTTTGCAAAGGGTGCACACTGACAAATGGATTTAAGCCCCTTAAAAAATCTGCAGCAAGATTGACCTTGCTTTTGCCACAATCTGCATATTTGTAAATTGTTTGCCTTTGTAGGTTTGATGGACTTAGGGTGTCAAAGTCAGCAATCCAAATATCACCTATGCCACTTGATGCTAAAAGCTGCAAGGCAGAACTTGCAATACCACCTGCCCCAATAACAAGCACGGCAGATTTTTTTAGTTTTGCAACACCTTCCATGCCTATTTCGTTGAGTATGATTGACCTTGAATGTAGCTCTAACTCTTCCATAGCTTAAGATTAAATACTCTCTGCAGGTTCTTGCAATAAAGCATTTTTCAGTCTAGTTAGCAAATCCTCAAGGTGTTCAACTACAAGGTCGTATTGATTATTTTTTACATCAGATGGATGGGTAGTTATTTGTTGTAACTGCTCATCGTTTTGAGTTTCGTTTTGATTTGCAAATTGATTATCCATTTTATCTTGATGGTTTGTGTCGCTTTCAATTGCGTCTTCTAGGGTTAGCTGCTTTGCCTTGGAATGGTCTATTCTATCGCTGTCCGCACCGCCTTTAGCTGCCGCATTGTTTGTTTGATTAAGTTTTTGAGCCTCAAGTTCTACGCGGATTGTGTTTAACTCATGCAATAGCTCAAGTGCCGTTGTCAATAAGATAAATTCGTTTGATTGGGTTTTAAAACCATTTGTTGATATTACGCTATTAACTTTGCGGTTTAGGTCGGATGTTAGCTTTAGCAAGGCGGATTCAATTTGCTGATTTGACGGAGATGGTATATCGTAAACCCCGCGACCAACAGCAATTTTCATGAAAATAAAATTAATACATCATTGATGCTGATATAGCATGGCAAGCAACACCTATTTTGTAAGCTAAGTACAAAGCAATAACAAATGCAACACCAAGCATTGCAAAGCTTAAAATGCGGGAGGTTTTAAGCTCAAGACAATAGCCAAAATCCCAAGCTAAGTGGCGGCAAAGGGCAAAAAAATAAAAGATATGGCAAAAAAGCAAAGCAAAAACAGCCGCAGCAGATAGGTAGAAAACAGCAGAATGTTTGCTAAGCAAGCTATGGTCAAGTATTACTTTACTTGCACCCATGCCGCCAAAAACATCCATTATCAATACCCAAGCAAAAGCTAAGATGCTTGTAAATGTAACAAAACCACACAACCTACCAAAGATTGATGTGAACATTGTAATTTGAAACTTGTAAATTTGTAAGTGAGGGGAAGTTGGTCTTGCAGATTGTGCCTTTGCCATAATCTAAAAGGATTAATTGCTAATAATATCACAAATATTTTTTAATACAAAAAAGTCTACATCAAAAAAAATTATAGTAAAGTTTTTTATAAATTTTTTGGTAAATGCAAAAATCTAAAATTACCTTATTACTTTTTTGTTTTTAAGATTATTTACCATCGTAAGCACAGTCAGCACCATAAATACAGATGGATGGAGGGCATATGATAGACTTGTTTTAAATGGTTATGATCATTATAGGGTATTTCATTCTCATAATGAATTTGCGCCTTTTAATCATTTGGGGTAAGTGCCATGTAAATGGTATAGAAGCTTTTATTTTATTAAAGTTTTGAACTACTGCAAAAGAAGGCTCTCTAAGTTTAACGGAATAAATTCTGATAAATTTATTTTGCATTTAAAGGAAGCTTAGTTTAAGTTTTGACATAACAATAAGGATAAAAATCTCTACCAAATTTTGTTAAAATTGGTAAGAAAAAATCCTCTTAACTAGTCAAGAGCCTACTTTGTATAATGTTTGGTACAATGCCAATTTTCATTCGGCTCCGTATCTTTTTATTGAAAGGCAATACACCTTTTACCCCATGGCTTTAGTGATAAGGAAAAGATGGTAAATTTATAAGATTGATGTTAAATGGGATTTGTATTGTAGTTTTGCATTTAAAAGACAGAACTTAAACCGCACCCTTGCCCTAATTGGCCATTTTCGCCTGCTAGCTTTGCACGACTGATGGCAAGAGAGCTTCAAAGAACTGGGACTTTATGTTGATTTTGCAAAAGGGGGTAAGAGATATTCGTTTAATACACACTAAACATTCCATTTGGCAACTGCTTGCAATAATTGATTTTTGTACTGATAGAGGTTTGTGACTGATTTAAGCTTAATTGGCTGAGGGGTGCTGGAATCGCAATAAATATGTACCATGGGTTCTTGCGACAAAAACAGCTTAACAATTTGTCTTCTTTGATTATTGTCAAGCATTATCGAAAAAGAATCGGTAAATTTACGATGGGATATTCTTGAAACATCAATAAACTCGCAGCATATTGCCTTAACGATATTAAAAGCATCAAGTTCAATTGATGTTAGCTCGTATTTTTGATCACTAGTAACAAGAACTTCTTTTGGGGTTGATATGCTTGTCATTGCAACTTTTACTATATCTCCAACAAAATCTTCAAATGCACATTTAACAATTTTAGACATTTGATCACTTACAGCATCGGTAAATCTACCGTTGTAAAAATTTAAAAATTTCATAAATTCCAAACTAGGATTTGCATAGTTAGTCGCCAAGGTTTTTTTTATAATTGTATTGTATTTTGATTGTTTGGCAAAATTAGATATCTGTACTGCATCAAAGTTATCGTAATTAAACCTTAGAATCATATCGGCTTGGTATTCGGATATAGAATCCAAATTAAATTCAAAAAATGGCTCGTCATCAAGAGCATTCTCCCTTTCTATATCGGAGTAAAATTTCCATACCCTGCCATTTGTCAGTATACAAAATTTAGCATCGTTCACAATCTTTCTGTTACCGAAGTATCTTCTTACTTGAGATATGTGTTCATTTGAAAGATTTGAACTCAAGGATTTGCATTCTACAAGGATTACTGTTTTGCCATCTTTTTTAAGAGCAAAATCTATCTTTTCACCTTTTTTACCCTCAATGTCAGCGGTAAATTCAGGGACAACTTTTGTAATATCAAATACATTATAACCAATTGCATTTAAAACTGGGGCTATGATAGACATTTTTACAGCTTCTTCGGTTGCAATATCATTAAGTCTATCTTTATTGATAGACCATATCGATTTTAAGCTTTGTAAAAACTCTGTCATAAAGACCAACTAAAACACCGGCAAGTCAAATGTTTTTAGTAATTGCACAACTTCTTCTTTATTTTTTGCATTTTCAATTGAAAATGAAATACCTATGCCCACCTGTTTTGAAAGAGATGTGTTGTAGGATACTTCAGGGAAGACTGTTGAGTCCCTAAGTCCAAAGGAATAGTTAAGTGTTTTATCAACAGAGGATGCCTTTAAGCCCTTAAAGTCCCTAACTCTAGGTAGAGCTATGTAGACTAGGCGGTCCATAAATTCGTAGATTTTTTTCTTTCTTAGGGTAACGCTTGCACCAACTGCCATGCCTTCCCTTAACTTAAAGGATGCAACTGATTTTTTTGCAAGAGTAACCAAAGCTTTTTGACCAGCAAGGTTTGTTAGGTCTTCCTGAATTTTAGCAACCTCTTTTTTGTCCAAGGCACCAAGAGATATTGTAAGACACACCTTAGTTATCTTAGGACATTGCATTGGGTTACCTTTGTAAGCAGCAAGAAAATCTTGGTACTTTTCAGCCGAATTTTTAACTACAGAACTTGACATAAAACAAACTTAACTAACCTAATATAATATATACTTATTTTACTATTACAAATTATTAAGAGGCAACATTGCCACTTTTTTTGAAAACTCTAACTTTTTTATCACCTTCAATCTTGTAGGTAATTTTGTCAGCCTTGCCAGCTTTTTCGTCAAAAGCAGCAATGTTAGATATGTGAACAAGCACGGTTTTTTCAATCGTGTTTTTCATATCATTTTCCTGAGTAGGTTTTACAAATTTTTTAATCTTTTTAAATGTATCATCAAGCAATACCTTATCGTCTTTTATAGCAAGCACGGTAAAAGTTTTACCTCTGTGTTCTCTATAGCCAGATGTAAGAACAACTCTCATTCCAACTTTTATTCTATTTTTAACCTTAGACATAATCTATATATAATAATATTACTGGATACTAGATAATTTCGGAAGCTAAAGAAGCAATCTTCAAAAAGCCCTTGGTTCTAATCTCCCTAGCAACAGGACCCAAAACACGGGTGCCAATAAGCTCACCTTTTTTGTCAAGCAGTACAGCTGCGTTGTCGTCAAAGGATACATATGAGCCGTCAGCCCTTCTTATTCTGGACTTGGTTCTGACAATAATTGCTTTAACAACCTGACCTTTTTTAACCTTCATGTTTGGCATTGCGTCCTTAACAGAGCATACAATTGTTGAACCAACATCGCCTCTTTGAGTGCCTGTACTGCCATCTACATGAAAGCATTCAACAATCTTTGCACCAGAGTTGTCTGCAACTATAAGTTGTGAACCTAAGTAAATCATAAAAAATTTTAAAAATCCATCAATTAACACTAAAGCATTAAGCAGACTTTGCAACAATTGCAAAAGACTTGTTTTTAGAAACAGGCTTGCACTGCTTTATAAAAACTTTATCACCCTCAGCAAGCTCAATACCTTGCTCATTGTGACACAAAAGTTTAGTAACTCTTTTAACTCTTTTTTTGTAAAGAGGGTGCTCTATTAGGGTTTCAACGGCCACTCTAACAGTTTTTTGATCCTTAACAAAGGCAACAGTTGCTACAATTTGAGACATAAATTAAATAAATATTAAATCTTTTTCTTTTTAAATAAAGCGGTAAGAGCAGTGTTTAGTCTTGCAATATCTTTTTTGATATTTTTAATCTCGTGACTTTTAACACTACCGCCACTTTTAGCCGCAGATCTTTTAACAACTAAAGACTTAACGAGGGCTGTGATGTCCTGTTTTATCTGAGGTATGTTTTTGGATTTTATTTCTTCAAACTTCATAACAACTATTACAAATTACGCAACAATATTAGTAAATCTTCTTTTAACAAAAGTTACAGAGATAGGCAGTTTATATGACACTCTTTGAAAAAGCTCCTTAGCTTCGTCTTCAGATATACCGTCAATTTCAAACAATATCATACCAGCCTTAACAGCAGATACATAAAATTCAATACCACCTTTACCACCACCCATTCTCATGTCGGCTGGTCTTTTAGAAACCGGCAAGTGAGGAAAGCATCTTATCCAAATTCTACCTGTTTTTTTGGTAACTCTAGCAATCATCTTACGGCACGCCTCAATTTGCTTACTTGTAACTCTACCAGGCTCAGTAGCCTTAAGACCAAATAAACCAAAAGATATATCAGCACCAGAGGCAGCTATACCGTGAGGTCTTACCTTTCTAAACTTACGGATTTGTCCTTGTGGCATCAACATAGTTTAACTTAAAAATAGATCATCAAATAATATTACTTTTTAGCAACCCAAACCTTTATACCTATGATTCCGTAAGTGGTTTTTGCCAAAGCTGTTGCGTAGGCTATTCTGGTTCTTATGGTCTGTAAAGATACAGAGCCATGAGATATTGTTTCGTGCCTTGCAATGTCCGCACCGGCAAGACGCCCAGCACAGCAAATTTTAACACCGGACACTCCAGATTTTGCAGCAAGCTCCAAAGCTTTTTTCATAGCTTTTAAGTAAGGAACACGCTTTTCAATTTGCAAAGCAATTGAGTTTGCAATTGCATCAGCATCAGAGTCAGCAGATTTAATTTCTTTAACATCAATTGACACTTCCTCACCAAGTAGTTTTTTAAGTCCCTCAGATATTTCAACAATACCAGTGCCGCCTTTTTTAATAACAAGGCTTGGTCTTGAGGAATATATAATAACAACTATCTTTTTTTGATTTCTTTCAATTTTGATTCGGGAAATCATCAAATCTTTTTTGATTTTGTTGAAGTAAGACCTAATCAGCAAGTCCTTTTGTAGGCTTTCGCCATATGTATTAGTGTTTGCAAACCAAGATGCACCCCAGTTTTTACTAACCGGCAATCTAAAGCCTATAGGATTGGTCTTTTGTCCCATATCAATAAAAAATTATAAATTACAAATACTAATAATTAGCCCACAATCAGCCATTTTAGCTATTAAGTGGTGCCCAAAGGCGGAATCGAACCACCGACACAGGGATTTTCAGTCCCTTGCTCTACCGACTGAGCTATTTGGGCACAAACCAGCAAAATGCCAGCAATTAAACCAATAGACAAAATATATTAACATTGTTTTTACTATTTTCAAGAAGTTTTTTAATTTTTTATAAAATACTTGTTTTGTGGCAAAAAAAATCTAAACTTAAAATAACGCTAGCAATTTATTTATAGGCTTTAAATGCAAGAAATGCTTGAGGAATTTTTACTTTTTATCAGCAGCGAAAGGGGCATGGCAAAAAACACAATTCTTGCTTACAAATCTGATTTATTGCAATTTTTTGAATTTGCAAAGCTTAACAAATTAACCATTACCTGCCTTACCGAGCAAAAAATTACACTTTATATATCAGCTATATACAAAAAAAAATTATCCATAGCCACAACAAACCGCAAACTTGCATGTCTTAAGAGCTTTTTTAA
>VFQT010002817.1_pt1 | contig 16940 bp, 14 predicted proteins | sample 3512381 | NCBI WGS metagenome assembly VFQT01 (sample SAMN10412376, study PRJNA504923) | tailings metagenome | isolation source: Relicate 2 Philex TSF3 active mining site | place: Philippines: Tuba, Benguet | collected 2017-08-29
GTATACTTCAAGCACTTCTTGGTTGGATCATGGTTGCGAGTGGATTGAATCCTGATGATTTGTATGTCGATCACATACGCTTAGCTATTCATTTTATTGCTGCACTAGGGTTGTTGTGCTACACCTTATGGTTTGCTTTGATGTTGCTGGTTCCGCAAGATCAACGCGTAATCTCTGTGTCTTTAAAGAAACAAACCAATTTGTTGTTTGTGTTGCTGGTTGTGCAATTGGTATTTGGCGCATTCATGGCGGGCTTGAAAGCAGCTAACTTCGCGACTACCTGGCCATTGATCAATGGAGAGTTTGTTCCATCTTCATTGTCAAATGATACATGGTCGACCTTCACACATGATCCATTGGCTGTGCATTTTATACATCGTAACCTCGCCTATTTATTAGCAATTCTAATTTTTCTTTGGTATAGAAAAGCAAAAACAATTCAAGGCGGGACGTATTTCAATGCATGGAGACGTCTACCACTTTACCTCGTATTGTTGCAAGTCGTCTTAGGAATCTTCACTGTATTATATGCAAACAACAGCACCGCGCTGCTTTGGTTGGGTGTTGCCCACCAGTTTACAGGCATGATGCTGTTGTTGTCTTTTGTAGTAGTCGCCTACTTACTTAAAAAGAAGTAGACTTATTGCTTTAAACGTTTAAAAATATAACGGGTAATGAAGATCCCTACACCATCGTCTTTACCTGCATCACTTTCAACCCCGCTGTTCACAAAGGCGAGGTCCCATCCTTCATCTGCCATTGCGTTTAGTTTAGAGGTAACGACTGCATCATTGGCAACTATGTTTTGAAAACGAATACCACCGATGTTGTAGAAGTTGAGGAGTTTAGTCTCATCAAAGCCTTTTACACGAATGTCCCCTCTATCAGATGCGTTTCTTGAGTTTTCTTCTTCACTTCTTGTCGTGGTGAACTCTTTGTAATCTCTGGTTTCGTTAGACGAGGTCATTCTTGATCTACCTAATCCACTTGGTACAATCGACTCAACGGTTGTGATGATCCTGTATTCATATTTTTGTGCAAAGCTGCTAGAAGCTGCCATGAGGCAAAGCATGAGGATGAAAAGATTCTTTTTCATATTTGTATTGTTTTAAAAATTTAATTACCATTTTAACAATGCACTTCCCCAGGTGAAACCTGAACCAAATGCAGCGAGACAAACCAAATCACCTTCTTTGATCAATCCTTTTTCCCAGGCTTCACAAAGGGCAATGGGAATTGAGGCTGCTGTAGTATTTCCGTAATGCTGAATGTTGTTGTACACTTGCTCATCTTTTAATTTAAGTGTTTGTTGTACAAACTGTGCGATGCGCAAGTTGGCTTGGTGCGGAATCAACAAGTTGATATCAGCTGGCGTGAGGTTGTTTTTGGTGAGGGCTTCCATAATGACTTCTGGGAACTTAACGACTGCCTTTTTGAATACTGCTGGTCCATCCATGTAAGGGAAAATCTGACCTTCATCAATCATCGCATGGCTAAAAAACATTTGTCCGATTTCTGCCTCATCAAAACTAGCATATTTTTCTTCTTTCCAGTGGTTGGCGTGTGTACCAGGATTGCACATCGCTAAGATTTCTGCACTTTCACCATCACTATGCAGGTGTGTACTTAATACGCCTTGATCTGCTTTTTCAGTCGGCTGTAATACCACAGCCCCTGCACCATCCCCAAAAATGACACTCACATTTCTACCCCTGGTAGTGAAGTCCAAACCAAATGAATGCTTCTCACTACCAATCACCAGGATATTTTTATACATGCCAGAGCGGATGAACTGGTCGCCCACGCTGAGGGCATATACAAATCCACTGCATTGGTTGCGGATATCCAGGGCGCCGATTTCTTTCATTTTCATGGCTCTTTGCACCAAAACGCCACAGCCTGGGAAATAATAATCCGGACTCAATGTGGCAAATATGATGAAATCGATGTCCTGAGGGGTGATTCCTGCACGTTCGATAGCAATTTTTGCTGCTTCAACCCCCATGGTGGTAGTGGTTTCTTCGGTTCTATGTGCGTATCTTCTTTCTTTGATGCCTGTTCTCTCCTGGATCCATTCGTCACTAGTCTCCATGTATTTCAATAAATCATTATTCGTTACGACATTACTCGGGAGGTATTTGCCAATACCGGCAATTTTAGTTTGGGGCATTACATCGTTTTTTGGTGAAAAATGGTCGTTTTTTGCCTAAAAACAGGTCAAAAACTACGCAAACATAAAAAAACTTGGTCGTCTACTCACATTTGTAGTGGTATTAGAAATGGTTTTGCCGAATCCTTAACAGAAAAGGGACATACAACCTTAATTTAACTTGCCTACCCGCCGAAAAAGCGGTAGCTTTGCGGCCTCGAAACAAGATTATGAATATTAGGAATATAGCCATCATTGCACACGTTGACCACGGAAAAACAACCCTGGTAGATAGAATTTTACATACCGCGAAGGTTTTCCGTGACAACCAGGAGACTGGCGATTTGATCATGGATAGTAACGACCTCGAAAGAGAAAGAGGTATTACAATTTTCAGTAAGAACGCTTCAGTTACCTATAATGGCGTGAAAATCAATGTTATAGACACTCCAGGCCACGCCGATTTCGGTGGTGAGGTGGAGCGTGTATTAAAAATGGCTGATGGTGTAATCTTGTTGGTGGATGCTTTTGAAGGTCCAATGCCTCAAACCCGTTTTGTGTTGCAGAAAGCCCTTCAACTGAACTTACATCCTATCGTTGTTATTAATAAAGTCGATAAGCCTAACTGTCGCCCCGACGAAGTACACGATGCGGTGTTTGAGTTGTTTTTCAACTTAGATGCAACAGAAGAGCAGTTGAACTTCCCGACTTATTACGGATCTGGTAAAAATGGCTGGTTTAATGATAGTCTTACCCCGACTGAAGACATCATTCCATTGATGGAAGGTATCATCAAGCACGTACCTGAGCCAAAAACTGAAGAAGGAACTTTGCAATTGCAGATTACCTCACTTGACTATTCTTCTTTCTTAGGAAGGATTGCGATTGGTAAGGTGGCTAGAAATACCATCAAAGAAAATCAACCAATCACGTTGATGCAAACTGATGGAACGATGAAGAAGCAGCGTGTGAAAGAGTTGTATGTGTTTGAAGGTATGGGTAAAAGAAAAGTGACCGAAGTACATGCTGGTGATTTGTGTGCAGTTGTAGGTATTGAAGATTTTAATATTGGTGATACCATTGCTGATTTTGAAAATCCTGAAGCATTGCCGGTAATCCATGTGGATGAGCCAACCATGAGCATGTTGTTCAGCATTAATAACTCTCCATTCTTTGGTAGAGATGGTAAGTTTGTAACTAGCCGTCACTTGCGTGATCGTTTGATGAAGGAGACTGAGAAGAATTTGGCTTTGCGTGTAAAAGAAACAGATTCTGCTGATAGCTTTTTGGTGTTTGGTCGCGGTATCTTACACTTAGGTGTATTGATTGAAACCATGAGAAGAGAGGGATACGAGTTAACTATCGGACAACCTCAGGTATTGGTAAAAGAAATTGATGGCAAGAAATGCGAGCCTTATGAAGTGCTTGTAATTGACGTGCCTGAAGAATATGCATCAAAGGCAATCGACTTGGTGAGCAGAAGAAAAGGTGAAATGACCGTGATGGAAACCAAGGGCGATATGCAACACATCGAATTTGAAATTCCGAGCCGTGGTTTGATTGGTCTGCGTACCAACATGCTCACCAACACAGCTGGTGAAGCAGTAATGGCGCACCGTTTCAGCGAATACAAGCCTTGGAAAGGGCCAATTCCTGGAAGAAACAATGGTGTTTTGCTAGCTAAGGAAGGCGGTACAACCACTGCTTACTCATTGGATAAATTACAAGACCGTGGATTCTTCTTTGTTGATCCAGGTGAAGAAGTTTATAAGGGTATGGTCATTGGTGAGAACAACAAGCCAGGTGATTTGGTCGTAAATCCGAATGAAGGTAAAAAGCTCACCAACATGCGTGCCAGTGGTACGGATGGTGCTGCCAGCATTGCGCCTAAGCGTTTGATGACGTTAGAAGAGTGTATGGAATACATTCAGCATGATGAGTGTATTGAGGTTACACCTAACTTTATCAGGATGCGTAAGTTGATTCTGGATGAAACAGAAAGGAACCGTTTGGCCAAACAAATGAAGGCCGACGCTGTTTAATATACCATGAGAAGGATTGTTTACATCCTCATTTTCTTTTTTTCATTCACCTTTACCCAGGAAGTAAAGGCGCAGTGCTCGATTTGTACGAAAACAGCACAGCAACTGGGACATAAACCGGCTAAGGGTTTGAACAGCGGTATCATTTATTTGATGATAGCACCATTGGCCATAATCGGTTTTGTCAGTTACAGGTGGATCAAAGGGGGAGGTGTGGATCCCAATGCTTAATTGTTTACTCATCAACATCGTTTCATGAAAGCTGTCAATCATTTTTTTGTCGCTTTACTTTCTGTTTTGTTTTTTGCTGCTTGTACAGTCAACAACGTTACCGAAGATGAAAAGCTTGGTCGCTTTTTCGAAGACAATAAAGTAGCTGGAACCTTTGGTATGTTCGACAACAGCAGAGGGGATTTTACCATTTACGATTTAGAGCGTTTCAGAAAACAAGTTTCACCTGGGCAAACGTTTAATATTTTTTCTGCGTTAGTGGCATTGCATACGGGAAAGTTGACAGATGACAGTTCATCAGTTATCAGTTTAGACAGTGCATCAACAACTTTGAGTTTGACTAGTGCTTTCAAGAATAACTCTACTCCACATTTTCAATCCATTGCTCAATTGATTGGCAAAGACACCTTGAAATATTGGATGGATAGTGTGAAGTATGGCAATAAAAAAATTGGGAATGATATTAGCTCATTCTGGTTGAATGATACACTTACCATCTCTCCTGATGAGCAGTTAGGATTAATCAAACGTTTGTATTTTAAGCAACATCCATTCAGGGCAAGTGTACAAGAGCAGGTGAAAAAAATGATGTTGGTAGTTAACAATGCTCAGTATCAACTTGCTTTTCAGCAAGGCAACTTGGTTAGAGGAAACAGGCAACAGGCCTGGGTAGTAGGTTGGATAGAGGAAAACCGACATGTATATCCATTTGTATTGAGTTTTGATGCGGCATTGGATGCAGATACCGATGCAATAGGTAAAAAGCTTTCAGAAGAAATTCTCAGAGACCTCGGCTTTTTTAAGGGTATCATGTAACTTAGTAGAACATGCAACTTTATACGCCTTCCCTCAGCAGTTATAAAAGACTTGAGACATTAGAAGTCAAGATAGGTGATTTGCTTCTCGGCAACCATCATCCTATTCGTATTCAGACTATGACCACGACAGACACGATGAACACCATCGCGACTGTCGAGCAAACTATTCGTTGTATTGAAGCGGGTGCAGAACTGGTGAGAATTACAGCGCCCTCTAAGAATGAGGCATTGAATCTCCAAAACATTAAGGATGAATTAAGGAAGCGTGGTTATAACACACCTTTAGTTGCAGATATACATTTTACACCCAATGCAGCTGAAATTGCAGCGAGGATCATTGAGAAGGTCCGCGTGAATCCGGGTAACTACGCCGATAAGAAAAAGTTTGATTTCATTGAATATACAGATGCTGCTTACAATGAAGAGATAGAGCGCATTCGCGAACGTTTCACTCCACTAGTGAAAATTTGTAAGGAGTATGGCACAGCTATGCGAATTGGTACCAATCATGGTTCACTGAGTGATCGTATCATGAGCAGGTATGGTGATAGTGCTATAGGGATGGTGGAAAGCGCGATGGAATTTTTACGAATAGCACGTGATGAATCGTACCACAACATTGTGTTGAGTATGAAGTCAAGCAATCCACAAGTGATGGTTCAAGCCTATCGTTTGTTGGTGCAAACCATGACCAATGAATTTGGTGTTTGTTATCCTTTGCATTTGGGTGTAACTGAAGCAGGTGATGGTGAAGATGGTAGAATTAAGTCTGCAATTGGTATTGGTACATTATTGGAAGATGGTATTGGAGATACAGTTCGTGTATCCTTAACTGAAGATCCGGAATTTGAAATTCCAGTTTGTAAGGATATTGTTAGTCGATATAACAACCATGCAACCTCTACGCCTTTACCCACTGTTGAAAAATTGCCTTATTCACCATTTGAATATGCGCGCAGAAAATCTGTTGCTGTCGAGAATATTGGTGGCAAGCAAGTCCCTGTAGTTGTGGCTGATTTAAGCAGTCGCGATTCAATAACCCCAGCAGATTTACAAAGTATAGGATATACCTATGATGAGCCTACTGACAAATGGAGTATTGGAGATGCAGCTGCTGATTATGTCTATACAGGGAGTAATCCTATAACATTTGCGCTACCCGGTACTTTAAAAAATATTGTACATGCTGCTGCATGGCAACCAAACAGTGAATCTGTTTTTCCCATTTTTGAATTAGTCGATTTTGTTGGTACTGCTGCTAAAAGTGACCGCATCAATTTTGTCATGCTGGATGCATTCAGTGAAAAGCAGAAATCGGTTTCATTTGATTTGATTCAGCAGGCTGCAAGTGATTCGACTGTTGTCTTTTGTATCAGCAGTGAGAATGCAAATGCAATGCAAAGTGTAAGGCGGATGTTTGTTTCATTAGCTGATATGGGAATTACACAGCCTGTTATATTGGTAACCGATAGCAGCATGCAAACACCAGATGAACATTTGATTCATTTTGCTACAGAGACAGGAGCATTGTTATTGGATGGATTGGGTGATGGTATTTGTTTGGGGTATAGAGGAGAGGTGAAATTAGAAAACCCGCAGGTAAAGGGAAGGACTTATCTTCCTGTGAAAGATATTTATCAGTTTACGAATAACACTGCTTTCAGTATACTGCAAGCGACAAGAACACGTATATCAAAAACAGAATACATCAGTTGTCCGAGTTGCGGTAGAACCTTATTTGATTTGCAAGAAACTACTGCAAAAATTCGTTCGGTGACCAATCATTTGAAAGGCGTTAAGATTGCCATCATGGGATGTATTGTAAATGGTCCAGGTGAAATGGCCGATGCCGACTTCGGTTATGTGGGAAGCGGTCCGGGTAAAATTACTTTATACCGCAGCAAGGAAGTCGTGAAGAAAAATGTAGACAGTGAAGTCGCTGTTGATGAACTCATCAACTTATTAAAAGAAAGTGGTGCGTGGGTAGAGCCCAGTTGATACTGAACTTAAATTTTCAATTCGCTTTTTTGATTTTTTTACCAATGTTGGAATCTAATACAAATTTGTTTATCAGCATTTATTTTAAGCCTTTGGAATTAGCATAATTCATCAAATGATTCACTACCTGTCCACTCAAACCCTTGGGCAACTATAAATTGCTTTTCTGCTCCTTCTTTTTGAAAAAAACTACCAAGATTATTATGAATATAATGGTCGTTTCTTAATGTGATTTCAGCTAATGAATATGCCTTTATTGCATTATTATCAGTACTTCTACACATAACAAGTAAAGAGGTATTCTCTTTGTTGAAAGCGAATTTTTCAATAATCGAGCTTGTGTATTGATTTTTTGAAAATATTTTCCCTGGCTTTAGATTAGTTAAATATTTAGTAATTGCTAAATTATTTTTGTCTTTTGGACAACATGGAAATTCAGTCGGTGTTTTCCAATTTTGTGCTTTTTGTAAAGCGTTTGGGGTTAGAGAATTTATAAACTCTATTTCAGTTTCAATTTTTTCCTTTGTTAGACCTCGATTGAAAATCCATTCCCCAAGTGTTCCACCTTTTAATGGTTTGTCGCTTTGAGCCCAAGCCAACAATCTTTTTTTACTTAATTGGGAATCTTGAATACTAACAGTACACATCCACTCATAGTTAGGTTCTTGAAATTTTTCTCTGAATTTCGAAGGGTCGGCAAGAAATTCTTCAATGCTTCCAAAAACAACTTCAATCCGTCGAGCTGTAATAGGGTTAAGTAATATGTTTTCTAATCTTGTAACCCAGCGAAGATTTTCTGGTCGGTTATTTTGTTTGTTAGTGTCAATATGATCAACAACATGATCTTTTGTAGGCGGTTCTCCGTGATAGGCAGTTGCAACAATTCTATGAATAAAAACAGATGCAATGCCTAAATAGCCCGTCCTGCTGTTTAGTTTACCAAAAGTCCACTTATTATCGTTTGGTCTTGGTTTCATTGAGTCTTTAGGAAAACGAAATACAGCTCCATTGTCACGGACTGAGTATCGTTCGTTTTTATGAGTGCATATTATTTCTCTTTCAAAATCATCGAAAGAAATCATACTGAACTAATCAAGTGACCTAATAAAAGAAACAATTCCCCGTTTCTTTGCTTCCAAAGACCATTGAACTTGAACTACTAGACCGTTAATTTGGTCAAGTAATAAGAAGTTATACATATTTTCTGTTGGATAAAGGATAAATCTGCCTTTAACCTCTTCTTCTTTTTCAACAAGTGGTTGGGAATTTAGTACTAACTCACCGGTATTATTATCATCTTCTACGCTAAAATGAACTTGCCACATTTTACCATTTCTTGTATCCAATTTGATAAAAGTCCAATAATTTTTTGTTGGAAATAATTGATAAATAGAATTTTCAGAAACTTGTTTCTGTTGACCTATTCCTGTCAGTTTCGGCTGACTTTGAGCAAAAGAAACAGTTGAAAATAGGATAAAAATTTGAAGGATAATTTTCATCTTCATTTGGTATGTTTTTTCTCAGTTTTGTTATAGTGAATAGTCATTTTATAATGACAGTAACATTTAAATATACACACTTTAATATCCTTTTAAAAATCAAAAAATGCTCGAAAAAAAATTGCGATAAGACAATGATAAACAACAAAATAGAGATATAAATATATAGAAATACCAAGTTTGTTTATTCTTATCACATCTCTTTAGATTACAGATCGTATAAGAAGATAATTTATCTTTAATCTGTTTCTACTCAATTATTTTTGTATTTCTATATTTGTGTTATCCATCATCATTGTCAATTATCGTTCCTAGAGCAATTATTAATGGTGAATAGGTTATAAACAACATATGATTTTACATAGGGCAATAAAAAATCCATTTTAATGAATTAATTGCCTTATCTATGTGCTTCATTTCTATTTTTCATATACCACATTTTCATTTCTTGTTTGATTTCTTGTTCATTAATGGTATCTGAAAGAATTTCTTCGTATGTCATATTTTTAATTGTCATGCAATATTGAACCATTACCCAATATTCATAGTATTCTCTAGGGACGATTGTCTTATCGGCAAATTTTACTTCCCATTTATCTTTATCGCTTTTGTTAAGTCGTGAGATATTATTTAAAAAATTAGTTTGATCAGTATTCTGTCGTGAAACATATTCAGCATATCCTTCCCACTTCCAATTCGGAATATTTTTAATTGGTTTTGACTTCCAAAGTCCCAATTTGTCAAACTGATAACAATGAATCATTTCATGTACTAAAAGTTGTATCATATTCCATGTGTAACTATTTAGTTCAACATAATTTTCTTGATAATTTGCATTTCCTTGAAGAATAACGTAGTCATAAAATCCCCAAGCAAAAGCTTGTCCCCTTATGGATTTTATATAACTGGGAAATATGGATCCATCATTTAAGCATAAATTGATTTGTAGGTTAGCGTTGTACAATTCACTTGATTGTAATAATTCCGTTGCTTGGTCAAGCTTTGCTAATAATGCTTTATCCAGTGGTTGATTATGAAAAATGACGAAATTCTTATGAGTAGTTTTATTGGAGTAGGATAAAATTGGATTAAGTATGATTGTAAATAGAAGTCCACTAATAAGCAAAGCAAAAATTGTCAAACGATATATCCATTTTATTACCATCAATCAACAAAAAGATTTATTCCAATTGATATATCAATATAAATATACTTTATGAAATTTCGATGTAAATTCAGCTATCTCATAAATATACACAGCTTTTCTTTTTTCTTCAGCTATTTGTAACAAATGAATCAAATACCTTTACAGCAAATTGATCTGATCAAATGATTTCATTGTCCATCATCATTGTCAACTATCGTTCCTGGAAGAGATTGTCGGCTTGCCTGCACAGCATTGAGCAGCAAGGCTTGCAAGATCTTGAGGTGATTGTGGTTGATAATTTTTCTAATGATGGTCAAGGTGAATCTTTCGCTGCACTATTTCCACAGGTGAAGTGGATCATGCAAAATATAAATGGTGGTTTTGCACAAGCATGTAACATGGGAGCTTCTCATGCTAGTGGAAATTGGTTGTTGTTTCTCAATCCGGATACGATATTGAATACACCTGTTTTGAATCCTTTGTTGGAAAAAGCAGAACAACAAACCGAATGGAAATTAATCGGTATTCGTCAGTTGAATGATGCAGGTAAGGATACCCATCCTCATGGAATATTTTTAAAGTGGTGGAATGTGTGGCCTCCCTTTAGATCTTTAGAAAGATTGATAAAGGGTCGTGAATTTTCTAAACAGTATTTGAGTACTGCGCCTGTCGCTTTTCCTGATTGGATATCAGGCGCTTTTGTGTTGATCAGAAAAAATGATTTTCAGGAATTAGGCGGATGGGATGAAAGATTCTGGATGTATTATGAAGATATGGATTTGTCGAAACGTGCATCAGATAAGGGATGGAAGAGAGTGATGTACAACGAATTGGTTTGTATTCATTCTCATGGAGGGTCATCGAGAATCAATCACGATATCAAAGCACTGACAAAATCCACGGTCATTAAATCTGCTTATTTGTACATCAACAAATACATGAAGGGAATTGCAAGATGGATTGCTGTAGCAACACTTTACAAAATCACTATCCTTGAGTTATTGCTATCAGCACCTTTTTCAACGACCAAACGAAAAATGATTCGTTTATTTTTGAAAGGCTAGCTTACTTGATTACGCCCATAGATTGTCCCACTTTCACAAAAGCAGCAATCGCTTTATCCAAGTGTTCTTGATTATGTGCTGCACTCAGTTGTACACGAATCCTTGCTTTGCCTTTTGCCACGACAGGGAAGAAGAAGCCAATAACATAGATACCTTCTTCCAATAATTTGGCTGCCATTTCTTGGGCGACAGTCGCTTCGTATAGCATGATGGGAACGATAGGGTGAACTCCAGGTTTGATGTCAAAACCAGCCTTGGTCATTTCTTCTCTAAAGTATTTTGTGTTCCACTCTAATTTATCTCTTAAAGCAGTCGTTTCACTCAACAAATCCAATACTGCTATTGAACCACCTACGATACTTGGAGCCAGGGTATTGGAGAAGAGATAAGGTCTGCTTCTTTGACGAAGCATTTCAATGATTTCTTTTCTTCCGCTCGTGAAACCACCTGATGCACCACCCAAGGCTTTACCTAAGGTGCCTGTGATGATATCTATTTTACCTACAACGCCACAATGTTCATGTGTTCCCCTTCCTGTTTTACCTAAGAATCCAGAAGAGTGACATTCATCTATCATGATAGCGGCATCATATTTCTCAGCGAGTGCTACAATTTTATCCAATTGAGCGATAGTGCCATCCATGCTGAATGACCCATCGGTCACGATGATTCTATTCCGTTGAGCCTGTGCCTGCTGTAGTTGTACTTCCAGGTCTGCCATATCGTTGTGCTTATAACGATAACGTTGTGCTTTACACAAGCGAACACCATCAATAATTGAAGCATGGTTCAACTCATCTGAGATGATTGCATCCTGTTCATGGAATAAAGGTTCGAATACCCCTCCATTCGCATCAAAAGCAGCTGCATATAGAATGGTATCCTCTGTACCAAGGAATGCAGAGATTTTAGCTTCCAGTTCCTTGTGAATGTCTTGGGTACCACAAATGAAGCGCACTGAACTGAGTCCGTACCCACGATCATCGATATATTTTTTAGCAGCCTCAATAATTTTGGGGTGAGAGGAGAGGCCTAAGTAGTTGTTGGCACAAAGATTAAGTACTTCTTTACCGCCCACTTTAATGACTGGGCCTTGGGGGCTTTCAATTATTCTTTCTCTTTTGAAAAGACCGGCTTGCTGAATTTCTGCTAATTCTGAGGATAATCGGGTAATCAAAGACTCATTCATGGTAAATAGAATAGGTTTATGTAGAGGAAATTGATGCAATTTACTGCATTCAATCACTTCTTTTGTTTAAGGAAAACATACTTTTTCACATTTCCTTGTAACAAAACGCATGTAACTTCGTTTTATAGAATGATGAAAAAGCCACAGACTTATTACGCTATCGGATTTTTTGCCATTGCTGTTGTGCTAATAGCAGGATTACTTGCATTACCTAAGTCGTGGTCCGCTACCCAGATCAATCAATCAAGTGCTAAAACAGTGACAGAAAAAGCTGAAAAAATCAATGTTGGAATGCCGCTTTGGCATGCAATTCCTCGGTTCTTATTTCGCCGCTATTAATTTTTCATCCCACTGTAACTTTTATCCACCAACTTCGTCACATTATTGTATCCCTAACCAAAGCTAAATGACTGATAGAGAATACAACAATTGTGTGAGTGCCCATGCTGATGGCGTGTACAGGTTCATCTTGAAGAATTTACAGCATGAGGAAGATGCCCGTGATGTTGTGCAGTCGGCTTTTGAAAAAATGTGGTTGAACAGGGAGCAAGTAAATCCCAATACGGCAAAATCTTATCTGTTTACAGTGGCATATAACCAGATGATTGACCACATCAGAAAAAACAAAAGGATTGTATTAAAAGAGGAGTTTGGTGAAGGGGTAAAAATAGATAGTGGTGAGGTACCCACTTTTAAAAAAGAGTTAGAAAAAGCATTACAGCAATTAACTCCTTTACAAAAGTCCCTGATCCTATTGAAGGATTATGAAGGTTATTCTTATGAAGAGATTGGAAAAATAACCGCATTAAATGCGAGTCAGGTTAAAGTGTATTTGCATAGAGCGCGACTTCAACTTAAGGAAATTGTAGGTAAACTTGAAAATATACTATAGAAGATGATTAATTTATCAAATTACGAGGACTGGTTTTTGCTGTATGCAGACGGTGAGCTTACCGTTGCAGAGCAGAAAGCTGTTTTGCAATTTGTAAATGGGCATCCTGAGTTGAAAGAAGAGTTGGAGTTGTTCTTGGGTATGCGTTTTCAACCTGAACAAGAGGTTAAGTTTGTTGATGATTCTTTAATCAAGGCCGAATATTTCAATGAACTTGAAACCAAGTATCGTTTTGAGCCAGATTTGACTATTCAGTTTCCTGACAAGCAATTGTTATACAAGAGAACTGCAACGCCAGTCATTTCAATGTTCAGGTATGCTGCAGTTGCTGCAAGTACAATATTGACAGCTGGTTTGATCTGGTGGTTTACAGGAAATACTACAGTTGAACAACCGCTTGTTCAAACTGAAATAAAATCAACAACACCAGCTCTTTTACCATCTAATGAATTAAATATTCAGCAAAAAGATGTTGCAGTTGTTACTCAGCCTGTCAAAGGAAATAGTTATAATAACGTCACATCAACTGTTGCAGTAAATAGAGTTGAAAAAAAGACTTTACCAGCTCAACAAGAAGAAGATGACCAGTTTAATGTTGCTAAGGTTGAGCCCGTAATTATTCCTTTGCAAAACGAACAACTCAGATCAAATTTTTCTCAAGACGCCATTGCTGCTGCAGAAGCAAGGATGAATAAAACTACTGCCATTGTAGCGCCAACAAATGCCGCAAATGCTATTAATACGGCCATGTTGATTGATGCCGAAATGGATGATGAACCACAGGTCCCGGTGAGGGGTTTGTTACGAAAAATTTCCAGAACCTTATTGGGTGAAGAGAAAGAAGAAGGTGACGGAAAAAAGTATGTTCAATTTGCAGTTTTTCAGATACCAGTGAAGCAATAATTATTTATCAATAAAAAAGGAATATGAAGAAGTTAGTATTGACATGTACGTTAGGTCTTATGATGTTTGGATTAAATGCCCAGGACTCTACCAAAACAAAGCCAGGTACTGCGGTGATTAAAATGGGAAATATCACTGTTGTTAAAGCGCCTGAAGATTCAGCAAGTAAGAGATCAAAATCTGAAGATACTATTCGCATCAACGACCAAATTTTTATCATTGGTAATGGTGTAGGAAAAAGTCTTGATAAACTATTTGATGAAGGATTAAAAGATGTTGATGTACGAAAAATCGGCTACTCAATGAAGGACAAGTTTAAGCGTAAACCTAAAAAAGTTTCTACCAACTGGTTTGCATTTGATATTGGTTTTGCTGGTGTAAATGACCAAACCAACTATAGCTCAATTGAGGCACAGAACTTTTTGAAGCCTACATCCTTTGTGCCAAATAAAGCAGGAAATTATGCTTTGAAAACAACACGTGTTTCCAATTTTAATATCTGGTTTTTTATGCAGCGATTAAGTGTTGTAAAGAGTGTTGTCAATTTGAAGTATGGTTTAGGAATTGAAAGCAATAACTACTTTTATAAAACTGGAATTACATATGTAGATGGTCCTGAAGTTTACACAACCGATAAAGGAAATATATTTTCAAAGAATAAATTGGTGGCGAATTACTTGACTGTTCCATTAATGGTAAACATCAACACCAATCCAACTAAAGGGAAGAAAGGATTTCAGATTTCAGCCGGTGTAAGTGGAGGTTATTTGATTGGTGCACGTCAAAAACAAAAAGGTGCTTCTGGTATGGATAAGAATAAAACTGATTTCAATTTAGAGCAATTTAAATTAGCCTATGTTGGAGAGTTGGGATTGGGTCCGGTTAAGTTGTATGGTTCTTACTCAATGACTCCTTTACATAAATATGGCTTGAATCAAATGCCTTACACAGTTGGTGTTCGTTTCAGCAATTAATTTGGGTTTATTATAAGTGAAAAGTGGGAGATAATTTATCTCCCACTTTTTTTATAGTCTGTTTCTCTTGATTTCATCTACAATGGATGGGTCAAGAAGTGTGGTGGTATCACCGAGATTTTCCAATTCACCTTCTGAAATTTTTCTGAGAATGCGTCTCATGATTTTTCCGCTTCTGGTTTTGGGTAATCCGCTCACCAATTGAATTTTATCGGGTTTTGCTATTGGTCCGATAATGCGACTAACAGTAGCTGTTATGTCTTTTCTGATCAGCTCTTCTTCGCCATGGAGTCCGCTGTAAATTACATAGGCATAAATACCCTGACCTTTTACATCGTGAGGAAAACCAACGACTGCACTTTCAACAACCCCTTCATGCATATTGATGGCGTTTTCAACTTCGGCAGTCCCGATGCGATGTCCGCTTACATTCAACACATCATCAACGCGACCTGTTATCCTATAGAATCCATTGTCATCTCTGTAAGCGCCATCACCTGTGAAATATAAATTGTCATAGGTAGCGAAATAGTTCGTCTTGCATCTTTCATGATCGCCGTAAGTGGTTCTGATGGTAGAAGGCCATGCAGAACGAATACAAAGATTTCCAGTTACATTATTTTCTTTAATCTCATTTCCTTTATCATCCACGAGTAACGGATCAATGCCTGGCATAGGTAGTGTTGCAAAACTTGGTTTAGCAGGAGTTACACCTGCGAGGTTACTAATCATCACGCCTCCTGTCTCTGTTTGCCACCAGGTGTCGACAATAGGACATTTTTTCTTGCCGATGTGTTCATCGTACCAATGCCATGCTTCTTCATTGATCGGTTCTCCAACTGTTCCAAGAATACGCAAAGAACTTAAGTCCTTTCCTTGTATGGGCTCCAAACCAAAAGCCATCAAACTTCTAATGGCTGTTGGAGCGGTATATAAAATATTTACTTTGAATTTATCGATGATGTCCCAAAAACGGCCCGCATCTGGGAATGTTGGGATGCCTTCAAACATAAGAGATGTTGCTCCAGCACTAAGTGGTCCGTATACAATATAAGAGTGCCCGGTAATCCAACCAATATCAGCTGTGCAAAAATGAATTTCTTCAGGCTGGTATTGAAAAACATTAATGAATGTATAGTTTGTATACAACATATAACCAGCACAAGCGTGCACAACACCTTTGGGTTTTCCTGTCGATCCAGATGTATAGAGAATGAACAGGGGATCTTCTGCATCCATACGCTCAGCTGGAAATTCTTTTTCATGTACTTTTTCCAGTTCCACCTGCCACCATACATCACGACCTTTCAGCATACTTACTGGAGTTTTGGTATGCATGTACACGATAACTTTTTTTACAAAAGGACAACTGATTAATGCATTGTCAATTACACTCTTAAGTGGAATATCTTTTGGTCCGCGGAATGCACCATCACAGGTGATTACATATTCTGCTTGTGCATCTTGCAATCGATCAGAAATACTTTGTGCGCTGAAGCCACCAAAGATGACAGAGTGAATGGCGCCAATTCTTGCGCAGGCAAGTACCGCGACAGCCAACTCAGGGATCATGCCCATGTAGATACAGATACGATCGCCTTTTTTCACACCATTATTGCGCAGTACATGCGCAAACTGGTTGACCATCTCATACAATTCTGCATAAGTGATTAATCGGTGTGCATCATTAGGGTTATTGGGTTCCCAAATGATAGCAGGCTGATTGGCTTTATCTGCTAAATGTCTGTCTAAGCAATTTTCAGTGATGTTCAACTGCGCACCTTGAAACCATTTAACGGAGGGATCTTTGAAATTCCATTCCAGTGGATTGTCCCATTTTTTCTTCCAAACAAAATGTTCCGCAATTTCACTCCAGAAGCCAGCAGGATTTTCAATACTTCTCTTCCAGGTCTGGTGGTATTCTTCTAGCGACTTGATTTGATAAGGGTAATTCATAACACAAGCAATTTCTTCGATCAGTAAGATAAAAAATATCGTGATGTTGATGAAGTATTTTATAAATTGATGTACAAA
>VFQT010002820.1_pt1 | contig 16925 bp, 12 predicted proteins | sample 3512381 | NCBI WGS metagenome assembly VFQT01 (sample SAMN10412376, study PRJNA504923) | tailings metagenome | isolation source: Relicate 2 Philex TSF3 active mining site | place: Philippines: Tuba, Benguet | collected 2017-08-29
CGTTCTACGCCGTCCGCTTCGGCGGCAAGATCTACGACTGTGGCGCCAAGATCGGCTTCCTGACAGCGAACATCGCCTATGCGCTCGAACGTGACGATCTGGCTCCCGCGCTCAAGGCCGAGCTGCGCAAGCTGATCTGACGATTTGCCCGCCGGGTGACGTAAACGGCCGGAGCGCATCGCCGCGCCGGCCGTTTCTTATCGTCGCCACGGCCGATGAGCGCGGGGCGGTAGGCCTTTCCGGCTCGCGCCATTAGCGGCGCACGCGCACGCCCACCTTGAACTCGTCGTAATTGTAATTGCGCGAGATGTCCGTGGAATCGAAGTCCACATGCGCGTACCGGCTAAACAATGTTACCTCGCGATTGAGGTGATACTCCAGCCCCAGGAGGCTCGTCAGTGCCTGTTCCGTGATGTCGACGCCTTCATAAGCCTGCCGCGACAGGTTCACGCCGGCCGTCCCGATCAGATTGCGCTTGAACGCATGCCGCGCCTCGACGCCCACGGTCTGCGACAAGGCTCCGCCCGAACCCGCAAGCGTCGATTCCGCGATGTCGGACTTCGCCGTGAACAGCAGGGAGGTCAGCCCCGACACCCGCCACGCCAGGTTCGCATCCAGCACGATGCCGTCGATGCTCGCAAGCCGTCTGTCGTCGAAGCGTTGCACGGCATGTCCGATCGCGACTTCGCCCCGCAGAACCTTGCTGGTGTTGCCGAACGACAGGCCCGCCCGCAGCCGCTCGCCGGTCGAATCTCGTTTGATGCCGTCGGCCTCGATGCCGCCGTAGGCCCGCGTATTGCCGACGACCTCGGCGAAGACGGAGAGCGTGGGCTTGAACATCCAGCTTGCCCGGATCGCGCCTTCGCGGAGCTGGCTGTCGCGGGAGTCGTTGCTGATCTCGATGCCGCCCACGCCCTCGACCGGCGCATAGTCGGTATCCGTCACCGCGCCACGCAACTGTAGCGACAGACGATTGAAGCGATGATTGAACGTGAGCGCTGCCTTGCTCGTATCGAACGAGGTCCGTTCGCCCGCCGCGCTCACGGCGTTGATCGAGCCGCGCTGTTCCTGGGCGTGATCGAACGAGGTCAGCGCCTCGATGCTCGTGCGCCGCGTGATGTCGAGACGTCCGCGCGCCTCCAGCGTATAGGCGCGGTCGTCCTCGGTCGCGAACTCGTTGTGAAACGTGGAAAGGCCGGTCGCGCGAAACTCCATCGCGTGCGCCCGCCAGTTCGACACGGCCCGGACCGTCGGCTTGATTTCCAGCGCGACATCCTGGCGTACATTGCTGCTCGAGCGGAACACGTTGTCGTAGGCGCCGACGACCATCTCGGCTTCTGGGAATACCGTGAAGGTGCCCATGCGCACCCCGACGGGATCGAAGGGCTCGAAGCGTGCCAGCCGCACCGGGCGCCGATCCAGAATCGGTTCGATCTCGACCGAGATCGCGTCGGCATCGGTGCTGGGCGACGGCGTCTCGAAAGGCGCGATGTCCTCGGGCGACCGCGTGTCGAGAGCCGCGGCATCCGCGCCGTCGGGAACGGGCTGATCTTCGCTGTTCTCGACGATACCGTCACGCAGCACCGGCGGCTCGGGCGGCCAACTGGGATCGCCGTCGATCACGACCGGACGCGCATTCCGATAGCGTCGCTGCGGGATGGCCCCGTCGACGTCGTCGCCGTTCGCCGTATCGCCACCTTGTCGCGTGCCATCGTCGACCGCGCCACGCAGGTCGTCGCGCCGCACGGACGTCATGAAACCCACGTCGCCGCCGGCGGTCGTACCGCGCAATGTCTGTGCTTCCGCTGGCGCACCTGCGCCCAGACTTACGACCGCGAGCAGTGCGCCCACCGCGCTCGTCGAGCGTCCGGCCCAATGCCGATGCAGCGTCACGGCAGCCCATCCCAAGGTTCGGGGAAATCGACAATGCGCGCGTGCTTCCCCAAAGTGCACGGGACCGCGCGAAAGGACCCTATCGGATGCTCAGTTAATGGAGCGTTAGCGGATGTACCGGAACCGGACGCCTGCGGATCATATTCCGCCTCATTTTGCCCGCGACCGGCGCGTTAACTGCTGTCGTTCTTGTGGAACAACCCGTTCTGTACCGCGTAGCACGGGTGCGGAGGGAACCGCCCGCTTCGGCTCTCCTCCCGCCCCGCAGTGGAGCGTCCCGCATGCTGTCGATCCGACAACCCTCTCCTCCCACGCCTCCGCCGGCCACCCTCGAATGCCCGGCGCTGTCCGAACTGGAGTTTGCGGCCGCCGATCCCGACCTTGGCGGTGGCGTATCGGGTGCGCAATTGCCCGACGCATCGCAGATCATCGCGGCCATCGCCACGGCAAGCAGCATGCTGCCCGCCGCGATATCGACCGGACAGGCGGCACCTCTCGCCGTTGCAGATGCGAGCGTAGCGGAGGACGACGCGCAGGAGCCCGAGCCGCTACCGCCACGCATAATCCGGCGTGCGCAGGAGAGCCGCGCCGCGGCATCCGACGCGACGCCACAAACAGAATTCCACCCACAGACCTGGCGCGGCTTCGCCCTAGGCTTCGCGCTCTCCGGCGTCGCCGGCGGGCTGCTCTACGGTCTCCTCACGGCCCTTTGAGAGATTTCGAGCCGATCAGCCAAAGCCCCGCCGATCGTCACGCCTTGGGCTCCGTTTCCGGCTCCGTCACGTCGCGTACGGCCGCCGCCTCCTGCTCGGCGCGTTGCGCTGCCAGCCTGTTGAAGAGCGCCCGCACGCTGTCGAGATCACGTAAGTGCACATCGTACTGCGGATGCCGGTACGAGAGCCCCTGCTCGCGCAGGATCTTGAGAATGGCCACCCGCAGATCGGTCGCCACCGGTCCCGTTCGATAGACGTCCGCAACCGTGACGCGCACCGTGAACTCGAGACCCGCCGCACTGAAGTTGTCGAACGTGACGACCGGCGCCGGTTGTTGCATGGCCTCGGGATGCGAGGTAGCGGCCGCTCGCAGAACTTTCAGCACCTCCTCGGGGTCCGCCTCCGGCGCGGCCGTGATCTTCACCACCGCGCGCCCGAGCTGGTTCCGGTGCGTCCAGTTCATGACGCGCCCCGTGATCAACTCCGAATTCGGGATGATCAGGCTCGCGCGATCGAACGTCTCGATCTCGGTGGAGCGCACCGAGATGCGCCGCACGTTGCCCTGCTCCGTACCCACAACGATCCAGTCGCCGACCTTCACCGGCCGCTCGACGAGCAGGATGAGACCGGACACGAAATTGTTGACGATCGATTGCAGGCCGAAGCCGATGCCGACGGACAGCGCGCCCGCGACGATGGCAAGGCTGGTGATGTCGAGCCCGGCGTAGGAGAGTGCCAGAAGCAGCGCCAGACCTGTGCCGGAGTAGCCGACGGCGGTCTCGATGGAGTTGGCGATGCCCACATCGATACGGCTCTGATTGAGCACGCTGTCCCGCAGCCACCGCTGGACCACGCGCGTGGCGAAGAGCAGGCCGATGAACAGCGCAATGCCGATCAGGATGCGCACCAGCGAGATGCGGAACTGACCGATCTCGAACCCGAACAACAGCGCCAGGAACCAGTCGCGAATGTCGTCGTGCGAGAACCCCCACTGCACCAGAAGCGCCGGCACCGCGACGAGCCCGATCAGGATGCTCGCGACCAACTCGATGAGCCGCGCGATCTGGCGGCGCCGCGTCCCTTCGAGGCCGAACCGGGCGCCAAGAAATGTACCGACGAGGTCGTTGCCGTCACCGGTCCCACGCGTCGCGGCCCGAACCGCGAGATAGAGCAGCCCCGCGGCTGCCACGACCACACCGCTCAGAACGAGCTGATGCGCGACGAAACGGCCGAGAGCGACGTATCCCAACATCGAGGACACGACGATGGTGATGGCCACAAGCCACAAGGGTCCCTTCACCAGCAGGGGATCGAGTATGCCCACGCGACGTTCGGCGTCCGCGTCTCCGTTCACGGGGCGGTCAGGTCCGGTTTGCGGGGTGAAGGGCGTCAGCAACAGCCAGAGCAGCAGGAAGAAGAAACACAGGCTGAGCAGGAAGGACTGCGTGATGGTGATCGGCAGCGGCACGTAGAGAAGACGCCCGAATTCGACCAGGACGATATCCAGGACGTAGAACGCCACGAACCCCGTCAAGACGATGCGGACACGCTTTGCGGCCTCGTCCGACAGCGGAATGACACGCCATGCGGGATGCCGTGGCGCCAGGAGCGTCGCGAGCAGCGCACAGGCCAGCGACAGGACGAGAAGCCCCTTGAACATGGCTACGCCCGGGCCATCCCAAGGATCGAACAGCAAGTCGAGCGCGTCGAGGCCCAGGAATGCGAGGCTGGCGCAGATCGCCAGCGGCAGGGCGCGCAATGGCACCAGCCATGACGCTTGCAGCACGCGGGCGAAAAAGCTCGGCGGCTCGGCCGGTCTTTGCAGCGCTCGGGCTACGATTCGGCCCACGCCAAGGCGCAAGAGTCCATAGAGCACAGCCAGCCCGGCAAGCATGGCCGACAGCTGAACGCCGCTACGCTTGGCCCAGATCAGCCAGTCCCCGCCGTAGTATTGGAGCCGCCCGACGACGGCTTCCATGCGCTCCGAAACGTCGCGCCAGACGCCCGGCAGAACCGGGCTGTCGCGTCGCTCCAACAGATTGCGCGCAAACATCTGGTAGCGCATCACCGTGATGCGATCGATGAGCTGCTTGGCCCGAACCCACGCCAGCTCCGCCGTCTTCACCGCTCCATCGAGCGCGGCGGCCAGTGCGTTGAGGCGCTGACGTTCGGCGGCCACCGTGGCCGACTCGGGGGGCTGGTCCTTGCCCGGCGGCGGGCCGAGCTTCTTGATCTGGCCGCGCACTTCCTCGAGTTGCGGCCGCAAGCTCTCGGCCGTCGCCGTGGATTCGTAGATGATGCGCTCGACCTCGCTGCGCACGCGGCCGAGTTCGCCCTCGAGTTCCTTCACCTTCTGGATGGATTTTTCGGCCTGCTCGACGCTCTGCGCCATGCGCTTGAGCGGTTCCGTGACTTCGGGCGGCAAAGCGGCAGGGATCACGGGCGCCGGTGTGCTCGCCGCCTGGGCGGGCGTCGCGTCCTGCGCCGTGGCCGGGGACTGAGTGCCCGCGCCGTTCTTGCCCTGGGCCGGCGCCGCCGGCGGCGCCTGCTGAGCCAACGCAGCTGGCGACAGTCCGGCTATTCCGCACGCGAGGAGGCTGGCGACCAGCACCCGGAAAACTCTTGCTCGCACGTTCACACCTCAAGCAGCTCTAACCGCACGCATCCCCGGTACCGCTGCGGCAACCCGTCCAGCGCGGTCAGCCGTCGACCGGAAAACAGCTTGTTTCTTTACTCCGCGGCCTTTTCGGAGCTGCGCTCCCCGGCCTGGCCGAAAGTGCGGGCAGGTCGTGAAAACACCGGCTGCAGAGGCGCTGCCGGTTGCTCGAACCCGACCTGACGCTGGCGGCCTTCCTCGATCCCCGTCTCGATCACGACATCCACCGGTCCACCGATCATGATCAGATGCTCGACGCCGTCGCGGCGCACTAGAACGAGCTTGCGGCGCCCGTCCATGTTCGCCTGCTCCACGACCCCCAGTCGTTTGTCGGGACGCGCCCCGAAGATCGCCGTCGATGGCGATTGCCCGTTCGCATATCCCTTCACGACCCATATCACCGCGACGGCAGCCAGGGCCAGAAGCGCGAAAACGAACAGGTAGAAGAGAATATCCATGTGATCTCACCCCGATCGGCGGAACGCCGCGAAGCGTCTCGATATCAGAAGATTAGCGTGATTTTAACCCTAATGCTCGACTTCTCAGTGGGTCAAAATCATCCACAGGGGCGCTCCTGACCGGCGGTGCCCTTGCACGGAAGCAACGGTCCACGCCCCATTCGGACGTGGAGCCGGTTCGGGGGGTAATGCGTGTACCGCGTTCGGGCGTCCGGGTTCCAGTCAATCGTGTCGCAGAATCAGGTAATATCTCGCCTTATGAGCGAGATCCGTGCACGTCAGTCCGCCCCGGCGAGCGACATGCCCATGACCCCCGTCGCGGGAGTCCTGTTGGCAGTGCTCGTCATTTTTGGCGCCACCGGTCTGGCCACCTTGACGCTGCTCTCGGCCCGATCCGCTCAGCCCCTCGTTCTGGCCCTCATGGCGTTTCTCGCGATGATGGGCACCTTCTTCCTGTTCGGCCTAGCCGCCGGCCACATCCGGCTGAAGGAACGGCTCGGTTCCTCCGAACTGCTGAGAGCCGCCATCGACACGGCCGATCACGGCATCCTCATCACGTCCCGCGACGGGCGCTCGCTCTTCGCCAACCGTGAATTCCGCGAGCTTCTCGGCCTGGATGCGGATGGTTCGCTGCACTCGCTCGAGGAAGCGCTCACCGGCGAACCTTTCGCTGCAGAGTGCCTGTTCCGGTTGATGCGTGCCGTCGAGCGCGGGGAGATCCGCTCCGAGGAGTTCCGTTTCCGCGATGGCGAAGCGCGTGACCGCACCACACGCTGGCTGCGCCTTTCCGTTCGCCCGTTGCTGTCGAGCAGCTCCGCCGCCGATATTCAAGGTCTCGTCACCTGGCAGCTCACGGACATCACACGCGATCGGGCCCGGGAAGCAGAGACTGTCCGCGATATCGAAATGGCGCTTGCCTACTACGAGAGCCTCTCGGTGGGCGTGCTCGCCGTCGGCGCCGATGGCCACGTCGCCCACGTCAATCGCACGCTCGCTGCTTGGCTCGGCCTCGACCCAAACGCCCTGCACGACCGCTCCCTGAAGCTCGACGATCTCGTCGTCGGCTCGGCCGAAGCCCTGCTACGTTCCAGCCTGCACCGCTCGAAAGGCGAGCCCGTACGCCTGCACCTCGACCTCGTCCGCGAGGACGGCATCGGATTGCCGGTCGAAGTGCTGGCAGCCTATGTTGCGCAAGGCGGCTCTTCGGGCGAGATATCGCTCATCGTGCTGCCGCACACCCGCACCGCCACCGCCAACGAAGGCGTGCAAGATAGCGGCCAGAACTTCGCGCGGCTGTTCCAGTCCTCCCCGTTCGGCATCGCCACGATCGCCGAGGACGGCCGTATTCTCAGTGCCAATGCTGCCTTCGCACGCATGTTCCCCGAGCCCGACCAGGTCCAGGCCAGCAACATCGCGGCCCTCGTGGCGACGACAGGGGATGCGGAGGCGCGCAAGTCTCTCGAGCACGCCTTGACCGAGGCGCGGGCCGGCCGCATCAGCCTCGCTCCCATCGAGGTGTCGTTCGGCCCGGACAAGGATTACACCCGGCGCCTCTACGTCAGCCCGATCGCTCCCGGTGAACGGCTGAACGAGGCCGCCATCGTCTACTCGATCGACGCAACCGAACAGAAGGCACTGGAGTTGAAGTTCGCCCAGAGCCAGAAAATGGAGGCCGTAGGCAAGCTGGCCGGCGGCATCGCCCACGACTTCAACAACGTGCTGACCGCCATCATCGGGTTCTCCGATCTGCTGCTGCAGACGCATCGCCCGACGGACGCGGCTTATGCCGACATGCTCAAGATCAAGACTGAGGCGAACCGCGCCGCACGTCTCGTCCGCCAGCTCCTCGCCTTCTCGCGCCGCCAGACTTTGAAGCCTGAGGTGCTCGATCTAGGCGAGGTGCTGACGGAACTCTCCGTGATGCTCAACAAGCTGCTGGGCGAGAAAGTCGACCTCAAGATCATCACCGGACGCGATCTTTGGTTCGTGAAGGCCGACAAGACCCAGCTTGAGCAGGTCGTCATGAACCTTGCGGTCAACGCCCGCGATGCCATGCCCAACGGCGGCAAGCTCGCGGTACGTGCGCGCAACATCTCCGAGCGCGACAGCCTCAAGCTGCGCGACCAGACGGTCATCCCCGGCGAGTACGTCTTGATAGAGGTGGAGGACAACGGCACGGGCATGACCCCCGAGGTCATGGCGAAGATCTTCGAACCATTCTTCTCGACGAAGGACGTCGGCAAGGGCACGGGGTTGGGCCTGTCGACCGTCTACGGCATCGTCAAGCAGACCGGCGGCTACGTCTTCCCGACGAGCACACCGGGCAAAGGCACCACGTTCCGCGTCTACCTGCCGCGTCACATTCCCGAGGCCAAGACGGAGGCGCAGAACGTCAAGGAGCCCAAGAAAGAGCAGTCGCGCGACCTCACCGGTACCGGGCGCGTGTTGCTCGTCGAGGACGAGGACTCGGTGCGCAGCTTCGCCATCCGCGCGCTCAAGCGTCAGGGTTATGAAGTGATCGAGGCCACCAACGGCGCCGAGGCCCTCGAGATCGTGGAGAGCGACCAGGGCAAGATCGATCTCGTCGTCTCCGACGTCGTCATGCCCGAGATGGACGGACCGACCATGTTCCGCGAGTTGCGCAAGACGCGGCCCGACTTGAAGGTGATCTTCATGTCCGGCTATCCCGACGATCGGATCAAGATCGGCGACGACGAGGAAGCGCATTTCGCATTCCTTCAGAAGCCCTTCACGCTTCCCCAGCTGGCGGAAAAAGTGAAGGAGGAGATTCGGGTCAGCGCGTGAGCTGGCGGTCGTCTCCGGAGACAGCTGGGGAGAGCCGGCTCAAGGCTCCTTTAATATCGATCCCGTAAGGTTCGGCCGTATCGTGCCGCGCGCTGCATCCGTAGTCGCCGGCATTCTCGAGCATGACGGGGAACAGGAATGGGCCAGAGCGAAGCGCTCGTCAGCATCGTCATCCCCTGCTTCAACTGCGCCGCAACCATCGACGCGACGCTGCAAAGCATCGTGGGTCAGACTCACGAAAAGATCGAGATCATCTGTGTCGACGATAGCTCGACGGACGAGACGCCGGCCCGGCTCGCGGCCTGGGCGAAGCGCGAACCGCGTCTGCGCGTCCGCCGCCAGTCCAACGGTGGATGCGCGGCCGCGCGAAATGCCGGCCTGGCCCTCGCGCGCGGGGAGTTCGTCGGCCTCATCGATGCGGACGATCTCTGGCATCAGACCTACATCGAACGTCATCTCGCGTGCTTTGCAGCTGAGCCGGATCGCGGCGTCTCCTTCTCCCGCATTCACTTCATCACGCACGACGGCGAACCCACGGGTGAGACGACGCGGCCAAAACTCGACCACATCACGGCCGCCGACGTCCTCGAGGCAAATCCGGCCGGATGCGCGATGATGCTTGCCCGCCGCCAGGTCTTCGAAGAGGTCGGCCATTTCAACGCCAACCTGAGGCGGGCGGAAGACCAGGAATGGCTGTTTCGCGTCGCGCTCACCGGGTGGCGTATCCGGGGCATAGCCGAGCCGCTGGCCGATTATCGCAACAGCCCCTCGGGTCTCTCGGCGAACCTCGAAGCCCAGCTTGCAGCCTACGAAGACCTGCTCACGCATGTCGCTGGCATCGCGCCTGCCATCGTGGCCACCACCCGCCGCCGGGCCTTGGGAGGCATGCTGCTTTTCTGTGCCCGGCGTGCAATGCGAATGGAGCAGGGGGCGCACACGATCCGGCACTACCTTTGGCGCGCGCTCAAGAGCGCGCCCGGTCTGGCGCTGCGCCAGCCCCGCGCCGTGCTCGGTCTCTTGATCGCTGGGATCGCGCCGCGCGGCGCTCGTTGGATCCTGACGTTGACCAGCCGGGACGCCGCCACGGCTTGATCGAGCGCCCGTCGGATCGCCGACCTCTCAAGCGGGCTTGAGCGCCAGCCCGAGCCGTTGCGACACTTCAAGTTTGATCCGTGGAATCCAGAAATCCGTGATCGGTGCGTACTGCACCGGCGCGCCAGCCTCCCACACGTGCTGCGTGGCGGCTGCGTGAACATAAGCGCGCCAGTCGGCCTCCGTCACGTGCGTGAACGAGCGGGATCCCTGTCGCGCGGCGATCCGCGTCTTCAATTGCGCGATGTCGCGGTGCGCATAGTGTCGATTGAAGATCGCGCGCGAGGAGACCTTCGTTTTCGAGAGGTTCTGGGGGAACTGCTTGCTCAGATCGGGATCCCAGACGATGTCCGGGTTGTTGCGAAAGAAGCGGAATTCCCGCCACGTCACGCGATAGTGGCGGCGCCGCATCTCGATCGGCAGATGGCGGCTGTCCTCTCCACGCTCGATCGCGGCCACGTCGAGATCCGTGAGCGCGAACTCCATCTGATTGGCGCGCACGAAGTCGGCACCTTCGGCTTCGGCTTTGGCCAGGATCGGGAAAGGATCCTCGTTCAAGAACTCGTCGGCGTCAAAGCGCAGCCACCAATCCTTCGGCCCGAGTTCCCGATGGAAGGCGTTGTAGCCGATCGCGCGCAGGCTGTCGTGAAACGGCCGATCGAGCCGGCAGTGCGCGATGATCCGGCCGGGGTGGCGTTCCGCAAGGGCCTGAACGATCTCCCACGTTCCGTCCGTCGACATGTTGTCCATGACGATGGTCTTCTCGCAGTGGTGGAGGCCGTTCTCGAGACTTTGGCCGATGATGTCGGCCTCGTTCTTGGCGATCATGACGCCGTAGATGCGCGGCATCCTCAACTCCCTCGGGCTCGCGTCGCTCTCCCTCAGGATCGCAAAACGAGCTTAAGGACAGGTAATCTCGCCGCACCGAAGGCCGCCGGCCGGACGTCAGCCACTCAGCCGGTACCTCGGGCCATCGTGTCAGCGCCAGTTGCCGCCGCGATCCCGCATCCGGTCCCAGAACTCTTCCCGGTCGCACCGATTGTTGAGATCCAGACTGTCGAGCGGTCGGCCGTTGTCGGTCACGCAGCGGCCGAAGCGGTCCTCGGTGGAAGAGCGTTTCTCGCGCTTGGACTTCTCGTATCGGTAATGGCGATGACGCCGGTCACTCTCGTGCGCGAACGCTGGCGCGAGCGACGCCGTCGCAAAAGCGACAATCAAGGCTGCAGGCAGAAGGCGCATGGCACACCGCTCCGAGAATGCAGGAACACGTTCACAAGAAATAGGCACGGCTCCGTCAGATATCCAGATCCTTGGCGAACGCGGCGTGCTCTTGGATGAAACGGAAGCGCAACTCGGGCTTCGATCCCATGAGCGCGTTCACCGATTCGGCGACCGCCGTGCGCTCCTCCTCCGCGATTTCCACGCGCAACAGGAGACGCGCCGCCGGATCCATGGTCGTGGTCTTCAGATCCTTGAAGTCCATCTCGCCCAACCCCTTGAAGCGCGTCACATCCGGCTTCTTGCCCTTGAACACCGTCTCCAAGAGCTCCTGCCGGTGCGTCTCGTCGCGCGCGTAGGCCGTCTCGCCCTTGTGCGTGAGGCGATAGAGCGGCGGCATCGCCAGAAAGAGATGGCCGTTCTCGATCATCGCGCGCATCTCCTGATAGAAGAATGTCATCAGCAGCGAAGCGATGTGCGCGCCGTCGACGTCGGCGTCGGTCATGATGATCACGCGATCGTAGCGCAGGTCTTCATCGCGGTACTTGGCACCGAGCCCGACGCCCAGCGCCTGGACGAGTTCCGATAGGAGCTGGTTCTGAGACAACTTCTGCGACGTCGCGTTCGCGACGTTCAGGATCTTGCCGCGTAGCGGCAGGATCGCCTGTGTCTTCGGGTTGCGCGCCTGCTTGGCCGAGCCGCCGGCAGAATCACCCTCGACGAGGAAGATCTCGGTCTCGCCCGAACGGTTCGAGCAGTCCGTCAACTTGCCAGGCAACCGCAGCTTGCGCGTCGCGGACTGTCGCGAAACCTCCTTCTCCTTGCGGCGGCGCTCCCGATCCTCGCATTGCTCGATCGCCCACTCCAACAGCTTGGTCGCTTGCTGCGGACTGTCGGCGAGCCAGTGATCGAAGGCATCGCGCACCGCGCCCTCGACGATTCGGGATGCCTCGACGGTGGCGAGCTTGTCCTTGGTCTGGCCCTGGAACTCCGGCTCCCGGATGAACACGGACAGCATGCCCGTCGCCGTCGAGAACACGTCCTCGGCAGTGATGCTGGAGGCCTTCTTGTTGCCCACGCGCTCGCCGAACTCCTTCAGGCCCTTCGACAAGGCCGAGCGCAAGCCGTTCTCGTGCGTACCGCCTTCCGGCGTCGGAATGGTGTTACAGTAGGAGTTCAGGAACCCGTCCTGGTCGGACACCCAGCACACCGCCCATTCGACCGTGCCATGCCCGCTGTCCTTCTCGATGCGGCCGGAGAACAGATCCTTGGTGACCCGCGTGTTGCCCTCGATGCGCGCAGTCAGGAAGTCCTTGAGACCTCCGGGGAAGTGGAACACGGCTTCCGCGGGCGTCGCGTCCTTCTCTCCGATCAGTTCGGGCGCGCAGTGCCAGCGGATCTCGACACCGCCGAACAGGTAGGCCTTGGAGCGCGCCATCTTGAAGAGGATCGCCGGCTTGAAGGCGCAGCCCTTTCCGAAGATCTTCTCATCCGGCTTGAACCGCACCTTGGTGCCGCGCCGGTTCATGATCGAACCGAGCTTTTCGAGCTTCGTCTGCGGCTCGCCGCGCGCAAACACCATGCGATAGAGCTGCTGGCCCCGGGCCACCTCCACCTCGCACAGCTCCGACAGCGCGTTCACCACGGAGACGCCCACGCCATGCAGGCCGCCCGAGGTCGAATAGGCCTTGCCGTCGAACTTGCCGCCTGCGTGCAGCGTGCACATGATGACTTCGAGCGCCGACTTTGCCTTGAACTTCGGATGCGGATCGACGGGGATGCCGCGGCCGTTGTCGGTCACCGACAGGAAGCCGTCGGGTTCCAATCGGACCTCTATCCAAGAGGCATGGCCCGCAACCGCCTCGTCCATCGAGTTGTCTATCACCTCGGCGAAGAGGTGATGCATCGCCTTCTCGTCGGTGCCGCCGATATACATACCCGGACGCCGGCGCACCGGTTCGAGGCCTTCGAGAACCTCGATATCGGCGGCGGTGTAGGCATCGGAAGCGTCGGCGACCTTGGTGCGGCGTGCGGATTTGTCCGTCATGTTTTGTGCGAGATTTCCAAAAAGATCGCGCTGTGAAGCCATGAAATTATGTCCGCTCGAAGATCGATGGCGACGCCACGGACGCGGAGCACAGGCTGGACAGCGCCAGATAGAGAATCTCCCCCGGAGACTCGTTTTGGATCTGTGACGTGACACGGCCCGCGCTGGAAGGCAAGGGCAGCACCCTGAATGCGGGCAAACATGATGCAAACATAAACTTCCAGTTGAATTTCCGTCTGGGGTGCACGACGAAATTTCCAAATCCCCTCTGCGGGACGGACAACGCCTCCGAGCGGGGCAGCTCGGAGGCGCGTGGATGAGGGCAGGTGAGAAGGTGTCGTCGAGACGACGCCGTGCCAGAGGTGTTCTCAGTGGCCGTAGCCGCAGCCGTATGCGAGGACCGTTTCGTGCTGCGTGCCGACCGGTGCGGCGCTGGCGGCACCCGTGACGAGGCCGAGGGCGAGGGCGGCGAGTGCGATCTTCCTGAGCATGGATCTCTCCTTGAGGCTGGCATCTGTCTCTCTTGGCGGCGCCGTCCTTGGTCGCCGTCTATGACAGGAAGAATGCCGCACTCCGCCGCTATCGGGTGTGATGCACCTCACAGGTCCGAAACGATTTCGCCGCCGCCCGCGCGCGATCCCGCCCTTCAGTCGAGCAGCCAGGGCGCGGCGGCGGCCTGCGCGATCTGACGGACCTGACGCAACAGGCCGGCGCCGACCGGAATTCCGTCACGCTTACGCTGTTCCGCGAGCTTCCATTGCGGATCCCCGGCGACCATCACGGGCTGCGCCGGATCGACCGGGGTCGTCGCCCGCAACGCCCCGAGGAACGTCGCAACATCGGCCTCGAAATCACCGGCACCTCTGAAAATCGCGGGATCGATGGCCATGAAGAAATGCCCGATGTCCATGCCGACGGGCTTTTTCGTATGCTCGGGATCCGTGATGAGCGTCGCCCCCGACAGACAAGACGCGAGGATGTTGACCATCACGGCAAGGCCATACCCCTTGTAGCTGGAGTTCTCGGGGCTGCCGCCGAGCGAGGTCAGGAACCCGCCCTTCTCCTTGGCCACGAGCGGATCGTTCGACGGGCGGCCCTCGCTGTCCAGAACCCAGCCGTCGGGCGTCGGCAACCCCTCGTTCGCCTTGTTGCGGATGCGGCCGGCCGCCACCGTCGTCGTGGCCATATCCAGCAGGAACGGTACACCGTCCGCACTGGGGGCCGCGAACGACCAGGGATCGGTTCCCAGCCGCGCCTGTTTGCCGAACGTCGGTGCCACCTGGATGCCCGACGCCGATGTGCAAGCCATTCCCACCAGCCCTGCCTGCGCCGCCATCAGCGTGTAGTAGCCGGCTGCACCGAAATGCGCCGACGCGCGCACCACCACAGCCGCCATGCCGACGGTCTTGGCCTTCGCGATGGCAGTCGCCATGGCGAAATGCGCCGGCACGTGACCGAGCCCTCCGCCGCCGTCGATCACCGCCGACACGGGCGTCTCCGTCACGATGCGCGGACGCGCATCCATGCGCGCGCGCCCGTTCCGCCGCAGCGTGTCGTAACCCGGAATCATCGAGATGCCGTGACTGTCGACGCCATGCAGATCCGACCACGCCAGGACCTCGGCAGTGATTTCGGCATTGTCCTCGGGCATTCCCCAGCCCAGCAGGATCGCTTTCAGCTGGGCGCGGTGATTGGCATAGGTGGCGGGCATGTGTTCGTTTCTCGCGGGTTGGGAATGTCGGCACGCAACCTCGGCGATCCCCGCACTCATGGCAAGCCCCCGCCGACGGCAAGCACCCGGGAACGACTCCGGCCCGCACATCCCCCCGCAGAACGCTGGTCGAATGGCCTTTTGCAGGCCATCGCTTCGGGAGACTGCGCGGTCCGGCGATGCAATCAAATGCCGCGCCCACCCCGGCGAGGCGAACTTGCATCCAGCCGCGCGTGGGCGCAAATTTCCCAGCATCGGCCGTTCGACGTCGCCCGCAAGTACTGCCCCGCAAGTCCTGCCAGGAGCCTTCCCATGTCCGCTGCCACCGCCCCCCAAACGTCCGCAAGCGATGCGGCCCGCACATCAGGCCTGACGCGCGCGCTCGCCGAGCAGGCAGCGGGCCGGTCGTATGCCAACTTGTCTGACGAAACGCGCGAACTCGTGCGTCAATGCGTGCTCGACTATATCGGCGTGACGCTCGCGGGCGCGCGCGACAATGCCTGCAACGCCATTCTCGCGGAGATGCTGGAGATGGGCGGCGCCCCGGAGGCGACCGTCTACGGCCGCGGCGTGAAACTGCCGGCCCTGTCCGCCGCCCTCGTCAACGGCACGTTCAGCCACGCGCTCGACTTCGACGATGTGAACATGGCCATGCCCGGACACGTCACGGTCGCAGTCCTACCCGGCATCCTCGCGCTCGGCGAAGCCCGGCATGTTTCAGGCAAGGCCGTCATCGAGGCGTTCGTGTCGGGATACGAGTTGGCGTGCCAGGTCGGTGCGTCGGTAGCGCCCGGGCACTACCAGGCAACAGGCTTCCACGCGACAGGAACGGTCGGCGCACTCGGCTCGGCAGCGAGTGCCGGCCGCTTGCTCGGCCTGTCTGCGGATGAGATCGCGACGGCGGTCGGCGTGGCCGCGACGCAGGCGGCAGGTCTCAAAAGCCTGTTCGGCACGGACTGCAAGCCCTTCCACGCCGGCAAGGCGGCCCAGAACGGCCTGCTGGCCGCACGGCTTGCTTCTCGCGGGTTCACGGCGCGGCCAGACGCGATCGAATGCCATCAGGGTTTTGCCGCGACCCACAGTCCGGATTTCGCTCCGGAGGAGGCTTTCACCCCACCCGAAGGGGGCGGCCTGCACCTGCGCAACAACCTCTTCAAATATCACGCCGCCTGCTATCTGACACACGCCGGGATCGACGCCTGCCGTACGCTCAAGCTCGAGCACAATCTCGTGCCGGATCGCATCAAGCGCGTCGTTCTGCGGCTCGATTCCAGCGTCGATCGCATCTGCAATATTCCCGCGCCGAAGTCGGGCCTTGAGGCGAAGTTCAGCTTGCGCCAGACGGCCTCGATGGCGCTCGCGGGCGTCGACACATCCGGCCTCGTCAGCTACAGCGCCGAAACTGCGAACGATCCGCGTCTCGTCGCGTTGCGCGACAAGATCGACGTCGATTTCGTCACGGGCTGGCCCCAAACGCGCACGGTTGTCGAGATCGAGACCGTGGACGGCGCCGCTTACCAAGCCGAGCACGACGCCGGCATTGCCGCCCCCGACGTCGCCGCGCAGGGCAAGCGCCTCCGGGAGAAGTTCACAGCACTCGTCGAACCGCTCTACGGCACAGCCCGCACACGAGAGATCATCGAACTGGTCGGCCGCCTCGACAACCTCAGCGATGTCGGACAACTCGCGGCGGCCTGCCGTCCCGAGACAGCGGTCACCCTCGCGGCATGACGCAAGGGCGGCATCCGGCCGTCTGACGACGGCGGCCGGTCCCGCGGGAAACGTGCACCCGCCGCCGCCGCGGCAGCCAGGTGCGCTGCATCGCCGCCCGAGCGCGGGCTTGGCACCGTGAGGCACGCGGCGCGGTTGACGACATGGGACCGGCATGCCGAGATGTCGCCCGTGATCATCTGACGAGATTGCAAAAAGGGCCGGTGCCGCAGGCGCCACGCTGGCCACCCGGGGAGACGGAACGCTCAATGCAATATAATTATATCATCGTGGGCGGCGGATCGGCAGGCTCCGTGCTCGCCAATCGCCTGTCGGCCAAAAGGTCCAACAACGTCCTCCTCCTGGAAGCGGGACCTGACACGCCGCCGGGCAACGAGCCCAAGGAGATCCTCGACAGCTACTCCGGAACCGCCTACTTCGACCCGCGCTTTCACTGGACCGAATTGAAGGTCCGCACCGAGGTCGTCAGCCACAACAATCCTAACGAGAGCCCGCCCCCATTCCGCAAGTACGAGCAGGCGCGCGTCCTGGGCGGCGGCTCGTCGATCAACGGACAGCTCGCCAACCGCGGCGCGCCCACGGATTACGGCATCTGGGAGGA
>VFQT010002821.1_pt1 | contig 16919 bp, 24 predicted proteins | sample 3512381 | NCBI WGS metagenome assembly VFQT01 (sample SAMN10412376, study PRJNA504923) | tailings metagenome | isolation source: Relicate 2 Philex TSF3 active mining site | place: Philippines: Tuba, Benguet | collected 2017-08-29
TACTGGTCAGCGCACCTCGACGTCGAGATCGCGGCCAGCGATGTGGCCGTGATGATGACGCTCATGAAGCTGGCGCGGGCCAAGGCCAACCCGGGGCACGCCGACAACTGGGTCGACGGCTGCGGCTATCTGGCCTGCGGCGGCGAGATCGCGACGGGGGAACAGTGATGGCGCTGGAAAGCAAAACTTTGGCCGACGCTGTCTCCGCCGCGAATGCCTTTATCGAGGCGGTGGAAGCTCTCCGGGAGCGCCATGCCACGGATGAAGACTTCAGGCGCTTCATGCGGATCGGCATTGGCTTCAAGGAGACCGCTGCTGTGCGGAGGACATCAATGACGCTGACCCGCGCGTTGGCAGATGTGCGGAGGCGTCCATGACCGTCATCCTCGGCATCGACCCGGGCAAAAGCGGAGCCTTCGCCGTGCTGGACTGCGACGAGATGCAGGTCACCACATACGACATGCCCGGCACCGTCGAAGAAAAGCGGGCCCTGCTGTCCAGCATCGGGCCGGTCAAATGCTGCTGGCTGGAGCGGCCGTTCTTCCCGAGGATGATCGGGATCAAGAACGCCGTCACCATCGCCGTCGCGTACGGTGAGCTGAAGGCGTGCCTGTTCTTCGCCGGCGTCCCGACGTTTGAGGTCGATCCCAGCGCGTGGAAGAAGACCATGCGGCTGTCGACCGACAAGAACGCCAGCCGCGCGCTGGCCAGCCAATACTTTCCCGACTGCTCGGACCAGTGGGCGCGGGTGAAGGACGACGGCCGGGCTGAGGCGGCGCTCATCGCGCTTTACGGATGGAGGAAGAAATGATCCGCGACATGCCCAACAGCGAGTATCACTCGCACCCGAGCATCAGCTCGACCGACGTCAAGCTGGTGGCCTCCAAGTCGCTGGCCCACTGGCAGGCCAAGGTCTACAAGGACAGCCCCGCCTTCGCGCTGGGCAGCGCCGTGCATGCCATGGTGCTGGAGCCCGAGAAGGATCTCGTCATCCGTGGACCCGAGGACAGGCGCGGCAACAAGTGGAAGAAGGCGCAGCTCGCCGCCGACCTCGACGGCAAGATCCTCCTGACCGAGGCCGACTTCGATCTGGCCGAGAGGATCGCCAAGGCAACGCGCGAGCATCCGCCGGTGGCGCGGTATCTGGCAGATCCTAGCTTTGTCGCAGAGGCCAGCTTCTTCGCCACCGACGAAGTCACCGGCGCGAACATCAAGTGCCGCCCAGACGGCTACCTACAGTCGTCCGGCGTCGTGTTCGACGTCAAGACGACGAGGGACGCTAGCCCGAACGGCTTCCCGCGCGAGGTGCGGTCGTATAACTACGACATGCAGGCCGCCTTCTACCTGCGCTGCATGCGGGCCGCTGGCTATGAGGCCAAGGCCTTCATCTTCGTGGCCGTCGAGAAGGAGGCACCGCACGCCGTCTGCCTGCACCAGCTCACCGAGGAATACCTGCTGGCCGCCGACATGCGCGTGACCTACGCCCTATCCGACATCGTGCGGGCGGAGCAATTTAATGACTTCACGACCGGCTGGCCAATCCTTAATGATATCCACCTGCCGCGCTGGCAGGCGGACGAACCAGAGGCCGACGTGTTCGATGAACCTGTCGACTTTTAACCACAACGCCAGAGAGGAGAAATACCATGGCGAACGATGATTTCATGAAGGTGATCGCGAAGGGCACGCTGCAGTACCCGAAGCTGGCCACCACTTACCGCTACAACACGGCGCAGCAGAAGTCCGAGCCCTGCGCGCCGACGGCGTCGAACGCCGCGTGGTCGGTCGTGGTCGAGATGACTAAGGAGGAGGCCAAGCCGATCTATGAGGCCCTGCGCGCTCACTATGAGGCCACGCGGGCACGCAGCCCCAAGATGCCGCAGTTCACCAAGGTCTTCGGCATGAAGAAGATGAAGGACGCCAACGGCAATGAGACCGGCATGGTCCAGTTCGCGGCCAAGCGCAACGGCACCAAGAAGGACGGCTCAGCCAACAACGCGCCGACCGTCATCGACGGCCAGAAGCAGCCGCTGGCTGACCTGAACATCTGGGGCGGCTCCAAGGGCGTCGTGCGGGCTTGGGCTGTGGCTACGGTGGACCCGGAGGGATCTGGAGGCATCTCGCTGATCCTAGACGCCGTGCAGGTCACTGAGGCTGTCTACGGCGGCAACGGGCTGGACGATTTCGAGACCGTCGAGAGCAAGGCGGACCCGTTCGAGACCAAGCCGCTGACCGAGGAAAAGCGCCAGACCATCCAGCAGGCCGTCGACGACGAGATCCCGTGGTGAAATGAAAAGGCCCCGGCGTTGGAGATAGACGCCGGGGCCATACAGAAAAACGGAACCGAGAGGAGCAAGTTCCATGAATTTTATACAACGCCACTCAATCCATATCAATGGGTGCGCGCATGTCTGACGTCCGCTTCCTGACCGCGCCGGGCTCCTTCTTCACCCTCATCGACAAGCCCGGCGAGTATTACCCCGGCATCTCTTGGACCGACATCGTGAAGATGGTCCGCGAGCCGCAGGCCAAGGACAAGCGAGACGCCGACTTCTTTATCCCCTCGACCTACCGGGCCCACGACGGGCGCGCGCATGAGGCCCAGAGAGAGCATGGCGCATTCCGCGCGCTGGCCATCGACGTCGACCGGGGCAACCCCTCGCTGGACGACGTGCAGGAGGCCGTGCAGGCCATCTGCGGCGACGTCAGCATCCTGATCTACTCATCCTCGGGCGCGAGCCCGGATAACCGCAAGTGGCGGGCAATCATCCCGATGGCCGGCGTCGTGAGCGGTGCCGAGTATGAGGAAATCCAGACCGCCTTCTTCGACCTCCTGCACATGAACGGCATCCACCCCGACGGCGCGCTGGCGCGCTGCGGCCAGCCGATCTACCTGCCCAACGTGCCGCTGGAGAAGCGCAACGCCGACCTGACCCCGATCTTCTATGAGCAGCGCATCATCCGGGGGAAGCCACTGCGGCTGGACGCTGGCAGCCCGATCCTGCAGGAGATGGATCGCAAGCGCGAGCAGCGCCGCCTTGCGGCCGAGGCGGCCGACCGGGCCAGAGCGGATCGTGAACGCCAGCGCGCCGAGCGTCGGCTCAAGTTCCCCGACGACGTCAGCCCTGTCGACGCCTTCAACGAGGCGCACAGCATCGAGGACTTGATGCTGCGCTACCAGTACACCCGGCAGGGATCCTCGCAGCATTACCGCTCGCGCTACCAGACCAGCTTTAGCTTCGCGACAGAAAATTTCGGCACGCACTGGGTAAGCCTGTCAGGCTCCGATGCGGCGGCAGGTCTCGGCCGACCGAAGTCCATCGGCGAGCATTCCTACTGCTGGGGCGACGCCTTCGACCTGTTCGTGCATTACGAACACGGCTCGGATTTCGATGCCGCCGTGCGGGCCTACGGTGCCGAGATCAGCCCGGCCAAGCTGCCGACGCACGACGTGCCCGAGAACGGGCTGGATGATTTCGAGTATATACCGCCGGGAGATACCTCGGCCGCCGAGACTGTAGCTGAGAGCGACATCCCCGACGCGCCGGTCGACGCCCCGAAGTCCCCGACGAACTGGCCGACGCCGTTCGACTTCTTCGACGAGGCCGCCATCCCGGTGCGCCGCTGGATCTACGGCACGACCTACCTGCGCAAATTCGTGAGCATGCTGGTCAGCGCGGGCGGCGTCGGCAAGACGTCCCAGCAGATCGCCGAGGGGCTCGCCGTATCCACCGGCCGCGAGCTTCTGGGCGAAAAGATCCATGAGACCTGCAACGTCTGGTTCATCAACCTCGAGGATCCGCTGGAGGAGATGCAGCGCCGCATTCTCGCCACAATGAAGCAATACGGCATAAAACCTGACGAGGTGCGCGGGAAAATTTACTTGGACGCGGGCCGAGACTTCAGCCTGAAGTTCGGGACGCAGACCAAGGACGGCCTGATCCCGAACACGGCGCTGATCGAGTACATGGCGGCCAAGATCAGGGAGAAGGATATCGGGCTGGTCTATATCGACCCATTCGTCGGCTGCCATAACGCCAACGAGAACGACAACATGGCCATGAACGCGGTGGTGGCCGAGATCCGGCGCATTGCCGATGAGACCAACTGCGCCATCTGCATCGTCCACCACATCCGCAAGGGCAACGGCGAGGACGCCACGGTCGACAGCGTGCGGGGGGCGGGTGCCCTGATCGGTGCGGCCCGGTCTGCGCGCGTCATCAACCGCATGACCGAAGATGAGGCCGCCCGCCTCGGGATCGACCCGGCCGAGGCCAAGTCCATCTTCCGGGTGGACGATGCCAAGGCCAACCTCGCGCCACCGGCCGCTGTGGCCGTGTATCGCAAGATGATCGGGGTTCAGATTGCCAACGGCGAGTGGGTCGGCGTCTGCACGCCATACAAACTGCCGGATCCTTTCGACGGTGTGAGTGGCAAGGACGCCAGAACGATCCAGCGCATGGTGGCCAACGCGAAGGACGCGGGTAACCCGTACAGGGAAAGCTCGCAATCGGCCAACTGGATCGGCGTGGCCGTCGCCGATCTGGTCGACATCGACATCACCGACAAGAACGGGCGCAACAAGGTCAACAGCATCGTGAAGACGTGGATCAAGACCAACGTGCTGGCCGTCGAGCGGGTGCTGGACGCGAAGAAGGGCCGCGAGGTGGCGATCATCGTGCCGGGCGAGTGGATCAGCCACGATGAGGTGTAGGCAAGATTTCTTGCCTACACGTCACTTTTCCTGTTGCATCGTACGAAACAGGCTGTATGGTGGTGTCATCAACTAGCAAACAAGGATGACCGACATGACCAAAGACCGCGCCTACGAAAATGTACGCACTCTCGGCAACAACTTTGCCCTGAGCATGGCCGACATCGGCAAGGACATCGACGACAAGTCGCCCCTCATGAACGGCCTTGCGGCATACGAAATGCTGAACCTGCGCGGCGTCTATGAGTGGCTGGACGCCTCGGTTGAGGTTGTAATGCGCGACGTGTTCAGCCTCGCCCGCCAGCGCATTGCGTGACCTTCCGGTGACCAGCCCCTGCGGGGGCTGGCATCCCGAGGGCCAACACGAAACAGGAGACAGCCATGACCAACTACCAGACGCCGACCGCCGAGACCTACGAGAACCTCGACCGCGCCTTCAACCACTTCAACGCGGAGCTGTTCGACCACCGCCTGCCGTCGGTCCTCTTCACGCTGACCCGCAAGCGCAACGCGCACGGCTACTTCCACGCCGAGCAGTTCAAGCACCGCGAGGACGGCGACCGCACGCACGAAATCGCCCTGAACCCCAACACCATGGACCGCACGCTCGACGCCGTCCTGTCGACGCTGGTGCATGAGATGACCCACCTCGAGCAGGAGGAATACGGCGAGCAGAAGCCCAAGGGCGGCAACCACAATCAGGAGTGGGTCGGCCTGATGGAGCGCGTGGGCCTGATCCCCAGCGACACCGGCCAGCCCGGCGGCAAGAAGACCGGCCGCAAGATGACGCACTACGTCGAGCAGGGCGGCCGCTTCGAGGTCGCTATGAACAAGCTGCTGGCCACCGGCTTCACGCTGCCCTACTTCACGCAGCCCAAGCCGCCGGCGGAGAAGAAGAAGGATCTCAGCAAGGTCAAGTTCACCTGCGCCTGCTGCGGCGACCGGGCGTGGGCCAAGGCCAGCATGCGGCTGATCTGCGGCGACTGCGATGAGCCCATGAACGGGGAGGTGTGAGATGGCCATCGCCGACATCAACGCCCGCAGGATCGCTATGCTGGCGTCCTGCGGACCGAACGCTAAGGACAGGGCCAGAGAGGAAACCGTCGACCGCCTGCGCCGTGAGACGTCAAAGGAGCGCCACCCGTTCGAGCGCGTTATGATCGCGGACAAGACGGGCAAGACGGATGACATCAAGACGGGCCGCCCGCCGACCATGAAGAAGGAGGTCCGCGAGGCGTGGGAGAGGGCCCGCGAGGAGGCCAAGATCGAGGCCATGTTCAAGTGACGGGCCGCCGATACACACCCCCGACAAGCCTTCCCCACCTGCGCTTTCAAGGTGGGGAAAAGGTGGGGAAAGGTGGGGTAAAACATACCTTCCCCACCACCCTCCCCCCTAAAGGGGGGTAAGGGTGGTGGGGAAGGTGTTTTTGTTAACCACTGGGTGGGGTGTTAACTGGGGTAAGCATCAGAGAGAGGATCACGATGGCACAGAGACCGAGACGACAAAAAAAAGACGACCGCGTTTTGCACAAGGGAGCGACGGCGGCCCAGATCAGGTGCGACATGTCGCTGGCACCCTTCGACCGGGCTGTCCGCGAGATGGACAAGCGGTGGGGCGTGGACCGTTTGCCCGAGCTGGTATCGAGCGAGAGCGCGGCGAAGTGGGGGAAGGCGGTGGCGGGCCTGAACGATGCCATCGACGCGCAGGATCCAGACAGGGTGAAGTTCTGGGTGGAGGTCTGCCTGCGCGGGCTGGCGGCCATGGATGCGGAAGCGGTCAGCCTCGGGCGGCCGCTGTCGGATCCGATGATCTGGGAGTATGAATATGAGGGCACCACTTTCGGCGTGATCGAGGATGGCCGGGAGTGGCCGGCGGCGTATGCCAAGAGACCCGGCATCGCGATCCACACCATGCGGGAGGTGGCGGTGGCGCTGCACGAGCATCGCAACGGGCTGGTCAACGCGGCCAAGCTGGCGTTCCCCGGGGCCGAGGTGAAGGCGGTCCGCGCCAAGCCCGAGGATCTCGAGGACGACCTAAGCTTCATGGAGGACATCTGATGGCTGGGATAATCGAGCGGAAGGTCGGCGGCACGGTGATTGATGTCCGCCGCGAGAAGGCAGGAGGCCTGCAGGCTGCGCTGGAGGGCGCGCAGAGGGGCGACCGTGTGGTTTACCATGTCGGACACTGCTGCGGCGGACCTCACCGTCTGGCGGCCCTCTCCGCGAGTGTGGAGGGCAAGTGCTTTCTCTTCTGCAAGCGGGTCGGTGACGGGGTGTTTGCATATCTGGCGGTGAAGCGGTAGCGTGGGTGGCGTCGGCGTCCTCCCGGCCGACAGCCTGCCTCAACTGGACCCAGCCCTGTGCGGCTGGGTTTTCTTTTGCGCGCAGGAGCGGGCCGTAGAGGGCCCATGTCGCGTGTCGGCTACCCTCGGGCAGGCGAGGGGCGAGATCGCGCTGTGAGGGGCCTCTGACGCGCTGTGCGATGGGGTTGGATTGGGGGGAGATGGGGTTGGAGTGGTGAGCTGCTGTGGGATTGGTATGCAGATGGTATGGTTGCTGTTGGAGCGTGTGGGGTAGCTGTTTACCGCTCCCACAGACACGCCGCCTCGCGCGCAGGCGGGCGACCGGCGGTCGGCGTGGGGTACCCTGATACCCCATGTGCGCCGTACGATCCACCGGATCCGGCCATGCTGCAGCACAGCAAACACCATGTTTGCACAACCACAGATAGGCGTAAAAAGCTATGTCATTGATAATGCTCAGGTTTACATATGACATAATGGGGGTTATCGGATATTCGGCCCGGGTCGACCCTCGCGGGCTGGGGAAATCGGCGGAGACCCCCCCGCCCCGGAGGGGTTAACCGGGGGCGGCTGCTTCTGCACCCCCACACAGCTCCTCATCCCGGCTCACACAAAGCCAGCAGCAGCTCACACAGTCCCACCCCCACCCCCACATAATGTCGACCCGCCTTGAAAAAAATTTTGAAATTCTGCTACAAAAGCCAAGAGAGCCGAGGAGAGGGCACGATGGCAGGCAAGGCGTTACGCAAGAAGCTGCTCGCAGAGATCGACGGGCGCGGCGGCCCGGAGTGGCTTCAGGATTACATCGCCGAGGGCGGTAAGATATCGGATCTCGCCACCGAACTGGGCTGCAGCCGATCATACCTGAGCCGCCACCTGAACGCGCACCCGGATTACAAGGCCGTCATCTTGGAGGCGCGCAGCGAGTTCGCGGACAAGCTGGCCGACGAGGCGCTGGACATCGCCGACGAGATGGCGAGCGTGGGCAACATCTCTCGCGAGCAGGTGGCGGTGGCCAAGGAGCGCATCGACGTCCGCAAGTGGCTGGCCTCGGTCAACGACCCCGCGCGCTTCCGGCAGAACAACAACGGCCCGACGGTGACCATCAACGTGAACCAGCTACACCTCGAGGCGCTGAAGAAGCACCGCGACGGCGGCATCACGATTGAGGGGACGGTGAACGATGGCGAGTGACAACATCGCGGCCTTTCCGTCGCCTGACGCCATGACGACGCCGGATCAGGCCCTGATCGAGGCACGCGAGCGTGGTCTGTCGACGGTCTTGATCTTGGGTTACACGCCGGAGGGGACGCTCTACATCCGCAGCTCGGGTGATCTTACGCGCAAGGAGGGCCTCTGGATCATCGAGAACGCCCGGATGCAGGTTTTATTCGGGGATGACGACGAGTGAGCGCCAAGAACCCCTTCGAGGAGATGATCGTACGATACGGCACGACCGAGGGCGGCCCGGCGCTGTTCGTGCGTGAGATTTTGGGCGCGGAGCCCGAGCCGTATCAGGAGGATCTGCTGAAAGCCGTCGGGCGCGGCGAGCGGAAGATCAGCGTGCGCAGCGGCCACGGCACCGGCAAGTCGACGTCGCTGAGCTGGTCCATGCTGTGGTTCGTCTTGTTCCGCTTCCCGAACAAGGTTGTCGTCACCGCACCCACGACGGCGCAGTTGTACGACGCCCTGTTCGCCGAACTGAAGCGGTGGATCAATGAGCTTCCCGAGGCGCTGAAGGTGCTGCTCGAGGTGAAGACGGACCGCGTGGAGCTGATAGCCGCGCCGTCGGAGGCGTTTATCTCGGCCCGCACCAGCCGCGCGGAGCAGCCCGAGGCGCTGGCCGGTGTCCACTCGGACAACGTCATGCTGGTCGTGGACGAGGCCAGCGGCGTGCCGGAGCAGGTTTTCGAGGCGGCGTCTGGCTCGATGTCGGGCCACAGCGCGACGACGATCTTGGCCGGCAACCCGACGCGGACGAGCGGCACGTTCTTCGAGACGCACACGCGGCTGGCGGATCACTGGTTCACGCTGCACTGGAGCTGCATCGAGAGCAAGCGCGTGTCCAAAGAGTTCGTCGAGGAGATGAAGACGCGCTACGGGGAGGACAGCAACGCCTACCGGATCCGCGTGCTGGGCGAGTTCCCGCTGGGCGACGACGACACGATCATCCCCCTGCATCTGGCCGAGGCTGCCGTTGAGCGCGACGTGGTCGTCTCGCAGAACATCCGCCCCGTCTGGTCGCTGGACGTGGCCCGCTTCGGCAGCGACAGGACGGTGCTGGTGCGTCGTACGGGCAACGTCATCACCGACATCGAGGCGTGGCAGGGGCTGGACCTCATGGCCACCACCGGCCGCGTGAAGGCATACTACGACGCGCTGATGCCGAACCAGCGGCCGGTCGAGATCTTGGTCGACAGCATCGGCCTCGGGTCCGGCGTGGTCGACCGCATGCGCGAATTGGGCATGCCGGTGCGCGGCGTGAACGTCAGCGAGGCTCCGGCCTTCGGGACGACCTACGCCAACCTGCGGACCGAGCTGATCTTCCGGGTGCGCGGCTGGCTGGAGCAGCGGACGGCCAGACTTCCGAAAAATCCGGCGCTTTTGTCGGAATTGACGTCGATCCGCTACAGCTTCGGGTCGACGGGCAAGGTGAAGGCCGAGAGCAAGGACGACATGCGCCGGCGCGGCCTGCGGTCGCCCGACTTGGCCGACGCGGTGTTCCTGAGCTTCGCCGGCGACGCCGCGACGGCCTTGGGCACGCCGACGGGCAACTGGAGCCAGCCGATCCGGCGCAGGCTGAAGGGTGTGGCGTGACGGTGTAGCCAAGGCGCGGGCGATCTGGTAACATCCACGCGAAACGCGGAGGCATGCATGGACCAGAAACGCTTTCTCGGCCTGATGGATATGATCGACGGCGGCGGCATGGGCCGCTCGGGGCAGACCTTCGAGGGCGGCCCGCTTTCTGGATTTCTTAACGCTCTCGGCATCCGGCCCGCCGGGTATATGGACCGTCTGGAGGCGGAGGCGATGCCCCGCTACATGGCTGGCCCCGCCACGGGAGCCCGCCCGGAATACATGCCGATGGCAGGCCCGGCCCCTGCACCGAGCCCGTACGCGCCCGGCGCTATCGAGACAACCGTGCTGCCGCCGATGGGCCAGATGTCGGACGAGCAGCTCATGCGGATCATCGCGCAGGCGCTGGAGCGGGCACCGTCTGCAATTGGGTATGGGCCGCGCTGATGGCTGACCAATTCGACCTGAAGGCACTTCTGGACGCCCTGATCTACGCCGAGAGCGGCGGGGATCCGATGGCCGTCTCCAAGAAGGGCGCGGCAGGCCTGACGCAACTTATGCCCGACACGGCCATGAACCCGCGCGATGACGTCAGGAACGTCTTCGACAGGGCCGAGGAGCGCGGATATCCGGTGATGGAGCGCACGCCGGCGGCTGCTCAGGGCCTGTTGTTCGATCCAGACCTGAGCTACCTGATGGGAGATGACTACCTGCGCGCCATGCTCGACCTGACGGGCGGCGACATGGACCGTGCGCTGGCGGCCTACAACTGGGGCCCAACGAATGCCCTGAAGTGGAGCGGCCGCTTTGCCGACCTGCCGGAGCAGTCGCAGGATTACATCCCCAAGATCCGCGCGAAATATCAGGAACTGACCGGGTCGGCCCTACCGACTACAGGAACCTACGGCACACAGCGCGTGACGTCCCTGAGACCGATGCGGCGGCCGGTTGGCCTGCTCGCGATGGAGTGAGAAACGAGATATGGCGATTGACGACATCCTGAAGCTCATCATGCGCGAAGGCGAGGATCTCGGCCGCACGGTGATCCGCAAGCGGGCGGAGCAGATGGCTCTTCCGGCGAAAAAGCGCGTCAAGCCGACCGAAGAGCGCCTCATGCCGGAAACGCCAGAAGCGTACAAGCGCACGGTCGACATGGTGCCGCAGGTTCCGTTCCGTGAAATGCAGCCGGACTTGCGCGGCGGGGCGAAACTGCCAGCCGGCGGCAGGATGGGCCCGCTGATTGAGGCTCAGGAGGACATCGCGCAAGAGCTGGCCAGCCGGATCCGACCGGCGCTCGGGTCTTCCGACCAGTATTTCTATCACACCGGTCCCATCGCGGAAGCCTCGGCAAATGCCGGGGTGCCGCCTGACGTATTTATGAAGCGGTTCTCATCATATTTTGCTGGCACTTCGCCGCGCACGGCGACGGAACCAAACATGCTCAACACGACCATGTTGCAATACCGCGCCGCCGAGGGCATGCCGTTGGACCGTCCGGTTCTTGGCCTTGCCGGGGACGACGCGGCCCACGACGTCGGCTACGCGATGATTACGGGCACGCACCCGGGTCTGGCCGGCCGGCTGGAAGTCAACCCAACCGGACAATTTGCGACCAACCCCAAGCCCAGCTCATTTGGCATGAACACCGCCGGGAACCTGCAGGGCGTGACGGCCGACACGCACGCTATCCGTGGCGCGCTGCTGTCGTTTGACGCCCGCTACCCGGGGCAACTACCGCGCCAATGGTTCAAATCTGACGAGGCATTCGGTCGGTACCGTGAAGGTGGTCTCAACGCCATTGATCTGGACAGCGACATCAATGACAGTCTGGCATCTGCGGCGGTAAAAGGCACTAAGTCGCAAGTCGAATATGGCCCGATGGCGGACATCTATGAGCGCACGGCAGGCATATTGGACATCGCCCCTGCGGAGGCTCAAGCTTTGGGCTGGTTCGGCCTCGGCGAGGACACTGGCTTGCGCTCGGCGTCTCGCAGCATCGTCGGTCTTATGAACGACCGGATCAACATCACGGCGCAGCTCCTTGGGCTGCCGCAGGACGTGGTTGCCCGTCTGTACTTCCAAGGACGCATCCCGCTGGCCGGCGCTGCCGGGGCAGGCGTCGGGCTGCTCGGCGACGGCGGCGAGGCCAATGCGGCAGAGATTGAGAAATATCTGGGGGAGGCAGGCCAGTGACACCTGCAGAACGCGCCAATCTCGAGTACACCTACGATCAGCTCTACAAGCTGTATGAGGCCGGCAGCATCCGTCCCGGCGAAATGCAGGAGTTGCAGCGTCTGGACGACATGCTCCGGCCGACGTGGACAGCCGAGGAGGCACAGGCGGCAGCGCAAGAGCAGCCGATGCTCATGTCGCGTGAGCCGACCGTTGCCGAGAGCGTCGAGGATTGGTGGGCGGATAAGATATACCGCGTTTCTAATGATACGCCCTTCCCGTTAGATGAGCGCGCCAGCCAGCGCCTCGGTAAGCGCATTGCTGGCTTGCTGGAGATTACGCCGGGTCCGTCCGCCATGATGAGCGGAGCGCAGGCCCGCCGTGATTTGGCTGCGGGGGATTATGGCTCAGCGGCAATGAACACCGGCTTTGGATTGATGGACGCGATCCCGGGCATGGCGGCGACGCGTGGCGGCATGACCGCAGCGGCGAAAAGCCTGTCAGAGGGCATGATCGACGTCGCCGATCAGCCGATTGCGCGCGAATATTTTGCACGTCAGTTGCAGAGGGCCCGAGCGACGCACGGCCCAATCGGGAAGTCGGTCGACGTGTACTCCCCGGATGAATACGCCGGGATGAAGATGGCAATGACGCCGGCCGGGGATGCCGGGTACGTCGTCAAGCCAGATGGTGAAGTGGCCAGCGTCGTGAAAGCGAAGGGTGCGCCGATCAGAGACTTTGCTGGCGCTGTTCTGCGTCGATCTGAGCCGCAGGGTGGTTACTGGCTAAACGCGTTTGACACCGCACTGCCGGAGCTGTATGGCCGCGGCGGCTTCAGGCCTGTCTCCCGCCTGCCTTTCGCAGAAGACATTGCGCGCGGGGATTGGGGCGATGAGGCGACGGATGCTTTCATGGCCGCCAACGCAAGATATAGCGGCGGACGCCCGGATCTGGTATTTATGGCAAGAGACCCGGCGACACCGGGGCCGGTTGTCCAAGGGCAAGGCGGCCTGCTGACAGACGATTACGACGTGGCGGTCCAAGAATTGGAGCGCGAGCTAAAGAGGTTGGGTTATAGATGACGGAACGCACAGATTACGTTCGTGGATATAGGGAGGCCTATCGTCGTGCCACTGAAGAGCGGAAAAAGCAGCAAGGTGATCTCGGACAACATCCGGTCAGAAATGAAGGCCGGGAAACCGCAGAAGCAGGCAATCGCCATCGCTCTGAGCAAAGCCGGTAAGGCCAAGAAGGGGAAGAAGTGATGCCGGGCAAGGGTCTCTACGCCAACATCCACGCCAAGCGCGCACGCATCGAGGCCGGATCCGGCGAGAAGATGCGTAAGCCCGGCACCAAGGGCGCACCCACGGCTGCCGCCTTCAAGGCGTCCGCCAAGACGGCCAAGAAGGGCAAGAAGTGATGGCAAAGGATCCCAAGCTGGTGCGGGCGGGCGTTTCGGGCTATAACAAGCCCAAGAAGACGCCGAGCCACCCGACAAAGAGCCACGTCGTCGTGGCAAAGTCGGGCGACACGACGAAGACAATCCGCTTCGGCCAGCAGGGCGTCAAGGGTTCGCCTGAGGGGACAAAGCGCAACGCGGCATTCAAGGCCCGCCACGCGGACAACATTGCCAAGGGCAAGATGTCGGCCGCCTACTGGGCAGATAAGGTGAAGTGGTGAGCATCTCGACCTACGCAGAGCTGCAGAGCGCCGTCGCGGACTTCCTGAACCGCGACGACCTCGCGTCGGCCGTCCCGACCTTCATCCGGCTGGCCGAGGCTCGCTTCAGCCGGGATCTACGTCATTGGCGTATGGAGACCCGCTCGACGGCCGAGCTGGACACGCAATACAGCGCCATCCCGTCAGACTTCCTGCAGCCGATCCGACTGCAGATCACCGACGCGCCGACCAGCGAGGTCGCCCCGATCAGCACGGCCCAAATGCTGCAACTGCGCGGTGACCGCAACGACCGCGTCGGCCGTCCCACGAACTACGCGCTGACGGCTGGCGGCATCGAGTTGTATCCGACGCCGGATTTGACCTACAACGCGTCGCTGGTGTATTATGCGCGCATTCCGGCCCTCTCGGCCAGCAACACGACCAACTGGCTTCTGAATGAGGCACCCGACGTCTACCTGTACGGCGCGCTGGTTCACTCCGCCCCATACCTGAAGGACGACGCGCGCATTCAGATCTGGGAGGCCCTGCTCGCGCAGGGTATCAACAATTTGAACACAAGCTCGGCTGATGCCAAATACGGCGGGTCCGGGCTGGTCATGAAACCGAAGAGGGGCGCACCATGAGCTTCACCAACGACCTTGAGACCCGCGTCCTTGAGTGGGCCCTGACCAACGGAACGCCGACCCGCCCGACGGCGTGGTATGTTGGCCTGTTCACCGCGGCCCCCGGCGAGGCTGGAGGCGGCACTGAGGTTGCCGGCAACGCCTACGTCCGCGAGGCCGTGACCTTCACCGTCAGCGGCAACACCGCGTCGAACACTGCCGCCATCGAGTGGCCGACGGCAACCGGGAGCTGGGGCACTGTCACTCATGTCGCCATCTTCGACGCGTCGACCTCGGGCAACATGCTGGCCTACGCGGCGCTGACCGCGTCCAAGACCATCTCGACGGGCGACGTTCTGCGGATCCCGCTGGGCGATCTCGACGTCACGCTGGACTAAGTCATGACGGCCTACCGCACCGGGTACGGCACGGGGGCATACGGCGTCAGGCTTTACAGCTTGGACGGCGAGGTTTTCGACGTGACCGCGACGGCTTCGGCTGCCGCGTTCGTCTCTATTTCGGCCCAGCGTGTCTCCGAAGTCTCGGCCACTGTCGCAGTTGCGTCGACGACCACGGGCACGGTGAACCGGGTCTTTTCGGACAGCGCGGCGGTGTCGGCCACATCTTCGGCCACGGCGACCGTAGTCTCGATCCTGTCGGCTCAGGCGGCAACGACGGCCGCCTCGGACAGCAGCGCGGCCGCCCAGCGCATCCAGCAACCAGACGCGACATCCTCGGCCTCGGCCAGCGTGTCGTCCGACGCGCAGAGGATCCAGCAACCCGGCGCGGCAGTGTCGGCGACTGTTGTTTCTCTCGGCAATGCCGAGGCTGTCTATGAGGTCGGCGCGGAGGCCGCAGCGGCGAGCGCGTCGTCGGCTTCTGTCGAGCGTATTTTCGCGGGTAGCGCAATGGTGGCTGTTCGTGCTATTATCGCGCCAAACTTGATGCTCAAGTGGGAGCCAAACTTGCCGCAAGGGGAGATCTGGATACCGCAAGCGGCGGAAAGCGATACTTGGACACCCGTCACGGCGTCGAGCGAGACGTGGACGCGGGCAGCGTGAGGTGAGCGATGGCAGACACGACGACGACGAACTACGGTCTTGTGAAACCGGAAGTTGGAGCCAGTTCCGACACATGGGGCACTAAGCTAAACAGTGACCTCGACAGCCTCGACAGTCTCTTGGGCGGCGGAGCACCCCTCGTTGCGCTGAATATTTCCGGCGACCTGACCATTGCCGACAAGATCGTGCATTCGGGTGACACGAACACCTCCATTCGCTTCCCTGCCGCTGATACGGTGACTGTGGAGACGAGTGGGTCTGAACGCCTCAGGATCGACGCATCCGGCAGCCTCGGACTTGGGGTTACGCCGAGTGCTTGGACTTCTAGCGTTAAAGCCGCGCAGCTTAATACAAAGGCGGCTATATACGGATCATCGTCTGCAACTGGCTTGGGCTTCAACGTCTTTAACGACGGCTCAAATAAATACCTGACAACAGATGCCGCAACTCTTTACCTGTTGGGCGCAGGTTCGCACGCTTGGTATACCGCCCCCTCCGGCACGGCAGGCAATGCGATCACCTTCACGCAGGCTATGACGCTGGATGCGAGCGGGAATTTGGACGTGGGCAGCTCGTCTACTGCCGTTTCAAGCACCACGCGCACAACTTCGATTAAGTCGTCCAACATCGGCAACCTTGTGTTTGGCATAACGCAGAACGCAGTAACGATGGGTTCGTCCGCTACAGCGGCAGATATCTACACCACTGCTGCACTTGATATGCGCTTTGGCACCAACAGCACAGAACGCGCCCGCATCGACGCCAGCGGGAACCTGTTGGTGGGGACGACGAATACAGCCCCATCCGTAAACAATATAGTTGGGACACGTATTGGCGCTGGGCTTATCCAGAGTTCTACAGAGACCTTTGAAAGCGCGGACTTTAACCGCAGAACAAACGATGGAAACATCGTTATTTTTCGGCAAGACGGCGCGATGGAAGGTTCCATTTCCGTCTCCGGCACAACCGTCAGCTATAACGGTGGTCACCTCTCACGCTGGGCGCAATTCCCGGACAACTCGCGTCCTGAACTCCTCAAAGGCACGGTCATGTCGAACCTTGACCAGATGTCGCAGTGGGGTGAAGAAGACAACGAACAGCTTAACTGCGTTCAGGTCAGCGCTGTCGAAGGCGATCCTGATGTGGCTGGTGTGTTCGTGGCTTGGGACAGCACCGACGATGGCTACAACGACATCCTGCTTGCCATGACGGGCGATATGGTGATCCGCATTGGTGCAGGCGTCACGGTTGCGCGGGGTGATCTGTTGATGTCGGCTGGTGACGGGACGGCTAAACCCCAAGGCGACGACATCGTGCGCTCCAAGACCATCGCCAAAGTCACGTCAACCCATGTGTCTCACACCTACGCTGATGGCTCCTACGCTGTCCCGTGCGTGTTGATGGCCTGCTAACTTTAACCCCCGCAACGCAGTGAGGACACTGCAAAACAGAAGGAGGATCACGATGGCAAAGACACAACCGCAAACCATCGTCATCGACGGACGTGAATACACCGAGGACCAACTGACCGACGAGCAGAAGGTTCTCATCAACCATGTGGCAGACTTGGACCGCAAGATCGGTTCGACGC
>VFQT010002822.1_pt1 | contig 16913 bp, 16 predicted proteins | sample 3512381 | NCBI WGS metagenome assembly VFQT01 (sample SAMN10412376, study PRJNA504923) | tailings metagenome | isolation source: Relicate 2 Philex TSF3 active mining site | place: Philippines: Tuba, Benguet | collected 2017-08-29
GGATCCTGGTTCTTCATCTGCGAGATCAGCAGCTTGAGAAACCGGTCCTGACCGTCATCGGTGTTCGTGGTGGCGGCCGTCGCAGCTGCGGCGGCGGTGGAAGTTACGGCATTGATGCTGGTGGCCATGCTGTGCGTCCTCTGTCCTGAAAAAAGGTCACGAACCGAGCTGCAGCGTTTTCAGCAGCAGCGATTTCGCGGTGTTCATCGTTTCGATGTTGTTCTGGTACGAGCGCGAGGCGGCGATCATGTTCACCATCTCCTCGACGACATTCACGTTCGACATGCTGACGTAGCCTTCGGCATCGGCCAGTGGATGTTTGGGGTCGTACTGGCGGCGTGCCGGCGCCGCGCTTTCGGTGACCCCGGACACGCGCACGCCCTGCGCGGCGGCACCCTTCACCGCCTCCGACTGGAACACCACCTGCTTGGCACGGTAGGCCTGCTCGCCGGGCGCGGCCGCCGAATCGGCGTTGGCCAGATTGCTGGCCACCGCGTTCAGCCGCTGGCTCTGCGCATTGATCGCGGAGCCGGCGATATCCATCATCTTGATCAGTGACATGGTTACTGCCCCTGGATCGCACTCAAGAGCGTGCGGATCCTGCCGTTAAGGAATTTGAGCGTGGCTTCGTAGCGCACCGCGTTGTCGAGGAACTGCGCGCGCTCGGTGTCCATGTTGACGGTGTTGCCGTCGGCGGAGGCCTGCACGCCTTCACGGGCGACCAGCTTCGGCGCCGCACCGCGAGCGAGCGTCGCAGCGCCCTGCGCGGAACCGCCCGCGCGCGAGCGCGTGGCCTCGGTCAGCGCCCGCGAGAAATCGAAATCGACTGCCTGGTAACCCGGCGTGTCGGCGTTCGCGATGTTCGCAGCGAGAACCTGCTGGCGCTGTGCCCGCAGTTTCAGCGCTTCGCCCTGGAAGGCGAGCGACTGCTGATATCGGTCGATCATGAAATGCCGCTCCTTTAATCGGTATGGAGCGGAATTATCCGCAGGCCTCCTCGCGCTTAAGCACCGAACAGGGACGGTTTTCCCCCCCTGTTTACGGCCATGGCGGCAGGCGGAAGGGCCTATTCTTCGGCCCATCGGATAAACAGGGCAGGAGCCCCCAACATGCGGTTCACGACCATTTCACTGCGCCCCTGGCTCGCCGGCCTGGCATTGCTGGCCGCCGGCACCGCCTTTGGCGCCGCCCCGGACGCACGGACCCCCGCCGGGGCCGTCGAACTATTCCTCAATGCCGAAACCACCGGCCTGCCCGGTCGGGTCGAGGTCAAGGTCGGCGCTCCCGATCCGCGCCTGCAACCCGCGCCGTGCACGGCGCTGGAGCCGTTTTTGCCTGCCGGCACCCGGCTGTGGGGACGCACCACGCTGGGCGTGCGTTGCCGCGACGCAGTGGCCGGCAACGCCGGCTGGAGCATCCTGCTGCCGGTGGAGATCCGGGTATTTGCCCATGCGCTGGTCGCCAACCGCGCCCTCGCCGCCGGCACGGCGCCTGGCGCAGACGGGGTTACGCTGCGCGAAGTCGAACTGACGCGCGAGCCCAGGGGCACGCTGACCGATCCGGCACAGATCGGCGATCTGGTGCTGTCGCGGCCGGTGCCTGCCGGTCAGGTCTTGCGCAGCGACATGTTCCGGGCGCGCACGGTGGTCAATGCCGGCGAACAGGTCAAGGTCCATGCTTCCGGTCGCGGGTTCCGGATTTCCACCCAGGGCCGGGCGCTGAACGCGGCCACTGCCGGCCAGACGGTGCGCGTGCAGTCGGAATCCGGCCGCATGCTCTCCGGCGTGGCCCAGGCCGACGGCAGCGTGGAAATGCGCTTGTAGGGCTCAAGTTTCCCGGCGGACGGCCGATTGACAGGCAGACGGGGTCGCATCCAGACCCGGGGCACGGACACTGAAATCAAGCCAAGTACTTGGAGTTAAACATGAAAATCAACGGTAGCAGCAATCCCCTCGATATCGGTCAGGCTTCCGCCAGCAGTCAGGGCGGGGTCCGCAAGGCCGACAGCAGCACATCAGCCTCCGGCGCCGAAGCGGTCAGCCTGTCCGACCTGTCGGCGCAGATGCATGAACTGGAAGCACGCCTGTCGGCTGAACCCAGCTTCGACAGCGCGCGCGTGCAACAGATGAAGGACGCGATCCGCTCCGGCGACTACAAGGTCAATGCCGAAGCCGTGGCCGACGGCCTGATCGACAGCGTCCGCCAGCTGCTGCAGCAGCCGCGTGGCTGACCGGCCCGGCAGCATGCAGCCTGATGCCGGTCCCTATGCCCGCGAGCGCGAGGCGCTGTCGCACTTCATCGTGCTGCTCGAGCGCGAGCACCAGGCGCTGATCGAACCGGATGCCGAAACGCTGCAGGGCCTCGTCCGCGAGAAACTCGCCCTGATCCAGACGCTCGACGGCCTGCGCGGGACGCGCATCGCCGATGCCAGCCCTGCCGGACGGCAGGCACTGGCCGACATCCGCAACCTGACCGTGGCCGCGCAGCGGCTCAACGACATCAATACCCGCCTGCTGGCTTCCCAGCGCGCCCATTGCGAAGCGCGCCTCCAGGCGCTGCGCAACAACAACGCACTGGCCACGGTGTACGGCGCCGACGGACTGCGTTTCAGCGCCAGCCTCTGACCTGACCCGTCACCGGATGCAATCCGGAGTCCGCAAACGACCAGGTAATTTTTAAGTTTTTGTTTTTAAAACACTTTTTACTAAGTGTGTGCTGACTTCTGCAGCCCGGCCAGATAGGCCATCAGCTCCGGCGCCTTGATCGGCTTCACCAGATAATCATCCATCCCGGCCTCGATGCAGGCCTCGCGGTCGCCCTGCATGGCATTGGCGGTCATTGCCACGATGCGCATCCGTGGCCGCTGCTCGCGCGCCTCGATCCGGCGGATCTGCCGGGTCGCTTCCAAGCCATCCATGACCGGCATCTGCACATCCATCAGTACCAGGTCGAACTGTCCGGCAAACAGGCGCTGGATGCCGGCCTCGCCATCGGAGGCGACTTCCACGTCATGGCCCCAGCGCTGGAGCAGGCTGACGATCAGCTTCTGGTTGACCGGGTGATCCTCGACCACCAGCACGCGCAGCCCGGCGCCAGCTTCGCGCAGGGCGTGGCGCGTGACCAGTTCGGCGACAGCCTTGCCGGGAGTGGCTGAAGCCGCGTCCTGCAGCACCCGCTGCAGCGCGGAGAAGAGTTCGTCGGCGGCCACCGGTTTTGACAGGTAGCCGGCGAGGCCCAGCTCGCGGCAGCGCTGGGCATCCCCGCGCATCGCGCCGGAGGACAACATCAGCAGCGGCACGCCGCGGCAGGCCGGCATCGCAAGCAGGCGTTCGGCCACGGCAAACCCGTCCAGCCCGGGCATCTGCGCATCGAGGATCACGCAGTCCACGGGAGCACCCGATTCGACGTGGCGGATCGCCGCCAGCCCGTCGGCGACGGCGGTCACGGCAACATTCTGTTTTTCCAGCATGCCGCAGAGCACCCGGCGATTGACCTCGTTGTCATCGACGACCAGGATCCGCCGCCCCTTGAGGCCCGCGGCCTGGGGGGACGCCGCTTCGCGCATGTCCACCTGGAGCGGCAGCCTGAAAATGAAGGTGCTGCCGCGACCGGGTTCGCTTTCGACCCAGATGTTTCCGCCCATCAGTTCGACCAGCCGGTTGCAGATCGACAGGCCCAGGCCGGTGCCGCCGAAGCGGCGTGTCGTCGAGGTGTCTTCCTGTGAAAAGGCCCGGAAGATTTCCTGCTGCTTGTCAACGGAAACCCCGATGCCCGTGTCGCGCACGCTGACCTGAAGCGTGACCGATGCCATCGAGCGCTCCACCACGCGCAGCGCGACCTCGACTTCACCGGTCTCGGTGAATTTGATGGCGTTGCCGACCAGGTTGACCAGGATCTGGCGCAGCCGGCCGGGATCGCCGACGAGGCTGCGCGGGAGGTCGGCAGGAATGTCGCTCAGCAGTTCCAGGCCTTTCTGGTGCGCGCGCAGGGCCAGCGTTTTCAGCGTGTCGGACACCGCCTTCGCCACATCGAAGGGAATGCTTTCGATCAGCAGCTTGCCGGCCTCGATTTTCGAAAAATCGAGCACGTCATTGATGATCGTCAGCAGCGAATCCGCCGATGCCTTCACGATCTGCAGGTGCTCCAGTTGCTCGGCACCCAGTTCGGAATCGAGCACGAGGTCGGTCATGCCGATGATGCCGTTGAGCGGCGTGCGGATCTCATGGCTCATGTTGGCGAGGAACTCGCTCTTGGCGCGGTTGGCCGATTCCGCCGCCAGCTTGGCATGTGTCAGCGCGCGCTCGGTTTCCTTGCGGTCGGAGATATCGATGATGGTGCCCAGCAACCCGGTGATCGCGCCGTCCTGCCGGGTCAGCGCCGCCTTGCGGTAGATGGTGTAGCGGGTACGCCCCTCGCCGTCGATGACGGTTGCGTCGTAGGTCTGGCTGCCGCCCGCCGCCAGCAGTTCGGCGTCGCGGGTGGTGTGGAACTCGACGTCGTCGCGCCGCGAGAACAGGTCGCCGACCTTCTTCCCCAGCAGATTGGCACGGTCGATGCCGAAAAACGCCTCGAAGGCCTTGTTGAAGCCCATGTACCGGCCTTCGACATCCTTCAGGTACACCGGCACCGGGATCGCCTCGATCAGTTCCTGCGTGCGGTGCAGCTGCTCCTGCAACTGCTCGAGCGCCGTCCGCCGCTCGGTGACATCGTTGATGGTGCCGAAATACCCCGCGACTTGCCCCTGCTCGTCCATTTCAGCGCGGACATACAGCCGCACCCAGCGGTAACCGCCGTCGGCGGTGCGCAGACGCAATTCCTGCTCGTCACCGGTGCCGGCATTCGAGGGATCGAACAGCCGTGCCGCGGTGCCGCGTTCATCCTCGTGCACGAAGCCCAGAACCGACTGGCCGAGTGAAAAGGAAACATCGATGCCGGTGATGTCGCGCCATGCCGGGTTCAGGTAGTTCCAGCGCCGGCCGGCCGACACCCGGAAAATCACCTCGCGCAGGCTTTCCACCACCGTGCGGTAACGGCGCTCGCTGGAGGCAATGCGTGCCTCCAGCTCCTTTTGCGCCGTCACATCGGTGCGGATGGCAATGAACTGCTCCGGCTTTCCGTCGTCCCCAAGGAAGGGCACGATCGTCGCCGCCACCCAGTAGAACGTGCCGTTCTTGCGGCGGTTGCGCAGTTCGCCGTGCCAGACGCGGCCTTCAAGAATGGTGCCCCACATCGATTTGAAAAACGCCGGTTCGTGCAGGCCGGAATTGACGATGCGGTGGTTCTGCCCGAGGAGCTCCTCGCGGGCATACCCGCTCAGCTCGCAGAAATGGTCGTTGGCATAAATGATCGTGCCGCGGGTGTCGGTGATGCTGACCACGGCATGCTGGTCAAGCGCGAACTTCTGGTTGTCGAGCGCGCGCCTGCCGGATTCACGCTCGCGCACCAGCCCGGCAATGGCATGCGCCAGCGACTCGATGTCATCGCCGGCAGCTCCGCCCGCAGCACCCGGTGACAGGCCGCTTGCCGCATCGCGCAGCGAACCGAGGACGCGTTCGCGGCTGGCCAGGTCGCGGCGGAGACGGTCGTTGACGCGGATCAGTTCTTCGGAACTCAGTTCGAGGCTTCGGCTGCGCAGCTCAAGATCGCGGTCGAACTGCTCGTAGGCGGAATTGATCCGGGCGAGCATGTCCTGCAGCCCGCCAACCAGCCGCGCCGCCGCAGGCGGGGCGCCCGGGACATCGACCAGCGGGAGCAGTGCCGCCAGCAGCTGGGCGAGTTGTTCCTCGTTTTCGATGCCGGCAGTGCGTTTGAGTTGCCGCAGCAGCGCGCGATGCATGGACCGCTCAGGCCTCGTTGATGTAGGTCACGGTCATGGTCTGGTTGTGCAGACGGCATTCCCCGCCGGCCACGAAGGGGCTGATCTCGCCATAGGAGTAAAAGCCCGTCACCACGGCCTTATCGCCGAACACGTCGGCGACGGCTTCGACTTCCTCGTCGACCCGCCCCCCCATGACCAGTTTGCGCCCGACGCAGCTCACCAGCAGGATCAGCCCGCGGCCGTCATCCTGCAGCATCTGCCGCGCCGCATCGGCAGCGGCTTCGGCGCCGCTGACCAGCTGGTCGGTGTTGGAATGCATCAGTTTCAGGTAGCCGTCGGGATCGATGTCGCCAGCCAGCGTCACGCTGCCTGTCTTCTCGTCGACGCCGAGGATGGTGCGGATCAGGCCGGTCGGATCTCGCCCGGCGCTGGCCATCGAAAAGGGAAACAGCAGCCCGGACGCCGGCAGATCCTTTGCATACTGGCCTAGATAACGCTTGTAGACCTCGAGTGCCGGTTCGCCATCAAGCTCGAACAGCACGTTGTCCTTGCTGCGGGTGACCTTGCGCATCGGCCCGAAGGGTTCCCAGCCGCCAAAGGAACCATGCGCGAACCTGACACTGTCGCCCTGGAGGGCGATTGCGACAATGCCACGGCTCTGGGCGCCATCCGGACCCAGGGTCCAGGTTTCACGGAATGCGCCGGCATCGCCCGCCAGCCCGCCGGTGATCGGCACGCCCGCGCCCAGCCGGCTGCTGAGGCCCTGCACCACGGCGCTGCCATTGATGTCGACGCCCGGGCCGTACACCAGCACGGCCTTGATGTTCTCCTTGCCGGCCAACACCGCGCCAAGGCGCTCGCCTGCTGCCTGCGAATCCGCCATGTCGGCAAGCACCGTCATCGCAGCTGCAAGCCGTATGTGCCCGAAGGCCAGCGCGGTGATGCTGACCCGGCCGTCGGTCACACCTTCCGCCGAAATCTCGCCCGCTGTCGAGCAGCCGGCGCAAACCACCCCGGGAAACGCCGACTGCAGCAGTCCGACCTGTGCCGGATCCCTGAAAAAGGCGACATCGCCGAACACCAGGACCAGGTCCGGGTTGATGGCCTGCAACGGAGCCAGCTGTTGGGCAATGCCGTCGGCAGCCGGTTTGCATACGGTCTGGAGGATTTTCATGGAGGGTTTCCCGTCGGTTCTGGTTGGTTGTAGGGGAAAAACGTCTTTCCTGCCGCAGCCTATTTCTGCCACTGCCTGAGTTTGCCGCGCAGCCGCGAAACCGCCTGGGTATGCAACTGGCACACCCGCGATTCGGTCACGCCCAGCACCGCGGCGATCTCCTTGAAATTGAGCTCCTGTTCATAATACAGCCCCATCAGCAGTTTTTCGCGCTCCGGAAGATTCTCGATTGCCGCCAGCAGCGCCTTGCGGAAACGGGCATCGGTCAGTCGCGCCAGCGGGTCCGCATTGTCGGCCGGGCCATGACGATCCAGGTAGGCGCCATCGTCGCCCTCCTCGAAATCATCGAAATGCACCAGCTGGCAGCCATGGACTTCGGCCAGCATTGTCTGGTATTCCTCGAGCGGCACGCCCAGTTCCTCGGCAACCTCGGTTTCGGTTGGCGTCCGCTGCAGGGTCTGCTCCGCGCGCGCCAGTGCCTCGTCCAGACGGCGCTGGGTCTTGCGCACGCCGCGCGGAAACCAGTCGTGCGCCCGCAGTTCGTCGATCATCGCACCGCGCACGCGCTGCGCGGCGTAGGCCTCGAACTGCACGCCCTGGGTTTCCTCGTAGCGGCTCACCGCGCCCATCAGCCCGATCAGGCCGGCCTGGATGAGGTCGGTCAGCTGCACGCTGGCCGGCAACCTTGACATCAGGTGGTGCGCGATGCGCTTCACCATCGGCGCAAACTGTTCAACATAATGCTCGCGGTCGAGCGTTCCGGTCTCGGTATACATGCGTGTCCTCTACAGCACTGGGCGATGCGCGCGTTGCGGCGCCACCGGGTTGATCTGGGCCAGCTGCCACTGCGGCAGCGCCGACGCCGCATAGGCATAGGCGCGCGCGGCGGGTCCTGTGTCGTCGATGTCGAAAATGGTGCGGCTGGCCCGCTGCGCAAAGCGCAGCTGCGGGTCGCGCGGAATAGCGGCGCCGGCAAGCACCTGGACGCCATGGCGGCTGCGCGCGAGGGGATCCAGCGCCGCGACCTTTTCGGCAAGATCCAGCGCGTCGGAGTCGAGGGTGAACAGCCGCAAGCGCGAGAAGCCGAGGGCGGCCAGCTGCCTGATGCGGCCCATCGCAGCGGCGATCGAATCATCGCCGGGCAAACCCACCAGCAGGGCTTCGTTGCGGCCGGGCAGCTGCAGCAGCGATGCCGCCGGACCCGGTTCGGCGTTGACCAGTATCAAGTCCACCGGGGCAGCCGCCCGGGCAATGTCCTCGAACAGGTCCAGCCCTGCACCGCCGAAGTTCGCCAGCATCTGCAGACCGCGCGCCGCGGGCAGCACGCGGACAGCCGAGGGCGCGCGCAGCGCAGCCTCGGCCAGTGTTTTCTCGCCTTCGATGACATGGATCAGTTCGTAGCGCGCGGACAGGCCGAAGGCCGGCGCCATTTCCCCGCGCGTGGCGTCCAGGATCAACACCCGCGACCCGGCGATCGCGGCTGCGGCCGCAAGGTGGACAAGCGCCGCCACCCGCTCGCGCGGCCCGAACACCGGCAGGATGCGCGCGCCCTGCGCCTCCTGCTGCAGCCGGCGCAATCCCGCTGCCTGGTCCATGGTCGTCATGCGTGGACACCCGCGGCAGCAGACGTTGCGCCGAGCAGCAGCCCGGACTCATCCTCGTTCAGCGAAAACGCCGGACTGGTGGTGCCGGCGGCGCCGCCCTTCAGCGCGGCGCGCGCCAGCATGGCAGGATCGGCTGCAGCAATGTCTTCGGGGACGCGCTGGCCCGAGGTCGTGTACAGCAGGGCCAATCCGCGGCGGATGACGGTATCCAGCGCGCAGCCGGTGCGCGCGGCCTCGTCGGTCTTGGTGATGATGGCTCCGGCCAGCGGCACCTTGCGCCCGCGGCTGCCCGCGTAGGCGCGCGCCACTTCGTCCAGGGTTTCCGCCTGCGCAGTGGCATTCAGCACCAGCAGCCGCCGGACGCCGGCGCTTACCAGCAGGTCGTGCTGGGCGGAGATCCGTTCGTCACGCTGGCTCATGCCGGCAGTGTCGATCAGCACCAGCCGCTTGCCGGCCATGGTGTCGAGCGCCTGCTTCAGGTCCTCAGCCGTCTGCGCCACGTAGACCGGCACCCCGAGCAGCCGCGCGTAGACCCGCAGCTGGTCCTGGGCACCGACCCGGTAGTCGTCAGTGGTGATCAGGCCGAGCCCCGCCGTGCCGTGTTTCATGACAAAGCGCGCCGCCAGCTTGGCGACAGTCGTGGTCTTGCCGACGCCGGTCGGACCGACCAGCGCATACACCCCGCCGGTGTCGACCAGTTCCGGACCCGCGGCACGCGGAATGTTGCGGCTCAGCACATCGACCAGCCAGCGTTGCGCGGCTTCGCCGGCAAAGTCGTCCGGCAGATGGCTGAGGATGCTGCGCGCGAGCACCGGGCTGAAGCCGGCGCCGAGCAGCGTGCGCAGCATGCGGCTGCGCAAGGGGCTGCGGCGCAGGGTCTCGCTGAGGGCGATGCTCGAGAGCTGGTCTGCAAGCAGGCCCTTCATCGAGCGCAACTCGGCCAGCAGCGCCTTGTCGCCGCCCGCGGCGGCCGGCGCCGGCGCAGCCGGGACCGGCGTTGCGGGCTTTGCCGGCACGGCCACAGCCCGCGCCGCCGCCTGCGGCCGCCGGTTGTCGCGCTGGACAAATTCGCGCAGCGGAGTTGCCGCCGCCGGCCGCGCAATGGTGGCGGCAGGCTCCACCGTCCGCGTCAGCACGTCCATCATTTCCGGCGACGCGGCGAGGATTTCGGTCTGGTTACCGACCTGGCGGTTGGACAGAATCACGGCATCTTCGCCCAGTTCGGCTCGAACCTGGTTGAGTACGGCACGCGCGGTGGCACCGGTGAATCGTTGCGGTTTCATGATTGGGCTCCAACAATGGCGGTGATGCGGAAGTTGCGGTTATCGGGAATTTCGCCGGGCGCCAGCACGCGCAGTTGCGGCATGGCACGGCGCAGCAGGCGCGACAGCGGGGCGCGCAGGCCCTCGCCGGCCAGCAGCACCGGCATCGCGCCGAGGCTTTCCTGGCGGCGCGCGGCATTGACCACTTCGCGCTGCAGGGTGTCGGCCAGCCCCGGCTCCAGGGCGAAGACGCTGCCGGTGATCGACTGTTGCAGCAGTTTTTCGAGTTCGGGATCCAGCGCCAGCACCGGCAGTTCCGCCGCGGGACCGGCGATTTCCTGGACGATGGCGGCGCCGAGCGCGGCGCGCACCCGCGCGGTAAGTTCGGTCGCGTCCTGGGTGCGCGGCGCGTGCTCGGCCAGCGCTTCCATGATCGTGCGCAGGTCGCGGATCGCCACGCCCTCCTCGAGGAGGTTCTGCAGCACCTTCTGCAGCGTGCCCAGCGGCAGCAGCTTGGGCACCAGGTCTTCGACCAGCTTGCCGGCATGCTTGCCGAAATGCTCCAGCAGGCTCTGCACTTCCTGGCGTCCGAGCAGCGAGGCCGCCTGGGTCTGCATGATCTGGTTGACGTGGGTGGCGACCACGGTGCCGGCATCGACCACCGTGTGGCCGCCGAGCTGCGCCTGCTCGCGCATGCCCGACTCGATCCATACCGCGGGCAGGCCAAACGCCGGATCCTTGGTCTGCGACCCCGGCAGTGCAAGCGTGGCCTGGCCCGGATTGATGGCCAGGTACATGCCGTGGATGGTTTCGCCCTCGCCGACGACCACGCCCTTCAGCAGCACGCGATAGCCGTTGGGGCGCAGGTCGAGGTTGTCACGGATGTGGATCGCCGGAGGCAGGAAGCCGGCCTCGCGGGCAAACTTCTTGCGGATGGCCTTGATCCGGCGCAGCAGTTCGCCGTCCTGGCGCTTGTCAACGAGCGGGATCACGCGGTAGCCGACTTCCAGTGCCAGCATGTCCACCGGTACCAGGTCGTCCCACGATGCCTCTTCGTTTTCCGGGCTGACGACAGTCGCGGCGACCGGCTCTTCCTTCACGCTGCGCGCGCGTTCGCGCAGCCACCAGCCCAGCGCACCGCAGCCGGCGCCGAGCAGGAGGAACGGGATGTGCGGCATGCCCGGGATGATGCCCATCAGGGTCAGCACGCCTGCGGTCATCATCAGCGCGTTCGGCGTCGAGAACAGCTGGCCCGACATCTGGGCGCCGACGTTCTTCTCGCTGCCGACGCGGGTCACGATCAGCGCAGCCGCCGTCGAAATGATCAGTGCCGGCACCTGCGCAACGAGGCCGTCGCCGATGGCCAGCAGCACATAGTTGCGCGCGGCCTGGGCGAATCCGAGGTCATGCTGCAGCACGCCGATCGCCAGGCCGCCGATGATGTTGACCACCAGGATCAGGATGCCGGCCACGGCGTCGCCGCGCACGAACTTGGAAGCACCGTCCATCGAACCGTAGAACTCGGCTTCCTGCGCGACTTCGGCGCGGCGCCTGCGCGCATCCGCCTCGCCGATCAGGCCGGCGTTGAGGTCGGCGTCGATCGCCATCTGCTTGCCGGGCATCGCATCGAGGGTGAAACGCGCGCTGACTTCGGCGATGCGCCCGGCGCCCTTGGTGATCACCACGAAGTTGATCACCACCAGCACCAGGAACACCACCAGACCGACGGCGAAGTTGCCGCCAACCACGAAATGGCCGAATGCCTCGATCACCTTGCCCGCGGCATCGGCGCCGGTATGGCCGTTCATCAGCACGATGCGGGTCGATGCCACGTTCAATGACAGGCGCATCAGCGTGGTCAGCAGCAGAACCGAGGGAAACGCCGAAAAATCCAGCGGCTTCACGGTGTTGACCGTCACCAGCAGCACCAGCATCGACACCGCGATGTTGAAGGTGAACAGCATGTCGAGCACGAAGGCCGGCAGCGGCAGGATCATCATCGCGAGGATCATCACGATGACCACAGGCACCATCAGCGGCTGCAGATTGCCGCCGTTGATGCCGAATTTCAGGGCAAGCGCGTTCATTGCATGTTCTCCGCAGGATCAAGACCGGGCGGCACGGCAATGTCGCGGGGGGACTGCACCCGCGCGGCACCCGGCACCTGCCGCCGCAACTGGAATACCCAGGCCAGCACTTCCGCGACGGCGCCGTACAGGGCCGCGGGCACTTCGTCGCCCACCTCGGCGTGCTTGAACAGCGCGCGCGCCAGCGGCGGCGCCTCCAGCAGCGGAACCTGATGGGCGGCGCCAAGTTCGCGGATCTTCATCGCGATGGCGTCGGCACCCTTGGCGACGACCCGGGGGGCACGCATCTCGCCGTCGCGGTAGGCCAGTGCCACCGCAAAGTGCGTCGGATTGGTGACAATAACGTCGGCTTTCGGCACTTCGGCCATCATCCGGCGGCGCGCCATCTCGCGCTGCTGCGCGCGGATGCGGCCCTTGACCTGGGGATCGCCTTCGGACTCGCGTGCTTCGCGCTTGACCTCTTCGGGCGTCATGCGCAAGCCCTTGTGGAAACGCCAGAGCTGGAACGGCACATCAAGCGCCGCGATCAGCAGCATCGCCAGCACCAGGCTGCCGAAGGCGGCGAGCAGCATACGGCCCAGGGTGGCCAGGGACTGCGGCAGGTCCATCGCGGCAAGTCCGGCGGCGGTATCGCGGTAATGCCAGACGGCCCAGGCGCCGGCGGCACCGAGGAATGCGGCCTTGGCCAGCATTTTGGTCAGCTCTCCGAGGCCCTGCATGGAAAAGATGCGCTGGAAGGCGGCAAGCGGGCTCATGCGGCTGGCCTTCGGCGCCAGCGCGTTCCAGCTGAATATCCAGCCGCCGACCGCCAGCGAACTGCCGATGGCGGCAACCGCGGCAAGCCCTGCCAGCGGCGCAACGGTGAGCAGCGCGGCGTCGGACAGGGTGCCCAGCCGGCGCAGCAGGGCGTTGGGGTCGAGGCTGTCGGCACGGCTGAGCTGCAGCCCCGCGCGCATCAGGTCGCCGAATCCGTCGATCCAGCCCGCCCCGCCCAGCCACCAGGCGGTGCATGCGGCGAGCAGCCCTGCGGCCGCCACCAATTCCGGTGAGCGGGCAGCCTGTCCCTCCTCCCGGGCACGCTCAAGGCGCCTCTCGGTGGCAGGTAATGTGCGTTCCTGATCCTGGTCTTCGGCCATGGCCGTCCTTTGTTAACGGCAGCATTATTGAAGACGGCAAGGGTCCGGCAGCCCCCGAACACACGGGGTTTTCAGGCGGTATTCCGGGTTTAGGCGCCGGCCCGGCGCGAGGGGGCGCTAGAACAGCTCGACGGCGCCGGAAACGGCGGGTTTTGGCTGCAATTCACCGGAAGCGGCAAGGACCTCGTAGCTGCAGACCCGGTTTCGGCCGTGGTGCTTGGCGTAATACAGCGCCTCGTCGGCGCGGCGCAGGGTATCCAGGGGCGTCTGGCCGTCGGAGACCATGGCATACCCCAGGCTGGCGGTCACCCGGTCGACGCGGGGAAAGCGGTGGCCGGCAATCGACTGGCGCAGGCGCTCGAACACGGTGGCCGCATGCCCGGCAGGAACTCCGTCGAGCAGGATCACGAATTCCTCGCCGCCGAAGCGGTAGACCCGGTCGACCTCGCGCACGCCTGACTCCAGCAGACGGGCAACGCCCAGCAGGACCTCGTCGCCGATGACATGGCCGTGACGGTCGTTGACCTGCTTGAAATGGTCAATGTCGAGAACCCCCACCCATTGATCGCCGCCGATCTGCGTGTTGCGGCGCCGGCTGCCGAGGTAATCGTCGAAGGTGCGCCGGTTGAGCAGCCCGGTCAGCACATCGCGCTGCCCGTAGTTGAGTATGCGGACATGGTTGGCATAGATGCGCACGAAATGCTGCGCCAGGTGCCGGTTATCGGCGCACAGCAACTGATCCCGCTCCAGGGTCAGCAGGGCATTGGCGCCGCCGTCCGACACGATGGGCACCACATGGCAGAAATAGGCGACCTCGCCCTCGATCACCCCGATGGCCGCGCTGTCGACGATTTCGAGCAGCCGGCGCGGGTTGCCTGCCTGCTGCCAGAGCACCGGCTCTTCGGACTCATGCTCGACGTTCTGCACATGGCGCCCGATCGAATGCACCAGGGGGCGCAGACGCAGGCCGTCGCCGCTGCGGTCGATTTCCAGCAGCTCCGCATGCGGCACCCCGAACAGGCGAATCGCGCCGCGGACGAGGACGCTGGCCGCGACCCTGACATCATGGGTCGCGGTCAGCTCGGCCACGGCCTCGGCCAGATGCATCGCCTGTGCCGTCGCCGGCGCCGGATGTGCGGAAGCCATGATGATCCGTCCGCCTAGAACCCCAGGCTTTCGAGCAGGTCATCCACCTGGGACTGGTTGGTGACCACGTTGTCGCCGGCCAGGCCGGGGATCACCGGACCGCCGGCGACGCCCTGAATTTCAGTCGCGGCGCGCTTTTCAGGCGGGGTGGCATCGAGCAGCAGCTTCAGCAGCTGGGCCTCGAGGTTGCTGGCGAGCTTGATAATGCGATGGATGGTCTGGCCGGTCAGGTCGTGAAAGTCCTGAGCGAGCATGATTTCGGTGAACTGTGCATTGGTGTCCGCCGTGCTGCGGGTCACCGCCGCGACAAAACGGCGGGTATCGGCGATCAGTGCGGCGTCGGGCGCGGCGTCCACGACAGCCCAGCTGCCTTCCAGCGCGCGCGCCTGCACTTCGATGTCCTCCTGGATCGCGCGGCCGGTTTCGGCGGCGCCTAGCACGCGCTCGGCGGCCTTTTCGGTCAGCTCCGCGACATAGTCGAGCCGCGCCCGCGCATCGGGCAGCGAACCGACGGCATCCTTGACATCGTTGTGGTAGCCGAGGGCCTGCAGCGCATCATGCAGCTTGCGCGTCAGTTCCCCCACGCGGTGAAACACCTCGTACGGCGACATGCCGGCCGTCAGTACAGCCGCTCCCGTTTCCGCCGCCGTGGCGCCGGACATCTGCTGATTGGTATTCACGTCTTCTCCTAGGGACGCAGTTTCTGCACGATCTTGGTGAGCTTTTCCTCCAGCGTCGCCTTGGTGAACGGCTTGACGATGTAGCCGCTGGCGCCGGCCTGGGCGGCGGTGATGATGTCCTCCTTCTTCGCCTCGGCGGTCACCATCAGCACGGGCAGGTGCTTCAGGGCCTCGTCGGCACGGATCGCGCGCAGCAGATCAAAGCCGTTCATGTTGGGCATGTTGATGTCGCTGACGACAAAGTCGTATTTGGCGCTGCGCAGCTTGTTCAGCGCATCGACACCGTCCTCGGAATTGGCGTAGCCGATTTCCTTGAGCAGATTGCGGACGATGCGGCGCATCGTCGCAAAATCGTCCACCACCAGAAATTTCATGCCTGCAGTTTCCATATCGTCTCCTGATTTCGTATCCGTATGAATTGATGAAGAATCATTTTTTGGGGTCGGGGCCAGGGCCGGTGCCGGTCGCCAGGTCTTCGGCAGCGCCGACTTCGAGGGTGCGGCCGTCCTGCTTCAGCGCTTCTTCGGCCTTGCGGTTGAGCACGACGATGCTGATGCGGCGGTTGGCCGGATCCTGGGGGGCGTCCTTCACAAACAGGATCGACGAGGACAGGCCGACGACGCGCACGATCTTGCCTTCGTCAATGCCGGCCGCGACCAGCTCGCGGCGCGAGGCGTTGGCGCGGTCCGCCGAAAGCTCCCAGTTGCTGTAGCCCTTGTCGCCGCCGGCATAGGGCTTGGCGTCGGTATGGCCGGCCAGCGACAGCTTGTTGTCGACACCGTTCAGTACGACGCCGATCTCGCGCAGGATGTCCCTTGTGTAGTCCTTCAGCCGCGCGCTGCCCAGGTCGAACATCGGGCGGTTCAGCTCGTCGACGATCTGGATGCGCAGGCCTTCGTTGGTGATGTCGAGCCGGATCTGGCTGCGGAACGCGCGCAGCCGCGCATTCGCCTCGAGCACCGACTCCACCCGCTCTTTCAGCTTCTGCAGCTGGATGCGGTCCTCGCGGTCGATTTCGGCCTTCGCCGCCTTCATCATCGCGCTGCGGTCGCGTTCGACCTCGCCGCGCTTGACCTGGCCCGCGCTTTTGGTGAGGTCGGTGCCGCCGCCCTTGATGATCGACGTGGCGTCGCCAGCCCCGGAGCCGCCCATCAGGGCGACCTGCAGCGGGGTCTGGAAATAATCTGAGATGCCGTTGAGGTCGCCCTTGGCGGTGGACCCGAGCAGCCACATCAGCAGGAAAAACGCCATCATCGCAGTGACGAAGTCTGCATAGGCGATCTTCCAGGCGCCGCCATGATGTGCATGGTGGCCCTTCTTGATCTTCTTGATGATGATCGGCTGTTTGGCATCCTTGGCGGCCATGGCTGCTCCTTATTTGGCCTTGGCCTGGCGCACGTGCTGCTCGAGCTCGGTGAAACCCGGCCGCTCGGTCGAATACAGCACCTTGCGGCCGAATTCGACCGCGAGCTGCGGCGCATAGCCGTTGAGGCTGGCCATCAGCGTGACTTTCACGCACTCGAATTCCTTGCTCGATTCGGCGAGTTTCTGCTCGAGCAGGCTCGCCAGCGGGCTGACGAAGCCATAAGCCAGCAGGATGCCGAGGAAGGTGCCGACCAGCGCGTGCGCGATCATTTCGCCGAGCACGGCCGGGGGCTGTCCGACCGAGCCCATGGTATGCACCACGCCCATCACCGCGGCGACGATGCCGAAAGCCGGCAGGCCGTCGCCGACCTTCTGGATCGCCGAAGGCGGAATCAGCCCTTCGTGGTGGTGGGTCTCCATCTCGCTGTCCATCAGCGCCTCGATTTCATGCGGATTGAGGTTGCCGCTGACCATCAGGCGCAGGTAGTCGGTGATGAACTCCATCAGGTGATGGTCGTGCAGCAGCTCCGGGTACTGCCCGAACAGCGGGCTCTCCTCGGGCTTGTCGACATCCTTCTCGATCGACACCATGCCTTCCTTGCGGATCTTGACCATCACCACGAACAGCATCGCCATCAGGC
>VFQT010002823.1_pt1 | contig 16912 bp, 19 predicted proteins | sample 3512381 | NCBI WGS metagenome assembly VFQT01 (sample SAMN10412376, study PRJNA504923) | tailings metagenome | isolation source: Relicate 2 Philex TSF3 active mining site | place: Philippines: Tuba, Benguet | collected 2017-08-29
GTTGGCTAATCTGCCCGCATGGGGGCATTGGCAAACGAAATCGACCCGCGTGAGTTCGATTCACCCGGGTACCAGAAGGATCCCTTCCCGTTGTACAAGCGGCTGCGCGATCATCACCCGCTGTTCCGCGACAGGTTCCACAACCGTTGGATTATCAGTCGCTACGACGACGTGAATGCCGCCTTCCAGGACAACGACAGCTTCGACAGGGCGCTCTACAAGGTCGACGGTCCGTACGAGTTCGGCTCGTCGCACGTGTTCGGCCCGAACATCCTCGAATACGGCAACAGCGACCGCCACCGCTGGTTGCGCAACGTCATCGCCGGACAGTTCGTCGGCCAGGGTTTGGTCTCTTTCATACCGTTCATCGAAAGGATCGCCGGCGAACTGCTTGAAGATTGCATGGGCGACGGCGAGGTGGAGCTCGTCAGCCGCTTCTCCAACCAGTTCCCGATCCGGGTGATCTCGAACATCCTCGGCCTACCGCGTGCCGACGAGGAACGTTTCGTCGGCTGGTACCAGGCGCTGATCGCCGGTCTCGGGTTCGGTGGCGAGCATCTGGCGCGGGGCATCGCGGCCCGCAACGAGATGTGGAAGTACCTCGAGCCGATCATTGAAGAGCGTCTGCGCAATCCCGGCGACGACCTGTTGTCGAAGATCGCGGTAGCAGAGCTCGATGGCAAGCGCATGTCGATGGATGAGGTGAAGGGCTTCATCGCCTTGTTGTTGGCTGCCGGCGGTGACACGACCGACAAAGCGATCGCGAACATGTGGTACCACATGCTTTACACGCGGCCCGACCAGTTCGAGGACGTGAAGAACGACCCGTCGCTGTGGGAGAACGTGTTCGCCGAGATGATGCGTTACGACGCGGTGGTGCACGTTCAGTCGCGCTACACCACCCGTGAAGTCGAAATGCATGGGCGTGTCATTCCCGAACGGTCGCTGGTCATCCTTCTTCTGGGGTCGGGCAATCGTGACGAGCGGGTGTTCGCAAACCCCGACACGTTCGACATCCACCGAACCGATATGCACATGGGTCGCGAGAACAGGTCGGCACGCTACAAAGACAAGTTGCCCGGGCACCTCGGTTTCGGTGTCGGCCAGCACTTCTGCATGGGCTACGCGATGGCGCGTCAGGAAGCGGTCATCGCGTGCACTCGCATGATGGAGGTGATGAAGAATCCGCGGCCAAAATTCGCCACACACGATGGAATCTCTTCACCGAACATCGACAGTGGCGGTTTCCGTTCACCGCAGGAACTTTGGATCGAGTTCGACAGGTGATGCGATGAAGGTGACGATCGACCTCGACAAGTGCATCATGGCCGGAGAGTGCGTTTACAACCACCCGTGGCTTTACGAATTCAATGACGACAACCAGGCGTCGGTAAAGGTTTCGGTGCTCACCACCGATGAAGAGAAACTCGCAGCCCGCCAATCGCGCGAGGTGTGTCCGAGCGGGGCCATCCAACTGCACGACGACTGAACTGCCTGACGTAGTCTCTGGTTATGCCCGTCACGGAGCGGGTGGAGGGGGAAACATGGGTCAGCTCGAAGGAAAGGTTGCCATCGTCACCGGTGCCGGGCGAGGCATCGGCAAGGCGATTGCCAAGGTGTACGCCCGCGAGGGCGCAAAGGTCGTGTTGGCGAGCCGCACGCAAGCAAACATCGACAAGGTCGTCGAAGAGATCAAGGCCGAGGGAAATATGGCGCTCGGTATTGCGACTGATGTGGGCAAGAAGGCCGACATTTTCACCATGGTGGCCAAGACGGTCGAGGCGTTCGGTCCCGTCGACATCCTTGTGAACAACGCCCAGGGATTCGGCACCGAGAAGAACCCTCGAGCTTCCACCATTCCTACGCCCCTTGAAGACACCGATGATGAGGAGTGGGACTACACCTTTCGAACGGGCGCCTCGGCGACGTTGTGGGGGATGCAGGCGGTGTTCCCCCACATGAAAGAGCGTGGTGGACGCATCATCAACTTTTCCTCGGGATCGGGCCTCGAAGGTTTTCCCGGCAACACTTGCTACAACGCCACGAAAGAGGCGATCCGAGCACTCACCCGCACGGCTGCCCGTGAATGGGGCAAGTACGGGATTTCGGTCAACACGGTGAATCCGTCATTGAAGACCGAGGCATGGGACAACTGGGCAGCGAACAACACCGATTTTGTCGAGGGCCTGAAGGAAAAAATGCCGCTCGGGTTCCTCGGCGACGCCGAAGAACACGGTGGCCCGTGGCTGGTCTGGCTCGCCAGCAAGGGCGGGGACTACATCACGGGAATGACGTTTTTCCTGAACGGTGGCCGCTACATGAACTGAACGGTTTCAAACGAGACCGTTCAAGTGTGAAGTGAGAGTCATGACGAAGCCGTCGCTCGGAGGCTGAATACGTTCGGCGATGACGTTTGCCTCGAACTCGTCGCGGACTCGCATGAGGTGCACATTCCGCCACGTGCGACCATCGCCGATGATCGTGCCCTCCACATCGAACATCGCCCCGCCGAACACGCCTGCCGACACCACCATGACGAGATGATCGAGGGTGAGACCGCCCGTCGGGCGGGGGCGGACGTTAAGCTCGTCGTTGCGTGGTGTGCAGCAAGGAATGACCGTGCGCAGCATTCCGGCGTTCTTGTGGACGTGCTTGTCGCCGAAGTCCTTGCGCGTTTGCATCTCGATGAAAGATCGCCGTGTCGGATAGCGAACGATCGCGATGCGGTCCCAGTCGACACCCAGCACCGACGTGCGTACGTCGGCGGCCAGCATGATGTCGGCGCCGATCTTGTTGAGGATTGACGAAGGGTTGTACTTGTCGTCGGCCTCGCGGCCGGATATCGCCACACCCTCGCCGTTCTCGTGGACAGCGTCATACTGGGCGACCTCGTGATACTTCATGAGGTTGACCATGAAAATGGGACCGTCTTCGTCGGGTGGCCTGGTTGCCAGCGACAGCCCGTAGTCCTTGTCGATGCGCCCGTAGTCGTGCTTCAACTTCTGCTTGTCCCCCGACATGGGGACAACGGTAGCCGTCAGGATCCGTGACCGATTGGAATCCGCTCTTGCTTCGCCTTGCTGGCAATCATCGGTATCCGAACCTCGAGGATGCCGTCCTTGTAGTCGGCCTTGATGTCCTGTTCTGCGGTGCCCGCAGGCAGCGTCACCGTCCGCACGAACGAGCCGTACTGGAATTCGCTGCGGTAGTGGCGACGGGTTTCAGTCGACTCCGCTTTGTGGCGCTGAACGGAAATTCGGAGGGTTGAATCGGTCTTGGTGACCTCGATGTCCTTGTCGGGGTCGGCCCCGGGAACTTCGGCGCGTATGACCATCTGACCGTTGTCCTGGAATTCCTCGACGCGGATTGTGGTTTCGGTCATGAGGTCAAGCCAACCACGGTCGAAATCAAAAAATGGTCGATCGGGGAGAAGCGAAGGCCAGGTGAAGTCGTTGCTAACTCGGCGGAGAAGAGACATGACGGTCCTTTCTGGGTTGAGGGTTGTCGGTGAAGGTAACGATGCGCGTGTCCCGACGGACGTCGCCTCGCCACCCGAGGACGAATGCAAGGGTCTAACGTGATGAGTGTCATGGCGCGGGTCCCTTCACAGAAAGGTCATGTATTGGTCGCGCGTAATGCGCGAGTCCTTTACGTGCCGTCCACGAAGGTGGCATCGAGCACGATGCGGCTGTTGTTGGCCGAGGCAAACGGCACCTTTCGCCCTGAACTGATTCCGCATCTCGACGGACCGACAATCTCGGTGGATCAGAGCGTGCACAACATGATGATCAACGGCCTCGTTCACTTGGAACTGCTCGGCGCGGCCGAGCAGCAGGAGATGAAGACGTCGTCGGGGTGGTGGCGTGTCGCTGCTGTTCGCAATCCGTATGCGCGTCTCTATTCGGCATGGGAGAACAGGATTCTCTTCCGGGCGCCCGGTCAGGTGTTGCCCGAGGCTTGGGCGGCGTGCGCCGACGTGATGGAGGGCGACGCCATCGACCTCGGGGCGACGTTTCGGTCCTTCGTCCGCGTTCTGGCCGAAAAGCCCGAAGTGTTCGGTCGTGATTCGCACTTCAAGTCGCAGGCGATGCACTTCGACCTGACTCCCGTTGACCTCACACACCTCATCCGCCTCGATCGTGAAGGTGAGCTCATGCGTTTCGCGACCGAACTCGGCGGTCGCGTCGGCAAGTCGCTTGCGCCGAGGAGATTGAACGAGGGGCTCGGCCTCACGTATCGCGAAGTCACCGACGCCTCGACCGCCGATCTGATTCGGGGCATTTTCGCCGACGATTTTGCTCGGTTCGCGTTCGCCGAAGAGATCTTTCCTGCGGCACTACCCGCGGTCGTTGCTTCGTCCCGCGAGACGCAAGCAATCCGGTATTCGCGTGCACTCACAGTCCGACTCGAGCAGCTGTCGCGCTTGGCGCGTTACCGCACGACCAGCCGACACATTGCGGCGCAGGCGTTGCGCAATCTGGGTCTGCGTCGCTGACGCGACTTCGTTCAGGTTGTTGGTGGCGCGACAGTTGTTGTCGTTGTCGTTGTCGTTGTCGTGGTCGTTGTCGTTGTTGTTGTTGTTGTTGTTGTTGTTGTTGTTGTTGTTGTTGTTGTTGTTGTTGTCGTTGCCGGGGGTCGGAAGAAGGGTCCACCCCAGCCCCATCGAATGTCGACGGGTGCGCCGAGTGGGGTGCCGCGCACGTCGTCGAGTGCGTCGAGAGCCGAACGCAATTGTTGCCAGCCATCCCATGCCGAGATGCCCGTCGTCGGGCATCCACCCTTGACCTGAGTGCAGGCCGCGGTTTGTACCGACATGCCGCCGAACTTCAGCGTTACCCCGAGTGACTTGGCCCTCGAGGCGAGGCGGGCCCATTGTCGGGCTTGCGAACCGGTCTTTGTGTGGATCTGCGGAACGACGACGAGGTTTGGTCCCGCTTGTGCCGATACCCAGATGACATCGTCAATCGTCCAGTTGTTGCCACACACGAATTTGGTTGCCGTTGTCGGGCAACCATCTGCAGACCCGAAATTCCACAGTCGTATCGACGTGGTGGTGCGAACGAATCCATCGACCCATGCGCGCGCTTGGCCCGCCGGCCCCCAACCCGGCTCGAGATCGTTCGCAGCCGAAACCGTCACACGGGGGTCGGTGATTGCCCGGGCCGTGGCAACCATCTGAGCCCACCGCACGCCACCCGTGAAACCGTTGTACATCGTGAGGCCACCGGAATTGCTGGTGCCGAGTGCGAGCTCCCACGGTCCGCGGGCACAACGGGCGAGCCCAGCTGCCCAGGCGCGAGCCACTTGTGCAATGTCGTCGTACGACAGAGCGAGGCCGAAACCCGTCGTGCCTCCTTCGATCTGGCGACCGAAGGACAGAATGATGATTCCCTGGGTGACCTTGGTGGCCTGTTCGCACGCGGCCTTTTCGGCAGCGGGCAACGTGACGTCGAGAGGAAACACGTCCTTGCCACGCACGTAACTGCCGATCGGAGCAACCCAGCGGTCGGAGTTCTTGTCGGGTACTGCGCCCGGATACCACACCGCGGGGTCGCCTGATGTTGCGGGACCGGGAACTGACGAGCCTGGGTTTGCCTCTGTCATCGGTGAGACGATCCGTAGGGTTCGAAAGCGCACGAACCGGCGAGTTCTGCTGATCCTGATGGTGATCCGTACAGAGCAGCGACCCGATGTGGATGCAACGATGTTCGGGCCCATACGAGAGCACTTGCCGCGGACCAGCCAAATGCGCCGACCGGTCACGTTCGTCGATACGAGTGAGCTGAGCGGTGTTGACGAACCTGCAGAGAGCGTGGTCGCGTTCCACGTGAGGCGCAGTGAAGGCGCCGCGTGCGTGACAGCCGAAACGTTGAGTACGGACGCAGTCGCGAGCGCCACTACACAAGTCGCCATCGGTCGCAGACGGCATCGACGGCTACGGATGATCTGCATGACATCCATACTGACTGTGTACGTTACCCGCACGACTTGTCTCGTCGCTTCGTATGTTGCGTTGATGGCCAAGCACTTGTCAGATGCAAATTCACACGCGTCCGGAATCCATGGCATCGTTGTCGTCGGCGTGACACGAGATCACGCCGAGATTTGGTCGCTCGACGAACGGCAGACGTCTCCGATGGCGGTGTTGGTGCGCCATGACGAACACGGCAACCATCGCCACGTTCGAACGGGTCAGTTTCGCCACGGGCATGCCTCTGACGAGGGGTTCGATGGATACTTCGCCGACATTGCGACGCTGCTCGCCGACGCAGGCGAAATCATGATCGCGGGGCACGGAACGGGTCGTGCGAATGCAATGGAAGCATTCGCCGAATATCTGCAGAACAAGGATCCAGGGGTATTCGCGAAAGTCACCGAACTGCGTTACGTCGACTTACCCCATACGACAGGGCGACAACTTGCCGGATTGGCCCGCGATTGGAAACGTCAACAGCGAGTCCTCGGTCGCGGGAACGCCAACACTCATGACGAATAGCGGGGCGCGCGCTTCTCCGTACGTGCTCGAAGCGTCTCCTGTGCATCATCCGAGAAGGTGGCCATGATTTGTTGGCGGTTCTCCATGTCGATGGCGGCCTGGAGTCCCGGGATCTCGAGCGCACTCCACATGCCCTCCTTCGTGAGCGCGACACCAATGGGACTGTTCAACATGATCTCTGCCGCCTTTTCGTAGGCTCGATCGAGCAGGGCCGAATCGGGAACGCAATCGGTGACGAGGCCGATTCGTTCGGCCTCGTCGGCATCGAAAATGCGGCCGGTCAACATCAACTCCTGGGCCCTCGCTGCACCGACCAGTCGTGGCAGCAGCCAGCTCGTTCCAATGTCGCAAGCTGACAGGCCGATGCGGATGAACGCCGCATTGAAGCGTGCGGTGTTCGCCGCGATGCGAATGTCGGAACCTAGTACCAGCGCGAAGCCGCCACCGGCTGCGGGGCCGTTGACTGCTGCGATGATCGGCTGCGGGATGGACCGCATGTGGGGAATGAGGGAAGCGATGTGCTTCTGGGTGGCGAACGAAGCCTCGACTTTGCCTGGTTGCTTGCGACCGGGTGCTGTTCCATAGCCGCCGAGGTCGAGGCCCGCACAGAAACCGCGACCTGCACCCGTGAGAATGACAACACGTACCGATGCATCATCGGCGAGCGTGTCGAGAGTCTGATGCAGCATCTCGACGAGTTCGCTCGTCATGGCATTCAACTTGTCGGGACGATTCAGTGTTACGAGAGCTATACCGGGGGACGGCGTGGAGACTTCAATGACGGCCATGCGCTCATCATGTCACGGGCGCGCGCGACGGAAGAACGAGTCGATAGGTCAGGTTTATGCGTGGTGAACGACTTGTCTTCGTCTTGCTCAAGGAGTGCTGCCAGTGTGTCTGCGTTTCACCACTCATCACGAGCAACGAGCCGTGGGGCAGATTCACTCTTACGGTGTCGCCCGACGTGCGGTGGCGGAAATCGAACCGGCGTTCGTCGCCGAACGAAAGGGAAGCAATGATCGGCATCGGGCCGAGTTCGGGCTCGTCGTCTGCATGCCAGCCCATCGAGTCCTCTCCCGACCGGTAGAGATTCGCCAACACCGAATTGAACGAGACTCGGGGGAATGCCCCGGCAAGGGATGTTTCACAACGGGACCTCAACTCCCGGAGCGTGGGTGTCCATGGTTCGGGAACGCGACGAACGCCCGAGTACGCATACGAGATGCCGTCGTCGGCAATCCACGCCGACAGTCGCGGCTCTGTCATTTTCTTTCCGAAGAGAACCAGGTCGTGTGATTGCCAGGGAACTTCGCTCATCAAACGCGAGAACAATTCGTCTGCGGTGTCGAGGTCGATCCAGAACTCGTTCAACAACGCCGATCCGTCGTGGGGCAGGACCTCACGCCAGTCGCCTGGATTCGCGTGTCCGAAGTCGAGTCGCATCGCCCCACGAGAATAGAATTACCTTCGGGGGGTTTCAGGTGTCTCAGATCGATTACAACCCGTTCGCAGGTCCGGACTTCGAGAATCCTGCCGCAGCACACAAGCGATTGCGTGAATCGTGTCCCGCTCACCGCTTCGAAGGCGCCGGGTTCAGGTTTGTCAGCCTGACGCGTCACGAGGACGTGCTCGGAGCCCTGAAAAACATCGACACTTTCTCGTCCCTTTGGGGACAAGGTCCGCACCGCAAGCCCGCGATCGCTTTGTTCAACGACCCTCCGGAACACACCAGATTCAGACGCCTCATCAACACGTCGTTCACGCCGCGAGCGGCGTTGGCCCTCGAGCCGATGATTACGACCCTCGTCGATGATCTAGTGGATGAAATGTTGTCGGCCACTTCACGGTGCGGCGATCTCCACGATGCGCTGGCAATGCCGCTGCCGGTCATCGTCATCGCCCGCATGTTGGGTGTCCCCGAGGAGATGCGCGACACATTCAAGGAATGGAGCGACTCGCAATTGCAGGGCATGAACGGCACCGATCCCGCTCGCGAGGCGCGGGCCCGCAAGGCACTTGCCGAGTACATGTTGGCTGAGGCCGAAAAACGCAGGGCGATCGCGCGCCAGGGCGGTGAGATGCCCGCCGACATCATCTCCGACATCGTTGCCGCTTCACTCGACGACGAACGTCCGATCACTGACTCCGAGATGCTGTCGCTTCTGACACAGATTCTCGTGGGTGGCAACGAGACGACCACCTCCCTCATCACGAACCTCATGTGGCGACTTCTCCGCGACCGTCAACTGTGGGAACAGGTCGTTGCCAATCCTGCACTGGTCGATTTGGCAGTCGAGGAGAGTCTGCGCTTCGATCCGCCCGTTCTCGGTCTGTATCGCACGGCGACGTGCCCTGTGACGATGTCGGGAACGGAGATCGAACCCGAGGAAAAGGTTCACGTGTTGTACGCGTCGGCGAACCGTGACCCACACGTGTGGGAGCATGCCGACGAGTTCCGTCTCGATCGCGACCTCAACAAATTGCGTCAGCACCTTTCGTTCGGATTCGGAACCCACGTTTGTCCGGGGGCCGCCCTTGCGAGAACCGAGGCGCGGATCGCACTGCACAAACTCGTGGCTGCAGCCCCTACGTTGCGTCTGGTCGGCGAGCCCGAGCGCATCGAGACGTTCCTGTTGTGGGGAAAGCGCACTTTCCCCGTCGCATGGTGACGGAGATCTACCAATCGACCGACGGGTCGTAGACGGCGTTCTGGTTGCCCATCGCGTTGCCGGCATCGGCAACGATCAACTGCCCCGTGATCGATCGGGCGGCGGGTGAGCACAGAAAGATGATGTGTGCCGCAGTTTCTTCCGGGCTTTGCAGTCGGCGGATGGGTGTGTCATTGATGATGCGTTGTGTGTAGGCGGCGACGTCGGGCGAGATGTTTGCGACTTCTTCCTCGCGGAAACCTTGAGTGTCGACGGGCCCGGGTGCGAGTGCATTGACGGTGACGCCTCGATGGGCGAGGTACAGGGCCGCAGTTCGCGTGAGGTTGACGACACCCGCGCGCGCCGCGCCCGAGTGGATGAACAAGGGAGCGCCACGGTCGCCCACTTGGTTGTGGACGATGTTCACGACAGAGCCGTCACCCGCTGCCACAAGGTCGGGGACGAACCGGCTCATCATGTTCCACGTGCCGTGGAGGTTGAGATCGACCACCGCTCGAAAGCCGCGGTCCGAGATCTGCGAGGGTCGCGCGGGAAACTGTCCACCGGCGTTGTTGACGAGAAAGTCGAGTTTTCCGAACGCGCCGAGAACGTGGTCACGAAGGGCTTCGACACTCTCGGTGTTGCGGATGTCGGTGACGAACGACGTGGCCGGCACACCGATGTCGTGAAGCTCGTGGAGAGTCGTCTCGAGGTTGCCCGCGTCGCGTGCCGCAATTGCGACGGATGCCCCGAGGGTGGCGAAGCCGAGAGCGGTTGCGCGACCGATGCCGCGTCCGCCTCCCGTCACGAGAACCGTGCGCCCTCGGAAGAGGCCGGGTGCGAATGTTTCTGCAGCGGTCTTCGGTGTGCTCGTCATGGGGCGACAGTAGCCAAGTCAAGTACCGTACGAATCATGCGTGCCGTTGTGTGCAAAGAGTTCGGGCCCCTCGATCGTCTCGAAGTCGTCGATCTCGACGATCCGGCACTTTTCCCCGGACACGTGCGGCTTCGCGTTCTTGCGAGCGGTGTCAACTACGTCGACGGGTTGTTGGTTCAAGGTCGCTATCAGATCAAGCCGCCGGTTCCCTTCGTGCCCGGCATGGAAGTTGTCGGCGAAGTTGTCGAAGTGGCCGGTGATGTGGATGCAAAAATTGTCGGAACGCGCGTTCTGGCGAATCTCGGCTTTGGGGGATACGCCTCGCACGCGGTGGCCCGAGCAGATCGTCTCGTCACGCTTCCCGACACGATGACGACGGGCCAAGCCGCAAGCTTCTTGCAGAGTTATCTCACCGGCTGGTTTGCGTTCGTGCAACGTCTCGGCGACGATCCGACAAACCCTGTGGCGAATGCTGACAAATGGTTGCTCGTCCTCGGTGCGGGTGGGGGCGTGGGTCTTGCTGCCGTCGACATCGGCGCAGCGCTCGGATACCGCGTGATCGCCGCTGCGTCGACTGCCGACAAACGTCGACTCGCCCTCGAGCGTGGTGCGGAACACGCAGTTGACGTGGCGCTCGGTGACGATGCGGTGAAGGAAGCCGCGAAGGAACTGTCGGGCGGCGGCGTCGATGTTCTGTATGACCCTGTCGGGGGCTCGCTCGGCGAGGTGTGCCTGCGCGCTCTGCGGGAGGACGGGAACTACCTCGTGATCGGTTTCGTTGGGGGCATCCCGAAGTTGCCTGCCAACCAGATTCTTCTCCGCAACAGGCGGGTGACCGGCGTTGACTGGGGCGCGTGGGCCATGCGCAACGCCGAGGCGAATGCCGCCATGCTGCGCGATGTGATCAGCCTCATCGGCGAGGGGCGTTTGTCGCCTGTCGAACCGACGGCCTATCCGTTGTCGCGCGCCGCCGATGCGCTGGGGGATCTCGAGGCGCGACGCGTCGCGGGCAAGGTCATCCTGCTTCCCGGCTGAAGAATCCCGACAACTAGGGTTGGTCCATGGCAAAACAGAGACCCTTCAGGTTCGGTGCAAAAGCGAAGGTTGCGAACAGCGGCAAGGAATGGGCCGACATCGCCAAGCAGGCCGAGGATCTCGGCTACATCAGTTTGCAGATCGACGATCACTACACCAAGCAGTTGGCGCCGGTTCCGGCGATGATGGCGGCGGCGTGCGCGACATCGACGTTGAAGGTCGGCACACTCGTCGCTGGCAACGACTTCCGCAATCCGGTTGTGTTTGCAAAGGAGGCTGCGACGATCGACATGTTGTCGGACGGTCGCTTCATGTTGGGTCTGGGTGCTGGCTGGATGAAAGAGGACTACACGATTACCGGCATCCAGCAGGATGATGCCATGACACGCATCCACCGCATGGAAGAAGCCATTGACGTGATGCGTGGTCTCTGGGGTGCGGGTCCGTTCTCGCACGCCGGACGCTTCTACAGCGTGTCCGAAATCGATGCCTGGCCGAAGCCCGTGTCGAACATTCCGATCATCGTCGGTGGCGGAGGAGAAAAGCTGCTCGCGATGGCGGGCCGCAAGGCCGACATCGTTGGTATCAACCCGAAAATTGTCGGTCGTTCGATCAATCCCCGCTCGATGGCGACGGCTGCCGCCGATGTCGTCGACGAAAAGATTCGTTTCGTCAAGGCAGGGGCGGGCGACAGGTTCGACGACATCGAACTTTCGCTTCAGGTGTTCGTCACCGTCGTCACGGATGATCCCAAGGGTGTTGCCGAGAAGTACGCACCGGCATTCGGTCTGCCGCCCGAGGTGGTGCTGACCGCGCCTTACTTCCAGATCGGCAGTGTCGAACAGATCAAGGAAAATTTGATCGCACTGCGCGAACGCTGGGGCATCAACTACATCGCATTCCAGCAGGACGCCACGGCGGCGATGGCGCCGGTGGTTGCCGAACTCAGCGGGAAGTGACGCTCAACCCCCGTCTTGCGCCGTTCGGGACGACGATCTTTGCGGAGATGTCGGCCCTTGCGGTCGAAGTGGGTGCGGTGAATCTCGGCCAGGGTTTTCCCGATAGCGACGGCCCCGTCGAGGTGTTGGAGGCGGCCGTCGACGCCATTCGCTCGGGCGTCAACCAGTATCCACCCGGGCCGGGAATGCCCGTGTTGCGGACAGCAATAGCTGCGCATCAGCATCGCTTTTACGGTGTCGAATACGACGCCAACACCGAAGTGCTCGTCACTGCCGGAGCGACCGAAGCGATTGCGGGGGTGATGCTCGGCCTGTTGCAGCCCGATGACGAGGTGATCGTGTTCGAGCCGATGTACGACAGTTACCAAGCATGCATCGCCATGGCCGGCGCGCGTGCCGTGCCGGTGACTCTTCGACCGCCCAACTATCGACCCGACATCGATCAGGTGAGGGCGCTTGTTGGGCCGCGAACGCGCGCGATCCTGGTGAACTCTCCCCACAACCCGACCGGCATGGTCCTGAACGACGCCGAACTTGCCGCCATCGCGTCGATTGCCGAGGAACACGACTTCACGATCGTGTCCGACGAGGTTTACGAGCACCTTGTGTTCGATGGTTTGAAACATCGCAGCATGGCCGAGTTTCCGGGTGCGCGCGAACGAACGCTGGTGATCTCGAGTGGCGGGAAGACCTTTCGCACGACCGGTTGGAAGATCGGTTGGGTGTGCGGGCCTCCCGACCTCGTCGCGGCAGCGAGGGCGGCAAAGCAGTTCCTGACCTATGTGAACGGAGCGCCATTCCAACCGGCCATCGCACGTGGTATGGGTTTGTCGGATGAGTACTTTCGTGCCGTCGCCGAGGATTTGTCGGCGCGACGCGACGAACTGGTGCCTGCATTGCAGTCGGTTGGCTTCGACGTTTTTCCGACACAGTCGACGTATTTCGTGACGGTCGATGTGGCGCCGGTCGCCCCGGGCATCGGGGGCAAAGAATTCTGCGTGCGGATGGCACAAGAGGCGGGTGTCGTGGCAATTCCAAACGTCGTCTTTTACTCGGAGGCAAACAAGGAAGCGGGGCGCAGTCTGGTCCGATTCGCCTTCTGTAAGCGGCCCGAAGTGATCGCCGAGGCGTGCCGGCGTTTGCAAGGATGGAGACCGTGAAGGTAGCAGCCATCCAGCACGACATCGTGTGGCTGGACCGCGAGGCAAATTTTGCCCGACTCGAACCGATGATTCGCGAGGCGGCCGGAGCCGGTGCGCGACTCGTCGTCTTGTCGGAAATGTTCTCGACCGGATTCGCCATGGGTGACGAGTGGGCATCGCGCCTCGCCGAGCCTCGGGATGGCGCGTCTTCCCAATTCCTGTGTTCCGCTGCGCGCAAGAACGGGGTGTGGGTGGCAGGATCGTGTCCCGAGCTTGCCGAGGGCTCGACCCTGCCGGCAAACACTCTCGTGATCGCCGGCCCCGGTGGGGAAGTGCACAGATACGAAAAGATTCATCCCTTCACGTACGGGGGCGAGGACAAATATTTCCGCGCCGGGTCGAGTCATCTCGCGATCGACATCGAAGGTGTCACCGTCAGTGCCTTCGTGTGTTACGACCTGCGTTTCGCCGACCATTTTTGGGCCTTGGCCGAGGAAACGGATCTGTTCATCGTGCCGGCGAACTGGCCGGAGGCTCGTTCCGAGCACTGGTCCACGCTGCTCAGCGCCCGCGCAATCGAGAACCAATCGTTCGTGTTGGGCGTGAACCGCGTCGGCAGCGGAGGATCACTGCGCTACGGCGGTGGTTCGAGAATCATCGGTCCGTTCGGTGAAAACCTTGCTGCGGCGGGCGAGTCGGAGACGATTCTCTATGCCGATGTGACCCATGAACGGGTCGTGGAGACGCGCGACCGGTATCCGTTTCTGCGCGACCGCTGAATACTCATCGCATTTTTGGCCAATTGGTGAACCGTTCCAGCGCCGCGAGCGTTGACTCCATGGCATCCGGATGCACCGGATGCGAAATGAGGAACCCTTGGGCCTTGGCGCAGCGCAGGTCGGCCAGCGATTGCAGTTGGCGGATGCTCTCGACGCCTTCTGCGACGGTGTCGAGGCCGAGGGCGTCGGCCATGGCAATGATGGTCTTCACGAGCGATCGTGAGTTCACGTCGTCGGCCAAACCCGAAATGAAAGCCCGATCGATCTTCAGCCGTTGAATGGGGAACCGCTGCAACAGCGACAGCGACGAGTAACCCGTGCCAAAATCGTCGATCGCAACACGCACGCCGAGGCTGTTGAGTCGGCGAAGTGTGACGAGGGCTTGATCGGGTTCGGCGATCATGACGCCCTCGGTGACTTCGAGCCACAGTTGGCGCGGATCGATACGTGATCTCGTCAGAGCCTCGCTCACCGCCGACGTGAAATTCGGGTCGTGTAGCTGGCGGGGCGACACATTCACCGACATGGACGCAGAATCAAGGCACACCCCACTGTCGATCCATTCGCGCAGGTGGGACAACGCTTCAAGCAGTGCCCATGCGCCGATCGGCACGATCGTGCCGGTTTCCTCGGCGATGGGAATGAACTCGGCAGGAGAGACCGATGTTCCGTCCTCTTGTTCCCACCGCATCAACGCCTCGAAGCCAACGACGTCGCCGAGTTCAATGTCGATGATCGGCTGGTGAACGAGGCGCAACTCGCGTCGTTCGAGGGCGCGGTAGAGCGCAGTTTCGATGGAGAGTCTCTGCGTGACACGTTCGAGCATCGAATCGTCGAAGATCGCAATGCAGTTGCGTCCGGCGTCCTTGGCGCGATACATCGCCGTGTCGGCGTTGCGGAGCAGTTCTTCGGCCGTCAACGAACCGGCGTTGGGGGCGAGGGCAACGCCGATGCTCGCCGAAACGAAGACATCGCCCGGCTGTACCTGCAGGGGTTCGTCGAATGCTGCAAGTACGCGCTCGGCGAGATGGATGGCATCGCCCGTTGTTCGCGACTCCGGGTCGAGAACAACGAATTCGTCACCGCTGATCCGCCCGACTTTCGCGCGTTCGGGCAGGGTGTTCCGGAGGCGTCGTGCCACTGACTGCAGAACGTCGTCTCCCGCGCCATGGCCGAGTGAGTCGTTGATGTTCTTGAACCTGTCGACGTCGATGAAGAGCACCGTCGGTCGCTGGTCGGCGCGCCACGATCGTTCTAGAGAGTCGGCGATGTGGTCGAGCATCAGGTTTCGATTCGGCAGGCCCGTCAAGGGATCCGTCTGCGCCAATTCGACCAACACAGCCTGGGACCGCGCATTGTCCCGCACTGCTTGGATGACGCGTGCCGTGACGGCAACTGCGAGAACGAACAGCGATACGGTCCGCACGACCCGGTCGAGCCGGTCGGCGGGATCAATCGTCGATACAACAACCAACGGCACGATGAGGGCGAGGGTCGTGAGGACGAGGCGTCCGAAGACCGGCCGACGCAGGCGAATGGAGCCCCTCTGGCTGAGACCCCGAACCGATGGGTGCAGAAAGGTCGCCGATGCGAGGAAAAGGCATGCAACGTACGGAGCGTTCGAAAATCGCGTCGCCACGTCGAGATGACCCGACTTGTCGATCGCGTAGAGGAGATCCCCGAAGAGCGCAAGACCGATTGCGCCGGAGAGCAGCCACACCGCAGCGGAGCGACTCGCATCCGAGAACAGAAGTGAAGCAAGCAAGAAAAGGACGACCGTGCTCGTTGCAAGGGTGACGCCGCGCAGGCCCGTCACAACGTTCGGCTCCACGATTGCATCGATCGATGGCTGGATGAGGAGCATCCAGATGAGAATCCAAGTGCCGAGGGCGACGATCAGTGCGTCGCCGAGTGACCTCACGAGAGAGGCGCCGTTGCGTCGCACGGTCACGAGGAGGAGAGCAATCGCGAGCGTCACCTGAACCGCAAGGAATCCCGCCTCTGACGCGATTTGCCAGCCGGTGCCGTTTCCTGTGGCCTCGAGAATTTGAGCAGCCGTCGAAAAGACCGCAATGGCCAGCACGAACGACCACGTGGACGGGGAGGGGCGGTGGGTTGCGAGGCCCGCGACGACGCCGATCGCCAATTGCACCGTGGCCGCCAGGTAGAGGGCGTCGCTGGTGCCCGCGTCGTTGACGAGAGTATGCAGGACTCCCGCAGTCAGACCAACGGCAACGAGAGCCCAGGCCACGCGTGAAAAGCTTGTGCGCACTGGGTTTTCAGCGTACACATGCCCGCTTTTGCGGAGGTGGATCAACTAACCTTGCGGTGGGCGGAGTTCGACCCGACTTGAGCCCCCCATGCACGTCACACGACATTCCGCGGTTTCCGATCCGACGTTGATCGATCGTTTGTGGGTTCTTTACTCGCGTGCCTACTTACCCGTCGTCGAGAGCACCGTTACCCACGAGATGCTCGACCGTTCCGAATTCGCCACGCAACTGCGTTCGCCAGTGAACCGTGTGTGGGTTGTCTGGGAGGGCGACCTGCCGGTCGCAATGACGGTGATCTCGACCGACGTACGTGCAACGCGCTGGCTATCCGAGCAGTTCTTTGCCAAGCACTTTCCCGAAAGGTTCGCTGCCGGCCAGGTGCACTACGTCGTTTGGGCAGTTGTCGACCCCGACTATGTGGCTCGCGGCGCCGTGGTGCATCTGGGCAAGCATTGCCTCGCAGTAGAAGCGGAGGAAGGCGCGTTTCTCGTGTTCGATACGCCCGAGGTCAACCAGCCCAAGGACACCGGCGGCTCCGCAGAATTGCTGCTGCGCCTCGCCCGGATGGTCTCCGACGCAGATTTGGTGCCTATTTCGGTGCAGAGGTACTACGCGATCAGTTTCCCCGTGCAGCCCCGCTACGGTGATGGGGCAGATGTCGAACACGTTCTCCAGCGCCCGGTCGGTTGACGTCGTCGTCCCC
>VFQT010002824.1_pt1 | contig 16902 bp, 21 predicted proteins | sample 3512381 | NCBI WGS metagenome assembly VFQT01 (sample SAMN10412376, study PRJNA504923) | tailings metagenome | isolation source: Relicate 2 Philex TSF3 active mining site | place: Philippines: Tuba, Benguet | collected 2017-08-29
ACGACATGGGACACGTCGAACTCATCGACGCCATGATCCTGCCACCGCTCGCCAAGGTGGACATGACCGCACGGGTCAGCATGGCCAACGACACCCAATCCCGCACGGACGATGAGCGGGCAAAGTTGGCCACGTATCTGGCAACAAATCACCACACATCACCGTTCCGCCACAGCGTGATTACCCTGTGCGTCGAAGCACCGGAGTTCGTCGCCAGACAGTGGTACAAGCACATCATCGGCGCTGAGTATACCTTCAAGGACACCCCGTGGAACGAAGTCAGCATGCGCTACGTAGTGATGGACGACGTGTACACGCCGAGTGAGTGGCACCGGCAGACACCCAAGAAAAAGCAGGGTGCGAGCGACGAGGTGCATGAGAACAGTGACGTGATACGCATCGCCTACGAGGAGACCGTGCGCACAGCGGTGCAGACCTATAACCTGATGATTGAGTCAGGCGTGGCCAGAGAGGAAGCCCGCATGGTGCTCCCGCTTAGTGTCAAGACCCGATTCTATTGGACGGCGTCGCTGCAGGCGCTGGCGCACTTCGTCGCGCTTCGCAGTGCGCCCGATGCGCAAAGCCACATCCGCCGCTATGCGGAAGCGGTGGAGACAATCTGCGTGAAGCACTTTGAGACCGTGTGGGAGGTGCTCCGTGAGCGATAATCACCAAGCAATCGAGAAAATTATGCAAGCCGTGGGACAAGCAGCGGAGTCATCAAACTTTGATGATGAGCTGTCGAAAATCATGGAAACGTTTGAGCTGATACAAGAGCGGTTGCTCAACTCATGTCTTGAGATTTTGAGGCACTTGGATGTGTCAGCGTTGACGATGGCGATGACGGGCTTGTTGATGAAGAGCTGGATTTATCCGACGTACCGGAGGCTGAGCGATGATTGAAATCCTCCTCGGCCTTGTCTGTGCGTTGGGCATGTGCCATGTTGAGCACATCGCCATCACTCCGGAAGCCGCCGCCGTGGCATCGTGCGAAAGCGGCGACACCGTGACGCTGGGCTCACTCGACTGGGACGCCGTGAATCTCAACGCCGACGGGACACGCGACGGCGGCGCATGGCAGTTCAACGATTACTGGATATGGAACGCCGATGATCGCTGGATGATGCGCCCCATCGCGCGTCGCCTTGGCATGGTGAGCGACGCCATGCTGATGGCATGGCCACGCCCCGAGCTGGCACCGCCGGCAGTGCAGTACCACGCCTTCGAGGTGGTCTGGGATGAGGGGCGAGGCTGGCGACATTGGTCTGCGTCCAAACCGTGCTGGTCGCAGTGGCTCCGCATCGATAAAGCAGGGAGGGCGGTGTGGAAATAAAGTTGACAGGCAATTACTTGAGAAAGGTCAGCGGTGGATGTCGTTACACTGAGTACATCAACGACAAAGTCCGAGTGGGCATAATAGACAGCCGACTGCATCCCAGATGGATGGGAACACACCGTGACGGCTACGTTTACTGCGGAGTGCACATCTCGGAGGACGCATCGCTCGAGTACATGAAGAACGTCGTGGATGCCATGAAAGAGCGGGGATGGATTCCGCAGGACTGGCCACTGTCGCTACATCGTGAAAGCAAAGAAGGCCCATTAAGCGATGTGTTTCTTTGGGATGACCGTGACGAGGACGACGAAGACGACGAGGATGAAAAGCCAAAGACGATCAATGAACAACTCATGATGAGTTACTGGAGTAAAGGTGAAATCATGATTGCCCTGTCAGATCGCACACTCGACGTGGTCAACGACATCATCAACACACTGCGCCTGATTCCGTACGACCGTGAGGACGGCATCTCAAAGACGATGTTGCACATTGCCAACTTGACCGGCGACGAAGGAAACAATGAGCCATGAAGCCCGGCGATATCAATGCAATGAAGGAATGGGTGATGGCTCGCAACTTTGACACGGCCATGGTGGAGATACAGCACGACAATGGCCTCGGAAATTGCGTCACGAAGCACATGAAAAAGAGGAATATTGTCAAGTGGTCGCGGTACGTGCACTTGAAAAACGACAAGGACGGCACCACGATCACCTACGCATGTGGCTGTGTGGATTACTTTTTTAACTCAATACACCAGCACACAGAGTGGTGCGGTGTGTGCAAGCATCCGTACTTTTAAGGAGCAACCATGGCGCTACTAAACGATGGGCAAATCCTTGAGCGATGCTACTCGCAACGCATGATTACGCCGTGCCAGATACACAGCTCGCACGGCATCAGCCACGGGGTGAGTAGCTTCGGCTACGACATGCGCGTAGCCACCGAGTGGACATGGTACACACAGCACGCCACGGTGCTCGACCCCAAGCACGTCACAGAGTCACAGGTACACCGCGCGACGGCTGAGTCCATCACCATGCAGCCCGGTGAGTTCGTGCTGTGCCGGAGCGTGGAGTATTTCCGCATTCCCGAAGACATCATGGTGGTCGTGCTGGGGAAAAGCACCTACGCACGCTGTGGCATCATCGTCAATGTGACTCCGTTGGAGCCCGGCTGGGAGGGCCACGTTACGATTGAGCTGAGCAACACCAACACCGTGCCCGTCAAAGTCTATGGCAACGAAGGCATTGCGCAGTGTCTGTTCTATCACGGTGAGCGTCCCATCGTGACGTACGCCGATCGGCGGGGCAAGTACCAAGGGCAGCAGGGCGTGACATTGCCAAGGAGCGGGGAGTGAGCGACTACAGCATCGCCACGATACGACAGGGATTCAAAGAGCGGGGTATATTTTATACCCCGCCTGAACTTGCCGAGATGCTAAAAAACCTTCTTCCCTCAGAACCTCGCAGAGTATATGACCCAACGTGCGGAAGAGGAAATTTACTGGGGGTGTTCGGCGATCACGTCGAAAAGTTTGGACAAGACATCGATGCCGAAGCAGTTGCCGATGCCAGCACACGCCTCGTCAACTTTCACGGTGCTGTGGGCGATGTGCTTGCAAGTCCAGCGTTTATCGACGAACGATTTGACGCCATCGTGGCCAATCCACCGTTTAGCGTGAAATGGCAAGAAACGCGCGATGGCATTTTTGCGTTTGTTCCTGAGGTGCCAAGCCGAAGCAAAGCGGACTATGCGTTTCTCATTCATATTCTTTGGATGCTCACCGACGACGGCACTGCCGTCGTGCTCAACTCACCCGGCATCGGCTACCGTGGCGGGCGAGAAGCCACGATACGGCGCTGGATGATTGAGCGAAACTACGTGGACACGGTGATACTCATTCCGGGCAACACTTTCACCGACACCGCCATATCGACGCTGTGCTTAGTACTCAAAAAGCGCCGTGATACCACTGACGTGCGCTTTGTCGATAAAGAAAACAACCTCGAGCGCATGGTGTCACTCGAAGAGATACGAAGCAATGACCACAAACTATCGGTCAACGCGTACGTGCAAAAAGTAGAGGAAAAAGTTGAAGTCGACCAAGCGGAATTGGAGATGCTTGCACGACGCATGGCAATTAAGCGCATCCGCCTTGAGCTCGAAATCAGCCGCCTCATCGCATCGCTCAAGGGCTGGGACTACAGTGAGTTCATCGCAGAGCTTCGCGCAGAAATTGACGCACACGAAGCAGGTTCATTATCTTGACACCGCCCTGACAATGGAAGTAGGGAGGTGATATGTTTCGAAGCGACATTCGACAGTGGAAGAGCGTGGCCGAACTCCGTGCGCATCTTAGTGCCCACCATCCGAGCATCGCATGGTGGGCGCTGGGCGTGACCCTGCATCATACATGGAAGCCACGGCGTCAGGATTGGCGAGGCTTCCGCACGCTCGAAGCCATCCGCAAGTTCTACATGAACAAGGGCTGGGACTCGGGGCCACACCTATTCATCGCCTACGGCTCGCCCGATCCTGCCGACGACGGCATCTGGCAACTCACCGCCCTGAACGAGCGGGGCATTCACGCAGGGTACCCCGCCAACCATCGTCACTGGGGCATCGAGGTGGTAGGCGACTACGACAAAGAGCCGTGGTCGATGCCACTGCATGACTTGGTGGAGGGCACGACGCTGGCGCTGCTGGATTGGCGTGACATCGCCGTGGGCAGTGAGTCACTCAAAGGGCACCGTGAGTGGGGAAGCCCGAAGTCGTGCCCAGGCCGTGCCATCAACATGGACATCATCCGCAGGGACTTTGCTCAAGCACAGATGAGGGAGCAATGACAGAGTCAGTAGAGGTCAAGCTGGCACGGCTTGAAGAGAAGATCGACCAAGTACTCAGACGCTTGGAAAGCGGCGACCGACAATTCCGAGAGCTGGATGAACGTGTTGCCGAACTTGAGAAGAACGTGAACCGACTATGGGGCGGCATTGCGTTGGCCACCGTGCTGATTCCGCTGATTATTCGTTACCTGATGGGAGGCTGATATGGTAAAGCGTTGGTATGAATCCAAGACCCTGTGGGTCAATGTCCTCACCCTGCTCGCCATGATCCTGAGCGCTGTCATGCAGTGGCCAGAGCTGCAGAGCATCGCCCCGCAAATCGCCGTTGCGCTGAGTGTGGTCAACATCGCACTGCGCTTCATCACCGACAGCAAGCTGGTGTAGCCATGGCACTGCGCAGTCGAGCGGTGGCCATTCGTGCCACCGAAGTGCTAGACGCCATTGAAGAACTCGGCTTCATCAGCAAAGCGTGCGAGGCGCTTGGTTTCGACCGCAAGCAACTCTGGCGCATGATTGACCGCGACCCCACTTTCGCTGAGCAGGTGCAACGGGCGGTGGAGCGGGGCAAGGTTAAGCGCAAGGACTGGCTCGAGTCGCTTGCGTACAGCATGGCGCCCGAGAATCCAACCATGGTCATGTTCCTTCTCAAGCGTGAGGACCCGAGCTACAGAGAGTCGTACAATGTCACAACGAGCACTACACCTACCAACTTCGTCATCGACCTCGGTACTGCGAGTGAAGCACTCGACGATGTTGCCCCATCAATACAAGTTACTGACGTCTAAGGCGAAGTATTTGTATTACAAAGGTGGCATTCGAAGTGGCAAGACGTACGGCGGTGCACTGAAAATGCTAACGATCCCGCAAAACTCGGTCGCCATCATCGCCGCACCGTCGTACGAAAACATCCGCAACGGCGCACTGCGTACGCTGTTGAGCATTATCAATGACATACAAAAGCGAAGCGGTATGACTATCCTCGCTGGAGAGCCGCGATTGTCTCCGCCGTACAATGTCCGCCTGATTGGTGGCCGCGAGTTCGTGTTTTTCTCTGAGGGGAACTTCAATTTAGTGCGTGGTCTCGAGGCATCCATGTGCTGGATTGATGAGGCGGGACATATGGCGGAGTTCATTGACGGAATGAACACGTTGTGGTCGGTCGCGCTTGGTCGCCTCAATGGCTATCCGGGTCAAATCATCTTGACGTCATCGCCGAACTACCGCCAGCCGTGGTCGTCCAAGATTTTTCAAGACAACGCCGGTGATCCTGAATACGAAACTATCCACGCTTCTACGCTAGACAATTTTTTTCTCAGCGAGGAGTACAAAACCTCACTGCGTAAGAGTTACACGAGCGAGATGTACGCACAGGAAGTGCTTGGCCAAGACATCAACCCAACCGGCGCCATGTTCCAACGCCACTGGCTTAGCGTCGTACCTCGTGCCCCCGATGGGCTCAAGTGGTTTCGGTACTGGGACCTCGCCGCCTCGACCAAGCAGAGCGCCGACTACACCGCCAGCGTCCGAGCGGCAATGCACGATGGATCTATCTACCTTGACGGCGGTATTCAGATAAAAGCGGAGTGGCCAGACGTGCGCAAAGTCATCGTCGCCACCATGCTGTCCGAGCGCAGTGACACACAGGTCGGCATCGAAGAGGCACTGCAAGGATTGGCGGCAGTGCAAGAACTTCGCCGCATGCCGGAGCTCGCTGGCGTGACATTCCGTGGCATCAGGGTGGACAAAGACAAGGTCAGCCGTGCCATGCCGTGGGCGGCGCGAGCCGAAGCGGGAGCGGTGAAACTCGTCGCCGGAGCGTGGGTCAAGCCATTCATCGACGAGGTGGTGGCGTTCCCGAGCGCACCACATGACGACTACGTGGACGCCGCATCGGGAGCGGTAATGATGATGAGTAAGCCGAAGATTCAGTGGGAGATACTATGACATTCAACTCGTTGCCCGCATGGTTCGAGCAACTGCGCCGCGGCGGGCGCATCGCTACCACTGCGGATGCCTACAGCGTGTCCCCACTGCTGTACCGCGCCACGAACCTCCGCGCCGATGCACTCAGCTCTGTGCCATACCGCCTGACCTACCAAGGGCAGGACGCTGAGTGGCCATTCATGCAGAACCTCGCTCAACTCATCAAAGACATCGAGCGGGCATTGTGCCTCACCGGCGGTGCCTATCTGTACAAGATTTACAAAGGCAAGCGCCTCACCGGCTTTGTACCACTCAACCCGACCACGATGAACGTGACGCTGATGACCGACAAAGCGACGCTCGAGAATCCACTCCTCGGCGCCAGCTTCGTGCAGACGATAAATGGCAAGTCGTACGGGCCATGGAGTATCGCTGACGTGGTGTATTTCCGTGAGCCCAGTTACCTCGACGACATCGGCCCCGGCATCGCTCCGGCGCACGTCGCACTGAGCAACGCAAAGCTGGAGCACTATCTATCGCGATTCGCCTCGGCGTTCTTCGAAGGCGGTGCACAGCCGGTTACCATCATGAACATGCCCGAGCACATGGACGAGGCGGAGTTCCAACGATTCCGCACGGAAATGCGTTCGACCATGGGCGGCGGTATCATCAACGCCTTCAAGATGATTTTTATGCGGGCGCCGGATATCAAGATTGAGCAACTGACCCCGCCGATCAATACCATGCAGATGCCTGAGCTGTACGAGCGAGTGATTACCAGCGTCGGCATGGCGTACGGCGTACCCCGCACGATGCTCGAAGCCAGCGCCGCCAACTATGCCACCGCAGAGTCCGACCGACAGAGCTTTTGGCGTGAGACCGTGATTCCCCGCCTCAGCATGTACGAAGCGGTGCTCAATAGCCAAGTATTCGCACCGCTTGGCTGGGAGTTTACATTCAAACCCGAGATGATGGACGTGATGCAGGTCGACGAAGCCAGCCGAGCCGGCTCACTACTCCAACTCGTCCAAGCTGGCGTGCCACTCCGTGGGGCAATGACCATCCTCGGCTATGACGGCATCGATGAGGCGCTTGGCCCCGTGCCCGTCGTGCTCGCACTGCCCGAGCCGCCGCCTGATACACCGCCGGACGAAGTGGTGACACCGCCGGACGAAGTGGCGGCCAAGCGTGCCGAACATTGGGAACTCCTCGCAAAAAAACTAGAGCGTCGCATTAAAGCCGGCAAAAGCGCCGTGTGCGGCTTTGAGAGCGACGCTATCAGCAAAGACGAAGTCCAATCCGTGATGGCGCGTATAACCCCGCAAATGACCGTACACGAGGCACGCCACGTCGTGGACGAGGTCAAGGCGGTAGACGATATGACGGACGACGAGCGCCGCATCTACGACAAGCTGGTGGATGAGTTCCGTAAGCGTGGCGAGGCATGGGTGCGCAAGATTCTGCGCAATGAAAACGTCGACCCGACACTGGCCGACATCGTCGCACCGGTGCTCAATGCAGAGCTGAGCCGTGTCGCTCAAGCACAGGTAGACACCATTGGGAATGACATCGGCGTGCCAGCGACCGACGCCGCACAAGACCGTGTGGTGGATTGGCTGGTGGACTATGTGCCAATGGAGACGAGGCTCATCGACGCCACCACTGCGGAGCGCATCAAGAAAGTCATTGACGCATATCGTCAGACATCGGGCATGACGTCGCAGGACGTGGCCGACATGATCCGCCCGAGCGTTGACCCTGCCCGTGCGCTGATGATTGCACGGACGGAAACGGTGCGAGCGCAGACACAGGCCAACGTCATCTACCAAGGCTACCTGCGTGAGCGTGGTCTGAACTACGAGCGCACGTGGATAACAGAGAATGATGAGCTAGTGTCAAAGTGCCCCATCTGTTTCCCACTGCATAACACACCGGAGTCCACGTGGCCAGCAGACGTGGCAGGAGGTCCGCCCGGACATCCGAACTGTCGATGCTCCACAGCGTTGCGATTGGTGAAATCATGAAGCTGGACATCGACGTGATTGCCAACGTTGCCCTCGGCGCGTATCGTGAAGCGGTGCGTGAAATCACGCTGGCGTATGCGAAGAGCGTCGAAGGCGAAATACAGATACAGAAGCCGCCGCCACCTGCGAAGGGTGCGCAGAAGTACAAGAGCGAAAAGCAACGCCGCTTCGTGATGGCGATGATATCGCAGGGCAAGATAACGGTGCCATATGTGCGCGGGCGTGGCAGTAGCTTGGCGGCGTCGCAGAGTTTGAGTCAGTCGTACCGTGTCAACCTTGACGGCGACACCGCCGTGATTACAAGTGATGCCACATATGCGCCGTATGTCATCGGCGACCGACAGGCCGAGATACACAAGGGACGGTGGCTCACCGCCGCACAAGCCGCCAAAGCCGTGGCAGATCGGGGCGAACTCGACACCATTGTGCGCCGCACGTTAGAAGGGATGAAACTGTAATGCCCTACCACATCGAAGCAGAAGACGGCGCATTTTGCGTCTACAAAGACGGCGACGCCGAGGCCTTGCAGTGCTACGACAATGAGAGCGACGCCGAAGCCTATCTCACCGCGCTGAACATCGCCACCGCCGAGGAGACCAAAGCCGAAACCGATACGCATATCCCGCCGGAAGCCGTGGCAGACAATGCCCGCATGGCGCTCGAAGTCCGAGCGGAGAAGCCGCCGAGCCAGCGGGGCATGACCCCAGTGGGCCTTGCTCGAGCACGGCAGTTAGCCAATCGTCAGCCCGTGAGCGTGGCCACACTTCGGCGCATGGCCAGCTACTTTGCTCGGCATGAAGTCGACAAGGACGGTGCGACGTGGGAGGAGCAGGGGCCGGGCTGGCAAGCATGGATGGGCTGGGGAGGTGACGAGGGCTGGGCATGGGCGCGGCGCATCATCGAAGCGGAGGACACGAAGGCATTTGACGCCCACCATATAATGGAAATAGGAGGACAAGCGATGGAAGACACGGTTAAGACACTGCCCACAGCGGTGAAGGCGATTGGTGAGTACACGGTCAAGGGCAAAGGCATTGTGTTTGGCGGCTTCGATTTGACCGAAGACCGATTCACTGCTGATACCGACCTCGGCGGCTCACGACCATTCGAGGGCATGCCCGTGTTTTACGACCACGCCATGGGCGGTATCAAGTCGCAAATTGGCATGGTCAAGGCGTGGGTTCCCACGGATGACGGCATCGACGTGGAGATTGAGCTCGACCGCCGCCACCAGTACGCCAGCGAAGTGATGAAACTCGTGGAAGCTGGCGCACTCGGACTCAGCACCGGCGCCGTATCGCACCTTGTCGTCCGTGAGCCGGTCAAGGGTGGCTACGAAATCAAGCGCTGGCACGTCGCCGAGATTAGCTTGACCCCGACCCCAGCGGAGCCCCGCACTACTACCGAAGTCAAGAGCGAAGAGGTTAATTCTGCGAGCATGGCTGCAGATGAGACGATGCCTGACGATACAAAGACCACCCCAGACGCGGCCGAAGTGGCCACCGAATCACCAGAGGAGACCAAAGCCATGCCAGAAGGCATTATCGACAGCGCTCGCCACGACGAGCCGCAGATGAAGACCGCACTTCCCGCCGCACCAGCGGAGAATCCATTCGACAGCAACGAATACTACCGTGCGTACAAGCGCTTCATCGATGTGAAGAATCCCATCGAAAAGCAGGACGACAGCTACGAAGTGCACCAAGTACTCCGCAACGCCACCAAGGCCTACGCTGTCAAGACGCAGACCGAAGGCACCAATAACGACGGTGGCTTTACCGTCCCCACGCAGGTCAACCGCTCGATGGTGGCACGGCGTGATGAGTCGAGTTTGCTTGGCAAGTTCCGATTTCAACGCATCACGACGGACACTTGGAAAGTGGTCGTGCCTGCACAGAGCACCAAGGCTACGGCCGCCATTGTGGGCGAAGGTGTCACCGCCACCGCCAGCGAGCCAAACATCGCCAACACCAAGACCATCCAGCTCTACAAAGACACCTTGGAGTTTGCCATCACCGAGGAGTTGCTCGCCGACACCGCCAGCAACTACGAAGAGTTCCTCATGAACGAGATTGCCCGCGCCATGGCGGTGAGCGTCAACACGTTCATCATCAAGGGCACCGGCTCGTCACAGCCATACGGCATCTATGCTCGCGTGACCAACGACATCGCACTCGGCGCCACCACGGCGACCTCGGCGCAGATTCTCAGCGTGAGCACGGGTATCAACGGCGAGTACATGACCGACGGCGAAACCGGCTGGATTATGCGCAATGCCACTTGGGGCGTTGCCCGTGGACTCGACCTTGCCAACACGGGTATGCTCCTGACCAGCATGGAGGGCGGTGTGCGCCGCATCGAGTCATGGCCAGTCGCGTTGAGTGAGCAGGTGGACGCCTACGGCACCAGCACCAACGAGCCGTTGATTTTCGGCAACTTCTCATACTACGCGTTTGCCGAGCGCACCGCTGGTGCACAGATTGAGCGTGACTACAACCCCCGCACGGGCGTCACCTACATGATTGCCAAGTGGCGCTTTGGCGGTGACGTGACCCAGCCTGAGGCCTTCGCTATCGGCAAGCACGCCTAATATCACACTGGGGAGCGCTGATGGATCCGTCAGCGCTCCCCACTGGAGCGCTATGAAAATCATGTTACTGTACGCCATGGCCGCACTGGGACACGCAGGAGAGCTCATCATTCATGCGCCGGGCGACATTATCGAACTCAGCGAAAGCGAAGCGCAGACGCTGATTGCACAGGGGCAGGCAATGCTGATTGAGGAGCCCGACCCCGTCCCAGCAAAGCGCACGACGAAGAAGGTTTTGTAGCATGGCGTACGTTACCGTGCAGGATGTCAAGAATTCTCTTCTCATCACGGTTGATGATGATGATGCGATAATCGCCGACATCATCAGTGGTGTCACTGAGGCGATTGATGCGTACTGTCACCGCCACTTCGAGCCCGAGTCCGACCACGGGCCAGCGGCGTCGCACACCCACTACTTCACACCGCTCCTCGAGGTGGACAACGGCGACCTGCTGGATTGGCAGACGCTAAACCTGAAGCACGACCTCGCAGAGCTCATTAGCATCACCAACGGGGACGGCACGGCAATCGCGGCGAGTGACGTGGTACTTCTACCACTCAACGTGAAGCCGACCAGCTTTATCCGCATCAAGTCGGGCATCAACAAAGCGTGGACTTATACCACAAGCCCCGAGGGTGCAGTGGCCATCACAGGGAAGTGGTGCTACAGCCTCAATGTGCCTTACAACATCCATCGTGCGGCACTTGTCTGGAGTGAGCACATGTACCGGCTTCGCACCGGATCAGCACCAACGTCAACTGACGTCACCATCAGCGCGGACGGTAGCGCCTTTGTATCAAGCGGTATGCCTCGGGGTGTGGCCCAACTGCTCCGTCCGTACATTCGGAGGTCGTAGCATGGCCACGCACATCGACGCAATCTTAGATGCACTCGAAGCCATGACCGTGACTGGCCACGCCTACCCCGTCTACCGTGGCTCGACACTGAAAAACGTCATCGACATCGCCAACGCGCCGTGCCGAATTCTGAGTGCCATTGACGGGATTTCGTCAGGCTCGCAGACACGACGCACGGGCGATGGTGCGGTCATGGTCACGCTGGAGTGGACGATACAAGACATTGCGCTTCTGCGTCACGCATCGATGGGCATCGGACTGCGAGATGTAGCGCCGAGCATGGAAAGCTACATCAATGCGTACCACACGGCGGTGTGGGGTATCTATCCTGAACAGCTTCAGTGGGGCGTGACGGGGGTCTCAGCGAGAAGCCAAGTGCTGGAGTGGCCGGCGGCGTCAGGCAATTTTTTTGATGCGGTCGTGGCGACAGTCACGGTTGCTGACATCATCACCACATAGGAGGACACATGGCTGCAATCACTGCACCACTTATCGGGTATCGCTATACGCTGTCCATCAAGATTGGCAGTGCGGCATACACCGACATCACGACCCGCTTCATGAGCATCGATGCGCCTGCTAGCACTCGCGTGGTCACGCCGTACCGCACGGGCGACAGCGACAGTGAAAAGGGACTCGTGGGCGGCTACACCTCGGGCGACTTGACCATCAATGTGTTGTACACCGAAGCCGACGCCGAGGCATGGAGCCTACTCTGGGACGCACATCGTGCCGGCACTGCAGTGCAGGTAAAGTGGGTTGTCAGCGGTGGCGGCACGCATGAGACGCTGGAAGGCGGCTACGTCAAGGAGTGCCCACCGCCGACAGCGGATGCAAGCTCCACCGACCCGCTCGCCGTGGCCATCGTGATTTGGATTCCGGGCTACAAAGACTTCACCGCCGCCGCATAGTCGGGCAGGGCGGCGTGCAGGGACACCACGCCGCCCAGCCATACTCTCACTGTGTCCCTGATAGGAGTGTCCCGTGACTGAATACACCGTCAACCCTGATGACATCTACCTCGAAGACATCGCCGAGCTGAGCGATGCGCTCAAAACCACGGATTTCAAGCGCCTCAACGCCGTGCTCCTTCGCTGTGTGACCGATATCGACGGCAACCCGCTTGAGCGAATCAAAGCGGCGCATGCGGCAAAGCTGGCGAAGCGCATCATCGAGGCAATGGGAGAGGACGACGCGGGAAACTAAAGGTGGCAGTGCTAGCACATCTCTGGACAAAAGAGGACGCTCCGCTTGAGTACCTCGAGCTAGTTTTGTGCCGAGATGTCTACCACTGCCCACCCAGTCAGCTCCCACCGTGGCACAAGATCAAGCGCCACCTCATCTGCATGGATGCCGAGGCGACCGTGCGCAAAGCAAGCGAGAAGAAGGTAAAGCGTGGCTGAAACCGTTATTATCAGATTCAGGGGCGAGGACGATGTCACGCCCGTCGCCAACAAAGTTTCTGACAGCGTCGACAAAGTCGGAGACAGTGCGAAGAACGCTGGCTCTGGCTTCTCCACGCTCAAAGAGATCGGCATCGGCGCACTGCGTGGCATCGGCGAACTTGCCCTCGACGTCGGAAAAAATGCGCTGTCTGGTACTTTCGACTTTTTCAAGTCGGCAGTGCAGGGCAGTGCGGAATATCAAAATGCACTGGCGCAGACCAAAGCGGTGTTGGCATCGACCGGCAGTGCGGCAGGCGTGACCATCGAGGAGCTGGAGAACCTTGCTCGTGGCTTGTCCGCTGTTAGCGGCAAAAGCCTCTTCACTGATGACCAGATTCTTAGTGCGCAGAATGTGCTGGCCACGTTCACCAATATTAAAGAGTTCGAGTTCGGCGATGCAACGGCGGCGATTGTCGACCTCAGCCAGGCCATGGGCCAAGACCTGCAAAGCTCGGCAGTGCAAGTCGGAAAGGCACTGAATGATCCCGTGCAAGGCATCACGGCACTGCAACGTGTAGGCGTGAGCTTCACCGAAGACCAGAAGAAAGTGGTCGAGTCGCTCATGGAGACGGGCGACATGGCAGGCGCACAGCGCCTCATCCTGTCCGAACTTGAGCGCCAATTCGGCGGCAGTGCGGCGGCGGCGGCGCAAACTTTTAGCGGGCAGATGGTCGTCATGTCGGAAAAGGTCGAGGACGCCAAAGGCGCCATTGGCGATGCACTGCTCCCGCTCCTCACGGAGACGGGCGGAGTCTTTGATACGTACATCATGCCGGTTATCAGGGATACGACGGCGGCGATCGGCGGGTTCTTTCAGGGCATCAGCGACAATGGCGGCGTAGTGGCCACGCTGACTGACATCAAAGACTCGGTTATGAGCTTTGTCGACGGCAACCCCATCATCCAGCGCCTGATTGACTTGTGGAACACGCTGAGCACCAGCATTCAGCAAATCTTCGCCGACTCCACCGAGCTCGCCTCTGACCCTGCCGTGCAGAACTGGATAGGGCAAGTCCTCGTCGTCCTCGAGGCTTTGGCACTGGTCATCATCGACGTGGTCATCGTGGCACTCAATGCGCTCACCATCGCCTTCGGGCTTGTGGTGGACGGTATTAAGTGGTTCGCAACCACGATGCAACCAATCTTTGACTACGTCTACCCTAAGCTGACCGAGTACCTCACCGCCATCTCGCAGTTGCTCCGAGGCGACTTTGCGGGCGCATGGGAAACTATCCGCACACTCGTCAGTGGCGTGTGGAACGACATCAAGACCGCAACGAGCAAGGTCGCCGAGGAAATCACCACACGGGTTGAGACCTTCATTGACGAAACCATCGGCAAAGCCAAGGCACTTGGCAAAGACATCGTGGACGGCATCGCCAACGGTATCAAGGAAGCGCAGGATGCTGTGCGTAGAGCGCTGGCCAATGCCATCAACAACGGCATTGACTTTGTCAAAAAATTTTTGGGCATCGCCTCGCCCAGCCGAGCCATGGCGGAAATCATCGGCACTCCCATGGCGCAAGGTATCGCCGCTGGCATCGCTTCGGGCATTCCGGACATCCAGCGTGCGCTCAATGTGGCGGTCACAGCGGCGACCGGAGCACCTACGCAGACGGTGCAAAACTTCTATCTGACTGCAAACTACCAGACCGCACAGAGCCAGTCATCGCTTGCCGCTGACCTGCGGGCAATGCAACTTTTGGCAGGAGGCGTGGCCTAATGGCATACTCCATCACGTACACCACAGCAGGCACGACGTACAACCTCAACGGCACCAATCCGTCGCTCGGTGTGACTTTGCGCTACTTGGGAGACCAAGGTTTTGGACTGTCGCCCATGCACCGCATCACGCAGCGTGGGCCACTGCAGCACGGGGACAGCGACATCGACTTTCGCCTTGACCCTCGTATCCTGCAACTTCCGCTCATCATCGAAGCCTCGACGATCGGCGCAGGCTACAGTGCTCGTGAAGCACTGACCAAGATTTTCACACCGGCCAACGGTGTGGGAACTTTGCGTGTCACGAGCGACGGCTTCGACCGTGCCATCGACTGCGTGACGCTGGGAGGCATGGAGTTCAACGCCGAGCCAGCGCAGGGCTGGCATGTCCGCACGGTCGTCCAACTGCGAGCAAGCGACCCGACGTGGTACGACCCCACGCCGGTTAGTGGTGGCGCTACGCCGAGCATTGCGGGCACTCCGACTCCTGTACCGCTCACCATCCCGTGGACGGCAGGCGCATCCACAATTAACTCGACCATCACCACGACGAATATTGGTACGTGGATATCCTACCCCATCATCACGGTGATTGGCCCTGTGTCGAACCTCGTCATCACCAACACAACCAGCGGTGATAAAATCGAGGTAGGTGGCACGATTTCCAGTGGCGACACGTGGACGTTCGATTTGCGCTACGGGCGAAAGACGGTCATCGACCAGACGGGAGCCAATAAAGCGTCGTCTATCACCGCTGACTCATCGCTGGCCACCTTTGCAATTCTTCGTGGCGCTAATGCGATCACGGTGACAGGCACGTCGACAGGCAGTGCGACACAGGCAAGCATTATCTACTACACACGATACGTAGGAGTATGAGCACATGGCAGAGCAAAGCATGTTTTGGCCCACCACGGGCACGGGTGACGGAGTCAGCGGCGGGTACACCGATGTGCGACTCCGTGACATCTGGAGGGCCACACTAGGCGACGGTATCCTGCAGTACCAAAACCGCCTCGAGGTCGGTGGTGCGGGCACATCAAGCCTGACCATCGCGACCGGCGCGGCGATGGTCAAGGGGTATCTGTACGAGAACAACACCACGGCGACGATTAGCACGTCAACGCTTGGTTCACAGACGTATAGTCTATACATCATCGCCAACGAGTCGGCCTCTGCACTCACCGTGTCGAGGTCGGTGGCGGGCACGACCGTCGGAGCAAAGACGACGCGGCTGGCGCTTAACCTCTCTGCTCCGGCACAGCCATACATCAAAATCGCTGAGGTGGTCACGTCAGGCGGTGTGATATCCAGCATCACCAAATACGTGGGCGACTGGGCGACCGCGCAAAGTTTTGCGTACACCGACCGTGCGCAGTATCTCACCACGACCAGTACCATCAGCGTGCCGACAAGTACATACACCTACCCCGTCGCCGATGCAACGACCGACAGCCAAAATATCATTTGGACTGGAAATGCCGCCTTTCAGCTCAAGTATGCTGGCACATATCTCATCACGGTGCAGGTGGAATGGGACACCAACACGACAAATCGACGACAAATCCGCATTGTCACGCAAAGCGGATACAATGACATCACGCAGCTCACCGCCGCCAGCTTCATCACGGCCACGCAAACCACACAGCGGGCTTTTGTCGTGGCTCCGCTTTCTGCGACCTACGGAGACGAAACCGCGTATAGCATCGGCATCTGGCAGGACTCGGGCACGACCCGCACCGCAACCGACTTCATCGTGGAAGTGGTGCGCCTCTAATGGCCGTCAACTATACCGTCATCCTCTATAACTCTGCAGGCACGAAGCAGCTCTACAGTGACGGATTCCTCGATATCACCATGAGCCGTGCGGTGAACGGCATTGACCTCCTGCGCATGGTCTACGGTGGGAGCAACGTGACCATCCCGTACCTGACGTATGGATCCATCGTGGAGGTGTACCGCGAAGACCGCGCGGCTGGCATCGCCTACTACCGTGAGTTCGCGGGAATTATCCGCATGATAGACATTGTGATTAGTGATACCACGCTGGTCACCGTGCAGGCGGTGGGCTTCAATGCGCTCCTCGCCGACCGCATCGTGGCATGGAAAGCGGGCGTGGCCAATCGCAGTTCGTTCAGTGCCAGCCCTGCCG